>ERZ808240.39-NODE-39-length-161089-cov-7.260721_pt1 | contig 161089 bp, 96 predicted proteins | sample MGYA00521084_ERZ808240 | MGnify/ENA primary metagenome ERZ808240 (study PRJEB31516, sample SAMN03275571) | gut metagenome | biome: mammalia-associated habitat; material: feces | host: Papio cynocephalus | place: Kenya | collected 2012-08-06 ...
GTTCGAACCCTGGACCCTCTGATTAAGAGTCAGATGCTCTACCAACTGAGCTACAAGCGCATTTACATTTTTCATTTCCCAAATGCGGTTGCAAAGGTACTATGTTTTTTCGATACATGCAAATTTTTTCTTCATTTTTTTCATATTTCCATTATTTTATTTTTTATACCCTTTCATTTTATCCACCTTGCAGCTTATTTCCAATAGCTATGCAACCGCAATGCGAAAGCATTGCTATCGGAATCCGATAACAGTGCAATCAGAATGTGATAGCTATGCAACTGGAAGGCGATTGCATAGCTATTGCAAATGACATGCAACAGACTTGCCGCACCAAAGCATACGCCTTGCCGTCTGTAATCTATCGGTTTACATAATATTTTGTGTTATCCTATTTGTACAGTGCATGCAAAAAGAACCGACAGCGCACAAAAAATATTACACTGGTTAGTACAAAAAACTCAATAAGTATATTTAGTTTCCAAAAAATTTACCTATTTTTGCACCCATGAACAAACACTTAACATTGCTTTTAGCCTTAAATACCCTTACCTGTAGTGCCCAAACACACTTTGATTTGGAGAAAGATTTGTTGCAACTCGACTCGGTTGTAGCTCAAAGTTCGCTATTTGACCAACAGAAAGAGAAGCAGATAGCCGACATCAAGCGTACTTCCAACAACGACTTCTCGCCGCAAAACCAGTACCAATACAACAAGCAGCTGTTTGATGAATATCTGAAGTTTGACCCAGACTCAGCCGAACTTTATATACATCGCTGCAAAAGCATCTGTAAACGCTACGACTTAAAGCTGCAATATATTTCCTCCTGTATCAGCGAGGCCCTGTTAAAGACAATCATGGGCAATCTGTGGGATGCTGCCATGATGATAAAGGAGATTGGGTCTATTGAACAACTGTCGCCTGTCGTGCAGGCTGACATGGCTGTGTTGATGCTGGAATTCAACATGCGGAGCTATCTCAACGAGTTCAACACGCAGCAAAACAAACCGATTACAGAATCTTGGCAGTACTACAGCAAATACCTCGACAAGAGTTGCTGGACCTATTGGTATTACAAAACCATGCTGACCAAACGCTCTCCTAAAGCATATCTGGAACAGCTATACAGGGCTACGCCCAAGCCGTCGACTAAAGCAGCCATGCTGGCAGTAGCCATTTCGCAAGACTATATGACAGACAAGAATTACAATGCTTACTTGCATTACCTTATCTGCTCGTCTGTCAACGACATCAAGAGCGGCAATCATGAGGCATCGTCTCTCATTTACCTTATATCTTCGCCACACATAAAGCTGAGCTTGGAACGCTCGTTCAACTATATCATGCTGGCCACCGAGAATGCAAAGGCATACAAGGACTACCGCCGCAGCCTGGACATAGTAAAGATGCACGCCACTATCACCAAGCAGTATCAGGAAAAAATCATGCGCCACAACAAAGTGTTGTTTGCCATCATGACACTGCTCTTACTGGCATTGGTTACCATTGCCTTTCTGATGCTAAACATCGTGAAAAAGAGAAAGTATAAAGACCTCATGCTAAAGAAGGTGGAACACATGAACGCATCGCTGAAACAGATGGTAGAACAGGAGAAAGATGCGCAGCAGAAGATACAGAATGTAAACCAACTGCTCAAGAATGAGTTAGCCTATCACAACCAAAACTTCTTTAATGTCTACAACCTTGTTACCAAATACATCAGTGACGTCCAAGAGTTCAAGAAGACCGTGTTCAACCTGATTACAGCCGGCAAATACGACAAGGCACGCAAAGAGCTGAGCAGTTCGAGTGCTGGCGATAAGTATCTGAAGCAGTTCTTCGAAATGTTTGACAAGTCGTTTCTGCTCTCTCACCCTGACTTCATAAGCCGGTTCAACACTTTGTTGCGTCCCGAATGCCACATACAGCAACCTGCCCCCAACACGCTTACCCCTGAACTGCGTATCTATGCACTGGTAAGCATCGGCATTACCGACAGTGTGAGCATAGCGCAATTCTTGCACTATTCGGTGCAAACAGTATATAACTACCGCCTGAAAATAAGGCACAACTCATGTATTCCTGAAAAAGATTTTGCCGACACCGTAGCCAAGATGTACGACAATAAGTAGCTGCTTACCGGCAAACATGCGCATAAAACGAAGCCCTCACCACACGCTTGCAAGTTGACTCAAGTGCTATGGTGAGGGTTTCAAGCAAAAGTGCCGTAGCTGTACAAAGACAATCTACGGCACCATAATAAAACCTTACTTACCTTTCTTCATGCTGAAAAGCTTCAGCTTAGCCTCCATATCGCTAAACATCAGCCTTGTATCTATATGAGTGTACACCCTGATAATGCGCCCTGTGGGGTTAGGCTGATAGTGGCCTTGCGCATCTATCAGTGGACAAGGTGTAGGAGTCCACCGGCTGCTGCTTGGGTCTGCCTCAAAACCAGACTGCAAAGAGGTGAGCAACGCCAATGGAGAGTCGCCCATGATATAGACCTCACCCATGGCAATGCCAACTCCTTCGCAAGTGGTCATCACCTTGTCTATTGCATCGCTTAAATAGGCTCCTGTCTTGCCGCAGGGTTTTACATTGGCATGCATCTCGTCGGTACTGTACAAGCACTGGCGATAAGCATCGCGCGGCACTTGCCATATACGCACGTCACTATTGTTGAACACTACCTGACCGGCAGGAATACAGAGGTTCAGATTATACTCTACTGCCGAATAGCCGGGAGGCGGCACTGCACCAAAACTGTACTCCTGTCCGCCTATCCACACCACAACGATATTTTTGCTGATGCTTGGGTCCAAAAGGAGTGCACTGGCCACATTGGTCAGTGCTGCACCACACGCTACGAAGAGTGGCTTTTCAGGGCTGCACTTCTTGGCCTCTGTCACTATCAGGCGGGCACCCTCAGAGTCTATCGGCTTGTCGGCAGAGGTCATGGCACTCTCTGCGCCTACCACCACCTTCAGCTTTCCTTTCATACCCATCACATCAAGCAGTGCATTGGCTTTTTCTACTGACTCTGTAGCCTGATCTTTGCGAGTGGTAAAACCAGGACCGTCATTCAAGTGGCCGCCCACTATGCCCACTATATCGGTAGTAGGCGATAGCACCTGTTGCGCCAAGGCTACCAATCCGTCAGGGTCTCCACAGTAGTCGTTGTCTATCAATACCTTTATCTTCTTGGTCTGTGCCTGTCCTGCCAGTCCGACAGTCAGTAACATGGCTATCAATAAAAATATTTTTCTCATCGGTTTCATTGTCTTTTAATAATATTTCTCCACACGGGCATCTTTTATTACGCCCTTCCAGTCAAGACCATAAGCAAAGTCGTAGACATGACCAAGGCTGTCGGTGTAAGGCTCCATGTCGCGACCCACATCTTCTTTCTGATGCTCCACGGTCTTCATATCTTTAGGAAATTGCATAGGCAGCAAACCACTTGGTTCATACTTGCCGCTGACAATATCGAGCACAGCCTGTGCCTGCGTTTCAAAGTCTACTACAATGGCATCGGCATAAGGCTCTACCTCCGACAATATACAGGGTTTGAAGCATTTTACCGACAGCACTACCGGCTTGCTGCCCATAGCAGCTTTAGTATCTTTAACAAGCTTGGCATCAGTAGTGTTGTTAGCAGTTACTGTCTTGTTCTTGTAACTGCGGTTTTGGAAAGCCTCAAAGGTATCGCCGCCAGCTATGCTGCTGTCGCGTGCAGCCACAGCTTTGTAGGTGCCATACTGTAAGGAGATAGGCATATAGCCATTGCCGCCAGCCTTGACATCAGCATCGCTGTAACCTGTTCCGCCGTCAGGGCTCTCAATAAACACCAATGCAAAATTGGCCTCAGCAGGTGTGTCTACCACCTGATAGTACTTCTTGATGATGTCAAGGTCTACCGGGTACACGGTCTTGTCAGCAGGAGTATTCCCCCACCAGTCTGCCACGCCTTTCACAAAACGCTTAGGCACATACACCTTCAGCTTCTTGCTCTTCAGCGGCAGTGTGTTATCCTTGTTCTTCAGCATTACAATACTCTTCAGTTGAGCATCATAGCCAGCTTTCATAAACTTGGGATTGCCCACAATCTTGGTACTGACAGTAGGGTCGAGATACGGATTTTCAAACAAGCCTGTACGGAAAATGTTCATCAACAGCCTTACTGCCGACTGCTCAAAGCGCTGTCGGGCTGACTTTTCTCCAAACTCGTCCTTCCACATTTTGTAGGCTTTCAGCACAGGTTCTTTATCGTTGTTGCCGCCAAACTGGTCTACACCAGCCTTCAATATTTCATAATGACGTTGGGCCACGCTAAGGTTTTCAACACCCCAACACTTGCCTTCAAACTTGCTCACGCCACTTACATCGGCTGTAATCATCCAGTCTGTGCATACCACACCGTCATAACCATACTTGCCACGCAGCAAATCGGTTATCAAGTATTTGTTGTAACTGTTGCCACGGTTGCTGCCCGTACCTCCATTTTGATTCCATGAAATGGTGTAATAGGGCATTACACTGGCTGCCATTTGTGTGCCGTCATGCAGTTTAAACGCACCTTCTGTAAACGGACGGAGCATTGTCTGGAAATTATCTCCAGGGTAAACGCTGTATTTGCCATAGTCAAAGTGGGCATCGCGTCCGCCCTCTTCAGGACCGCCACCTGGCCAATGCTTTACCATTGCATTGACACTGTACATGCCCCAGCCCCCATTGTTGTCCTCGCTCGACTGGAAACCGTCGCAATAAGCACGCGCCATATCTACACTAAGATCAGCATCTTCGCCAAAAGTACCGTTCACACGGCTCCAACGTGGTTCACTGGCAATGTCTATTTGGGGCGATAATGCAGTGGCAATGCCTAATGCACGATACTCTTTAGAGGCTATCCGACCAAACTCTCTGACCACTTCAGGGTCGAAAGTTGCAGCCAAGCCCAACTGCCCCGGCCACAAAGAGATGGCTCCGCCAGCACCTGCATTATACTCAGTGTTGGCCGTTGTGCCATGGCGAGGGTCTGAGCTGTTATTGGCTGGTATGCCATGGCCTATCCCCTCGCACAGAGCCTGCACGTTATTGTTCCATGCCGCTGCCACTGCAGGCGACTTGACAGTAGTTACAAGCACATGGCGCAGATTGTCGTTGACAAGAAACTTGCGCTGAGCATCACTCAAATCAGAAGCTTTGGCACCACTCTTTGAAAAGGGCTTGCCACCGTAGGTGGCTGCACCAAAGCCCGCCTCATTGCCTGGTATAGCTTGATGTGCACTGTAAAGCATCAAGCCCGCAATCTCTTCTATTGACAACTGATGAGCCAAATCGACTGCACGGTCATGGGCAGGAAGGCGCCAATCTTCATACTTGTCGAGCTTACCGTTACGGTTTAAATCCTTAAACTTCAAGCCGTCTACAGTAATAATCTTAACGCCTGACTGTGGACTATAACCCAAAGTCTTGCCGTTTTTCTGGTTTACCAACACATAGTTCAAGGCATCATTGCCCTTGGCTATAGTCCCAATAGGGCTGATTGCCAAGGCAACGAAAGGCAAAATAATATATGATTTTTTCATTTTTGGAACACGTTAGGATAGTTTACGATGAAATAAACAGGTGTACAGCTCCACGCATGGCAGTAACTGTTCAGCAGCGTATAGCCGTTATAAGAAGAGAACAACTGATTGTCTGGAACGTAATACTCCCAAAATGTATCAGCTCCTAAACGCACCATGCCGCCCCAATAGTCTTCAACATACTTGCGTGCCTCAGCGTTCATGCCACATTGAAGCATCGCTGCCACCAAAAAATGATTGGCATAAGGGGTACCTGGTTTGATGGCCTTGCTGCTGGCCATCACGTTTTTAATGGCCTCGCGAGCTTCTTTCTTGTTAATGATACCACCCAGCACAGCCCACGAAGTGCCAGTATAAGACAGTTGCTTTTCAGTGCCGCTCTCTACCAGTTTCTGCTTGCTGTTCCAATAAGCCTTACGGCCTGCGGCACGCAGTTGATTGACAATGGCAGGATAGTCCTTCACTTCATTCTCCTTGCCTATACGCTTTGCCATGGCATAAGCATGGTCCATGACATACGACAGCAATCCTTGTATAGCCGCATGATTGTCAAGTGTTACAGGTGCCCAATCGAAGAAGACCATTGAAACCATCATTCCCGGGTACTGATAACCCGTGTTGGCATAAAGATGATTCTTGTCAATAGCCTGCTGAAGCACTGCATTAATCTGGTTCTTGGCTACTGGCCATAGGTCTTTAGCTGTCTCCACATCGCCTGTTGCCTGTAGATAATCGTGCAAAGTAAGCACATAAGAAAGTGCATAATCTACAAAGAAAGTCTTTTGGGCATGTGGAGCAGGATACTCAACCATATTGGAATAAAGCAAACCATTATCGGGATTAGACAGTCCTGCCAGCAAATACAAGCAGCGTTTTGTAAGATCATATTGCCGGAAAGAAGCCGTATTGGCCAAGGCTTCCAGATAAAGATCGCCCATCCAAAGGCGCTGGTCGCGTTTAGGTCCATCCTCATAGACCCCTTGCATACAGTCTCTCAAGGTGTTTTCGCTGACCTTAGCTATGTCTTTAAATATCTGAGGAGTGGTAGAAGCCAGCTTTGCCTTGGACTCACCGGCAGATGTCGTGGCCTCAAAAGTAATGTTGTCAAAGCAGAAGTCGCTATAAACTGAGGTGCCTACAGCCTCAATCTTCATATATCTTGCAGAGATACGGCGGTTGAACTTGAAGTATCCGTCATAGCTTACATCGCACACAAAATCTTGCAACCAGCCACGACTCAGTCCGCCAGTATAAGGTTCTATGGGCAAAGCAAGGTCGCTTGGCACCTCGCCAAAGGTTACCTTAAACCGCAATACGGCATCTTGCATCGAACCGATATCTTTGATTTTAAACGACACATTGCCTACAAGATGCTCTCCAAAGTCTACAATCACCTCTTTCTTTTGCTTGAACGACTTTCTGTAAAGGTCGGCTATATCACCCGTTTTTACAGCCTTATAGCCTTGAAAAGCATTGTTGTCTTTCACTATTTCCACCTCCTGTACAGGATGATGAACGGTCTTTTTCAACACTGGTTTGCATGCTTCAGCCTTCTGAAGCCATGCTTGCTGTTGGGCAACAGTATACTTCTGAGCCCAAACAGCCACACTGCACATACACAGTGTGGCCATTAAAAGGTTTCTTAAACGCATGTAATCAAGATTTAAATTCGTCAATACAAAGTGTTATTTCCAAAACAGCTTGTCCATCAATTCAAAGCGCTGTTCCTTCTTGACATCTTCTTTTACAGTGGTATTGACATCTATCTGCAATACAGGAGCAATGGCTTTTCCATTGGTGGTAGGCCAATCTACAAGACCCAATCCATTAGGATTTCCTGTCTTTACAAAGTTAACATAATAGTTACTGAATATGTCTGACACTACATAATCATCAGGTTGCCAGTCGTAAACACGGTTTGTAGGCAGTGTACCCATGGCATATTCAATGTCTGCCGAGTGGATAGCACCCCATGCAGTAGGCTCTGCTTTCTGTTCGTCTTTGGCGTCTTGCACGCCACCAGCCAAGCCGGCAACCTTGCCTTTTACAGCCATTGCAGGACGTGGATGGCAATAGCAGTAGCGATATACGGGCTGACCACTGGTCTGTTTGTGCATATTGCCCCACTTCCATGTAGAGTAATCAATAAACATGTCTGATGCAAGTGCAGCACCTGGGCGTCCAGCTACATCGGCATCTGTATTGATACCATACAGCTTAAACAGCTCATCTGTAGCATCACCGAATAGAGGTTGAGCTGCCTTTCGTGCGTTTTCAACAGTAGCGGGCTGTCCTTTCAAGATGAAAGCCGGTACCATCTCCATGTTGTTGCCACCTACAAGTAACGGAACTTTTACCTGTTCGCCTTTAGCATACACATCATATGGTTGCTCCGTAAAGAAATATCCATCTATATTATAAGCGGGAACGCTCTTTACTTCAGCACGTTTCATCAACTCTTCAGCACTGAGATTCCGCAATTCCTTTAAGTTTTTACAACCCATTTTCTTAGCTAAGTCAGTGCCCATCTTCTCTGCCTCTTTCAAAGTAGCTATCTTTTTGAAGCCCAATACCGAACCACTTGACCCCATAGCCTGTGCAAACAGACCTTTACAAAGTGGTGAAGCCATCAGTGCACTTACCGACATGGAGCCGGCAGACTCACCAACAATAGTGATACGGTTAGGGTCTCCGCCAAAGGCTTCGATGTTATCTTTTACCCATTTGATAGCTGCCACCTGATCTAAAAAGCCATAGTTGCCGGAACCTTTATAAGAAGTTTCCTTCGACAACTGTGGATGAGCAAAGAAGCCAAAGACACCTTCACGATAGTTAGCAGTGATAGAGATGATGCCTTTGCGTGCCATTGCATCGCCAGCATAACGAGGTTCGCTGCCACTACCACACATCAAGCCGCCTCCATTGAAGTAAATCAGCACAGGCAAATGCTCTGTCATGCTCTTGGCTGGTGTCCAAATATTAAGATACAGACAGTCTTCGCTCTTCTTTTTAGTGCCAAAATTCATATCGCCAAACAAGTCTTCCTGCATTGGGTTTGGTCCATACTCAGTAGCCTTTCTTACACCCTGCCACTTGTTAACAGGCTGTGGAGCTTTCCAGCGCAGGTCTCCTACTGGAGGAGCGGCAAAAGGCACACCCTTAAACACTCTTATACCAGATTCGTCAGAGCCTTCAAGTATGCCGTCAGCAGTCTTTACTTGTGGACCATTCTGTGCAAACATGCCCATTGTCAAGAGCAGTGTCGCAATAGTTGTCAACAGTTTTTTCATAATTATTAGAGTTATTCTTTACTAATACAGTTATTCTTTTAAGTTTTGTTTCCTGATACAATATTTCTACCTAACTGTAAAAAACTATTTATGTTTGCTGTATGAAGCATTCTGCATCTATATAAATGATGTTTGCCATTCTGTGTATCCGCAGAACACTACCAGCCTTTTTTCTGTCTACCTTGAGATATAAGACGTAATCGTTACATTCTTGTCAACAGCTTCCATACAAAACTGTCTATTTTCCAGTGCCCAGCTTTTGCAGTTCTGCATCAAAGTTGTATTTCACTGTATTCACCTTATCAAAGACCATGGTTGCTTTTTTTGCATTGGTAAAAGCAGGCCACTGTGGCACTCCTTCGCCATTAGGATTACCTGTTTTTGCAAAGTTCAGCCATGCACTACTCATGATATCACCCAGTTGTACGGCTTCTTGTGTGGCACCAGTTTCAAAGCCACACCTTACTACATTGTCGAACACATAAGGCAGTTCCATACAATGTACTGCACCTAATGTACCATCCAATGCAGTGCTTTGATAAGCAAAGAGATAGTTCCACACGGGTGCACCACCGTCTTTAGCCTTTGTTTCCACTTGTGCCAATGCCTGAGGGCGATACTTAAAGTCTACAAGTGGCATATCTACGGTCTGCAATTGTGGATAAGTTTGCTTGAATGTCTTGATATATTTTTGTGTTTTATCACCATAGGTTTTCTTCAGTAAATCTGTAATTTGCTGTTCTGTCTGCTGCCTGTAGTCAGGTACTGCCAATGCAGCAAAACCTGCAAACTCGTTCAAACAAGTGCCTACTATCATCGGAACACCTGCAGATACCTTTTCACTTCCATTATGAAAGGCATCATCCGGCAGTATATCGCCATCTTTAGTGGCAAACCAGCCCCAGATGCTCACGCGTGCACTCTCGCCTTCTGCATCGGCTTGCTTCTTTACTTCAGCACAAGCCTTATTGCCTGCGGCCAACAGTTGAGCATAAGGAACTCTCTTTATATTGTCGATAGAAGTGGCATCGAGACCTAAATACTTGGCTGTAAGTTCGCCAATGCGACGTGAATACTTCTCCGGCATATAAGTAGCACCGCTACCGCTCTGCACAATAGCTTTTTGAAAGAGGCCTTTTGCACGTGGCATACAAAGCAATGACGACACTTTCCTGCCACCGCCTGACTGTCCAAAGATAGTGATATTTTCCGGATTTCCCCCAAAATTGGCTATATTATTTTTTACCCATTTCAATGCTGCCACTATATCAAGCAATCCCAAGTTGGCCGTATGCTGATAGCTCTTTCCAAAAGCTGAAAGATTGAGAAAGCCCAACACATTAAGACGATGGTTTAAGGATACCACCACTACATTGCCTTTCTTGGCTAAAGCTGCACCATCATAAGCAGGCTGCTCTTGGCTGGAACCCGTGGAAAAGCCCCCACCGTGTATCCAAACCATTACGGGTCTGCTCTGATGATCGTTGATGCCTGGAGTCCAGATGTTTACTCTCAAGCAGTCTTCTCCTGCAAACCCATCGTCCCATTGCGATGCAAATGCCACATTGTCCATATACCATGCAGACCGAAATTCCTGCGGACAAGTAGGTCCATAGTATCTTGACGAGCGCACCCCACTCCACGATTGCGGCGCATGTGGCTCGTCAAAGCGGTCTGCCTGAGCATAAGGTATGCCCTTATAGTTGTAAATTCCATTCTCTATATACCCTGCCACTAACCCTGATTGGGTGGATACTGTGGATGCTTGGGTACTTGAATTGATAGTATATGCCTGACTGTTGGTCTGCGCTACGGCTGCGGCAGGCAGCAAACCTACAATCATATTGATAAATAACCTTCTGATCATAAACATTGAAAAAATTGATAAATGTAGGTGCGGGCACTGGCAGTATGAGAAAACTGCCGGCTGCCGGCACACCTACACGATGAATATCTAACAACTATTTTACATTACTCGATTAGAAATTGATATGAGTTGCAAACTCAACAGTGAACGGACGGATGTAAGAACCTGCCATGAGATAATTCTTGTAAGCAGATACATCTTCGAGCAAATCGGCTGCACCGATAGAGCCAGAGCATCCCTTTTGGTTGAAGAAGTTGATTACATTGACTGAGAAACTTACGTTTTTGTTGAGGTTGTAGTCAACACCTCCAAAGGTTTCCCAACGTCCGTTGAAGTAAAGCGTATTGGTCTTGTTGATATACTGCTTGCTCTGATAGCGGAAACTTGCCCATACACGGAACTTGTTGAAAATATAACTTGGGTCCAACTCAATGATACACTTGCTCACACCGGTAGTGGTCTTGTCGGTAAAGCTGTATGTCTTGGTTTGGTCGCTGAAGTTAACATTGATGTCAAAGTTCTTGTATTTAGGCTGCTGTAAAGTGAGCAAACCGTGGAAAGAGAAGCCTGTGAATGGCTTGAGTACTACGTCTGTGGTCCATCCCATGGTCTGAACATCATTGGTGATAGGAACTGTTACCACATCTGACGAGTTATTCGGATTGGTAAACTGTGTGCGGCTCTTGTAGTTGCTCTGGCTAATGATCGATACCTGAGATACCAACTGCATCCAAGGAGTGTTCCAGAAAATACCTGCACGGCCCAAATGAATGTTGACGGCATCAAGAATAGGCATGTAAGGACCTGCAAAGTCTTGTGAGTTAGGATGCTGCATAGCATACACATACTCTGCTACGAGGCCGAAACCATGGCTGATGGTGTAGCGGGCATTAACGGTAGCAGCCGGGTTCCACCAGTGTTTGCCGAAATGGGTAATCTTGCCTTGGCTAACGCTATAATTGACACCTCTTACGTTTTCAGGATAAGTAGGAGTCTGGTCTTTGGCATTCATATAAGCAAGTGCATTTGCACCACCTACTGAATAATACTCTGCACGCACACCTGCAGACATCCACAAGCGGTTGGTTACCTGCCAATCGTCTGAAGCATAGAGTGCAAACTTTGTTTCATGTGTGTCGTAATACTCACCGCCGGTATTGGCTGCAAATTCTTGCGAGCCATTATGGTTGAGCCAAACAGGATTAGATTCAATAGTATGTGCAAAGACACCTGTGCTGGCTTGTATGCCCTGCTGGTTCCACCAGGCATTAGCGCCCAGACGCCAGCTGTGTGCACGGTTCTTGCTGCGGCCTGTCAATTCGGCAGTAGTAAGCCAATCGCGCTCGAATCCTACATCATGAAGCATATAGCGGCTATTGTAATTGCCTGTAAAAGTCTCGCCTGCCTTATGGCTTCCGTTGTCGTAAGCATAGGTGTATCCATCTTTTTCACCAGCTACACCCGTGCCCGCAAGAGCCATACTGGTAATATAGTTGTTGGCATAGTTGTATTTTGAGGTTATATCAAGCTTGTTGCCGTTTCTAAATGTATAGTTAAGGTTGGCAGTAATGCTGTTGTTCAGTGCATGAGAAAGGTTCTTGCGGTAATCGGTAACCGTTTTTCCTGTCATTACATCTACATAAGACAACTGTCCGTTGGCAGGCAAGAAGAAATCATGCCCAAGGCGGAAGCCATTGTATTCTTTTACTGAACCGTCGCCTACATAGATAAACGGTCCATAAGAATCACCTATATTCTTGGTATAAGCGTAACGATAAAAGAGGTTGAACTTGCCGCGGCCTTCATTCCACTCCTTGGAAACAGATGCTTTAATTATTTTCATATCGCTGCTGTATTGTGCATCGGTAGGTTTGTTGCTGCCTGGATCAAGGTTTACATAAGCGCCCAAGGAGTAAGACCAGCCGTTGGCAATAGGACCTGCCAAAGAGAGGTCGAAGCGCTGCAAGTTAAAGATATTGGTTGTATAGTTGACATGTCCTTCAAACTTCTTTCCGCCTACACGTGTGTTGGACAGCACTGCATAGTTAACGGCACCGTTCTTGATGGCACTCTCGCCAAGCGACATCAGCCCCATGCTGCCATGCTGGGCGCAGCCTGTCCAGTAAAGATAAGGCAAGCAAGGCCATACATTGTAAGATACAGGCAAGCCATCTTCGTAAATAGTGGCAGAAAGACTTGAAGGCAAACCGATAGAAATCTGTCGGGGTTGGTTATCGCTGGATGCGTTCAGCATCACGTTGCGGTTCTTTACTTCCTTCGTTTCCGGTACAGAGTCTTTTTCTATTTTGTCTTGAGCAAAGCCATAAGCCGGTGCCAAAAGTGCTGCACCAATAAATAATTGAGTTAGTTTTCCAGTTTTCATAAACGATAAGGTTTTTTATAAAGTGCGGTGGGTCCGAAGACCCACACGCTGTGTAATAATAATAAATGTATGTGAATGTTATGAATGACCAATAAGGTAATGTCTTTTATTTCTGTTCTGGCAGCAGGCAAGGACGTACTTTCTCGATTACACTACCCTTTTCGGTTACAGTAGCGGTAAGGGGTTTTGCATCAGCTGCATTCTTGGCTACCATTACGCGGTAGGTACCTTCTTCTACTTGCCATTGGCTGTCAGTCTCGTTGAATGAAGCCAAGTCTGCATAAGGAATGGTGATGCTTACGGTCTGACTCTGACCAGGGTTCAACTTGTCTGTCTTGGCAAAGCCTTTCAGTTCACGTGCAGGCTTGTCCATATCCTTGCCGGGAGCGGCAACATATACCTGTACTACCTCTTTACCGGCAGTCTTGCCAGTGTTCTTTACTTCTACATTTACCTTGATATTGCCTTGTGCATCAGTAGTTACAGCAGGTTTGCCATATTTAAAGGTGGTGTAGCTCAAGCCATAACCAAACGGATAAGACACTGCCACATGTTTGGTATCGTAGTAACGATAGCCTACATATATGCCGTCGTTATACTCTGTATAGTCAAAATTCTTGCGCGTTCCTTCGGTGCGTACATCCATAAATCCTTTCAGAGATTCTGTCAACTCATCTTCACTGATATTGTCTGGAGTAGGGAAATCGGCTTTAGAAGGTACATCATTGTAGCTTACAGGCCAGGTCATAGGCAGACGACCGGATGGCGATTCCTTGCCAGTCAGTATGTCGGCTACAGAATTGCCGCCCTCCTGACCAGGCAACCAAGCTGTCAGTACAGCATCGGGATTGTCTATCCAGCTCTTGGTTTCAATAACGCCACACACATTCAGGATAACCACCACTTTCTTGCCTGCCTTGTGGAAGGCTGCACTTACCTTGCCGATCATCTGCTTTTCAGCATCTGTAAGGTTATAGTTGTCTGAGATATTGCGGTCGGCAAACTCTCCTGAAGTTTTGCCTATTGTAACCACTGCCAAATCATTGGCTTTGGCTGCCTGTGCCAACAGATTATTGTCGAGGCTCATCTCCGGAATAAGATGCTTGGGCAAAAAGGCTGCAAACTGGCTCTTTGATTTAGGCATAGCGGCTGTAGCCTCTGGTATATACTTCTCGTAAACAGCCTGTACGCTACCGTCTACATTAAAGCCTGCATTCTTCAATCCATCAAGCAGACTTACCACATAAGCATGGTTTACGTTGCCCGAACCTGTGCCACCTGCTATAAAGTCATAAGAGGTGCGGCCAAACACAGCCACATTCTTTATTTTATTGTTCAGTGGCAAAGTGTTTTTGTTGTTCTTCAGCAATACCATACCCTCCAAAGCAGCATTACGCGTTACGGTGGCATGAGCCTTCAAGTCTGGATTGTTGTCGGCTACGTAACCTTGATAGCGCGGAGTCTTGAGGATATACTCCAATATATGTTTTACATTACGGTCAATGATTTCCATTGACAAGTGCCCGTTAAGCACAGCATTCTTGATTTCTGTGCGCTGCGACAGCTTGCCGGGCATCAGCAGGTCGTTGCCAGCTTCCATCTGTGCAGTAGCGTGCTGACCGCCAAACCAGTCGGTCATTACCATGCCTTTGAAGCCCCACTCATGGCGAAGTATCTCGGTAATCAAGTCGCAACGCTCACTGGTCATAGTACCGTTTACCTTGTTATAGGAGGTCATGATGGTCCAAGGCTGCGACTCTTTTACTACAATTTCAAATGGTTTGAGGTAAATTTCGCGCAGCGTGCGTGGGCGTGCCAGCACATTATTGCTGGTGCGGTTGGTCTCTTGGTTATTGAAAGCAAAGTGCTTTACAGAGGTGCCTACGCCATTGCTCTGCACACCGTTGACCATAGCAGCGCATATTTTGCCTGCCAGCAAAGGGTCTTCTGAATAATATTCAAAGTTACGGCCATTCAGTGGGTTGCGCTGAATGTTGGTGGCAGGTGCCAACAGCACATCCACGCCATAATGTTTTACCTCATCGCCCATGGCTGCACCCACCTGATGCACCAGTTGGGTGTTCCACGTAGCACTCATTACAGTGGCAATAGGAAAGTGGGTGCAATAGAAAGTTCTGCTGGTGCCCTTGCGAGTTGGATTGATACGCAAACCGGCAGGACCGTCGGCCACTACGGTAGAAGGTATGCCTAAACGCGGTATAGCATTCAGCTGGCCGGCAGCACCCGGCACCAACTCTGATGCATTGCCTATGGTAGCCAAATCGTCGGTCTGTTCATTGCCCATTGAGCCGATCAATATATTTAACTTCTCGTCTAAGGTCATGGCGTTGATAACCTTGTCTATAGGATCAACTCCAAACTTAGGTGTTTGTGCAAAGCCCTGCATGCTAACGGTTGCAAGGCAAGCTGACATGATTATTGATTTAAACATAGTTTTTAATAAGTATTTTAGGTTTTCGTTTTCGCTTGCAAAATTAAGTGAAAAAGATACAGGTCAATAGTTACAGTAGTTTGAAAAGTAAACTTATAAAAACATTAAACAGTTAATACTCAATATGTTATAAAAACACATCAATACAAAAAAGTAAACTCTATAAATGCTTGATGTAAGCCAAAATAATGATAAATATCAGTCATTTTTGTTGTTTATTAAACACTTATTAGCACTCGTTATAGGCATATTTTTCTAAATTCGTCAAGCTAATAATGATACATTTACATCACAAGAATGGTTCATTTTCACCTGTTGTGCCCCCTGCTGCACAATGAAGAAAAAGCATTGCTTCTGCAAGAGCTATGCAATCACAGAGCGATAACATAGCTCTTGCATCATGATTGCACTGCAATCGCAAGGCAATTGCTATGCTCTTGCACGCCAATTGCAGTGCTTTCAGAAAAGCAGCAAGAAAATGGCTTGCTGCCAGTAGTCTACATACTACCGGCTGAGGCATCGCGACAAGCTGCAAAAGCACCTTTTGCCAAACATGCAATAACCGCAAAACAATGCGGACAAAGCCAAGACCTGAAATATAAAAATTAGATAAATAAACATATTGACCTTGGCGTTCACGCAAAAAAAGCGTAAATTTGCAAATGATACGTATGCATTTTCACTTTACTTGTCAGAAACAATTGATTTACGCCTAATTATTATTCAACTTGCTAAACAACGACCCATTGGAACACCTTTAAAGAAATACAGTTAACAAAACAGCTTCTTGCAGGTCTATATACAGAGAACAACCCGCATGATAGGGTAAATGTGTACCTAAGCAAAGCACTCATTGACAGCTAAAGATGGATTAGCCCTAATTACAAACGCCAAGCAATATCCAAAAAAATACTGTCTTCTTAATGCGTAAATAAAAAGAAATACTTTGACATGAAACATATTGGAATCATCACGCATTACGATGTCTTCAACCACGGAGCTATCCTGCAACTCAACGCTTTGTGCAAAACTTTGCGTGCAAAAGGCTATGATGCAAAAGCACTACAGTTTGAGAAAAATTATGATTTCTTAGGTGTAAAACTGAAATCCAAGTACAACATATCTATCAAATCGGTAGTATTCTATATCAAATACTTATGTAAAAAAGGCATGGGCAAGACCATTTTCAACGTAAGGAAAATGCGTCTGCTCAACAAATTCAAGCAACAAGAACAGTTGTTGGATGCTTACTATACCGAATGTGGCAAGAAAGATGCTGTCATTATAGGCAGTGATGAAGTGTTTGCACTGCACACTGGCCCTACTCCTGTATTCTTCGGACACGCTTGCCCCTCTGACCATGTAATCAGTTATGCAGGGTGCTTCGGACCTACCACACTGAATGACATCAGGCAGCTGCACTGTGAGGCATTGGTAAAAAGCGGACTTCAAAGTATGGAAGCCGTGTCTGTAAGAGACAAAAACTCTTTTGACATCGTAACAGAGCTGACAGGCAAAGAACCGACATTAGTGTGCGACCCTGTTATTCTGTATGGTTACCGACAAGAGTTAGCCCGGTTCACACCACCCTCACTGCCCAAATACATGGTAGTATATGCCTATGACGAGAGCTTGAACGACCCTGAAGAAGTAAAGCAAATAAAAGACTATGCACGCCGAAACAACCTGATAATAGTAAGTCCTGGCTTCTATCACAGCTGGTGCGACAAGAATATAAATGTCGATTCGGTCAACATCATCAACTATTTTGCACATGCCGCATGCGTGGTAACAGACACTTTTCATGGCACAGTGCTGTCAATCATCACAGGAAGAGAAGTGGCTGTTAAAATAAGAAACAACAGCAACAAGCTGCTCAACCTTATCCATGAGTATCATTTGGAACAGCAAACAGTAAGCAGCTTTGACCAACTGGACCGCGCATTCAGCAAGCCCATTGACTATCAATCCGTAAACCAAGAGATAGAAAAGCGGCGAAAAGCATCCATGGAGTTCTTGGACAAGGCTCTAAGAAACATATAAACAAACTATCCATACGCTTGATACACAGGCATGCAGGATGATAAAAGCATAAAACAGCTGCCGCAACAGCAAGCCTAAATATACAAAAACATGAACATTAGCGATACAAAAACACTACACCCTTGCACCAGTTGCCAACTGTGTGCAGGGGTGTGCCCTAACAATGCTATCAGTATCGGTCTGGACGAAGAGGGTTTTTACAGACCCACTGTTGACCCAGACAAGTGCATAGACTGTGGACTATGTCAAAAAGTATGCTACAAATTCCACAACGAAGCACCAGACATTGCAACAGTAGACCGCAGCAAGCACTACGCTGCCTATGCCAACGATGCTGCTATAACAGCACAAAGCACATCAGGAGGCGTGGCCAGTGTACTGACCCGTCAGCTTATCAGCCAAGGCTATACCTGCGTGGGAGTGGCCTATGATTACAGCACCGACAGAGCCGTAGGTGCCATAGCCACCGACGACAGTGAGGCAGAAGCCTTCAAAGGGTCCAAATATATACAGTCGCTGTCTGTCGATGCCTTCAGGCAATTGCTGCACATGAACCGCCAAGGGCGGTATGCCGTATTTGGCACTCCTTGCCAAATATATGCGTTCGACCTGCTGTTAAAACAGCAGAAACGGCGCGACAACTTCCTGCTGGTAGACATCTACTGCCATGGTTGCCCTACACTGAACCTCTGGACTAAATATGCAAGGCATATAAAACAGCACACCCACAACAGCTCTTTGAAGCAATTGGCTTTCAGAAGCAAGGCACGCGGTTGGGGGCGCTACTGCATATCAACTAATAACAAAGGGAAATTGACCTATCTGAGTCCCAAGACAAACGATGCTTTTTACACGCTCTTCTTTTCCAATCATGTACTGAATGATGCCTGCAAGGATTGTACCCTGCGCAGTACATTAAGCCACAGCGACATCAGATTGGGCGACTTTTGGGGCAAATGTTATGACCTTAACACCCAAGGTGTATCGCTTGTATCTGTCAATACAGAACGTGGACAAGAGCTGTTTAACCAAATCAAGCCTCAACTATGGTACAAGGAGCATGCCGCTTCCGACTTTATGGTCTACCAAAGCATCGGAACAAGCTATATCATTGATGAGCAACTGAGAAGCAAACTGCTGCACATGCTCGCCACAGAAGACATACCTCTGAAGGCCGTAGCCAAGACCTATTGGCACAGCTTGCCACCTAAAAAGAAAGCAAGGCAATTAGTCAAGAATATCATCTTGCACCTTCCAACAGGCCTTGTCTCACTGGCAAAAAAGATATACCACTAAAAGAATATAGCTGCTTGCACCTGTTTTTATGCAAGCAGCTATATTGCTATCCGCCACAACAAGAAGTAAAGGGCACACTTGTCAACGTTACTGTACCCATAAATTATATATGCAATGGGGCAAATAAAGCCCATATCATAAAACATGCTTACATGCTATTACAGCTTTTACGGTGCAATAATAAATTTATATTAAAGAATCGGCTCATGTATATTAATTTTTATTAAGGCCCTTTTTACAATAAAAAGATAGCTATACCTTTGCAGACATTTAAGACAACAGTATAAGCATTTAAGAATACACGCTTAACGATGAAATGCAGAAAATACAGACAACTATTCTATGCATGGGTATTGCTCATGTCGTTTCTGCCTGTATTCTTAGTCAAAAGCTTTCATTACCACAACACTTGCACACAAAATGCAGAAAAAGCAAGTCTATACAAGGGTATTTCTTATACTTCTTCGTGCAACAATTGCTTTATTTGCCATTTTACTTTTTCACCATTTGAGCAAGCTACCAATACTGTTTTCCACATCTATCACTTCATTATCCGCTGCAAACTGATACCGCATACCGTATCTATTGGTTTCCAGCTGATAATGACACCACAGCTACGTGCACCACCTTATTTTATTTTATAACTTCCTGCCCCATCTTTCCATGGGATGCAACACCTACTTGACAAGTAGGTGCTCAAGTTTTTTGCACCCTTTATTGTAACATGAGACAAAGTCTCATGCCTATAATCGTGCGCCCATAAATACAATAACAGAAGACCGTGTCTTCAATAAATTAAGGTAAAAGTACATGTATAAACTTCATTTTAAATACAAAAAAGCCACATTAGTTGCCATTACAGTATTGGCAACTGCCAATGCTGTCAGTGCCCAAACAGTAAAATCAGACTCTATCAAGAGCATATCATTAAAAGGTGTAACTATTTTTGGCAAGCAACTGAAAGGTTCTGAATATACAAAAATAAACAAAGAGGAAATCAATCTGATACAAGCTCCGACCATAGGCGAGACTTTAAGCAGAATACCTGGTATACAAAGCTCTTACTTTGGCCCTAATTCAGGTGCCGCGGTTATTAGAGGGTTAAGTGGAAATAGAGTCAAAATGCTGAACAATGGCATTAGCATGAATGATTTATCAGGCATCAGCCCTGACTTCAACATAAACCTGAACTTTGACAATATAGACTCTATAAAGGTTTACAAAAGCTCGGCTTCCGTGCTCTTCGGAGGAAAAGCCATCGGTGGTGCCATCAATATAGAGAACCAATTGGTGCCCGCCAAGATGCCAGACAAAGCCATCAACATCAATGCCGGCATAGAAGGCAGCACCAACAATGGAAGCAAACAGTTTTTCAACGTAGAAGGAACAGCAGGACAACACATGACATGGAACATTGGTGCAAAGAACTATAAGGTTGACAATATACACATTCCCGGCAACAGCAAGCCCGATATCGTATACGACCCCAAGACCATTGGCTTTGATACCAACCTGCAATTGATGTCTCAAGTGAATGTAGAATCAGAGCATGTACTGAACACTACCATATTCCCGTACATGAGTCAATTTGCATTAGACCATCTAAAAGACCCTGAATATGAACTGTCTCCTGACGATGTATGGACCTTCAGCGACAAATATTACGACTCTGCCAGCGGCACATATAAGGACAATCCAAAGAATCCCAACTATGTGCCAGGACAAGATCCCGTAAAAGACAGGTATAAAGATGTAGTGAAAAGCATTAAAGATTATGGACCTACAAAAAAGAAAAGAATTACAAACAGCCATGCACAATCCAATTCTATCAATGCAGGATGGGCATACATAGACAACAAATGGAATGTGGGCGTCGGTTATGAGTGTAATTATGCTTACTACGGAATACCTGCCTATGGCAAAATACCTGACACAAGCCAGTCCCATACGCATGAAAACGGTGAGACACACACTACCACTACCAATCATCCTTATATGCCTATCAATGTAATGTCCAACAACAACGTATTGGCCATCAAGGGTGAAGGCTCTGATATAGTGCCTTTATTCTCCAAGATAAAGATACAGATGAACGGTCAGTTGGCAGCAGACAAGGAGCTGCTTGGCGAAGGGACAATTAGCCAATTCAATACAAGCAGAGGTTCTGGAAGATTGGAATTGCACCAAAAAAAATGCAAGGTATTGGAAGGATTGACAGGTGCTGACTATAACTTTACCAAGATAACAGGAAAGGGCAACTACCGGTACCTGCCCGATAACCAAAGTCAGGAAGTGGCCGTCTTTACCGAACAGCATGTCACCCTGTTCCATTTCCTGCAAGCTTCCGCCGGCTATCGCCACGATTTCATTCATCGCAAAGCGTTCAAGGGCAATGGCTACCAGCCGGGACGAGGCTTGGCAGGCGGCGATTTGCGTGCACGCAGATTCGACTTGGACCAATTTAGTGCCGAATTAAAAGCCAGCTTGGCAAATATAGGATATCTGCATGCATCATTCAGCCACTCACAACGCGCTCCTGAAGTAAATGAACTGTATGCCGGCAACAACCATTATGCAATAGTTGTGGAGGAAAACGGTGACGACAAGCTCAACAAAGAAATAGCCAACACCGTAGAATTGGGAGGTCATTTTGCCTGGAACGGTTTTGAATTGTCTGTAGACTGGTTCCGCACTGAGTTCAACAACTACATCTATCTGGCACAAACCGGTGTTGAAAGAAACGGCTTTTTGGTAAAGGAATGGCGAGCTGGCGACTCTCGCTTCTATGGTATTGAAAGCCAGCTTTCCTATAAAGCCAATTTCCATTCATTAGGTACATGGAAGATTGGAGCCTATTATGATTGGATGAAAGCTAAAAATACATCTGATGATCAGACGCGCAAATGGGCCGAAGGGGATTATCTTCCTAACATGCCAACAAGCCGATTTGGATTCAATCTACTTGGAAAAATCAAAAGATTTACTGTATATGCAACCCTTGACCACTATCTAAAAATGAAATATCTGGCCAAGAATGTCAATGAAGACCATGCTTTTCCTGCCTATTCATTGTTAAACGCAAGGGTTTCCTACAAAGTTCCTATATGGAAAGTTAACACAGAATTTTATGTTTATGGCTCTAATTTGCTCAACGAAGAAGCCAGACCACAGAATTCTATGCTCAGATACCTGGCACCATTACCAGGCATTAACGTTGGAGGCGGCATAAAAATCAATATTTAGAACTGCCGCACTGACAAATACATCCATAGGAGTTGGGAAACCGACAACAAGGGTACAAAAACATAAGTGCACATAAACAAAGCGGGCTTGCGTGCTATCTTATCAACAGCATACAAGCCCGTATATAGATGAAAAGTCTGTACTTTATTCGACCTTGGCCTTAACAAGCAAGACTTTAAAACTTCTTTCCAAAGACGATATTGATGAATGTCATAGCCAATATCTTGGCATCAAACAGCCATGAGCGGTGCTCCAGATAGTAGAGGTCAAGCTCCAAGCGCTTCAGCATCTTCTCCATCGTATCCGTATAGCCATTATACAGTGTAGCATAAGAGGTAACACCCGGGCGTATTTGGTACAGACACTTGTAACGAGGGTCATGCTCCATGATTTGGTCTATGTAGAACTTGCGCTCCGGCCGGGGACCAATAAAGGCCATATCGCCTTTCAGCACGTTCCAAAGTTGTGGCAACTCATCAAGGTGATGCTCTCTTAAAAACTTGCCAACCTTTGTAAGGCGTGTGTCGTTTTCGTGTTGGAACAATGCCGGACCTGCCTTTTCTGCGTCCACTCGCATGCTGCGAAACTTGTAAATATTAAAAGGTTTGCCGTTTAAGCCTATTCGTTCTTGTTTGAAAATTGCCGGACCGCCATCCTCACGCCTTACTGCTATATAGCAAATTAAGAACAACGGTGAAAAGATGATGAGACAAAACAAAGCAATAATAAAGTCGGTTGCTCTCTTGAGTTCTCTCTCAACGCAATTCATGCCATCGGCAATGAATACATTATTATCTGACATTTCTATTGTTTGCAACAAGGTGTTTAAATTTTAAATTAATGTTTTCGCATTTCATTTACATATAAATAACTAAATAACCTTTAAATTATTGCATCAAAAAACAATTATTTTTTAATTATTACTTACGTAAACAGCGTTTGTAGACAAAACCTCGCAAGGATACGGGCATTATGCGAATGAAGAAGCGATTCAAGATATTGATAACCACTTGATACTTAGACAGATACCCTATTCTGCGCAATTCCTTTTGAAATTTTACCTCTGTTATGGCATAGTTGTAGCCTCCACGCCTACGATAAATATCTCTTGACAAGCGGAAGAAGAGCAATGACTGCTGCAAATTGTGAAATTTGCAGCCGCTTACTATCATGCGTGCCCACAGGTAATAGTCTTCCAAGAGCATGAAAGGCTTGTAGCTTCCCACCCGAAGCAGTGCCTCTTTGCGAAACATAACCGTAGGATGATTCATCGGATTGCGCATCTTTCCATACTTCACAATGGTTTGATGACTCTCCGGCACCTTTCTTATTGACACTACATTGCCAGTGTTATCAAGGAACTCATCTATCCAAGAGCCTACTATATCCACGTCAGGATGGCTATCCATAAATGCCACTTGTACCTCAAAACGGTTGGGCTTGCACACATCATCAGTATCCATGCGTGCCACCAGCTCATGTGTGCAGTGGCCAAGACCAATATTAAGGGCGTAGCCCAAGCCATGATTGGTATCAAGAGGCACCACTTTCAGTGCTGGATAGCGGTGAGCAAACTCGCCGACAACCGCAGACAGTTCGTCAGTAAGCGGACCGTCTTCTACCAATACCACCTCATCGGGAGGCAGTGTTTGGCTGAAAACACTCTCAAGAGCTTGCCTAAGATACGCTGGCTGTTCTTTTATATAAACAGACAATAATACTGAAAACTTCATGTAAAACAAGTTTTGTAAACGCTACTTTATCATTCATATTGCTTCTGCTCCCTACACTCTATCGAACTAAAGCGGTGAGTGGGTCTCACTGTATTTATCTTTTGGGTTCCATATACAGCTGCTTATAGAGCTTGAATATTCTATCTATATTGAATATTTGCATCACTTTTTCTCTGTCAACAGGTTGCCCTATCGTTTCCGCTACACTGTCTACAAACTGCCGGTGATTGCCAAACTTGAATATCTTGTAGCCTTTTACACCGCCAAGATAATCGGCTATGCGCACACGGTCGGACATAACTACCGGCGTTTCATAAGAAAATGCCTCCAACGCTACATAGGAGAAAGCCTCATACATGGAAGGTATCACCAACAGAGAGGCTTGCCGGTAGAGCGTGGCCAGCTCGTCGTCAGTAAGATTATAGTGATGTGTCATATCGCTGCGCTTATGGGGCAGCTCGCCATATCCCACGCAATGGATATCGTATTTGCCTTCCGGCAGATCGTAAAGGTACTCTATGCCTTTGACAGGATCGTTGAGTCTGCCAACAAACAGTATCATATTGGGCTTGCGCTCTATGTATTTTGTCATAGGACGCGGTACAAACCAATGTGGAATACGCTTGATATGCTTGGTAAAGGTAGAGAAGTAAGCAGAGTCTTCATTGTTGATGCATACCACGGATTGGGCAAAGAAGTGAACCAAAGGGCGAAGAAAGACATTGAAAAATATTTTCCCGCCCACAGGATGGGTCAGTCTACAGAAGGGATGCCAGTGAGCTGTGTACACAATCTGCTTCTTCAGCCATCGTGCTATCAGAAAAGCCTCTACCGTGCCCATATCTGTATATCCGTTGATATGGATAATATCGGCAGCTTTAAAAGCTCTGTACAGAGGCTTTAGCTGGTAATAATAATGGAAGAGCCGTGATTTTCTGGTAGGATAATTCTCTATTGGCAAAGGCTGACAGTCGGGGTCTTTGGCAAACAAGTTGTATAAAGCGTCACAATATTTTGTAGTGCCATTGATGCCACTGTCCGGTGCTTTCCTGACATAAAGTATCTTTTTCATTTCTTGTTGATTAAAAAGGTGTGTAACTCTGGTCTACAATAGTTATACAAGCTCTTTACAAACAAGACATAACGCTTATAGCCAAACAGTTTATATAGCATACTGAAGAGCAACGCTATCATGCGGCGCTTTCCTTCAATGTCTGGTATATTACGCTGAGACAGCTTGTCTATATTTTCTTTTTTACCTGCTTCTACCATTCCCTTGCGCTTGATGAGCGAATAGAATGAGCCTTGGGTGGTGGCAAAGGGGTTGTCAACAGTGTGTTTCTCTGTATAGCCATGATACAAACGACGGTGGAACGACTGTATAGGTGTGCCGTTGTCAAAGGTGCCATAGCTGTATTGATTGTTGATAAAGCCATCGAATACCTGCTGGTTTTCTACAATAGCCTTACCGTATATATCGGTAGCGAAAGAGAGGTCTTCATACTCTTTGAGGTTTTCTATGCGCTTGCGCGAAATGATACCCTGCTTCATCTTCTTGTAATCGTAGCCTGCAAAATGGATAAATACAAGTCTGTCTTCACGGTAAGGGTTGTCATCGGTGCGGTATTTTACCATAATCTGACCGTCGCGCATAAAGAGCTGGCGCTCAAAATAGTTCCAAGGTGCCATGTTCATGCCCAAGTTATGGAATACATACAGATGCTCGTTGCCCAACAGACCCGGCATCCAGTCCATCCATTTCTGGTCGGTAAAATCGCCCACATTGCGGTCGGCAAAGGCTTCTTTCTGCAATCTCAGGCGCCACCAGGCCAGCACTGTGGCAGACAACTGTGTGTTGCGCATGGCGCAGAAGCCCAAATTGAAGATGCCGTTGACATTCATAGCCCACTCCGGATGCTCGCCTTGATAGTCTACATGTATGCCTGCTATCTGTGGTGTCAGGGCTACATCATACGTGTCCAAGCGCTCATAAGCCTCTGTGAGAGGTGAAAACAGATAGATATCGGGGTCAAGATAGATGGCTTTGTCATAGCCTTTGTCAAACATATACTGGAAGCTGGCAGGCTTGATAGAGGTGCAAAACTCTGTCAAGTTATACTTGAAAGCCATGTCTGTCCATGTCTTTGAGTCATAGCCTAAAGCCTCTTTTGCCAATATTACATTGGCAGGAAGCATGGCTGGTTTCTCTTCAAACCCGTCTGCTACAACGATATAAAAGTCTACATCGTCATGATATTTAGCGACAGATTGACCTAATATCTGTCCGAGACCTATATAATTTTTGGCTACTATAGTAAATGCACACTTTTTCATTGATATTTTTTTATTTGTCTTAACAAGGGTGTCATTCTATGCTTTGCATGTCTTTATATCACGATTAAAAGACAATTGTCTGCTAACAAAAGGCTTATGAAAAAACCGTTGACAGAGTATGCCAGAAGTTCTTCAGCAAGAAATCACGAAGCATTCTCCCCCTCTATGTGTATATCGCTTCTTTTGTAACGCTATAAAAGCAACTTTTAAACCAGTTGAAAGGGCAACAGCAGACTGTTCTCCTTACTTGTATCGTGTTGGTATATGTCTTGACAAAACGAATAAGAACTGCTGTTTCGGCATCAGTCTTTTTGTAATATCACTTTACAAAGGTAAATAAAAAAAGCTAAAAACAACGCTGTTTCTTGCTAAATTTTAAAAGAATGGCTATAAAGTCTTGTATTCCAAATCATGCAGGCAAATGTTTTCAAAATAAAAGCAGCACCGCATCAATGGTGCATTGCATTTTTACAGGCAATCATTTCAGGCCTTATTGCGCACCTTAACATGCAAAAATACGATGCCCAACCGTCTTGGGCATCGACTGCCCACGGCGCGGGCAATCAGTGAACGAACGCTGGGCAACCAGTGCCCACAGTGTGGGCACTGCGCAAGAGCAGCCTTCTTGCAACTGCTCTTGATAAAACTACCTGTTGTCTGCTTTAGAAATGCGAGAGAAAAACGATGTCTGCTTTAAGGCACTTGCAGGCACAAGCAGCTTAGGCTTCTACCTGCTTGATAACCTTGGCCGGGCAGCCTGCCGCCACGCTGTAAGCCGGCACATCATGGGTTACCACGCTGTTGGCTGCCACAACAGCGCCTTTGCCTATGGTTACACCTGAAAGTATCGTAACCTTATCGCCTATCCATACGTTATCTTCTATGGCAACGGGACCTTTTACATAAACAGGACGCCGAGCAGGAGGCTGCTGCAACTGGTCATAAACGGTCTGCCCGTGGGCGTTGTCTATAATCGTTACCCAGCGGCCTGTCAGCACACCATTGCCTATCGTTATCTGCCTCACGCAAGAAAGATGCAGATATTCGCCAAAGTCGCAGCCACTGCCAATCGTTACTTGGGGCATATATTGGCGACCGTCATAACGGTTCCATGCTGTAAGTACGGCATGACGGCCGATTACCGTATCGCTGCCTATTGTCATATATTTGCCACCGCGCAGTTGGGACAGCCTGTAAACAATGACATGCTTGCCCACAGACCGGAACTCAAACGATATCCACAGCGAATAAATATAATTCAAAAACAATGCCAACAGGTGGTGTATTCTATAATTATACACAGCATGCACGCAGCGCATCACTCCCGACAGGCATGGAGTAATCATGTATCTTATTCTTCTTGCTAATGTCATAATACGAGACAGTATAGTATAATTTACTTATTGAAAATGCCTTTTGCCGTATGGGCACATATCTTTTCAAACTGCACCTTATTGGTAACGGCACTGATGGAGGTTGTAAATATCAAGGCATATACAATGCCTATGACGCCAAACACGCCACTCAGGTAAACGGCCAACGGTATATAGATACAAGCTTGTATCACTGACACAATGGTCAGCAAGCGTATTTTGCCAAAGCCGCAAAGCATGTTTGAATAGCAAGTGCCATACAAAATAACAGACAGATAAACAGCCATGGCACCCGACAAGGCAACAGGCACAGCTACCTTACTGCCCACCCAAAGATGATAGGCCTGGTCTGACAGCAGAAACATAACCAGCAACACGCCACAGAGAGAGAAGATAACAAGGTGCATCTTCTTCATAATGGTCTTTATCCATTGCCAGTCGCCCTTGGTATAAGCATCAGTAGTAGCGCTCCACAAGGGGGCTGAAATAAGGGTAAACAGTATATTGGTCAGTCCGAAATAGCGGCTCGCTATCTGATAGGGAGCCACCTCCAGTGGCGAAAAGAGGCGGGAAATAAGGATGTTTGACGTAGCAAAAATAACCATACCCGACATCTGTACCAAGAAGAACTTCATGCCCAAGCCAAACAACCCGCCTAACTCTTGCTTGTCGAACAAATGAAGAGAAGGGCGCAGATAGGCATAACGCGTAAAAGTAATGGGATAAGACAGCAGATATACAAGCAGTGGCGATGCGGTATAGATAAGGGCTACCTGAAGCAATGACACACTCTGAAACAGTGAAAGCGCAAAAATGCCTATCAAAGCAATGGTCTGCCCCATAGCCACAATAAGATTATTGACCGCGGGCAGCTGCAAAGCCAAATAGACATTGCCGATTACTTTCAGCACGAAAGTGGCACCCACCATGGCTACCGACACCATAAGTACACCCTCAAGATTGGGTATCTTGCCCTTATCTACATTCAAAAAACTGTAACAGTCGGCACAATGAATAACGCCAAGAAGGCATAACACCACAGGCACAATAATGATGCTGAGCATCATAAAAGTAGTGCTCACCTGCCTACGGCCTTTCTCCTTGTCGCCTACAGCCAGCGACTGGGTCAATTGATTGCGCAAGCCATTGCCCAAACCTATGTCAAACGAGTCTATCCATATAAGAATACTGTTGATTGTCAACCATATTCCATACTCATATTGGGTCAGGCAGTTAAGCGTAATGGGCACTAAAAGCAACTGCACCACACAGTTCCAACCTTTGATGACAAAAGAACCAATTATGTTTTTCAGCAATAATACGGTGCGCTGGTCGCCCTTGAACAATGCACTTATCTTGTTTTTAATCATACAAAATAACAGATATTAATATTGTATCAGTTTGTTGTAGAACACTGTAATACAGAATAACGTAAAGCTAATGGCTATTACTGTCAGCTTGCCCAGCCATGAAGGCCGTATGGTATAATAGATATTGGTGTACAATATCAAACTTACGATACCATACAATTCGCTCACACGGAAGCAAATGGCAGGCACAGACGAGAGCGCAGTGAAACAAAATAAAGACAAGCTGAATATCTTCATCATAAACGGAAAATACTTATTGTGCTCCCTGATGGTGTCATAGAAATACATCAAATAGCAAAAGATGGCTATCTTGGTAAGGTACACAAGGTTGAACACGTTGACCTCATCCATAAAGCCTTGGTCTTTCAAGTTTTGATAACCCTCTAACTTATCGCCGATATAAGGTATAGGAAGAGCCGCCAACTGTATATGCAAGAAATAGATAACATAACCGCTAAGCATAAACACCACCCACTTCATACGGTCGCGTTTCGTCAGCTCATTGTTGGACAGCAGCAACAGCGGCAAAGCCAATATGGACGAATAATGAAAGACAAAAGCCAACAGTATATACCCCACAGCATGAAGCTTGCGACCTTCTATCATAGGCTTTAATGACAAAAGGATAAAGCCGGTGGCTACACCTGCCCTTATCTGCGTAAACTCGTGCAACACGTAAGAAGTACACACGTAAACGGACACTACCAAGAATGGCATGGGCGATAAACGCTTAAAAGCCAAGAACTTGATAGTTACGCCTAACAAGGCATAAACAAAGAACACATAGTGTACATCTTTAAAGGCATGATAGAACAACTTGGACAACCACAGATAAGAAAACTCTACGGTGTTTTCAAAAATAGGACTGTCATAATTGAAAAAATAGTCCTCATAAGTGTAAGAGTCATTGTCTACACCTAATGGCTTGACAGTAGCAATGACAATCAAGGCTATCCCCAACAGTATGTAAACATACCATTTATCCTTTGCTAACTTTTCTTCAAATAACGCAAAGAAGGATGCTATAAAAAAGACTAAGGATATAGCGACAACCATTCACTATGCGTTTTTTTGGCCTTTAATCAAATGATACAAAGTGGTTGTAACAAATGCTACAAACACCATAGTTGCCACAAAAATCATGCGCTTGGGACCTGCGGGCTTAATAGGTACCGTGGCACGCTGCAAGAGCGTAAAGGCTGGCGTCCGCTCGCGCAAGCGAGCAATAGCACTTTGGTATTGTGTGGCCATATTGGTATAGTTGTTATACTGCAACTGCATCTCATTCTCCAAGTCTTCCTGCTTGCTTCTGACTGATTCAAGCACCACATCCGTATTGGCATCGCTAAAGGTGGCATAACGCTGACGCGCCTTTTCATACTGACGCTTGGCATCAACATACAGGTTATGCACATACGCCAAGTCGGCACGAGCCTTGCTGGTACGGTAGTTGGTAATAAAATCCTGAAGGCGACAACGTATCGTATCAGCCATGGTAGCACAAATCAAAGGGTCTTGGTCTTTTACCTGAATAGAGATAATCTGCGTCTTTTTGTCCACGGCACACTTGATGTTGGCATCCATCAGGTAAGTAATGTCTGTCTGTTTCTTGGTCAGCATAAAAGGGTTGACGCCTTTTCCTGCACCCACTCCATCCTTTGGCCTGTCTGCAAACATAGCTGCGACCTTTGCAGCCCACATCTTCCACCAAGGATACTTTTGGTATTTCAGCAAGTAGGTATAGTAATCAGTGTTCACTTTATTGTCAATCGTCCTGACCTTGACAGGAAAGAGGTCTACCTTGAACTTGGTAGTAGACACAATGTCCGGATATATCTCAGGGAAAAAAGCGTCTGACATATTGCCCAACTTGTCTGACATGTTTACGCCAAATGACGAAGCCAACGATGACAAAGAAGAAGAACCCACATTGGACATCTCAGGAACCAAGCTTACGCTGCAAGTGTAATAGCGAGGCACACAGACAATGAGCAAACAAGATACTACAAACGTAATGGGTAAAACAATGCAGTAAGACCTTTTATGGCTTAAAATGGTCTTGTAAATCTTTACGAAATCTATCTGTCTTACTTTCTGATTCTCCATTTTCTTATTTTTTTCTATTCAGCAGTTTCAAACAAATAACAGGCTAAAACTTTGCCTTCTTTTATTTCAGTATATTGGCCAAAGTAGCAATCATGGTTGCAATAGATGCCACAGAAGTACCGATTGTCAGCTTCTCTGCAGTGGTCATCTTGTTAAGCGACTTGGAAGGCACTACTATCTCGCAGCCAGGCATTGGCTTAGCTTTATGGTTCACCTTAGAGATGGTACCGTTCATATAAATGATATAGGTCTGACTCTTCTTGGCACGGCTGTTGAAACCACCGGCTTGGTCTATATAGTATTTGGTGCTCTTGCCTTTTTGATAGCCCACAGTGTTAGGATACATGACCTCACCGTTTATCTTTACCGTAGCGTTAAACTGTGGCACATAGAGGCGGTCTCCCTCGCGCAACACGATGTCTGCATCGCAACCGGGATGAGCCAAAGCCTTATCCAGTTCGATGCCCACAGGATAAGTGGCACCTACCTGAAACTTCTTCAGCATCTCGCTGTTCTGCATATCCACGGTTTTACCCGTCTTTGAGGCTTCTTCCATCATCATGGCTTCATACTCCTGTCGAGCTGTACGCAACACAGTTTCTGCTCTCAAGCGTTCACTCTCAGTATATCGGCGCTCCAAACGGGCACCAGCTATATAGGCACGGTCGTTTACACCGCCCGCACTTTTGACGATATCACTCAAGCGCATGTTGTTTTTCGACAATGTATAAGTACCGCCAAACATCACTTCTCCATCTACAGTTACATTCTGCTGTTTATAGGAAGCAGGACTCTTGCGCACATAGACCTCATCAAACGGCATAAGCTTAAAGCCTTGTTGACCATCTATCACAAAGCCATCCTTCAATGCAAACGAGAATGTTTGCGCCATTAAAGAATCTGTAGTCAATGCTTTAGGATTACTGATGCGGCGAGCCACATCCACTTTTACAGTAGAAGCCGACTGCTTCAACCCGCCAGCCTGAAGCACAAAGTCTTCCAACGTCTCATTGTCGGCATACTTATAGATGCCTGGATACTGCACTTCTCCGTGTATAGTGATAGTCTGCTCCTCCATCATTGTCTGCTTCGTAGGTATAAACAGCACATCGTTGGCGTGCAATGGCACATCAGGCACTTTGCCGTCCATTATTCCTTCTATGTCAACAGGCACCACTTCAAGCGTGCGGTCTTTCTTCATGCGGTGCATAACGGCACGAGTAGTAAAGGCTTCTTCTTTCAATCCGTCAGCATGTTCTATCAATGTGCGCACACTGTTGATACCTTCACCAACCTGATACATACCGGGACGGAACACAGCACCTTTTATTTCTACAGCATTGGAGAAACGGGGCAGGATAGAGTCTACACTCACTGAATCTTCATCTGCCAAATGGAAAGAAGACATGTCAAACTCATCTACATTATAAACTGAATATTCCTTGCCTGTCTTTCGCACCAACCTGACAGACTTTTTATAAGCATCACCGGTAAAACCTCCAGAATATTTCAGCAAGGTTGCCACGCTTTCATTCTTGCGCATCTCATAATACATCGGGCGCTTCACCTTTCCTGTAATGTTTACAAGACAATCATAGGGACCTACAACAATGACATCATTATCTGCCAAACGCACATTTCCCGTCATTTTGCCATTCAAGATATAATCATAAATATCTACTACGGAAATCAACTTGTTATGGCGATACACCTTTATATTACGCATGGTACCCAAGTCATTGGTACCGCCTGCCATATAAAGGGCATGGAATACGGTAGCAAAAGCAGATAAAGTATAGGTTCCTGGCGTCTTTACCTCGCCCATTACGTTCACCGTTATAGTACGAGTTTGCCCAACGGTCAGCTTAATTTTAGAGCTACTGTAACGTGCTCCAAGTGTAGCTCGCAGCTGCGCATTGGCTTGCGCCACTGTCATGCCACTAACCTGCACCGGTCCAAAGCCTTCTATTGTTACTGTTCCGTCTGGAGACACAGTACTTTCTACCGTCTTCTGCGAGGCACCATAGATATCTATATACACAGCATCGCCAGGCCCCAAACGATAGTTTTGGGGCGTAGCTATGTTCATTGCGGGTTCAAAAGTAAGGTCTTTGTTATTAAATATGTCTCGTCCAAACACCTTTTTAGCACGTTTCTGCTTCTCTGCCAACAACTGTTTCAACAGAGCAGTAGAGTCTGGAATAAAGTCGTTCAGTTCGCCTTGCATCTCTACCCAATCAGGATTGTTCTCGTCATAAGTAACAGGAACATTTGTATTGCGCAAATCTCTCACCTTATAATTAGAGGAAGCATTGGCTTTTTCAGTATCATCGTCCTTGGTCTTACCGTTGTTTTTACGCAAGCGAGTGCCGTCATTCTCGTCTGTCGTCTTTTTGACAGTTCCCAAACCTTTGTCTTTTGCCAAACGTTCGTACTTGCTTTTCACTCTTCGTATCTGCGATATATCTACCCCTCTTTGCATCAGTTTTGTAACAATCTGGGCTTGGGAAGTACCCGCAGCATTCTCTTTTACAACGAAATTTAATACTTGCTCATCCGTCATAGAAGATTGAGCGCTAACATGAACTGCCAGAAAAGCGAATAAAAATATAAGTAAGAAATATCTTTTCATTATTGTTATTTTACTAACTGTACAAAGGTTTGCCATTTTCATTGTTACTCTTATATAACAGAGATATAGCTATTTTATTATAACAAACTTTTGCAAAGTTACTTATTTTTTTTTCAATAATGCCTTTTTTGCCTGTTTTTCGCCTTTTCTATCACACTCAAAAGCAAAAAGAAAAGGATCAGAAAGCAAGAAAGAGAAAGCTAAGATAATAGATATTGCCTGCTAGTAGCTTTTATTTAGAGTGTCAGAATTTTACGAAACGCAATCTAAGTTTAGCCGTACTTAACAATAATTTGCCCCCACTCAGATGCTCAATATTCAAGTTTTCCTCTAATTTTGACAATCCATAAGGATGCAAAAACATAGGGTCGTTCAGCTTTTCATCGCCTTTGTTGCGGTCATAAATATAAGCATTGTACACCTTCATGTTACTTGCTTGACGGTCAAAATAAAACAATATGCTGGTGTTCCTGCCCGACTTATCGTCTAACTGCAACAGTTTTCGCTGAAAAGACCAATAAATCTTTTCATTTTGCAAGTCAGCATAATGACCATTTTCCAGTGTATCTACTCTTATCAAATGCCACATACCATCCAAATCTCCATTGTGAGAAGTCTCAAGCTCGCACGAAGAAAACAGCGAAAGCATACAAATAGAAGTAAATAAAAGTAGCAAACAGTTTCTACTATTCATGCCAATGAACTGAAAGATATGATTATTTTTCATATTTATTTCCTCGATTATACAAAAATTTCTATAAATAGACTAACTAATAAATTGAAGCTTATCGATAAGCCCTTTTATACTAAAAGAATGGATGCCACTATTCTGCAATCTGTTATAAATGAAGCCATCCTGTCTTGGTCAGTGTCAACTGAAAACCATAATTATGCCCCAATATATGACCACAATCCATACCATAAGCACCTTTTACTGTCCAACCATGTCCCCATTTACCTTCAAACGCATAGCAACCTTCTACCATTAAGCTGAGATTATGATGCTTCTTGGTATAAGGATCCGCATATGTACCTAACCCTTCTTGCCACGATGCCAGCACTCTATAACTCAATCTGTCTGAAGGTTGGCCTTCAATGCCCAAGTGAAAGGCCACAAATCGGTTATCCTCAACGGCTATCATACCATTTTTATTATACAGTGGTGAGCGATAAAGCGGGTTTCCTATTACCTGTCCCCAATGCTGCCACCCAGGATAAATGTAGTGATTATAATAATTGTCAAGTCCTCCTATATGGTCTGAGATACCTGGCGTATGGTCATGATAAATAGGACCGCTTTGATATTTGGTATAAAGATATTCTAAAACGAGTCCTTTTATCCAGCTCCCATACTTCACGGTCAACTCCATTCCTAACAGCATGTCCTTGAAATCGTAAAGTAAATAACGGTTTTTCTTACGTACATCCCAATCGGGTCCTTTCCCATATCCATCATAGTCCACTTGAAACATGGCAGAATGGTCTTCAAAATACTTGTCAACATAAAGACTTAATCTCCATAACTCAGCGTCCCAGTTAGCCCGTATCAACCAACTGCCCAATTGGTTGCCCTCTATATTTTTATATTCCTTTTCGTTAGCATCGGCACCACCCGGCACAAAAGCATTCCAAAAGGCACGTAATCCGACCTTGTTTTTCAGCTTTACCATATTTCCTTCGCCATCAGGCATGTAGGAAGTGCCGCCAAACTGTGCAGCCATCTCTAATCCGAACTCCAACGAAAAAGGGCTAAAAGTATCGTCATTTCCTATCTTCAAATAACCGGCCTTACTATGATAAAGCACGTCTTCTACATATTTTTTCTTGCAAGCAGTAAAGTCTTTTTGCCAGTTATCATCCGTCATCTTGCCAAAAGCCACATGTCCTTTCAGATGAAGCCATCCTTTGGTAAAAGGTACAGTCCAGTAATCGTGCAGTGCAAGACGCACTTGCGGAACAGGTCTGGCATTGATACCTAAAGTTTGAGAGCCGCTACTCAATCTGTTATTCTTTAGCTCCATAGGATATTCTTTACTTCCAACAGAGAGCACACCATGCAACCAGCGTGCCTCTACAAAAGCTTGCTGCACCACGAAATCAGAGGTATAATGATAAGGCAATGCCACATCCACGCCATACCCTAAAGCAAACTTGCTGAGAGAGTCAACCTCTAAAGGCTTTAGCAATGCTGCACGCACATACCCATTACGTTTATCTAAAGAGCTCAATCCATACCTGTTGGCATTTAGCCACAATGGAGTCTTTGCTGACGAAGCATCTGCTTGAAATTCCACCTTATACAATAAATGATTACGTTGTGGTTCGTCATTCTCTATTGTTGGCTGTACTTGTTCTGCAAATACACTGGCACAAAACAGCAAAAGCAATAAGAATATATGTATTATCCTCATAAATGGGTATTCAATATTTTACCTTAATAATTACTATTTTCTATTTCTTTTTTCTATTCAAGACCTTCGTACAAATACGTTTCCCGCTTTTCATAAGGTGCTATCTTTCTAACTAATTCCACCATACTGTGTATCATACTACGCAAATACATGAAATAACGTTATTTCTTTTATCCAACACGCTGCAATATCATAGATATAAACAGTTTGCAAAGGTACACATTTTATTCAAAAATTTGATTGTTTTACCTCATTTTCAGACATAAAGACAAATGTTTTGGCAAAACATAACAAATGAGACCATATATAATGCACCTTTCTTGTCAGCAAACAATTAAGATATAGATAGCTGACAATTACTGAGTATTTTTCTTCATAATAGGGATTTTCCACCCAATATTAGGGAAAAACCTTTTTCCCTTTGCTTTTTTATTTGTTATTTTGCAACGTAAACAAAAAGTAATAACAGGCGCAAGCCTACTAAAAGCATATCATTATGAAGAAGTTTATATTAACCCTTGCCTTGATACTCTCTTTAGCAGTGTCTGCTAACGCTATGAGTTATGATCAGGCGCGCGACCAAGCCTTGTTCTTAACGGACAAGATGGCTTATGAACTTAACCTTACTGAGGACCAATATGAAGCTGCTTATGAGGTTAATCTTGACTACCTGATGAGTATCAACACCTACGACGACCTTTACGGTGCATATTGGCGTAACCGCAATCTTGACCTCAGCTACATACTGCTTGATTGGCAATATCGCGCCTTCTGTGCAGCCAACTATTTCTATCGTCCGCTCTATTGGAATGCCGGTGTATGGCATTTTGCCATCTACAGCCGCTATCCACACCGTAACTACTTCTATTTTGGACGTCCACAGTTTTACGCTACCTATCGTGGCGCACATAGTTGGCACTTCAACGAAGGACACAGCTGGTATAAAGGTCGCGATTTTAACCGTGGATTCATTGACCGCGGGCATGGCATGAGAGACCGCTTTGACCGTGGCGATTTCCGCCCAAACAGACCAGATAGAGGGTTTAACCGTCCCGATAGCCGTGGCTTTGACCGTCCAAACAACGGCAATAGAGGTGATTTCAATCGTCCTAACCGTGGCTTTGAACGCCCCAACAATGGCAAAGACAATGGCTTTAAACAGCCTAACTTTGGCGTAGAGCGTCCTAACAGCAACAATAACGGCAACTTCAACCGCCCTGGAAACAATGGATTTAATCGCCCTAACAACAGCAACAATAGAGGCTTTAACCAGATTAAGTCAATATCAGGCCCCAACATGCAGGTACAGAGAAGCTCTACCTACAAGCCTTCTACACCAAGATTGAACAGAGAAAGCAGCACGCGACTTACTGCAAGACCTTCCAACAGCTACAATAACAACAACTTTAACCGTAGCAACCAAGTCAACGTGCCTTCAAGACCTAACAACACTTTCACGCCCCGTTCATCATCAACCATGAGTAGCCCTTCTGCACCAAGCCGCTCCTTTGGAGGAAATAATGGTGGCAATGGGTCTTTCAGTAAAGGAAATAATGGTGGAAGTAACCATTTCGGCGGAGGAAGAAGATAACAATCCAACCCCATATTACTGGCACATTAATATTGAGAACCATCTCAATACCCTATAAAGCTAATGCTTAGAGTTTATCTAAGCATTAGCTTTTTCTGTAAAACAGGTATTTCTTCAATTAAAGCAAACTGTATTGCAGTGTCTCTATACAAGCCTGTTCTATATCAAAATAAAGATAAAGAACAACACTTTTGCAGAATGCCGTATAAACAATTTGACTTTTTAATTTTATTTTATATATTTGCAAAACAAAAGAGCAATTATTAATAGTAAATACAAAGCAACATGTATAATCAGCACATATCGTCTGTGATATTTTATCAAGTAGTCTGATTTAAAATTCAAAGCCATACAATATGAAACACAACACGACAATACTTGTCGCTGCCCTTGCTTTCTGCTTGACAGCAACAGCACAAAGAACTCCAGATCACAATTTCGACTTTGAAAAAGTGACGGGAACGGAGAAAGACTCAACGCTAAATTGGGATGACTTCTACAAGTTCTTTGACTCTTGGCAACCAGGCACGCCACCAAGCGGCATCTCCAAACTTGATGATGAATTCTTTATCTCCAGACAGAGGCCTTTGCCACGTATCGCAGATGGCGACTATCAGGTAAGAAGCGATGTACCTGCCGGCAGAAAAATGCTGCTATGGACTCCGCTTGATGACCCTACTGCTACATGGAAAGCTCTGCCACGCTACTGCTTTGAGGGCGACAACTTTTCAATGTGGCAATATATCAACTGCCACGGCAACTGGTCGGCACCATGGATTCGCGTATCAGCAGGAATATCTGATGCTGCTGCAAAAAACGGAGTTACAGTAGGGTGCGTGTTGTCCATCCCTTGGAACGCCAAGGTTTCACTCAATGGAACAACATCATACTGCAAGACATTGGCCAAACTGTTGGAGAAGAATGATGACGGTACGTTCAAAAACTCGCTGAAACTTGCCAAGCTGATGAAATATTACGGCATTAACGGTCTGGGGGTAAACTCTGAGTTCAACGCTACAGAAGAGATGATGACATTAATGCAAGACTTTTTTGCAGACTTACACAAGAAAGCTGAGTCTATAGAATGGAAATTTGAATTGCAATGGTATGACCTGACAAAGGATAACGGAATGATTATGGGCGATTATGGATTGTGCAAATTTAACAGAAAGATGTTTGGCACTGGCGACCATATCGTAACTGACCAGATGTTTGCCAACTATAACTGGGATAATTATCTGCTTGAAGCTTCTGTAAAATGCGCCAAATCCCTTAACCGCGATCCGTATGATTATTACGCAGGATTCGACATTCAAGGAAGAGCATTGAAGCAAGACTACTGGCAATCGCTTATTGACAATGAAATATCTGTAGGATTTTGGGGCGCACATGCGCAAAGCCTTATCCACCAAAGTGCCACAGACGACGGCACATCCGACAAAGCAATACAAAAGGCTTATCTCCGCAAGCAGGAACTTATCTTTTCAGGCGGAAACCGTAACCCTGCGCTATTGCCCAAAGTTAGAGTTGACTGCTCCTTGGCAAATGCTGACCTCACCACATTCCACGGCTTGGCACGTCTGCTAACTGCAAAGTCAACCATCCAAAGTGTACCTTTCGTTACCCGCTTTAACTTGGGCAACGGACTGAAGCTATACAAAGACGGACTAATAGCATCAGACTCTAAATGGTACAACCTCAACACACAAGACTACTTGCCAACATGGCGATTTTGGATTACTGATGCCAACGACCAAGTTACCAGCAACAATCTATCTTCCCTTGCCAAAGCTGAACTAACTTGGGACGATGCTTACACTGGCGGCTCATGCCTACGCCTGTATGGAGCTACAGATTTCTCGCGCATCAAACTCTTTAAGACAAAACTCGATGCTGAACCTACCTACGAGCTTTCTCTTACCTATAAAATAAAGAACAGCACAGAGAGCCATGCAAAACTGTTTGTAGCCACAAGCGATGACCTGACAAAATACAAGGAAACAGGCATTCCTGACACAGAGAAGGAAGAAGAATGGACTACTTTCAAAGTTCCTCTTTCAAAACTCGGCATCAAAAGCGGCGACAAAATAGCCATGATAGGAATATCGCTCAATGGAACATCTGAAGACTACCAAATGCTTGTGGGCGAGCTTGCCCTGCGAAACCCAGCCCAAAGCTTTGCCACAATTACGCCAAGCATTAAAGAAATCAACGTATTGCGAGGGTATTACGACCGCGTAGATTTCAAAATGCGCTATGCTTCAAAAGAAGAAAGCGGTGAAGAGAAGACTTACAACGATGAAGTGGGAACATGGTACTATGAGATTTATTTTCAGCAAAAAGGCGAAGAGCCTAAGCTGATGACTACAACAGAGTCGTGGGCAGCCTATGTTATCGGTGCACCGCTCAACAGTGGGGCCGAGCGCATGTGCCGCTTCGGCGTAAGAGCGGTTGCACCTGATGGCGTGCAAGGTTCTCCTATCGCTTGGAGCGACTATCAAGAGATTGCATATACCACGCAGAACACTACATTGTTGATTGACCGCAACATTATCAAACCCAACGAAACATTCAAGATTTACTATGAAGACACACTGATGCCAGCAGCAAAAGAATGGAAAATCATCAATTCTACCAATGGCAATACCGTGGCACAAGCATTCGATGCTACATCCATATCCACTGCAATAGACACAGAAGGCCTGTATGATCTCATTGTTACAAAAGCCGACAACAGCGAAAATGTTTACAGAGGCTTTATATGCATTACCCCAAACAAGACTGGTGCAATGCCTGAAATTTACAATATTTCAGCAAGTGCCGCAAATGTAAAGGCTGGTGAAAACGTTACCTTGTCATACACAAGTCGCAATGCCGACGGTAAAGTGTCGCGCGCACTGACCATCAACGATCCCGACATGCTATCCATACCTGCTGCCACACTCACCGGCAAGGCATACTCTATAGCCTTATGGTTTAAGGCTAACGGTTGGGCACACAATACCGACGGTACCAATCTTATCACTAAAAACACTATCGCAGACGCCTGGCCATACAACAACTGGGGCGACCTATGGGTGCAAGTAAAGCCTGAATGCAAAGATTCCAAGACCGGGAAGGTACACCCTGCAAACGAAATATCATTCAACACCTTGGGCTGGTCGGCCGACGGACCTAACTTCGACATGATTTCAGATGGCTACAGCATACTGCCTAACACATGGTATCACCTCATAATAACACAAGATGCCAAGAATATACAAAAGATGTATCTCAACGGCAAACGAGTAGCAGGCCCTGCGATTGTCGATTCATCCAAAAGACGCGAGGACATGGCCAAGAGCGACAGTAGAATAGACATTTCTGCACCTGCCAATATACATATAAGTGGCAGTGGTGTGTACCAAGCTGCATTCAATGGTGCAATCGATGAGGTGCAGGTATGGAACAAGGCACTCTCTGACGAAGAAGCATTGCGCTCGATGAAGGGATATGCCGACAACGAAATACCTGATGGACTTGTAGCATACTACACCTTTGAAGATACTGACGCAAACGGACAGTTTAGCAATCACGGAACTCTCTCCGGCAATGCGGCAAGCGTGGTAAAAGTTGTCAACTCCGGCGGTGAGAACACTTCTAACGCAGAATACCTGCAACAAACAGCCGACAATAGCCAGCCTGGCTATCCCGGCATCGCAGGAACGCTTGACGTGAAAACCCAAACCGATTGGAACCTCGGACAAGAAGGTGATGCAAAAATAGTGAATGAACAAGGACAGGCTGCTACCATAACTTATGTATATGGCGGCAAGAAAGATGTAAGCCTGACACTTTCCAACATTTGGGGCAGCAACACCATGAGCAAGAGTGCCATGATTGAAGTGGATGGCCCGGCACTCAGTGTAAACAAAGTTACCGAAGACTCCTTTGCCATGTATCCCAACCCATTTGCAGACAGGGTAAACTTCCGCTTTGCCAAAGCTGGAGAATACGAAGTCAACATTCTGTCTGAAGCTGGCACACTGCTGCAAACCTCTTCTGTCCATGCAGACAGTGGTGATGTAGCAAGCGTATCCATAAACGGCAAGAAAGGCGTTTACCTCATACAGGTTACAAGAAACGGCAATGTGTACAAGACAATCAAAGCTATCAAAAAGTAAAGAGCTTTAGCCAAACACGTCATCAAGCAGGAAGAAAGCGGTTGTGCTTTCTTCCTGCTTTCGTTTTTAGACCTTACCATCACCCTATCTGCTGACGTTTGCCTAAAAAATGGGGTGAGACAAGGCTCAACTAAGGTTTTCCCACTTTGTGCCCACAGTGTGGGCACTTAATGCCCAGTGCTTGGGCACTCAATGCCCACGGTGTGGGCATTGATGCCCCAAAGGCTGGGCATAATACCACTTATCAATTGAAAGCCAAAGAAATAGTGGAAGCCTCCATGATTATTGGTCAATAATCATGGAGGCTTCCACTATAAATCATACTTGCCTTACACCAATTTGATGCAATCCGGTTGCAAGGTTATCAACCGGCGTTTATACAAATCGCCAATGGCTTTCTTGAAATTCTTTTTGCTAACCTGAAACTGTCGGTAAATGTCATCTGCCTGACTTTTGTCTGTCAAGTGACACACTCCATCATGGTCCTTCAGGTATTGCAGCAGCACCTCGCTAAAAGCAGTGGTCATCTGTCTGCCTGTAGGCTGCAAGGTAATGTCCAATTTGCCGTCAGGACGCACATTGCCGATATAACCTTTCATGCGGTCGCCCGTATGGATGTGCTTGAATATCTGGTCTTCATACACCAACCCAGGATAAGCATTGTCTACTATTACCTTAAATCCGAGGTCTGTTTTCTGCCAAATGAGCAGATCTACCTCTTGACCATGCTTATACTGAGGAGGCTCTTGGCTGAAGTAGCGTTCTATCTTGGCTGATGCCACAATGCGATAGCTTTCGTCATCAAGATGAACATGCACAATATAGCTATTGCCTTGCTCCATCTTCATCTTCTGCTCACGGAACGGGCAAAAGAGATCTTTCATCAATCCCCAATTCAAGAAAGCACCATACTCATTGACCCAGGCTACCTCCAAATAAGCAAAATCGCCCACCTTGGCTTTCGGAGTCAAGGTAGTTGCCACCAAGCGCTCCTCATTGTCAAGATAGATAAACACGTCTAACTCGTCGCCGGGTTTGCAGCCTTCGGGCACATAGCGTGCAGGCAACAGTATTTCGCCCTCATCGCCACCATCCAAATACACGCCAAAGTCTACTTTCTTTACTACTTTCAGATGATTGTAATCACCTAACTTTATCATTGCCATAAGCTATTCTGTCTTGTTTAAATTAGTTTTCAAGTGTTATTCCGCAGCTGGTTCCAGTGCAGCTTCACTATTGAGCAGTCCATCTTTCATCTCAATGGTTCTGTCTGTGATACGAGCCAAGTTTTCATCATGGGTAACAATGACAAAGGTTTGTCCGAACTTGTCGCGCAAATCAAAAAACAGCTGGTGCAGCTCTGCCTTGTTTTTGGAATCAAGACTGCCCGAAGGTTCATCTGCCAATATCACAGCCGGATTGTTGACCAAGGCTCTGGCCACTGCCACACGCTGCTTCTCACCACCTGACAGCTCGGCAGGCTTATGCCCTGCACGGTCTGCCAAGCCCATAAACTCAAGTAACTCGGTGGCACGTTTCTTGGCTTCCGAACGCGATTTTCCAGCTATAAAAGCAGGTATCATTATATTTTCAAGAGCCGTAAACTCCGGCAACAGCTGATGAAACTGAAACACAAAGCCTATATGGCGATTGCGGAAATCTGCCAGTTTCTTCTTGCTCAGATCCCTTACGTTAACACCGTCTACCACCACTTCGCCACTGTCAGGGCTGTCAAGTGTGCCTATTATTTGCAGCAAAGTGGTTTTGCCGGCGCCACTTGGACCTACAATGCTTACCACTTCACCTTTATTGATATGCAAATCGATGCCTTTCAGCACCTGCAACGAACCAAAACTCTTGGTTATTCCTTTAATATCTATCATGTCTTAAATAAGAAAAACAAAGACCTGTGGTGGCTACTCGGTCTGGTATTGCTTGCACTTGCTTGTACCAAAAAGGAAAGCAAGCTTGTCTGCACACTAAAAAAGGCTGCTGCCATAGCCACCTTATGAAAGCCCGTTAGCATGCTAACACGTTGACAAAGATAAATATAAAATCTGATAAAACGATATGTTTTCCGCCTATTTTTACGGTAAGCAGGTGTTCAAAACCAACCTGTATATATGAAAACGTTATTAAGTATGCATTCAAAATGAATCATATATATACGATACCGTTATTGTTAACGAGATACTTTTGGGCAATCTTGCACTTTATTCAAATTAGTTCTAAACACCTACTTGCAAATACGACTCAAAGAATACGACCGAATATTGTAGTATTGAGCCAATCTTGCATTTTATTGAACCAATAATGCCAAATAACACTTGTTTGGCTCATTATTTTCATTTATATGCCCATATTTTATATTTTTGAAGGAAAATAGAAATTACTTTTGCGACAAGAATTTTCAGAAAATCTATCATTTAAAACCTAAACATATATGAATAAAGAGACAAAAATGTGGAAAACACTTTTGCTATCCGGTCTTGTTTCCATTCCGTTGTCAGTATCGGCACAGAATATAAAAGGACAGGTAAAAGATGCCACTACTGGGGAACCTCTTATTGGAGTTACCATTCGTTCGCTTGAAAGCAAGAAAATGGCAGTAACTGACTTTGAAGGCAATTATACCATTGAGGCTACAGGCAAAGAGCGCCTACGTTTCTCTTATGTCGGATACGATGACACAGACATTACTGTTGACGGACGCAAAGTGGTCAATATTGGTATGAAAACCAAAGAGAACGACCTGGATGAAGTGGTTGTAATAGGTTATGGCACACAACGCAAGGCCGACCTCACTGGTGCAGTAGGTGTTGTAGACATGAAGGAGGCACAAAAAACAGCAGCTACCAACATTTATGAAATGCTGCAAGGTCAGGTACCTGGCGTGTCGGTTTCTACGACAAGCGAGCCTGGAGCCATGAGCAACGTGATGATTCGTGGTGTAGGTTCGTTCAACACAGTAGGTCCTCTTTATGTGCTTGACGGAATGATTGTCAACGATGTCAACCATCTTAATCCTACCGAGATTGAGTCCATGCAGGTATTAAAGGATGCTTCAGCAGCAGCCATCTATGGTGCACGTGGTGCCAATGGTGTCATACTTATTACTACAAAGAAGGGCAAAAAGGGCAAACCAAGTTTTGATGTGTCTGCAACATTCAGCGTGGCAGACATGCCTAAGAAGATAGACATGATGAACGCTGTTGACTTCATGTACTACAATGAACAAGCTTATCTCAATGCCAACACCGCATGGCCCGGCAAAAACTTTGCCGCACAAAACATAGGGAAATACATTCCTAACACCGATTGGCAAAAAGCTGTGTTCAAGACAGGCTTTACCCAAGACTATAATATGATGTACACACAGGGTTCGGACAATGTAAACTTTGCCCTTGGTGCAGGCTATATGGACCAGACAGGTGTAATGGAAGGACCAAAATACCAGCGCTTCACTGCCCGCCTCAACAGTGATGCCACTTATGGAATACTGAAGATTGGTGTGAACTCTACCTTCCAGCATGCTATTAACCATGAAACCAACTCAGGTTCATTTGCCAACGCCTTGGCTATGCCTTCTGTCATCCCAGTGTACAATCCGGACGAGCCTTCAGGCAAAGGTGGCTTTGGTTATGGCAGTGCAGATTTCCCTACCTATTCAAGCAATCCGGTAGCCATACAGAAATCGTATCAAGGATTGAATGTCAACAATCGTGTTATAGCCAACGCATTTATCGAGCTAAAACCTATCAAGCATCTCACATATAAGTTCAATGCCGGTGTAGACGCCTGGTTTGGCCGCAACAAGAATATAGACCATTGCTATACCATGCGAATGGCATCAGGCGAAACCCGATACGACAATGTTCTTACTGATAACCGCGACCAGCGTATCACCACACTGATTGAAAACACCATCACTTATGACAATACTTTCGGCAAGCACCACATTACCGCATTGGTTGGACACACTGCTGAAGACGTAAACTGGCATTGGTTGCAATGCCAAGGCTACAATCAACAAGTGCCGAGCTTATGGGAAATTGACCTTGTAGGAAAGCAGAATGATATGGAAGGTTCGGAACAAGAGCGCCGACAGCTGTCATACATAGGCCGCCTTGATTACAACTATGCAGAGCGCTACCTGCTGCAATTCAATTTCCGTTCTGACGGCAGTTCAAAGTTTGGTCCTAACAATCGGCGCGGCTACTTTCCTTCACTGTCAGTGGGTTGGCGCGTATCAGAAGAGAAATTTTGGGAGCCTGTCAAGCATATTGTAGACAATCTCAAGCTGCGTGCAAGCTGGGGTAAAGTCGGCGATATGCAGTCATTGGGCAATTATAGCTACATTCCATCCATTGACCACTCCGGTCCTTACGAAGGACTATATGCCATATTTGGTCCTTCAGGCAGCGAAAACATACATTATGGTGCCACACAGACAGCCAAAGTAAACGTAAACCTTGGCTGGGAAACCAAAACAACCACCAATATCGGTGTAGACTTCGGACTCTTTAACAACCGTCTGTTTGGTTCGTTCGAGTGGTTCAATGCCAAGTCTACAGACCTACTTCTCAATGTTCCGCAAGCTTGGGCAACCGGTGTTTCCAACCTGTGGACCAACTACGGCGAAATGCGCAACAGAGGTATTGAATTTACCCTTGGATGGCATGACCACATAGGCGACTTCTACTACAACGTGAGTGCCAATCTCTCAACCTTGCGCAACAAGGTGCTGAAGATGGGCAATGCCTACGTCCAAGAGGGCTATACACGTACAGAAGTTGGGCGGTCTATCTCAGACTTCTACTTGCTCAAAACTGCCGGCATATTCCAGTCAATGGATGAGGTTTACGACTATACTACCACACTCAAGGATGGTACAGTTAAGGTAATACAGCCTAATGCACAGCCTGGCGACATACGTTATGTGGATGTAAACGGAGACGGACAGATTGACGATACAGACAAAGACTGGTGCGGAAGCCCACTGCCAAAATTTGAATTGGGCTTCAATGTATCGTTGGCATGGAAGAACTTTGACTTCAACATGTTTTGGGCAGGCAAATTCGGCAACAAGATATACAATCAGGTTCGCGCCAACACCCTCAACTTCAGTGTTGACAATATTCCGGCTGACGTTCGTCCCTGGACATGGGACAACCCGTCAAACGAGTACCCGCGCATGTATGCAAACTCTACAGACAACAATAAAGCAAGCGACCGCTTTCTTGAAAGTGGAACCTATTTCCGCTTGAAGAACATACAGCTGGGCTACACATTGCCACAGTCAATAGCCAAGATACTGCACCTCCAGAAGCTGCGTGCTTATGTCAGCGGCACTAATCTCGTAACATTCACAGGCTATAAGGGCTATGACCCAGACATCATTTGCACTTACGTTTATGCCCAAGGCATTGATTCGGGGCAGTATCCGTCTTCTCGACAACTCAATTTCGGATTGCAGGTAACATTCTAATCAATACTTACGAAACAACATCAATATGAAAAATATATTATCAAAAATAATGGTGGCGGGTGCTTTGACACTCGGATTTACATCGTGCAGCGATGACTGGTTGTCGCTATCCGACCCCAATCAGGAAACAGCCGATACATTTTGGAAGACAGCTGATCAGTTTGACCAAGGTCTGTCAGCCGCTTATTCCACTTGGCGTCGTCCAGGCTTCTTCAGCCGTTGGTTTCAAATACACATGATTCTTCGCAGCGATGAAGGCTGGAGCGAGAGTCCTAACGCAGAGTTCCAAGCTGATGCCAATTTCGTGATATCGGCATACAATTACGACAGCAACGAAGGTCTTTGCCTTCCTTGGCAAGCTATGTACAACAGTATTTACTACGTCAATCAGGTTATTGACAACATGAATGACCACGGCTACGATCTTTTCAACAAAGAAGAAGCCGACCATATTCTCGGTCAAGGCTATTTTATTCGTGGTGTTGCTTATTGGGCCATTGCCGGTATCTATGGCAAAGGACCTATCCAGACAAGCTCTACAAGCGATGGAGAAGTTGGCTCGCAGGAAGACCTGTTCAAACAAGCTCTTGAAGATTTTACAAAGGCGTCCACATTACTGCCTACTTCATGGCCAAGTGAAGAAAAGGGCCGTGTTACCAAAGGTGGAGCCCTTGGCATGATGGCACGCTGCAATATGCAACTTGCCGGCATCAAGAGCCACCGCCCTTGGGACAGTGCCAGTCAGGATGCAAGCGCAGCGCACCAATATTGGCTTGCAGCCAAAACCAATATAGAAGACATTTTCAAACTTGGCATCTATCATCTCTGCGACAATTGGATGGACAACTTCACCGAAGCACACGAAAACAATGCCGAGTCGCTGTTTGAAATCAACTTCAAGGATGGACTTATCAATGGCAACGAGGTGGGCAACCAGCGTCCTAAGTTCCTTGGACTTTATCTAAGCGACGGTTCCGGTGCATGGAACGATGGCTCTTCACGCGACTGGCTACTCGATGAGTTCAACAAAGAACGCGACAAAGACGGAAACGTTGACATGCGCAAATTCCACACCTTATTCTATTATGACGAAGCTGAGCCACAGACAGCTACAGCCAACTATTACGGCAAGACATGGCCAGAATGGTGCAACATAGAAGGCTATGCCAATAACCAATTTCCACATGCCTGCTACTGGAAGAAATATACAAGTGTTGAAACAGACAACAAGAAGGAAGACTATTCGTCAGGAGCCAACTTTAGAGTGCTGCGCCTTGCTGATGTCTATCTGATGTATGCAGAGGTGCTCAACGAGCTTGGCGAAGACAGATCCACTGCGGTAGAGTATATCAATAAAGTACGGCGTCGTGCAAATATGCCTGATTTAAAAGCAGCAGACTTTACCGAATACGAAACTCTGCTCAATCAAATCAAGCATGAACGAATTGTAGAGCTTTGTGGCGAATGTACACGCTGGTATGACCTTGACCGTTGGGGCGACCTGCATGACCAAGCAAAAGTGAATGAAATATCTGAGCGTGATGCAGATTTCCTTAACTTCAAAGTTGGAAAGAACCATCTGTGGATGATTCCTAACCATGAAATCAACCTTTGGAAAGGACTCACACAAAACCCAGGTTACTAAGCCATGCAATTCCAATACCATTCTAATGCAGTTCTAATACTGTTCCAATGCTAAGAAAGTAGAAACAGAAGTATCAGCAAACTAAAAAATAATCATCAATGAAAAAGATATTGAATATATTAAATATGTTGATAGCAGCCCTATTTGCCGGATGTTTCATGCCAACGGCAATGACAAGCTGCACCGACAATGGGGGTGATGGCATAGACTCAATCAAATGGAATGGCAGCCAGAACCCAGAGAACACGAGTTTCCGCAATCCTGTATGGGAACCGTCTCTTGAAGCAGGCACTGTGGTCAAAGGTGCAAGCATGTTTGTCGCTGTATCAGCTACATCACAGTGGGCTCCAGGCTTGACATACATCTGCAAGTCCCTGACATCCAACAATCTGATGACATGGAATGCCGGAAACGACACATTCACCGAGTCGCCGGCATGGGCAAAGGGACGCGTCAATTCACTTACTGTCGACTATGCACGTACTGTAACGGGTGCTACCTATTGGATGTTTTACACACTTGAAGGTGGCAATGCCATTGGTGTAGCCTCAGCTACAGCAGCGGCAGGCCCATATACCGACCGTGGCACATTGATTACAGCTGAGAGCCTTGGCAAAACCGATGTTCGCAGCCCATTCTTCATTGTCGTTACAACCAATTTCTATTTGTGCTATACAACTGACGACGGTACTTACATCCAGAAGATAAAGCTTAATAAGAACTCTGGTGCCACACTGAGCGGCAGTGCTATAAAAATAGCCTCAGAAGCATTTGACGATGTGGCCCTTGTACGTGCAAACAGTTCTCGCTTCTATCTGATGGGAACAGTCAACAATAATGGGTCCAAAGAGATACATTATGCCATGGCTTCAACCATTACAGGCCCTTACAAAGACCGCTCTGGAGCAGAGCTTACAACAGGCAGTGTTGGCGAACCAATCATTACTGGCGGTACTGAAATTATCAATCCGGAAAATCCAATGCGTGGTTTCATCAATGAAGCAGGAACACATCTTTTCATTGCCTACAACGCAACAGAGCAAGGCAAAGACTTGATGAAAAGCGGATATGCACGCCGTCCGATGTTCATAGCTCCACTTGAAATAGGAGAAGACGGATGGTTTAAGGCTCCCATAACAGCACAAAAAGGTTGGACAAGTCCACGTTATGAATAAATACAAACAGGTATTAGGGTGCCACGACAGCACTCAACAACATGTCGTGGCACCCTTGTTTCTAAAACAACAGGAAAGATACATATTAGACATATATTTTTATTTTATATAATAACAAAAGCCAAACGATCATCTAAAATCAAACTATTATGAAAAAATTACTTACCTTAATGGCAACATCATGTCTTGCACTTGGTGCCAATGCACAGTCTATCACCGTTGACCATATCGACCAAACTCTTGCAAACGACTATGCAGGAGGATGTGAAATAGACATCAACAACAACGGATTAAAAGAAATCATTGTCTCAGGCAAGCCACAATGGTCAGAAGCACCTGGCCGTATATACGAAGACAAAGACGGTAATGAAGTACAGTCAGACTTTCAGTCTTGGATACTCAAATGGAACGGCTCTTCGTATGAGAAAACAGAGTTCTCTGAACTATGCGGCCTTCGTTCACACATCATTCCTGCCGACTTCAACGGTGATGGCTTTATCGACCTCTTTATAGCAGGCGAAGCATACGACAACACTGGTGTTTATATCAACGATGGTAAAGGCAACTTTAAACTCGACCCCAACTTTAAGGTAAAAGACAGTGAAGGAAATGTTGTAAAATGGTATCCACGTGCTGCAGATGTAGCAGATTTCAACCAAGACGGTTTACCCGACATAGTAACTATCGGTTGGAGTTCAGTAGACGGCAACCGCCAAGCCAATTGCGGTGTACTCATCAACCAAGGCGACGGTACTTTCAAAAATGTACTTGAAAAAGGTGTTATAGGCAATGGAGATGTTGACTTTGAAATGGCTTTATGCACCGTACGTGCCTATGACCTCAATAAAGACGGTTATCCGGACATTCTTCTTCAAGGCAATATAGACAACGCTGATCCCAAAGCTACAACAGCAAACGGAGAAGAAGTGGGTCGTACACTTATGGCTTTGCAAAACGTAGGCCCAATGGATGATGGCTCGGCTGCATTCTTTGATATGGAGCTTGGCACTGGCGCTTCACATCAAATGGGTAACGGCAATTTTGCCATTGCCGACTTCAACAATGATGGTACTCCTGATATATTCGTTACTGGCGAATCGCCTAACGATGCACGCCCCAACGGTGAATGGGGCTACTATCCACAGCTGCTCATCGGAAAAATAACCAAGGGAGACGGCAATGAAGTTACATACACAGACAATACCTCATTCGTGGCTCGCGCCAAAGATATCCGCCCACTCAACAGCAATAATATAGGTGTGCGCGCCATTGACTATAACGGTGATGGATTCTACGACCTCTTCCTTGATGGTTGGACAGTTGATATGCTTGACGGTGGCAACGACACACAGGCAGGATGGTTCTTGCCAGGTTCAGCAGCAGGTCTTACATCATACATGCGCATTCCCGGTGCATCAGAACAAGGTATTTTCTTCTTTGACAATGGTGTAGAAAACGCTTTGAACTATGCCTTTACAGGTTATCATGGCGACAAGACCTATTTTAACGATGAAACAGAGATAAAGCAGGGACGTTCCATGGTATTTACAAAAAATCCCTGGACTGTAGCCGCACGTCCTGATGCACCTATTGATCCTACTGCTGAAGTAAACGACCACAACGTAGCCCTCTCTTGGACGCCAGCTTCTTCGGCTATGAAGAATGTTACCTATGAATTCTATCTCAAAAACAAGCAGACCGGCAAATTCTACAACAATGTATGTTCATTTGTCGGTGGCGAACGCGACGGACAGCGCAAGGTGCTCCGTGAAGGCAATGCCTATATGAACACAGCCCTCACACTCAACAACTTGCCTGACGGCACCTACGAGTGGGGTGTGCAAACCATCAATGCAGCACTTACAGGCTCTTCATTCGTCAAGGGAGCTGACCTTGTTATCGGTACTGGCGATACCGGCATTAAAGGCACTACATCTGTCAAAAACGGCAATATAGAAATAGCTCGCTATAATCTTAGTGGACAAGCAGTAACCAAGTCGCAAAAAGGCATCAACCTTGTACGCATGAACGACGGTAGCGTTAAGAAAATAATTGTAAAGTAAATCATATCATTAGGTTTGTATGAAGAAGATAATATTATTGTTTGTCTTCCTGTTACTTTCCTTTGTACCAACGGCAAATGCCCAGAGCGTGATTGCTGTTCATATTGAACAGCATTCGCCCTTAGGCGTTGTTGCCGACAAAGTGCAAGTGGAATTGCCAGCAGGTGGAATTACACTGGGAAGCAGTGTTAGTGTAAATGGTGGCGATGGCACTTACACATACAAATGGACCAATTCAAACGGTGATGTACTTGGCACTGAACCCACACTGCTGATAACTCAAGAGGGCGACTACTATCTTGCAGTAAGCGATGCAAGCGGATGCACGGTAAGCGTTAAATTTACAGCCACAGCTTCCACTGATATAAGAACATGGGAACAAGACACTTTTACACTTACTGCCAATGACGGCACACTTAGCATTGTATCCTTCAAACCTTTAAAAAGTGTTTGCATAGTAGCAGCTAACGGACAGCTCGTTGCCAATACCAAACTTTCTACAGCCTCACAACAAGTTTCCATGTCCACCGCCTCATTGGGAAACGGCGTCTATCTTGTTGGCTGTGTCTTTTCAGATAACACGGAGACTGTCAAGAAAATAACAATCAAGTAAACAAAACCATTCGACATGAAATACATCAAAAGCCTGACTGTTAGCATATTGCTGTTCTGCTCATTGGGAGCTGTGGCAGAAGAGCCAATGACAACATACGCCAGAAGTGGCATGAACACCACTCTTGCGCTGAAATGGACATCCAACAACTATGGCACAATAAAATGGCAGACATCTGACGACGGAACCACTTGGACCGACATAATGGACGCCAATGCCACGACCTACACATTCCAACCGCAAAAGGACACTTGGATTCGTGCAGTGGTAAACGGCGACAAAGCTTGTCAACCTATCATTAAGACATATCTCGTGAAGACTGCTAACTTTAGTGTAGCCTGTACCGAGACAACCGCCACAACCGCCACATTCAAGATATCATACCTCAACATACCAAAATCAGAAATAACCGAATGGGGCTTTTGTCACAACTACAATGGATTAAGCCGGACATACAGTAATATGTATAGTCAAAAAGGTGGCACCACACTACCCGATGACAAAACTTTCGAACTGACATGCCACCAGCTGCAACCCAATCAAAAGCACGCTGTACGCGTATATTTCAAGACACGTGGAGGCTCAACCATATACGGTCCATCAAAGATTGTAACCACACAGCCAGGCATAGAATGGTCGTCAGAGAATTGGGAAATAGACAAAACATCTGTAACAATGCGCTTCCGCATATCAGGCTATGATGGCTATATACCTACTATGAAACTGCTTTTTGGAACAAAAGAAAATATGAAAAGCTATACACCTGTATCAGAAGGCAACGGACTTTGGTCGGTGAAAATTGAAGGTCTGCAACCTGCTACCAGTTATGAGACACAACTCACGGCTGATGTTGATGGCGATAAACAGACAATAACAAAGACCGTGCGCACTTGGACAGATTACTCCACTTATAAGGTAGACCAAACGGTCAAACCTGTATCACACAAGATAATATGGAACCGCGAAAACCGTATACAACTATCACCCGATAACATTCAGGCCGAATATCCACGTTTGCAGCGAGTTTCGGCAGACTCTATACTCCTTGTCTATCATGGAGGAGACGGCACTGCCGTCAATACAGATCATTGGCAAGACATATACTTACAACGTTCAACGGATAACGGTGTTACCTGGTCCAAACCAGAAAAGCTGATGGACCATGCCAAGCGCATGTCAAACGATAATTACGGTTGGAATCGCTTCTCTGACCCTACCTTTACCCGATTGACAAACGGATGGATCCTGATGCAATTCATTGGCAATGCAAATCCTGAGACCAATAACAACTGCCAGGTATTTGTATGCATCAGCAAAGACGGTGGCAACACTTGGGGAGACCCCATTACCGTAGGACGCGGCCGTACCTGGGAGCCTCAGATCGTGCAACTGCCGGGAGGTGAACTTGAACTGCTTGTATCAAGCGAAGCATATTGGTGGGACCATCAGCGTGATAATCTGTTCCAAGAGATTCTCTGCTCACGCTCTACCGACAACGGTGAGACTTGGACATCTTTCAAACGTGCAAGCTACAACCCAAGCAAGCGGGATGGTATGCCTGTACCAGTGGTTATGCAAGGTAACAAGGGCATTCTCTTCTCCATAGAGAGTATCAACAGCAATGAAAATCCTTCTCTTGTTTGGCGTGCTCTCGACAGCGAATGGGATGCTAACGATTGGGACGGTCAGTACGATGCAAACCGATGGGTAGCCGAACCTATACGCGGTGGATGTGCCCCGTTTGCCATGCAGATTTCAACAGGTGAAATTGTAGTAATGGGACATCTCGGCCAAAGCGGCTCCACATGGCAGACCAACCGTAGCCAAGTTTGCATAGGCGACAATACTGGACACAACTTCAAATATCGTACTCTTCCATTCTCTACACTGCCCTACGGTGAAGGTGCCTACTACAGCTCCTTTTTCCTCAAAGATGCCGACACTATATGGCTTGCCATATCACACAGCTACTATGATGGCAACGACTGCAAGAAAAACGCCATAGAATATATAGAAGGCAAAATAGTGGAGAACTAAGCAACAATATGTTTTCCAAAACAGATAAACAATTTGAATAATGAATATATTTAAGGTTAAAAGTTTGTTGATTGCTACTCTGCTGTCGTTAGTTGGCGTTACAGCCGCTAATGCACAGTGGAGTGCCAAGGGCAACAAAATAAAGACTCAATGGACTGCCAATGTATCACCCGACAACATGGCAACCGAATATCCTCGACCCATCATGCAACGCAACCGCTGGCAAAGTCTGGACGGTCTGTGGAACTACTCCATACGTCAACGTGGAGCTGCGGGAATGGGCAATGCTGACGGCAAGATACTTGTTCCGTTTGCAGTAGAGTCAAGTTTGTCGGGAGTGATGAAGACCGTTGGCAAAGATCAGGAACTATGGTATAGCCGCACATTCAGCATTCCTACAGACTGGCAGACAGACCACATATTACTGCATTTTGGCGCTGTCGACTGGCAAGCAGATGTTTACGTCAACAATATACGCATAGGTTCACACCGCGGAGGTTATGCACCATTCAGCTTCGACATTACACCATACATAGACAACAGAAACAAACAGCAAAACATCACTGTACGTGTGTACGACCCTACTACGGATGGTTACCAACCTGTCGGCAAGCAGAAGTCCAAGCCTGAAGGCATTTGGTATACTCCTGTTACCGGTATTTGGCAAACCGTGTGGATTGAGCCAGTGGCAGCACAACACATAACTGCCATACGCACAATAAGCAATATTGACAACAACAGCTTGTGCATTACACCTGAAAGCAATACATGTGAAGGCGTTGTAGAGGTTACCGTATCAGATGGAAAAAACATTATAGCCTCTGGCAAGGCAGCCACAGGACAACCTGTTGACCTTGCCATCGAAAAGCCTCACCTTTGGAGTCCCGATGACCCATACCTATATAAGGTATATATCAGTCTGCTCAAAGACGGAAAGCAAGTAGACAAAGTAGAGAGTTATGCAGCCATGCGCAAGATTTCAACACATCGCGATGCAAAGGGTATCATGCGTATACAACTCAACAACAAAGACATATTTCAAATGGGACTGCTTGACCAGGGCTATTGGCCCGATGGACTCTATACTGCACCCAACGATGAAGCCCTGCGCTACGACATAGAACTGGCAAAGCGGCTCGGATTTAACATGATACGCAAACACATGAAAACAGAGTCTGCACGTTGGTATTCTTGGTGCGACCGTTTGGGCATTCTCGTATGGCAAGATATGCCATGTGGCGATTCTTGGCCAGAATGGCAAATGTATAACTTTTATAATGGAGCTGAAATAAAGCACAGTACGGAATCAGAAAACAATTTTCGAAACGAATGGAAAGATATCATTAATGCATTACAACCCTATCCATGCATCGTAACATGGACACCATTCAACGAACGGTGGGGACAGTTCAAAACCCAAGAGATTGTAGAATGGACGAAAGCATACGACCCTACCCGACTCGTCAATCCTGCAAGTGGAGGCAACCATTATACTGTTGGCGATATGCTCGACATACACCATTACCCTGACCCATCCATTAAGCTCTATGATGCCAACCGCCCTACAGTTCTCGGTGAATATGGCGGACTTGGGCTTCCCATTAAAGGACATCTATGGCAAGACAGCAAAAACTGGGGATATGCAGAATTTAAAAACAGCAAGGAAGTGACCGACCGGTACATCGAATACGCTGACAAGCTGCAACAACTGATAAAAGCAGGTTTTTCCGCTGCCGTGTACACACAAACCACTGATGTAGAGGGCGAGGTAAACGGACTTGTCACCTACGACCGCAAAGTGCTTAAGATGGATGCACAACGTGTGGCAAAAGCTAATCAGGCACTGTGCCACGCCTTAGACAACAATAACTAAAAACAAAATACATTACCATTATGAAAATAACCAAATTTATTATACTGAGTACCCTCGGTGTACTGACCGTATGGTCTGCCTACGCACAAGATATAGAAGCATCTCTGCTCCTTAAGCAACCTGGCAACAGCGCTGTGGCTTACCAATTGTATCTTGACAACGGCAAATACGAAGCAAAGGACACACGCTTGCCTATGCAAATTACACAGACAATAACCAACGATGGCAATGACAAGATTGTAAGCATCAATATAAAGGCAACGTCAAACGTATACTTCAATTTTGGAGCACAGCTTGCCACAGGACTCAATACTGAAGGCTGCGAGTTCTATATGCCTGGATTTTGGTATCACCGCAATATGCGTTCGCCAAAAGAGGCTCCTTCTTTCAAGACAAGTACCAGTTGGAACTTTAGGGAAGACCGGCTCTCTACACCTCTCACCAGTGTCTACAATACCAATACGGGCAAAGGATGGAGTGTGTTGCGTGTAGAAAACGCTGCTGCCGACGTGCAAACCCAACTGACACAAGGCGAAATAATACTGCCCGGCAACACAACTATAGGCTATCTCGGTTTCGACAATGAGACAGGAAAAGCCAAGCTCACCTTCGGCTATCCCTACGTAGAGACACCACGACGCTACATACGCAAACTTACGCTCGCTCCATCGGTTACATCGTTCGTAAAGATGAATGCCGGAGAAGAGAAGACGCTTACTTGGCGCATCCATGAAACCAAGGCTTCATCGTATGGCGATTTTGTGAGCAGCATGTGGCAATACTGCTTTGACAAGATGCAACCTCAACCCATCAAGCAGCAGTTCTCTGCCGATGAAGTTAAAGCGCAGTTGTGCAACTACTTCCGTGAATCGTATGTTACAGACTACCCTTTGAAATACAACTCAGGCCTGACTGTCTTTACCAGCGACTGCAAACCAGCACGCGAGGTTCAAATAGGCTTCTGTGGTCGAGTACTGCTAAATGCCTTCAACGAGATAGAATGGGGAGAAGCTCACAATGACAAAAACCTCAAACAAATGGGCGAAAGCATCATCGAAAGTTTTAGGCAATACGGATTCACGCCAGCAGGCTACTTCTATGACTTTGTCAACTTCAATGAGGGCATGCCTAAAAACGTTGTTCACTCCATTCGCCAGCAGAGTGAAGCCGTGTACGCCATACTGCATTACCTCAAGTATGAACGGCAGCACAGACGCCAACACAAGGAATGGGAAAGAAAAATACGCACCCTGCTCGACAATCTCATTTCTCTACAAAAACAAGACGGAAGCTTTGCCCGCAAATACAGCGACAATGGCACTGACATTGATGCTTCCGGTGGCAGTACTCCGTCAGCTACTTCCACTCTCGTTATGGGCTGGAAATACTTTGGCGACAAACGCTATCTTACTGCAGCCAAACGCACTGTAGACTATGTCGAGAAGAACATCATATCCAAAAGCGACTATTTCTCGTCCACCCTCGATGCCAATTGTGAAGACAAAGAGGCTGCCATAGCTGCCGTTACATCCACCTACTATTTGGCAATGGTAACCAAAGGCAAAGAACGTGCCCACTACATTGACCTCTGTCGTCAGGCTGCCTACTTTGCCTTGACTTGGTATTACACATGGGATGTGCCCTTTGCAAAGGGACAGATGTTAGGTGATGTAGGCTTCCATTCGCGCGGTTGGGGCAATGTATCTGTAGAAAACAACCACATTGATGTCTTTGTATTCGAACTGCCACACATCATCAAATGGCTGGCAACAGAAACCGGTGAAAAGCGGTTTGCCAAGATGTACGATGTTATCTACTCATCGTTGTGCCAACTGATGCCAACCAACGAGCATCACTTTGACATTGCCAAGCCTGGATACTATCCGGAAGTCGTACAACATACCACCTGGGACTATGGACGCAACGGCAAGGGCTTCTACAACGACCTCTTTGCGCCAGGATGGACAGTAGCCTCACTTTGGGAGCTCTACTCTCCCGAACGCACTGTCAACTTTCTGAAATAGCAACATCGGCGTGTCATTAAGCGCGCTAAAATATACGAAGATAATAAAATAAAGATTGGGATATTGTGATTTATTAGTAATTTTGAGCCGCAAAACAATATGAAACAATCCGTTTATGAATAAAAACAATATCATCCTCTGTCTACTGACATTACTTGCCTTGCTTTGTCCGGTACAAAGCAAGGCAAGTAACATGTTCAAACACTACGGTGTGCAAACCGGACTATCGCAGAGTACTGTCTACTCTATTCTGCAAGACCGTATCGGATTTATATGGATAGGAACAAAGGAAGGACTCAACCGCTTCGACGGCACCTCCTTCAAGATTTATCATGCCCACAACGATGACCATAGTCTGCAAAGCGACTTCATTACATCACTCTATGAGGATGCAGACGGAAACATTTGGGTGGGCACCGACATCGGAGTATGGATATACAACCCTATGACTGACTCGTTTCACCGTTTCAATACAAAAACAGCTGGAGGTACCGTCATCAACAATTCGGTTAATGTGATTACTGGCAACAACCGATACATATACGTCTCTGCCAATGAACAGGGTGTGTTTCGCTACGACCTCAAAGAGCATACAATGATTCACAACCCATTGACTGGTTACAACAATGTTGTTGGCATGACTATCGGCAAGGACAATCGTATATGGATTGGACTTTTCAGAGGTGGACTTTACAGCACTGACCTATCACTGCACAATGTACAACCATTTGTTGCAGCAGATGGCTCACAGCCTTTTGCCAATGAGATTGTTTCGTCTATACTGCCCTACTCTACCGACCGTCTGTTTATAGGAGCCGACCGCCACGGCTTGTGTGAAATCAATACCAAGACAAAACAGTGCAACACCATTGTTGACAGATACAATGGCAAGAACATATTTGTAAGAATGGTGGCACAGAAGCAAAACGAGATTTGGGCAGCATCCGAAATGGGACTGTATATATACAATGTCATCACCCATACCGTGCAACATATCATGTACAATCCTGCCAACCCGTCTTCTCTTTCTGACAACCCTCTCTACTGTCTGTTTCAAGACCGTGCTGGAGGCATGTGGGTAGGCTCCTATTTCGGTGGAATAAACTATCAGCCCAACACCAGTCCGCTGTTCGAACGGTTTGTACCGCAAGGTAATATGCACGGCAGACGTGTACGCGAAATTGTACAAGACAGCAATGGACTTATCTGGATTGGCACAGAAGATGCAGGACTCAACTACATGAACCCCAAAACGGACGAAATACAGTTTATCAAAGAAAGCGAGAATTTCCCTAACATCCACGGCCTATGCGTTGACGGCAACCGACTATGGGTAGGTTCATTCTCTTACGGGCTGCGTATCATTGACATCAACTCCAAGCGAGTGGTGCGCACTTTCCTTGCAGGCAAGCGCCCAGGAGACTTACACGACAATACTGTTTTCAGCATTTGCCGCGCACCCAACGGAAGCATTTATTTGGGCACTATACGCGGTCTGTGCCAGTATAATTCAACAACCGACAAGTTCGAGTACATAACCGGTATACCACCAGTATGCATCAACAACATCAGATTCGACTCAAAAGGATTCCTTTGGGTGGCTACACAAACCAATGGTGTATACATGCTACCACGCAACAGCAACAAGTGGCTCAACTTTACAACCAGCAACAGCCAGCTGACGTCAAACAAGATACTCACCATTTTTGAAGACAGTGAAGGCACTGTATGGATAACCACACAGGGAGGGGGTGCCTACCGCTACGACTGGTCAAGCAAGCAGTTCAGACCATTTACTGTTGAAAACAACAATATAGGTTCTACCATATTCAGGATTGTTGAAGACCATCAAGGTGGATTATGGTTCACCACATACACAGGACTTGTAAACTACAACCCATCTACCAAGCAATTGCGCAATTACAGCAACAGTAGTCTGCTGCTTGAAAACCAATTCAACTACAACTCATCACTTACTGCCAAGGACGGCAATATATATTTAGGAAGTCTCAATGGTATTATACGCTTTGCACCCAATAAGCTCAACAGCAACATGCCACTGCCCAAACTTGTGGTTACACAGCTTTTCATCGGCAACGAAGCAATCAATAACTTTAGCCCAGACCCGCCTTTAGAGAAGAATATCGTGTTTACCAAGCAGCTGTCGCTTGCACACTCACAAAACACTTTCTCTCTGCATGTTGCGCCACTTGACTATGCCAACTCCCTTGGACTTGAAATAGAGTATATGCTTGAGGGCTTCGATGACGACTGGCAACCTTTGCGCTCTGACCACATTATTGCATACAGCAACATACCGTCCGGCTCGTACAAGCTGCGTGTACGCATGAAAGACTACCACAACAAATGGGGCAAAAACGAGCTTGAAATGAAGATAGAGGTGCGCCCACACATGTTGCTGTCTGTTTGGGCTAAGTTTCTGTATCTCATGATACTATGCTTTATGGTGTGGCGTGCAGTGAAATACGCCAACAAGCGCTCTATGCAAAAACGGCAAAAAGCCATAGAGAAGTTTGAACACGAAAAAGAACAGGAACTGTATGAGAGCAAGATACACTTCTTTACCAATGTGGCACACGAGATACGCACACCGCTTACACTTATCAAAGCACCGCTTGAAAACATTATCAGCAGTGGCTGCATAAGCAATGCAGAGGTAAAAGAAGACCTTGACATTATGGAAAAGAACACCAACCGCCTAAGCAATCTCATCAACCAGCTTCTTGACTTCCGCAAGACCGAGCGCGACGGACTGCGCCTCAATTATGAATGGTGCAACATCGAGAAGCTCGTAACAAGTGTGTACGACCGCTTCCGCTCCGTGATGCGGGAACGTAGCATTAACTCGTCAATATCCATACAGAACAGTAACCTGCACGCTTATGTTGACCACGAAGCTTTCACAAAGATTGTAAGCAATCTTATCAACAACGCGGTCAAATACTGCGCCTCACGTGTAGCCATCATACTGAGTGCCGACGAGCAGCAGTTTACACTGGTAGTGAAAAACGACGGAAATATCATACCGTCCGAAATGCGCGAGAAGATATTCCAACCGTTTTTCCGGCTCGACTCCACCATGAGTACAACTACAACCGGCACGGGGATAGGACTGGCCATGGCCAAGTCGCTTACCGAACTGCACGGAGGCACACTTACAATGGACGATGACGATACAATGAATGTATTCCGCCTGTCGCTCCCTATAAAGCAGCAACCTACCGTTACCATGTCTGCCGATGACAGTTGCACAGCCAACGACACCGAGCAGTACAACGACAAGAAGTATACCTTGCTGCTTGTTGAAGACAATGTGGAAATGCTTGACTATGAACGCAAGAGATTGCTGAAAGACTACAACATATTAACCGCAAGCGACGGGGAAGTGGCTCTGCAAGTACTTGCAGACCATACCGTGAACCTCGTGGTGTCTGACATCATGATGGAACCGATGGATGGCATGACACTGCTGAAGAACATCAAGCAGAGTGCTGTCTTCTCTCACATACCGGTAGTGCTGCTCACTGCAGTAACATCTGACAGTGCCAAGCTAAAAGGCATGGAAAACGGTGCCGATGCCTATATCGTCAAACCGTTTTCCATGAACTATCTTGCCGAAACCATTGCCAATTTGCTGCGTCAGCGTGAAGATATTAAAAAGGCATACGCCCAGTCGCCATTCGTCAGTTCTGAGTCTGTATCCATCAGTACCGCTGACACAGACTTTCTGAAAAACCTCAAAGAGGTAATAAAGAAGAATATAGACAACAGCGACTTCAATGTAGACCAGCTTGCAGCTGAACTCAACATGAGCCGTTCGAGCCTCAACCGCAAGATTAGAGGCACACTCGACATTTCGCCCAACAATTATATAAGACTCGAACGTTTAAAGACAGCTGCCACCTTATTGAAAGAAGGACGATCTAAGGTCAACGAAGTATGCTACATGGTGGGATTTACCAGTCCGAGCTACTTCACAAAATGCTTCTACCAGCAGTTTGGCCTGCTTCCAAAGGACTTTAACAAACAGAAACTTGAATAAATATGAAAACAATCGCTACATTCTGCGCCACATTCATCTTATCGCTGCCAGCTGTTGCGCAGACAACAACCTACCGTAACCCGGTTCTTGACAAGAGCACGCCAGACCCTACTGTGCTACGTGCCGATGACGGAACATTCTACCTTTACTCCACTGAAGACGTGCGCAATGTTCCTATTTACCGTTCGCACAACCTTGTAGACTGGCAGTTTGCAGGTACAGCCTTCAATGAACAGTCGCGTCCAAAGTGGCTACCCAACGGTGGTATATGGGCACCTTGCATCAACCGTATCGGCTCTAAGTATGTACTCTACTATTCCAAATCGGTATGGGGCGGCGAGTGGGATGCCGGTATAGGTGTTGCGACAAGCTCCTCTCCTGCCGGACCTTTTACCGACTGCGGCAACATGTTCACGAGCAGTGGTATTGGCATACAAAACTGCATTGACCCGTTCTACATTGAAGACGGTGGCCACAAGTACCTGTTTTGGGGATCGTTCCGTGGCATTTACGGTGCCGAACTTACCGACGACGGACTTCAACTCAAGTCTGGCATCAAGCCACGGCAAGTGGCAGGCACATTCATGGAGGCTACATACATCAAACGCCGTGGCGGCTATTACTATCTATTTGGCTCTGCCGGCACGTGTTGCGATGGCGAACGCAGCACCTACCGCATAACAGTGGGCAGGTCGCGCTCTCTTTTCGGCCCTTATAATGACAGGCAAGGCAGACCTCTGCTCGACAACAACTATGAAGTAGTGCTGTATCGCAATCAGCGCGTCATTGGTCCCGGACACAATGCCGAATTGGTAAGCGATGCCGAAGGAAATGACTGGATGCTGTACCACGGATTCAGTGCCGACACTCCCGATGAAGGACGCAAGCTTTGGCTCGACCGCATCGACTGGGTAGACGGCTGGCCACACATTATGGGCAATTCGCCATCAGCAGTGGCTGCTGCTCCAGTAATTGACGGCATGAAAAACATTACGCTGTCCGGGCTGTATCCTTCTGACTTTGAATCAAACATAGAAGGAAAGCAAACCCACCTCTATACCTTGCGCAACAGCAATGGAATGGAAGTGTGCTTTACCAACTTCGGTGCACGTATCGTGTCGATTATGGTACCCGACCGCAACGGAAAGATGCACGATGTAGTGCTTGGCTACGACAACATAGCACAGTATGCTGACCGCGAACACTTTGGCAGCGACTTCGGTGCTGCCATCGGACGCTATGCCAACCGCATCAACCAAGGTCGTATCACGATAGACGGCAAAACCATACAGCTGCCGCAAAACAACTATGGTCACTGTCTGCACGGCGGACCTACCGGCTGGCAATACAAGGTGTACGACGGACGACAGCTCAACGACTCTACACTGCAAATGAAACTCTTCTCGCCAGACGGCGACAACGGTTTCCCGGGCAGTGTCAATGCCACTGTTACATATACGCTGACATCTGACAACTCGGTAGACATACGCTATGAAGCCACATCATCGAAGAAGACGGTTATCAACATGACCAACCACTCTTACTTCAACCTCAATGGCGACCCTTCACACAGTGGAGAAAACCAGATGCTCTACATCAATGCAGACCGCTACACGCCTGCCGACACCACATACATGACTACCGGCAAGGAGTTGAGCGTAACGGGTACGCCCATGGATTTCAGACGTCTTACCCCATTAAGCCTCAATATCAACAACAGGCAGTTTGACATGACACGCAATGCCAACGGATTTGACCACAACTGGTGTCTGAACACCTGGCACAAGGGAAAAGGCAACGACAAGCGCATTGCTGCAGCCCTATACAGTCCTACTACCGGCATACGCATGGATATCTATACCGATGAGCCAGGCATACAGGTATATACAGGCAACTTTCTTGATGCCTCCTTCACTGCCAAACACGGCTACCGCTATCCGTGCCATGCCTCTGTATGCCTTGAGACGCAACACTATCCCGATACGCCCAACAAACCACAATGGCCAAACGCATGGCTCGAACCAGACAGGAAATACACAAGTCATTGCCGATACAGTTTCTCAATAGCCAAAGAAGAACAGATTGCCTATGCCGACCCAACCATTGTGCGCTCTGGATCCAAATACTACCTCACGGGTACCGGCAACGAAACGCCGCAAGGATTTTCCGTGCTTGAATCAAAAGACCTCAAGATCTGGACTCCTGCCGGACGCCTACTGACAAAGGGCAAACAAGTATATGGAGACAAGGGATTTTGGGCTCCGCAACTATACAAAGACGGCAAAACATGGCAACTTGCCTACACTGCCAACGAGCAAGTGGCAGTAGCCGAATCATCTTCGCTCACAGGGCCTTATACCCAAAAGAGCATAAAGCCTGTAGATGCATCAGCCAAGAACATAGACCCTTTTGTCTTTACCGATGATGACGGCAAATCGTATCTCTATCACGTCAGGTTCAACAAAGGCAACTATATATGGGTGGCAGCCTATGACAAAAGCACCGGTACTATTGAACCTAACACGCTTCGGCGCTGTCTTGACAACACTGAAACGTGGGAAAACACTGCCGACTATCCATCGGTACCTGTTATGGAGGGACCAACAGTTATCAAGCACAAGGGAAAGTATTACCTTTTCTACTCTGCCAACCACTTCATGAGCCGCGACTATGCTGTGGGCTACGCTGTGGCAGACTCGCCACTCGGTCCATGGAAGAAGCCTACCGGCAACCGCATCATACACCGTTCTACCGTAGGTGAAAACGGCTCTGGACATGGCGATGTGTTTGACGACCCAAAAGGCCATCTTTATTATGTATACCATGTTCATCAGTCAGACCATGAAGTGTCACCCCGTCTCACCCGCATCGTTCCATTGCATTTCGTACCTTCAAGCGAAGGCTATGACAAGGTGGAGGTAAAACGTGAAGAAGTGATTGTACCTATGGTGAAACAAAAATAAACAGCAACAAGAAGCAGCCCAATTGGACTGCTTCTTGTTGCTTATTGCCAAATGCCACTTGAACAGCATTCTGACGGCATTCAAATGCCGTTCAAAGAATTGCAAATAGGTGTTCAAGATTAATTTATGAAGCCTTTATGATTAACGGGATGCTTGTTGCACTGTCATCTCTGCCCCATTTTACTTTTTCTTGTTCTTGCCCTTCATTCCGTCAATAGTTCCCTCTACTTGCTTGGAGGTTTTCTTGAAAAACTTGGAGATGCTGTTGCCTACCTTGGTTGCAGTGTCAGCTATGCTGTCTGACGTTTTCTGCATAATCATACGCATCATGGCTTTCTGATAGACAGTTTTTTGCTTGCTGCAAGCGCGTATATCATCATCGCTTAAACTGTCTTTTACCACTTTGTACTCGGCTAAATAGCGCTTGTAAGTAGCCGACACTTCCTCCTTCTGTGTGTTGGACAAGGTATCGCAAGCATCCACTTGCTTTACAAACTGCTCCAATCGAGCCACATAGGTTTTGCTGTCAGTTGTGGTTACTACTGGCGCTGAAGGCTTTTTGGCACCTGCTGTTTGAGCCATACAAGGCAACGATGCGCTCAACAGCAGCAACATGCCGAAACACTTATTTTGCATTGTTTTTCCCATTATACAATCCTCCTACATAGTAAGTAAGCAGATGTTCTGAATCAATTTAATCTATTGTGCTTTGTTTTCATGCTGCATGTATCTGTTGACAAAAGGAGTGCAGCGGGCTACACGACTGAGAACAACTGTATATACAGGCGAAAAGAAAGTGCAAGGTGATTTAGGAGTATATCGTTTCTCCCAATGGTTTCATATATACAAATTCTTTTGAACACTTACTTTATGCATACAAATATAAACAAGTTACGGCAAAATGGGCTACTTCTACCTTCTGCTTTATACTTTATAAACATTGACGACCTGTAAAATCCGCCTTTATTTGTGTATTTTTGCATTTATACACGTGTTTTAGCCATCCTTTCTTTACACTTGAAAAGCAACAACAGTTGTGCAAAAGTGGTGCTTTGCTGTCTCGTACCGTTCGATACGCGTGTTCATATCGTTCGGTACGCACATTCGTATCGAACGTTACGAGCATTCATTTCGTTCGGTACGAGACAGTAAAGCACTGCTCTTGTATGACAATACCTACCAAATGAAATACAAAATAAAAGGCCGTTTCAGTTCTTTTTATTTTGTATTCCGCTCATCTTGCACTATCTTTGCATTTATATATGATAGATAAAGCTACAATAGACAAGATAATGGACGCCGCCAACATAGTAGACGTGGTGTCTGAATTTGTGTCGCTCAAGAAAGCAGGAGTCAACTATAAGGGGCTGTGTCCGTTCCACGACGAAAAGACACCGTCATTTATGGTGTCGCCTGCCAAAGGCTATTGCCACTGTTTTTCATGCGGAAAAGGAGGAAATGTGGTAGGCTTCATCATGGAGCATGAACAGATGACTTATGTAGAAGCGCTAAGATGGCTGGCCCGTAAATATCATATTGAGATACACGAGCGTGAACTTTCTGATGAAGAGAAGCGTGAAGAGAGCGAGCGCGAAAGTCTCTTTATCGTGAATGAATGGGCGCTGAAATATTTTCAGCACAATCTACGCAACAATGTAGAGGGCTTGGCCATAGGCATGCAATACTTCCGTTCACGTGGTTTCCGGGATGATACAATAGAAAAGTTCAAGTTAGGCTATGCCTTGCCCGAGCGCGATGCGCTGGCCAAAGCGGCGCTGGCCAAAGGCTTTAAAGAGCAATTCTTGATTGACACAGGTCTCTGTTACAAGAAAGAAGACGGACAACTGCAAGACCGCTACGCAGGAAGAGTCATATTTCCGGTGCAGACCGTAACGGGCAGAGTGGTGGCTTTTGGAGGCCGTATCCTCAACAACGACAAGAAGCTGGCCAAGTATGTCAACTCTCCCGAGTCGCTCATCTATCACAAGAGCAACGAGCTGTATGGCATTTTTCTGGCCAAACAAGCCATCACGAAGAAAGACCGCTGCTATCTGGTGGAGGGCTATATAGATGTAACATCCATGCATCAAAGCGGTGTAGAGAATGTGGTGGCATCATCAGGCACCTCGCTTACCACAGGGCAAATAAGGCTGATACACCGCTTTACCAGCAATATTACCGTGCTCTATGACGGCGATGCCGCAGGCATACATGCCTCTATCAGGGGCATTGACATGCTGCTCGGCGAAGGCATGAACGTAAAGGTATTGCTGCTTCCTGATGGAGATGACCCCGACAGCTTTGCACAAAAGCACACGGCACAAGAGTTTCAAGACTATATAGAGGAACACCAGACAGACTTTATCGAGTTCAAGACCCAATTGTTGCTCAACGGTGTTACCGACCCTATCAAGAAATCTGAAGCCATCAACAGCATCATCAAGAGTGTATCAATGATCAAAGACCAGATTATCAGAGCCACTTATATTACCGACTGCTCACACCGTCTGGGGGTCAACGAGGCTACTCTGATCAACACCATGAACAAGTTTATACGCGGTGAGATGGAAGAACAGCAAAAGGAGCAACGCCGTGAGGCTGCCAAACAGCCGCAACAGCAGCAGCCGCTATCCCATGCCACGCCCATGCAGCAAGCTTCCAAGGTGGAATACATGCTGATGCAAATGGTGGTAAGACACGGACAGGAAATACTCTATAAAGACATTGAAACCGATGACGGGCAGGTGGTAGACCTCAGTGTATCACAATATATCAGCTACGACCTGTCGTCAGACAACCTCAGGTTCCATAACGAGTTGTTTAACCGCATGCTTGAAGAAGCCGTAGCCCACAATGATGATGAAGGCTTCAATGCCGAAAACTACTTTACGCACCATCCTGACGTAAACATAAGCACCATGGCCACCGACATGATTATAGACCATTTCCAGCTCAGCAAGAGTCTGCAAGTAAGAAAAGACGAAGATACACTGAAGAACCAAGTGGTGCATCTGATTCTTGACTTCCGCATGGACTATGTGGAACAGCACCTCAAAGAGCTGCAAAAAGAAATATCATTGGCTGTGGATGACACGGAAAAACTGATGAAACTCATGGCCGAATACAAAGATACACAAGAAATCAGAAACGCTATAGCCAAAGAGTTGGGCAATGACATCGTCATCTAATTCTGCCCCACCCTGCACTATACGACAAGACACAAACTCATAATGGCATATATAGACTGGTTTTTCATATTATTCTATTCGTTCATCGTTATCACGACATTGATAACGGTACTGCTTGACAACCGACAGCCTGCCAAGACCATGGCATGGGTGCTGGTGCTTATCTTTATGCCAGTGGCCGGTATCATTCTATATTTTTTCTTCGGACAAAACACCAGAAAGGAAAAACTTATCAGCCAGCAAAGCATGGACCAACTGACCAAACGCTCTATGCTTGAGTTTGCCGAGCAACAAAATCTTACACTGCCACAACAGCATGAAGTGCTCATCAAGCTCTTTGCAAGCCAGAACTGGGCTTTGCCTTTCAAGAACAACGAAGCTGACATATACACCTCCGGTCATGACTTCATCCTGTCGTTGCTGTATGAAATAGGCAAGGCAAAGCACCATATACACATGGAAAGCTATATCATCTGCGACGACCCTTTGGGCAGACTCGTTACCGATGCACTCATAGACAAAGCAAAAGAAGGGGTGGAAATAAGGTTTATCTATGATGATGTGGGCTGTTGGAACACACCAAATGCCTTTTTCGAACGCATGCGCAATGCGGGTATAAGCGTGCATTCCTTCATGGCAGTAAAGTTTCCTGCCTTCACCAGCAAGGTAAACTACCGCAACCACCGCAAGCTGTGCGTAATAGACGGCACAGTAGGTTTTATAGGGGGTATGAACATAGCGCTGAGATACGTAAAGGGAAACGGCAACGGCATTTGGCGAGACACCCACATGAAAATCAGAGGCGGAGCCGTATACGGCATTCAACGCGCCTTCTTGGTAGACTGGTATTTTGTAGACAGAAGCCTTGTTACAAAGCGATGCTACTATCCTATGCTCGACAATGCCATCAACAACAACTGCCTTATGCAGATTGTAACGAGCAGCCCTATCAGCCCATGGCCAGAAATCATGCAAGGATATGTGCGCATAATCTTTGAAGCACGCAAGTATGTGTATATGGAAACGCCCTATTTCCTGCCCACAGAGAGTGTATTCTTTGCCATGAAAACGGCAGCATTGGCTGGCGTAGACATAAAACTCATGATACCGCTGCACTGTGATGCAAAACTGGTAGAATGGGCCAGCCGCTCATTTGTGGAAGAAGCGGCAGCAGCGGGAATACAAGTATATCTGTACAAAGCAGGTTTCAATCACTCCAAACTTTTAGTATGTGATGACAGTTTGGCTACTTGTGGCTCTGCCAATGTAGACTTCCGCAGCTTTGACAACAATTTTGAAAGCAATGCGTTTATCTACGATGACGGCATGGCACAGCGTCTCAAGCAAGTCTTTCTCGATGATTTAAAACAATGCATCACCTATAAAGAATATGTAAGTACTCGCCGGCTATCGTTTACACAACGCTTGTGGGAATCGCTGATACGCCTGTTCTCGCCACTTATGTAGCATCTGCCAAATAGGCTTGTCGGCTGCATGCTACACCTTATCTGCAGCTAAAGGTGTCGGTTTGAATATCGAGAAATTGACACTGCCATAAGCTCTATGCTCCACGAAATCAGGATGTTCAGAAAAGTCATTGTGCTTTCCGTGTTCAAATACCAATATACCATCAGGCTTCAACAGCTTATTCTGCAAAATCAAATCAGGTATCTCCGGCAGTCTCTCCAATGCATAAGGAGGGTCTGCAAAGATAAAATCAAACTGTTGATGGCAACCTTTGATAAAGCGAAACACATCACCGCGAACGGGAATGCAACGGTCTGTATTCAGCTTCTTCAAGCATTGGCGGATAAAAGCATGGTGGTCGCGGTCTGCTTCCACACTGATTACGCTCTGACAGCCACGCGATACCAGCTCCAACGAGATGCTGCCTGTACCGGAAAAGAGGTCAAGTGCCACCGCACCGTCAAAGTCCATATACCCCATCATCACGTTAAAAATATTCTCTTTGGCAAAATCGGTAGTAGGTCTTGCCTTGAATGTGCGAGGCACATCAAAGTGCCTGCCTTTATATTCTCCTGTTATAATACGCATATCCTATATTTTTAGATAAACAGTAAAAACCGCCTTATGTTGTCATCACTGCCAAACGACAATGGTGCAAAGACGATACCTGTCATTATTTACGCAGAAAATAAGTAAGCAAATCGTAGGGCAAGCCCTGCACTTCGGTAATAGGTTGGCGGTTAAACTCTGCCCTTGGATTAATAACATATACATTCTGTACAAACCTGCCCAACTGAATTTGCAGCCGTTCCCGGTCTTGTATCTGTCCCACTATATGCAGCTCATCGCGCTTACTGTCAAAAGCCAGTTGCTGCCATACGTTCAGCAAGAAGTACACTGCATTGTCTACTTGCCGTGCAGGGAAACTGTTTGAAAACTTAAAGCGGTTTTGCTGGAAACTGAATACATCCATTTGCCCGTCATGGAAATAGGCATACAACTTCTGCCTTACGCCAGTGAAGCTGCGCCTATACAGATGTTGCCACACTGGAAAGCACACATGCTGAAACTTGACATCGTCAAAACGGTCTTCTATCACTAACTTCAAGTCTTTTGACACAGCATAAAGAGCCACTGCACTCAGTGAAGGCAAGACTGTTGCAAGCACCGCCTGCCCCTCATAACCTGTAATGGCATGATGATAAAGCACCTCTTTCGTGCTCTCCTCATAAAAGTCTGACGGTATCAATACGATTGGCGAATCCACCAATACCGCAGTTCGCTGCCAATCCTTTTGCAGCACTGCCACAGTTTTAAAGGCCTCTCTGAGATTGGCTGGCATAGAGATGCCTGGCTTGGCAGCATAAGGTTGAAACATTACCTGCCCCGACTCTGACGGCAACAAGGCTGCAAACGAGAGGCTATCGTGCCCCACTCTGATAATTAACCGTGGCATCTTGGCCACTGACTTGTAGGCTGTTTCTTGCATGTTTATTCCCAATTTCCTGCGTTATCGTTAGGTGTTATCAAGTCTCCTATTTTCAATCCAGGGTAACGTCCTGTGTTGTTGGCCTCTTCTATCAGATTGGCCACGCTGTTCTCGTCAAGTCCTTGCAAGTAATCACTGTACAAAGCGCCACATTCCATCAGCGGTACTTGACGGCCAGACTCGCCCAAATGCATCGATACAGCAAGGTCAAAACGCTTGCCGTCGGTATAAGGCACATACTGTAAAGAGTCTGCCAGCAAGCCGTGAACTGTCAACTCATGAAAGGTGCCGGCGTAAGTACCTTTTGATTTTCGATAAAGTTCTTCAGCATGTCTTATCTGGAGCAAGCGATGTTTTACCGCAGCTTCGCGCTCTTCTTGCTGCTGCTGAAAGCGCAAAGGAGAGTAGATACTCATACAACACACAATAAGCAATAGCGCAGAGAGCACCATCAACATGTAGATATGATTGAATTTCTTCATTACTCTGTACCTAAAATCAATTATTTATCGTAAATTTGCAAAGCACGGACAACCTGACTTGCACTTTACCACTTGACCTGCAAGACTGCCAAAGCATTGCACCAAAGTCCTGCCGAAGACTTAGCGCGCATCACTCAATGGCTTTAAGGTCTCCAAATGGTAACTTGCATGCTGTCTGAAAACAGCAGAAATGCCATCAGACAGCCATCCATATACCGTGCAAAAGTACGATAAATTATCGGTAATGTCAAACCTTTGGCGCAAAAACTAATGGTTGACAAGTAACTATTATTAACGCATCAGCCCTTAAAACAATGATTGCAGAAGAACTGGCCCGCCAGATAAAACAGTGTCTTGACTTTATTCCTACTGCCGATCAAGACCATGCTATCTACACATTTTGCAACTTTATGTTTTGTAGAGACAGCCGCGTGGCCATGATTATGCGCGGCTCAGCAGGTACAGGAAAGACCTCGCTGGCTGCGGCTATCGTGAAAACGCTACACAGCCTACACCATAATGTAGTGCTGCTGGCACCCACCGGAAGAGCAGCCAAAGTGCTTTCTGTCAACGCAGGAGCAGCAGCTTACACCATACATCGCCGTATCTATCGCCAAAAGACATTCAATGGCGAAGACACAGGCTTCAACCTGAACTTCAACAAGCAGCAAGATACTCTCTTCATGGTAGACGAGGCCTCCATGATAGCTAATTACGGGCAAGGCGACGGAACCACTTTTGGATCTGGAAGACTACTCGACGACATGATAGAATACGTGTATTCCGGTCGTAACTGCCGCTTGCTGTTCATCGGCGACAAGGCCCAGCTGCCACCAGTGGGCGAAGAAGAGTCGCCGGCACTGCTGAGCGAAACGCTCAGTTCATACGGTTTGCACATCTTTCAGTGTGATTTAAACGAGGTATTAAGGCAAGCCTCCCACTCAGGCATACTGTATAATGCCACCATGATACGGCAAATGATAACACACGATGAAATGACCCGGTTGCCTCTCATACGCCTTTTCGGGTTTGCAGACATACAAGTGGTTACAGGAGACAATCTTATCGAGCAACTCACCACAAGCTATACGCAGGTGGGCATTGATGAAACCATGGTCATAACGCGTAGCAACAAGCGAGCCAATATATACAACAGAGGTATCAGAAACATGGTGTTGGGACGCGAAGAAGAACTGACTACAGGCGATATGCTGATGATTGTGAAAAACAACTACTACTGGACAGAGCGCATAAAAGCCGAAGAGGCACGCACAAAAGCCAGCAACGAGAGCAACGCTGCAAACTCTTCCATGCAAGAAAGCATACTAACTACTTACAGCGACGGCACACCCAGAGAGCATCCGCTGATTATCAGAAGGCGTACACCGCTGAAAGCTCCTGCTCAAGACAGCGCTGTAAAAAGCGAGATGCCACTGTCTTTCATTGCCAATGGCGACAGAGCGAAAATCATAAAGGTAAGAAACGCAAGGCAACTGTATGGCTTTCATTTCGTTGACTTGTGGCTTCAATTTCCCGATTACGACAATTATGAAATGACATGTACGGCTATTACCGATTCTTTAACTTCAGAAGCACCGGCCTTGACACGCGAACAAGGCGAACAGCTTTTCAATGCTATATTGGCAGATTATGCCGACTTGCCACTGAAAAGCGACCGGATGAAGCACGTAGAAACCGATACATACTATAACGCATTACAGATAAAGTATGCCTATGCCATTACTTGCCATAAAGCGCAAGGCGGTCAATGGGCACACGTCTACATTGACCAAGGATACATGACAGACGATATGCTTACTCCTGACTATATACACTGGCTATACACCGCATTTACGCGAGCCTCTGAAAAGCTCTTTCTTGTTAACTGGCCAAAGGCCCAAACAGAGGTTCAAGCTACCGGGAAATAAGCTTGCAACCGTATTTTAACGCACAACGAACACCATAGTAACACGATTAAAACCATTCATCTATATGATTTATATACTTCTTTTTATCGTTGGAGCCGCCATTGCTGCAAGTGTCATGACCATAACAAGCCAACGCAATATGGCGCAAAAAAACAGCGAAAACAACTTGTTAAGCAGTCAATTGGCTGCCAAGCTACAAGAAACAGACATGCTCCGGAAACAGCTCAATGAACAGAACGAGAAGCAACAGCGGCAAACAGAATATCTGAAAGAAGCGCACCAGCAGCAACTCAACATGTTGACTGCACAGCACTTGCAGCAAGACAAGGAGCTGAAAAACATGTATGAGGCACAAATAAGCGACCTGAAGACACGGCATGAAAAGGAAATGAACGAGCAGAAGGCTCTGATGGAGAAACAGCTTAACGACCGATTGACTTTGATACAAGAGCAAATGAAGTCTGCCACAGACCAGATGCTCAAGCAAAGGTCTGCAGAACTGGACCAGTCTAACCGCACGCAAATAGGCTCTATACTGGAGCCTTTAAAGGCTGTTATGGCAGATATGAAGAAATCGATGGACGACAGCCGCGACTCGTTTACACGCAACACCACCACATTGGGTGAACAAATCAAGCAGATGTACGAGACAACCCGCAGCTTGGGAACAGAAGCCGAGAAGCTGTCAAAGGCGCTTCAGACTGGTCCGAAGATACAAGGCGACTTCGGTGAAATGAAGCTGAATGACCTGCTTGACAAGTTTGGATTTACCAAAGGCATTGAGTATGACGTGCAATACACCATGAGAGACGAGAAAGGAAACGTGATACGCAACGATAACACCGACAACAAGATGCGTCCAGATGTGGTGCTGCACTACCCCGACCATAAGGATGTGGTGATAGATTCCAAGGCCTCGCTCACCGCATTTATCAATTATGTCAATGCCGATAATGATGCTGACCGCAAGCGTTGGCTTGAAGACCATGTGAAAAGCGTGCGCCGTCATATCGATGAATTGGCCAGCAAGCGGTACGACAAGTATGCCATGGAAGGCGGAACAACGCTCAACTTTGTCATCATGTTTGTGCCACAAGAGGCTGCCATGCAGTTAGCCCTGTCTGCCGATGCCCAACTATGGAACTATGCCTTTGACAAGAATGTGCTCATTACGGGCGAACAGAACCTTTTTGCCTTGCTGCGTCTGCTGCAAATGGCATGGACCCAACAGCGTCAAGCAGAGAACCAAGAGCAGGTGTTCGGTCTTGCCAATACACTGATTGAGCGTGTGGGTCTGTTTGTGGAGCGCTTCGACAAGATAGGAAAATGCCTGGATACCACCCAAAAGGCTTTTGATGATGCACAGAAGTCCATGAGAGGCAACCAGAGCTTTATCGTATCTGCCCGCCGTTTGGTGGAAATGGGCGCCAGAGAAAACCCCAAACGCCCACTGCCTGCTACCGACCCTGACGGCATATTGCCTTTTGCCGAGTCGTAAAGAACAGGTATTTCATCAAAATCTTCACTTCTTTTTTATTGTAATACGATTGTAATACGGATGTAATGGTTATGAATATACATACCATTACTTTTGCAATCTGTAAAGTGGAATACAGCGATTGGCGTAACCCGTCATTATACTTATCGTGTTTCGACTTACATAACAGAAATCAAAACCATATATCATTATGAACAAACAATATAAGATTCTTGTTGTAGACGATGAACAAGACTTGTGCGAAATTCTGAAGTTTAACCTTGAGACCGAAGGTTATGCTGTGTCTACGGCCAACTCAGCAGAAGAAGCCATTACGCTTGGTATCGATAAATACAACCTATTGTTGCTGGATGTAATGATGGGTGGCATGTCTGGCTTTGCCTTGGCCAAGAAGATGAAAGAAGATGAAGCCACCAAAAATGTACCTATCATATTCCTTACTGCCCGCGACACGGAGAATGATACAATAACAGGCTTCAACTTGGGAGCCGATGACTACATATCAAAACCATTCTCCATACGTGAGGTATTGGTAAGAGTAAGAGCCGTCTTGCGCCGTACAGCAGAAGCTGAAGGCGCGCAAAAGAGCAATATCATCAATTATCAAGGTCTGATGCTGAACCTCGACAAGAAAACGGTAAGTATAGACGGTGAAGACATTCCATTTACAAAGACTGAGTTTGAAATACTTCATCTGCTGCTGGAAGAGCGTGGACGCGTCTTCTCAAGACAAGAGCTGATAGACCGTATATGGCCTAAAGACGTATTGGTTCTGGACCGCACGGTAGACGTAAACATCACTCGCCTGCGCAAGAAGATAGGCAAGTTCTCCAAGTGTATTGTAACCCGATTGGGCTTTGGCTACTATTTTGATGCCTAAGCTCAATATCTTACAGCATTGTTTTTATACTGACAGGTGTTTTGACGCATACAAACAAAAGCCGGACATCTGCCAATAACTTTTCTTTACTTACTTTTCCAACTGATTGCTTATGGCTAAAAGGACCTCCGTAGGCACACGCCTATACATCAGTGTGTTATCTGTTTTCGTGGTGTTTGCTACGGCATTTATCATCTTTCAGCATACAAGAGAGCGCGAATACAAGATAGATGCACTGGACATTAAACTACAAGACTACAACGAGAAGTTAGGTGAAATCATGCAAATGCAGAAGAATTGGTCTGAGCATGACTTGGACCGATATGTGGATACGCATGATATGCACGGACTAAGGGTTACTGTTGTCAACATGAAAGGCAGCGTTGTCTATGACAATATGTACAAAAACTACAATCGCATGGGTAACCACCTGAAGCGAAATGAGATTGCCGATGCTATCAACCGCGGCAGCGGGCATGCCATCAGCCGCCTTAGCAATACGCTGAAGCATACCTACTTCTATTCTGCCACGGCTTTTCCAAAGCAAGGCATCATCATCAGAAGTGCACTGCCTTACAACAACGACTTGGCAAAATCGCTGCAAACCGACCAACATTACCTATGGTTCTCATTGGTAACCATGCTTATATTAATACTTATTCTATACAGATTTGTAAGCAGATTAAGCGACAACATCAACAAACTGCGCCTCTTTGCCACCAAGGCCGACCACAACGAGAGCTTGGATACCGAAGACTTGATAGCTTTTCCTGGCGATGAACTGGGCGAGATAGCTGAGCGTATCATCAAGATTTACAAGCGTCTGCAAAAGACAAAAGAGGAGCAAAACATACTGAAACGCCAATTGACACAAAATATAGCCCACGAACTGAAAACGCCTGTGGCCAGCATACAGGGGTATCTGGAAACGATACTGGAGAATCCGCACATCAATGAGGAAACCAAAGAGCAATTTCTCAACCGCTGCTACGCACAGTCGCAACGCTTGGCTTCGCTACTGCAAGACATCTCAACACTGAACCGCATGGACGATGCTCCTGTAATGGCCAACTCTGAAAAGATAGACATCAGCAAGATGGTCAACAACATCGTGAAAGAAACTGCACTGCAATTGGCAGAGCACGAGATGACCTTCTGCAACCATCTGCCCGGCGGCATTGAGGTAGAAGGCAACTCCTCGCTGCTATACAGTATCTTCAGAAATCTTACCGACAATGCAATAGCCTATGCTGGCAAGGGCACTACCATTACACTCAGTGCACAGCAGCAGGGCAAGCTGTGGCACTTTACCTTCAGCGACAATGGCGTGGGCGTGAGCCATGAGCATCTGGAACGGCTCTTTGAGCGCTTTTACAGAGTAGACAAAGGCCGCAGCCGCAAAATGGGCGGAACAGGTTTAGGCTTGGCCATTGTCAAGAATGCAGTGCTGCTGCATGGCGGTACCATCATGGTAAGAAACAATCCTGACGGCGGTTTACGCTTCGACTTTACGCTAAGAAGCCGACAAAGCAATTAACAGGCAAATGCTTGTCAGATTATTTTTCCAAGAAAGCCTTGACCTTGTTCATAGGTATGCCAAAGTTAAAATTGTCGCTGCCTATCAGCTTGGCAAAGTTGACAGCCACCAACCGTCCTTTGCTGTCTACCACAGGACTGCCGCTTGACCCCTGCACCGTAGGAATGCTGTACAACACGCGGTCGCCGTCGGGCAGCTGTGTAACCTTTCCTGTAGTCATTTGCACCTGAATGCCTTGCTTTGTGCTGGCCAGTGTAGGTCCTGCATTGTAGCCTATCATATAAAGGTCTTGGTTTATTTCCAGCAATTTTTCGCTGTACGGGCTAAACATCTCTTTCAACTTGTCTGCCCAGCTCATGTCTGCCGTACCATCTGTTTTGAAGATATAAGCATTGTCTGGTGTAGTTTTGCTCTTCAGCTGCAACAGTGCCAAATCCGTATCTTCCTGTTGCGACACTTTCACCACTGTGCATGCGTTTTTGCCAAAGAAGTCATTGGCAGACTGCACATAAGTATCGTTGTAGGCAATGCCCACCTGACAGACGGTTGAAATGTCCAAACTGTTAGCAGAAGCATAACCGTCAAGCGATTGCACCACATTCTGCAGCATCTGGTATTGAGAGTTCAACTCCTGCTGTTTCTCCTCTATGGCTTGCAGCTTGCTCTCGTCTGTTACGGCATTGCCGTAATAATCATAGCTTACACAGTATGACTTCTGCGCCTCCAACACATCATATTGCCCCGACATCCATTGCATCTGGCTTATATAATAAGCTTTGATAGACGCCACCAGCTTGTTGTATCCCTCCTTGATAGCCTTTTTGTCAATCTGCGGCTGTGCCACATGCCTGTTGGTCATGATGGTTCCCTGCTTGTCAATAAAGAAGCCTGTACCCGTCATAGCAGCACGTTTGTTGATTATCTCAGCCTTGTTGAAGGTAATGTTTTGCAATGTTCCATTATTGTCTATACCAGAAAAATAAATTTTATTGCCATTAGGCAATGTAAGTACATAATAGAACTGGTTAAGAATCATTACCACTCCCGACTTGTCTTCGTCGAACAAATCTTGTGGCGTTTTGCTGCCACAACTCATCAAGGTGAGTACAATAATGATGATAGATAATAGTTTTCTCATATATTTATCGTCTTTTTTCTTATGCAAAGATAGCGCAAGGCGAACGCAATAAAACTTGTTTTAATTGCTGATCCGAAGCCTATCTCAAATGCAAAGATAAATTATTTTTATTGGCTACTCACTATACGCCCCCATATATTTTCATTACTTTAAAACTATAACACTATTTTTACAAAATGCAAAAGCGCTGCAATCACTCGTGCAAAAGCACTGCAACCGGCTTGTGAAAGCTATGCAATCAGCCCCCAATTGCAATGCAACCAAAGGGCGATTGCACCGCTTTTAAAACAGCCTCTGACAGCTATACCGCATACAACAGCACAATCTTTCACAGGAAATGTGCTTTTTAACACCTCACTATACAATAAAAAGGCACTTGAAAGCGTTGTTATACTGTGTAATTACATCTTATAACAGGAAACAATGATTGAATATATAAAAGGTGAGTTGGCCGAGCTCAATCCTACTTATGCCGTAATAGATACCGGTGGCGTGGGCTATGGACTCAACATTACTTTAAACACTTTCAGTGCCATACAAGGCAAAAGCCAAGCAAAACTATACGTATTTGAAAGCATCAGAGAAGATGCCCACTTGCTCTTTGGCTTTTCTACCAAGCAAGAGCGCGAGATGTTTCTGCTTCTCATTACCGTATCTGGGGTAGGAGCCAACACGGCACGCATGATACTCTCTGAACTATCGCCTGCCGAGCTGTGCGATGTTATCTCATCGGGCAACGACAAGATGCTCAAGACCGTAAAGGGCATAGGGCTGAAGACGGCACAACGTATCATTGTAGATTTGAAAGACAAGATTGCAACCAGCGATATTGCCAATGAGCTGCCCACAGCAACAGGCAAACCTGCCGTAGCTATCAACAACGAGGTAAAAGACGAAGCCATGGGCGCACTCACCATGTTGGGCTTTGCTCCTGCACCTACCGCCAAGGTGGTAATGGCCATTTTGAAAGAGCAGCCCGACCTGCCCGTAGAGCAAGTGGTCAAGATGGCACTCAAGCAAATCAAGTAATCTGACATGCGACAGTTGCCACACAACAGGCAACACACACGCATCAACAAAAGTCTGCTGAGCCAAGCGCAAGGCTGCAACATACCCTATCAGGTAGAAGCAATCTACCATAAAAGCAATATATAACCCTACGTAGCATAGTGATAAGAAAGCACATATACAGCATATTGTTGGCACTGTTTGCCCTTAGCATGGCAAGCTATGCCCTCACTGTGCCCTATCTGCAAGATAACCGCACCAGACGAACAACGCAACCTGCACCAAAGCGAGACAGCAAAGACGACAAAAAAGACAACAGCAAAAAGCCTGTTGCACCCATGGAGGCTCTCGTCATTGCCGATGATGACAGTATTCCAGACTCGCTCCTGCACCCAAGGTGGAAGATTCAACCCATCATACCCATTACACAAGACGACCTGCACAAGAATGCCGCTGACCTCAGTCTGCCAGAGAATATCAAGCAAGATGTGGTCTACAACGATACACTCAACCGGTATTATATAGGCTCCAAAATGGGCGACAGCTATCTGGCCACGCCTATTGCCATGACACCTGAGGAGTACAGGAAATGGAGCGAGAAGCAAGAGATGAACCGCTTCTTCCGCAGCAAGAATGATGAGATAGTGAAGGAGAAAGGCAAAGACAAATTCTCTTTTTCTGACATGCACTTCGACTTGGGACCAGCCGAGAAGATTTTCGGTCCTGGCGGCGTAAGAATCAAGACACAGGGTACTGCCGAACTGAAGTTTGGAGCCACCATGAAGAATATAGACAACCCTTCGTTGCCTATCAGAAACCGGAAGACTACTACCATGAACTTTGACGAGAAGATAAACATGAGCGTCAATGGCAAGGTGGGCGACAAGGTAAACATGAACCTTAACTATAATACTGATGCCACTTTCGATTTCGATTCGCAAAATCTGAAGCTGAAATACGACGGTAAGGAAGATGAGATTATCAAGCTGGTAGAAGCCGGCAACGTGTCGTTTCCCAGCAATTCATCGTTGGTAAAAGGTGCATCTTCGCTCTTCGGCGTGCGCACCGACATGCAGTTTGGCAAGCTCAAGCTACAAACTGTTATCTCACAGAAGAAATCATCCAGCAAGAGTGTATCGTCCAAAGGTGGCGTACAGCTTACGCCATTTGAGTTTGACGCCTCCAACTATGAGGAAAACAGACACTTCTTTCTCTCCCACTTCTTCCGCGACAAGTATGATGCCGCCATGAAGACGCTGCCAAACATTACCACCGGCATCACTATCAACCGTGTAGAGATATGGGTTACCAACAAAACCGGTACCACAACCAATACACGTAACATAGTGGCACTGACTGACTTGGGAGAAAACTCAAAGGTAAGCAACCGGCAATGGGGCGTTACAGGACAGCCTGTGCCCTCCAACTCTGCCAACACTGAGTATTCCACTATGGTCAACTCGTATGCTACCGCACGCGATATTGACCAGACATCTACCGTGTTGGACGGCATACCTAACTTTACCGGAGGCACTGACTATGAGAAACTGGAAAGTGCCCGACTGCTCAACTCTTCAGAATATACCGTCAACAAGGCCTTAGGCTATGTGTCGCTGAAAACTACGCTGCAAACAGATCAGGTATTAGCGGTGGCATACGAATACACCTACGGTGGCAATACCTATCAAGTGGGTGAGTTTGCCTCCGACATTCAAGACGTGAAACAGGCGCTCTTTGTGAAAGCACTCAAGAATACCAGCAACAATCCAAAGCAAGGCAACTGGAACTTGATGATGAAAAACGTCTACTACTTGGCCTCATCTGTTGAAAAAGACAAGTTCCGCTTAGACGTAAAATACCAAAGCGACACCACAGGTGTGTACCTTTCGTATATACCTGAACAGCAAGTGAAAGACCAAACACTCATCAAGCTGCTCGGAGCCGACCGATTGGACAATAACAACAAAGCACACAGCAACGGCTACTTTGACTATGTAGAAGGCTATACGATAAGTAACGGCCGCGTATTCTTTCCTGAGGCTGAGCCATTTGGCCGCTACATGTACAATGCACTGACCGCTAAAGGTGTGTCGCCGGAGATTGCCGGCAAGTACAGCTTTACCGAATTGTACGACTCTACCAAGACCATTGCCAAACAGATAGCCGAGAAAGACAAGTACCAGATAGTGGGACAATACCGCGGCACATCAGCCAACGTCATTTCATTAGGCGCCTACAATGTGCCGCAAGGGTCTGTGGTGGTTACGGCAGGTGGCGTAACACTGACCGAAGGGTCTGATTACAGCGTAGACTATTCGGCTGGAGAAGTTACCATTCTGAACCAAAGCATCATAGATGCGGGCACATCTGTCAACGTATCGCTTGAAAGCAATACGGACTATGCACAGCAGCGAAAGACCATGGTGGGACTTAACTGGGAATACAACTTTACCAAGAATTTCCAGTTGAGCGGTACCTTCCAGCATCTTTCCGAACAAGCGTTGACCACCAAGGTCAACATGGGTTCAGAACCGCTGAACAACACCCTTTGGGGATTGAACATCAACTGGAAGAAAGAGAGCCAATGGCTGACCAACATGCTCGACAAGCTACCCTTCCTGCACTGCACACAACCCTCACAAATATCGTTTACAGGAGAATTTGCACAACTTATAGCGGGACAAGCCAGTGGCGTGCAGGACAATGCATCGTATCTTGACGACTTTGAAAACACCAAGAGCACTATTGATGTGTCTTCACCCACGTCGTGGGTGCTGTCAAGTGTACCTACCATGTTTCCTGAGAGCAAAGACAAGACAACCCTGCAAAGTGGCTACAACCGTGCTCTGCTGGCATGGTACAATATAGACCCGCTCTTTACCCGACGCAGCTCGTCGCTCACTCCATCGCACATCAAGGGCGACCTCAACCAACTGAGCAACTACTATGTAAGAGAGGTGTACACCAATGAGCTGTTCCCAAAGCGCGTAACATCTGCTTATGCCGGTGCTACATCAACCCTGCCTATCCTCAACTTGGCGTTCTACCCTTCTGAGCGCGGTCCCTACAACTTCAATGCCAACCTCAACTATGACGGTACACTGAAAAATCCTGAGACCCACTGGGGCGGTATGATGAGAAAGCTGGACACCAGCGACTTTGAAACAGCCAACATCGAATACATAGAGTTTTGGCTGCTCGACCCCTTTATCTATTCCAACGAGCAGGAAAACGCTAACCAGTACGGTGGCGACTTCTACATCAACTTGGGCGAAGTGAGCGAAGATGTATTGCGAGACGGCAAGAAATTCTATGAAAGCGGTATGCCTGTAGACGGGTCCAACAACTTTACCACCACTCAATGGGGAAAGATTCCTACACAGGCTACTGTAACCTATGCCTTTGCTACCACCAGCGGCTCACGCGCATTGCAGGATGTGGGCTACAACGGTTTGACCGATGCCGAAGAACAGACCTTCGGACCTTATCAAGACTATTTGACAGCCGTGGCAGGAATCGTATCGCCAGAGGTGCTTGATTCTATCAAGAACGACCCTGCCAACGATGACTACCACTACTTCCGTGGCTCTGACTTTGACCGCATACAGGCGCCTATCCTTCAGCGATACAAGCGCATCAACAATCCACAAGGCAACTCGCCAGACAGCGACAGCCGTACTGAAAGCTACGACACATCATACAAGACAACGCCTGATGTGGAAGACATCAACCAAGACTATACCCTCAACGAGTATGAAAAATATTATCAATACCACATCAGTATACGTCCTGAAGACTTAGTGGTAGGTAAAAACTTTATCGTAGACAAACGCGAAACTGCCCCTGGCTTGCGCAACGGCACTACGGGACACGCCACCTGGTACCAGTTCCGTATACCTGTAGATGACTATGAAAGCCGTGTGGGAGGCATCAGCGACTTTACATCTATCCGCTTCATGCGCATGTTCCTGACCAACTTCAAGATGCCTGTGGTGATGCGCTTTGCCACACTTGACCTGGTACGCGGTGAATGGCGTGTATATGAACAGTCGCTCAACAACAATGCCAACGAGAGTGGACGCATGTCTGTCAGTGCTGTCAGTCTGGAAGAAAACAGCGACAAGACACCTGTCAACTATGTATTGCCTCCAGGCATACGCCGCGGACAAGACCCCACACAGCCTCAACTCACGGAGGACAACGAGCAAGCCCTTGATATCATGGTAACCAACCTGTCTAACGGTGAAGCAAAAGCTGTGTACAAGAACACAACTCTCGACATCAGACAGTACAAGAGGCTACAGATGTTTGTGCATGCCAATGCACTGGAGCAGAACTCTACCAATCTTACAGACAATCAACTGGCTGTGTTTGTGAGGTTGGGCAGCGACTATAAAAACAACTATTACGAATATGAAATACCACTGAAACTTACTGAGCCTGGTACCAAATACAACTATCTGTCGGAAGCAGACCGCCGGTTGGTATGGCCTGAAGACAACCAGCTGAATGTGCCCCTGAGCCTGTTTACCACCCTGAAAAAAGAGCGCAACAAGGCTAAAGCGCAAGGCTTGGCATCGTACAACATGCCATACGTGTCTTACGACAGCGACAAACCCAATAACAAGATTACCATTATGGGCAATCCTACATTGGGCGAGATAAAGACCATGATTATCGGTGTACGCAACTTGTCGGGCGAAATCAAATCGGGCGAGGTCTGGGTCAATGAGCTACGACTGAAAGAGTACAACAACAAGGGCGGATGGGCAGCGCAAGGAGCTCTGAACCTGCAACTCTCAGACGTAGGTACAGTCAATGCAACGGGCAAAATCGTTACAGATGGCTTCGGAGGCATAGAAGACGGCGTGTCGCAACGGGCGCAAGACAACTTCAAGACATACAGCGTAACCGCCAATGTGGAGTTAGGCAAGTTCTTCCCCGATAAAGCCAAGGTATCGGCACCACTCTACTACTCTGTAACCAAAGAGGAAACCAAACCCAAATACAACCCTCTTGACACAGATATGGAGCTTGACGATGCACTGGATGCAACAGGAAGCCGCCACGAACGCGACTCATTGGAGAGTATAGCGATTACAAAGACAACCAATACCAACTTCTCGCTGTCTAATGTCAGAGTAGGCATACAGACCAAAAGACATCCTATGCCATATGACCCTGCCAACTTCTCCGTATCTTACAGCCACAGTCATCGCAACACGACGGGCGAGACAACTGTGTTTGAGAATGAAGACAACTGGCGAGGGGCTTTCAGCTATACCTATACACCAGTGTACAAACCGTTCGAACCATTCAAAAAGATGATAAAAAGTCGCAGCAAATGGTTTGATATAGCCAAACGCTTCGGCATCAACTGGCTACCGCAAAACATCTCGTTCAATACAGAAATGCTGCGCAATTACTATGAATTGCAAGAACGAGACATGGAGAGCACCGAGAACAGTCAGTTGCCGATGACCTTCAGTGAACAGTTCTTGTGGAACAGGGAATTCTCTATACGTTGGGACTTGACACGCAATCTGCACATGAGCTTCAACAGTGCCACCCATGCGCAAATAGAAGAGCCCTACACACCAGTGAACAAAGACCTCTATCCAGACCAGTACTCGGCTTGGAAAGACTCTATATGGACCAGCATCAAGCACATGGGAACACCACTGGACTACAACCAGACATTTACGGCATCGTATCAATTGCCACTCAACTTGATTCCTATATTCGATTGGATCAACGCTGATGCCAACTACAATGCTACCTATACTTGGACACGAGGCACCGAGATGGAAGACGGGACATCGCTGGGTAACGTGATTTCAATGAACCGCTCGCTCAATGTCAACACGGCATTTAATTTGGAAAGGCTCTACAACCATGTGCCATTCTTGAAGAAAGCCAATGAACGGTTCAACCGTTCGGGGGGCTCATCGCGGCGCTCCAACATGCTTAACACCAACATGCGCCGGGGAGCATTGGACCAACTGGCCAACAAGCGCAACGCCCAAAAAGAGAAAGAACCGGGAAAGAACAATGTGCTGAAAACAAACAAAAAGAACTTTGAGAAAGAAGTTACGCTGCGACCTGACACATTCATCACCGTGTCGCATGGCCGCAACAACAAGAAGCTCATTGTTACAGCCAAGACAAAAGAAGGTAAAGCTGTAAAAGTAAAATATAAAGCGATTGACAACAACAAGATTAAAGTGTATTCAACACTCGATACCACCATCACCTTGAAGCTTACCGTAGAGGCCAAGCCCAAACCCGATGACCAAAAGTGGTATAAAACTGCACAAGTGATAGCCCGTGGATTAATGATGGTTCGCAGCCTCAACCTGTCTTATCGCAACCAATACAGCATGTCGGTGCCAGGCTTTTTGCCAAATATAGGAAATATGTTCGGACAGAGAAGTGGTGATATACTGTCGCCAGGACTCGACTTTGCCTTTGGACTGGTAGGCGATGACTACATCAACAAGAGTGCGGAACGTGGCTGGTTGCTCATGGCAGACAGCGTTTCTACACCTGCCAACACCAGTCTTACAGAGGATGTGCAGCTAAGAATGACCTTAGAACCTGTCAAGAACCTTAAAATTGACCTCAACGCAAGCCGAACTGAAACTAAGGCACGCAGCATACAATACATGTATCAGGGCATGCCTACCACACAAAGTGGTACACTGACCATGACAACACTTAGCTTAGGCAGTGCATTTGAGGGCACAGGCAATGCCAACAATGGTTATCATTCAGCCACATTCGACAAGTTCTGCAACTCACTCGAAACTTTCCGCAACAGAGTGGAAGCCCAATATGCCAACGCCACCTACCCCGAAGGCACAACGCTGGCAGGCAAACCGTTTGACGCTAACAACGGAAGCATCAGCAAATACAGTTCGGATGTGATGATACCAGCCTTCTTGTCTGCTTATACCAGCATGGGAGGACACTCGCTGAGCATATTCCCTGCCCTGTCAAAGATGCTGCCCAACTGGAGTATAAAATACAGTGGACTGGGTAATCTGCCTTGGTTTAAAGACGTGTTCAAAAGCGTGAACTTGAACCATGCTTACAAGAGCATTTATGCTGTGGGCTCATACAGCTCATACAGCACCTATATGGAATACATGAATGGACTGGGATTTGTTACTGATGCAACCACAGGTAACCCCGTACCAAGCTCTATGTATAATGTAAGTACGGTAAGTATCAACGAGGCATTTTCGCCACTGTTAGGCATAGACCTTACCTTCCAGAACAATCTGACCTGCAAACTGGAGTATCGCACCACACGTGTGTTGAGCTTGAGCATGACAAGTATACAGATAAGCGAAGCCAGCAGCCACGATTGGGTAGTAGGCATGGGCTATAAGATTAACGACTTCAAATTGTTTGGAGGCAGCAGACGCCGCACCGTAAAGCAAAAAAACAAGAAAGGAAACGGCAATAACAACACGCAGCAAGTCAGCAGTCAAAGCAGCAGTTCAAGAACACGTGGCAGCAGCTTCAACTCTGATTTGAACCTGCGCCTTGACCTGTCGCTGCGCAAACAGGCCTCTATTGTAAGAGATATTGCCTCGATGACCAGTTCTGCCAGCAGTGGCAATACAGCCTTTAAACTGTCCTTCTCTGCCGACTATACCCTGTCAAGATTGCTCACCATGAGCTTCTACTACGACAGGCAGACCAATACACCACTGTTGTCAAGCAGCAGTTATCCTACCACGACGCAAGACTTTGGCCTGAGCTTGAAGTTCTCGCTCACACGATAGGAACGGTTGCTTCAATACACATTATTATATAATAGAACTACAATGAAAGATATAAAGCAAATATTAGAGAAGTTAAAGATAGCTTCATTGAATGCAATGCAGAAGCAAACAGCAAAGGCTCTGCTGAATACAGACAAAGATATTGTGGTACTGTCTGCCACAGGAAGTGGTAAAACATTTGCCTACATGCTGCCTTTGGTGCAATTGTTGGATGAGAAATCAGACGAAGTACAAGCCGTTATCATAGTTCCTGGACGCGAATTGGCATTGCAATCACATGAGGTATTCAAGAGCCTTGGCTGCGGACTGCGCTCTATGCCTTTGTATGGCGGTAGAGCAACAATGGATGAACACCGGCAAATAAGAAACATTTTGCCACAAGTAATCTTTGTTACTCCTGGCAGATTGAATGACCATTTGGCGAAAGGGAATGTCAGCTCAGACCATATAAAATACTTGGTGATTGATGAATTTGACAAATGTCTGCAAATGGGCTTCTTCAAAGAAATGAAAGATGCTGTGGACAATATGCCATTTATCAAGCGGCGTATTCTTTTGTCTGCCACACAAGCAGAACAAATACCGTCCTTTGTTCATCTGTCAAATGCTCAATGTATCAACTGCCTAAAAGAAGAGCCAATACCAAACAAGATAAGTCTTTATAAAGTAGATAGCCCACAAAAAGATAAGCTTGACACGCTGGTAAAGCTTTTGTGCAGCTTTGGAGATGCCTCAACAATTGTGTTTCTCAATTATAGGGACAGCGTTGAGCGTGTAAGTTCTTATTTAGCAGATAAGGGATTTACAGTAAGTAGCTTTCACGGGGGACTGGATCAGCGACAACGCGAAAGTGCTATCTATAGATTTAGCAATGGTTCAGCCAATGTGCTGGTAAGCACCGACTTGGCTTCAAGAGGATTGGATATTCCGGATGTAGACAATATAATACATTATCATCTTCCAGTTGGCGAAGAAGAATTTGTACATCGAGTAGGACGTACTGGTCGTTGGAACGCATCAGGCAGAGCTTTCATATTGTTAGGACCAACAGAACACTTGCCGGAATACATCAAGCATACACCAGAAGTGTATACTATACCAGACGATTTGTCACAGCCAGCCTTGCCTAAAATGGTTACACTATATATTGGTAAAGGCAAAAAAGAAAAAATATCAAAAGGTGATATTGTAGGCTTTCTTTGCAAAACAGGTGGGATAACCAATGATAAAATCGGTAAAATTGACGTAAACGAACGGTATACTTATGTTGCCGTAAACCGTGATTGCTGGCAAAAAGTAATAAAAAACACAAGAGGTCAAAAACTGAAAGGCATAAAAACTATCGTAGAATTGGTAAGTGCTGAGCAATGACTAATTGGTACTATAATGCGATAATGTATTTAAAGTAGGATAATAACGCAACCTATTCTATCACGAAGCAAGTCTCATGACCATTCTCCTTGCCAAGCAAAATCATGGTATATTCAAGGCAAAAGAAGCAGAATAGCATCCAGTAGCAATTAATGTTGATTGAATGCTATTCTGCTTCTTTTGCCTTGAATACAATAAATCCCTGCCTCAGTTATGCTTTTTTCTTTGAGTCATAGGCGTGGAGAGGATAGTCAATCGTATAATGTAAACCACGGCATTCCTTACGCTCTATAGCCTGACGGGTAATCAAGTAACCTACATTTATCATATTGCGCAACTCACAAATGTCGCGACTGGCCTTTACACGCTTAAAGAGTGCTTCTGTTTCCTCATAGAGCAAGTCAAGACGATCCCATGCACGTTTCAATCGGAGATTGCTTCTTACAATACCTACATAGTTGCTCATAATCTGTCCCACCTCTTTAACACTTTGCGTAATAAGCACCTTTTCCTCATTGGTCATCGTACCTTCATCATTCCATTCCGGTACACGAGTATTGAAGTCATACTCATCTACATGTTTCAAGCTATGCTTTGCAGCAGCATCAGCATAGACTACTGCCTCTATTAAAGAATTGCTGGCCAAGCGATTGCCACCATGCAAGCCAGTGCATGAACACTCTCCAATAGCATACAAGCGGTGAATGCTTGACTCACCATTCAAATCTACTTTGATACCACCACACATATAATGAGCTGCAGGACGTACAGGAATATATTCCTTGGTAATATCTATGCCAATAGACAAGCATTTCTTATAAATATTAGGGAAGTGGTGTTTTGTCTCTTCAGGGTCTTTATGGGTTACGTCAAGGCACACATGGTCTATACCATGTATCTTCATTTCCTTGTCAATGGCACGTGCTACGATATCACGAGGTGCCAATGACAATCGTTTATCATATTTCTCCATAAACGACTCGCCATTAGGCAAACGCAAGATGCCACCATAACCACGCATAGCTTCAGTAATAAGATAAGCAGGATGCGTCTCACCAGGATGATACAATGAGGTAGGATGGAACTGTACAAACTCCATATCTTGTACCGTACCTTTAGCTCTGTAAACCATAGCCTCGCCATCGCCAGTAGCTATAACAGGGTTGGTAGTGGTTTGATATACCGCACCGCAACCACCTGTACACATCAGTGTAACCTTGCTAAGATAGGTATCAACCTTACCTGTTTCAGGATTCAGCACATAAGCTCCATAACATTCGATGTTTGGAGTGCGGCGAGTAACTTCAATACCTAAGTGATGCTGCGTTATAATTTCTACGGCAAAATGGTTTTCCAGTATGTCAATATTGGGAGTATTGCGCAAAGCTGCCATCAAACCGCGCTGTATTTCGGCACCAGTATCATCGGCATGATGCAATATTCTGAACTCAGAGTGCCCTCCTTCACGATGAAGATCAAACTCACCGTCTTCTTTTTTATCAAAATTAACACCCCACTGAACCAGCTCTTTTATCTGGGCAGGAGCATTTCTTACCACTTGTTCTACTGCCGCACGGTCGCTAATATAGTCGCCTGCAATCATTGTATCTTCTATATGCTTGTCAAAGTTGTCCACCAGAAGATTGGTTACAGAAGCAATTCCTCCTTGAGCAAAAGCTGTATTAGCCTCATCGAGTGTGGTCTTGCAGATAATACCTATTTTACCTTTGTGTGCTCTTGCTATTTTAAGGGCATAACTCATACCGGCAACTCCTGCACCGATAATCAAAAAATCATACTTGAAAACCATTTCTTTTTTGTTTTTTAAGTTGCATCAGCCCATATTCAATGCTGCATCCTGCTTGTTTCCTTCCAAATATATTTACCGACTACCAATCATAAGACCATCGTTGTGAGCTAAAAATATATTCTTTTAAGCTGGATATCTATACTATAACAGTATACTAAAAATGATCTGACAACACTCTTTTTAACGGCTGCAAATTTAATAAGAAATTCTGAAACGGTATATATATAATGTTATTTTTCGTTGCAGAAGCATTACTTTTAAACATCTATATACCTTTATTCCTAATAAAATGACTAACTTTGCCCTCCCAAGAAGCAAGAACAAGAGGAAACTATCAGCATGCGTACATTTCAACATAAAGTTACCTATATAGCCTTACTAACAGTAATAATGGTTGCGGCTACAGCCTTTGCCTTTCTATGGAACAGGTCTACAGCCAATATCATAGCAGGTTTAGCACTGTCTGCAATAGTGGTACTCATGATTGAACGCGTCATTCACAGCAGATACACGCTGACTTCTAACGGACAGTTAGTTATATACAAAGGAAGATTTGCACGACAACAAGCAATTCCCATCAATGAGATTACCCACATAAAACAAGTAAAGACTAAACTTTTCTGCCTCAGTTACGTCCTATTAGAGTATAGTGCAGGAAAACTAACATCTGTACAACCAGATAATCCCAATGCTTTTATCAAAGAGTTGAAGCGTAGACAGCAGCATCTCACAGACAGTCTTTTGCAAACTAAAAGCAGTAATATGTAAATCTGCTTCAATGTTTGCAAGAGTTCTTCATATAATTTAAGGTAAAATGAAACTTTCTATCAAGAACATAAAATATACAGTGGCAGCAGCCACACTTCTTTTTATATCAGCCACCATTACTTGGGCACATGACAATTATGCCATTGCTACAAGAAATTACCTGACCGCTGATGAAGACACTACCGAAGCGGAACCGGAAGACACCATTTCTGAAACCGAAGACCCGAAAGGGTTAGCGTGGCCAAACAATATAAAAGCACGAATTGACCAATTAAGGAAAAGCAGCATTTTTGAAACATCTACTGTGGGCATGATGGTCTACGACTTAACAGCCGACTCGGTTATATATAGCTACAATGAACGCCAACTGATGAGACCCGCCAGTACGCTAAAAACGATTGTAGCCATAGCTGCACTTGACAAGTTGGGCGGCAACTACAAGTACAAAACGGTGATGAAACATACTGGCGATGTAATAAACGGAGCATTACAAGGTAATTTGTATATCAAAGGAGGCTTCGACCCAATGATAGACAACAATGACCTTGACACCTTTATAGACTCTCTCAAGAGCATGGACATAGACACTATTAAAGGCAATATCTATGCTGATGTGTCCATGAAAGATACAGACAGGTTAGGAGAAGGATGGTGCTGGGATGATGACAACCCTGTTCTTTCTCCGCTATTGGTATCAAGAGAAGATGAGTTTGTTGAACGGTTGGCCAACCGATTGCAACGAAACAAAATAGTGTTGGAAGGAGACCAAAAGAGTGCTCGCACACCTAAGAATGCAAGAACTATCTGTATCGTGGAGCGAAACATCGATGATGTCATGCACAGGATGCTGAAGAAGAGCGACAATCTCTACTCAGAATCCGTATTTTATCAACTGGCAGCTACCGACGGTACGCCAGCCACGGCCCGACAAGGACGCAACATTATCAACCGACTCATCACAAAGTTGGGATATAAACCATCAAAATACTATATTGCCGACGGCTGTGGATTATCTCTTTACAACTATGTAACACCCGAATTGGAAGTATCTTTTCTTAAATATGCTTATCACCACAACGACATTCTGCTGCACCTCATGCAACATTTGCCCATTGCGGGCGAAGACGGCACATTAAATGACCGCATGAAAAAAGGCTATGCACACGGCAATGTACACGCCAAGACAGGCACTGTTACAGGAGTGAGCGCATTAGCAGGCTACTGTAATGCCGCCAATGGCCATCGCTTGTGTTTCTCTATCATCAATATGGGCATCAGGCATGCCTCTTCCGGCCGTAATTTTCAAGACAGAGTGTGCGAAGCTCTGTGCCGTCCATAATCCATTTTTCATCCTTATACTCCCAGCATTACCATGCAAAGCTTTACCATTACCATAACACAACAGTTGCAACAAATAGGCATAGATGGCTCTGCATTGCCCATCACATCACATGTATTAGCCTGTGCGACTGTAGCAATAGTATCGTGGCTGTCATTTATTCTCTGCTATTATGGCATAATGCCTTTACTCATTAAACTGGCAGAAAAGACAAAAGTGGAATGGGATGATATATTGCTGAACCATCAATCACTAAAAAGAGCATGCCAAATAGTGCCCGCTATTGTTGCGTGGGCACTGCTTCCACAGGTCTTCTACAAGTATTTGAATGTCATGGAGATGCTGACACGTGCCACAGGTGTGTACATTTCCTTTGCCACTATGCGCTTTGTCTTGGCCTTTATCAACTCTTTTAAAGGCTTTGAGGGTAAGCGACGTACATCGATGCAACAGTATTTCCATACTTTCTGCGGTGTTCTCAAGATAGCGGCTATCTTTATCAGCATCATCATTATGGTATCTATCATTATCGACAGAAGCCCACTTAGGCTTTTGGCGGGACTTGGTGCAACCTCTGCTATACTCATGTTGGTATTCAAAGACACAATTGTCGGTCTTGTGTCAGGCATCAGGCTCACCAGCAACAACATGCTGCATAAAGGTGATTGGATTACCCTTGACAAAGCGGGTATCAACGGCTTTGTTGAAGACATGACCCTATCTACTGTCAAAGTGCGTAACTTCGACAATACCATTGTTACCGTTTCACCCAATACCTTGGTCAACGAGTCTTTTCAGAACTGGGCAACGATGCTCAATGGGGGTGGCAGACGCGTAAAAAGAACCATCTATATTGACTTTAGAAGCATCTTTATCGCCTCTACTGAACTGAAAAAACAATTGGCAGAAAAGCACTACATAAAAACAGATGAGATAAAGAACAAAGCCGTCAACCTGTCTTTGTTCAGACACTATGTTGAACAATGGCTTTACCAGCGCAATGATGTCAACCATGACATGCTTTACATGGTAAGGCAATTAGAAGCCACCAATACTGGGCTTCCAATAGAGATTTATTTCTTTGTAAAGCAGAAGCAATGGAAAGACTACGAGCACCACTTAGCTGACATTATGGAATATATCTATGCCATCCTACCCGATTTTCAGCTCAAAATATACCAACGATATTCAGACAAGTAGTCTGTTATCTTTCTATTTATCATCTACTTCTCTATTGCCATTTCCTGCTTACAATTTAACCACGGCCCAAAGGCTAATATGTACATAAGTGTGTCTTATATAGATAGTAATGGCCTTTTTTTCCTTTAATTATTTTGTCATTTATCCTACTTGCGCTATATTTGCAAAAAAAAGATAAAGATGGAAACCATAGCCGATTTTAATGCACTTATGAATAAGTTGCAATCCATGACCAACCGCAAGCGGGTGGCTGTAGTTTGCCCTAACGATTCTCATACAGAATATGTAATAGAGCGTGGTCTTAACGAAGGGCTTGTGAATTTTCTTTTGATAAAAGGTGGAGCATGTAGCCCTGAATTACGCAATATCTGCGCACAGTTTTCTGACCATGTAGAGGTAATCGACACTCCTACTCCTGATGATGCAGCCCGCATAGCTGTACAGGCAGTAAGAGAGGGAAAAGCAGATGTGCTCATGAAAGGCACCATCAATACAGACAATCTATTAAAAGCTGTGCTTAATAAAGAATGTGGTCTGCTGCAAGAAGGCCATATACTGACACACATTACCATGGCACAGATACCTTCATACCATAAGTTACTGCTTTTTTCTGATGCCGCAGTAATACCCAATCCCACATTAGAACAGTTTAGAGCCATCGTAAAATACGGGGCACATATATGCCACCATATCGGCATTGCACGTCCTAACATAGCCTTGATACACTGCACTGAGAAGACAAGCGAGAAGTTTCCGCACACCCTCAGCTATCAACAATTAAAAGAAGATGCCGCCAATGGCATGTTTGGCGATGTTGAAATAGGTGGACCTATGGATGTAAAAACTGCATGCGATGCTGAAAGCGGGCGTCTAAAAGGCATTCAATCGCCTGTTGTAGGCAATGCAGACATGTTGGTATTCCCCAATATTGAAGCCGGCAATGTATTCTACAAAACTATCTCATTGTTTGCCGATGCTGAAATGGCAGGCATCCTTTGCGGTACCACTGCACCTGTAATGGTAGCTTCAAGGGCTGATTCCAACCAGTCAAAATACAACAGTCTGGCATTGGCCTGCATTGCAGGAAACGATAAATAGGCTACAATTGAAGCCCATCTGCCCTGCCATTACATTGAACATGCTATAATACACATTTGCTTCAACGCAATAGTCCATTGCCGATTACCCTTCTCATGACCAACAGCAATCGCTGCTGTCAAACGCCACTATCTGCATGATGAGATGCCGAGTCTTATCAGGCAATGGACAATTACACTTTATAAAGGTCTTTTATTTATTCTTTTTGTCTCTCTTATTATATGAGAATATTTGTTATCAATCCCGGTTCTACATCAACAAAGCTTGCTATCTTCGAAAATGGAAAGCCTACATGGATGGGTGGAGCGCACCATCCTGTTAACGAGCTGGCCCAATTCCGCCACATCAATGACCAATACCTATACCGAAAGAAGTTTATTCTGCAACGATTGAAAGAGGCGCACGAGTCTCTTGATTTTGATGCTGTAATAGGAAGAGGAGGTCTGTTAAAGCCCCTGGATGGCGGTGTTTACCGCATCAACGAAAAGATGAAGCAAGACCTTATCCATGCAAAGATGGAGCATGCCTGTAACCTTGGTGCACTGATAGCTGATGAAATAGCCCAAGAGTGTAACGGTTGCCCTGCCTTTATTGCCGACCCCGTTGTCGTAGACGAGCTGCAAGCGGTAGCCCGTTATACCGGCATACCTGGCATAGAACGCAAATCTGTGTTTCACGCTCTGAACAGTAAAGCTGTGGCACGCATGTATGCAGCCTCTGTCAACAGGCGATACGAAGACCTCAACCTTATCGTTGCCCACTTGGGAGGGGGCATCTCGATAGGTGCACATCGCAAAGGCAGGGTGATAGATGTCAACAATGCGCTCAATGGCGAGGGGCCTTTCTCGCCAGAAAGGGCAGGAACAGTACCGGCAGGACAGTTTGCCGAGTTATGCTTCAGCGGCAAATATTCTGCCAAAGACATCAAACAGATGCTTCACGGAAAAGGAGGACTTACGGCTTACCTTGGCACCAATGATATGATTACTATCTCACAAAACGCTGAACAAGGCATTGAACCTTACAGATCTGTGCTCGATGCCATGCTCTATACAATTGCCAAGCAGATTGGTGCCATGTATGTTACCTTGTTAGGGCAAGTGGATGCTATCATACTTACGGGTGGCATTGCCCACAGCAACTACTGTGTGGAAGGCATCAAACGCCAAGTAGACTACTTGGCACCGGTGAAAGTACATGCCGGCGAAGGCGAAATGGAATCATTGGCTTACAATGCTCTTGGTGCATTGACAGGCAAACTTACCGTTAGAGAGTATGAGTAAGCACTGTCTGCCCATCAATGCCATACATTGACTATGGGCTGGATACAGCACAAAAGTGTATTGCAGCTATCCACCAAAAAGAAAAATCATAAAAGACAAAACTATAAATCAAAAAAATGAAACACTTATTTTTCAAGTCAAAAACACTCTTCACAGCCATTGTGCTGTGTGTATTAGGGTGTATCAATGTAGCGGCTGCCAACATTGAACGCCCTAAATTGGTTATCGGCATTGCAGTAGACCAAATGAGATGGGACTACCTGTACCGCTATTACGACCTTTACACAGAGGGTGGTTTCAAGCGACTGATGAACGAAGGTTATAATTATGAGAACACCATGATTAACTATATACCTTCTGTTACCGCCATTGGCCACTCGTCTATCTATACAGGTTCGGTGCCAGCCATTCACGGCATAGCGGGCAACAACTTCTATAAAGACGGCAAGTTTACTTATTGCTGCGCTGACTCTACGGTTTCTACCGTAGGCACCAAAAGCAAAGCCGGCATGATGTCGCCTTGCAACTTGCTGGCCACTACCATTGGCGATGAGCTGAAAGTGGCTACCAACTTCCAGTCCAAAGTTATCGGCATTGCGCTCAAAGACCGTGCTGCCATACTGCCGGCAGGGCATGGTGCCAACGGTGCTTACTGGATGGACTTTGACAATGCCAAATTTGTGACCAGTACCTATTACATGAACAAGCTGCCTAATTGGGTGGAAAAATACAACAGAACCATAGGCAAAGCTACAAAAGACCAGATACGCTACTCCCCTTTAGGCAACAAGCTGACCGTAGAAATGGCTAAAGCTGCCATAGAAGGTGAGCAACTTGGCATGGGTGCTGCTACTGATATGCTGACCATCAGCTTCTCTTGCCCCGACATGATAGGTCATAAATATGGCACACATGCTCCTATTACACAGGATATTTACACCGACCTTGACCAACGCTTGGCTGATTTCTTCAGCTTCCTTGACCAAAAAATCGGCAAGGGAAACTATCTTGTGTTTCTGACAGCCGACCACGGCGCAGCCAACAATATCAAGATGCTGCAAGACCACAAGATAGCTGCCGGCGGCTTCTATCCTAAAGAAGTGAAAGAGAAGCTTGACAAATGCCTGCAAGAGAAATTCCACACAACAAAGAGTCTGGTCTATACCATCAGCGACTATAAAGTATTTCTGGACCACAACGCCATAGCAGATATGGGCTTAGACCTTGCCACGGTAAGAACAGCGGTGGTAGACTGTCTGAAGAATGACTCCCAATTCGCTTTCGTAGCAGACCTTGACCACATAGCAGAAGCATCCATGCCTGCCGTCATTAAAGAGAAAGCCATCAACGGTTACAACCGTTTCAGAAGTGGCGATGTACAATTAATCCTACAGCCTGCCCACTACGAAATTTACAATAGCAAAGATGTTGGCGGCACCACTCATGGACTGTGGAATCCTTACGATGCGCATATTCCATTCTTGGTTATGGGATGGCATGTAAAGCACGGTGTAACACAGGCGCAAACATACATCACAGACATTGCGCCCACTATCTGTTCACTCATCCATATACAAATGCCTAATGGCTGCATCGGCACTTCGGCAGAAGGCAAGTAGCAGTCATTACCCAACTTGTCAAGTCAAAAGAAGCAGTAACCTCTTACAAGGTACTGCTTCTTTTTTATTTACTGTTTCCCTTTTTCAGTGGTTACCAAAAACGATTCCAACTCTTTTATATCAATGGTAGCATAATCTATCCGCCCTGCCTTGTTGATTACATAGAATGTAGGTATCCAATTTACATGATAATCGGCAGCCACCTTACTTTCTTTCCACGGCTGTTGCTCACGGTGTTGCAGCCCCGACAACGCATGCTCTGCCATGTATTGCTGCCACTGCAGGGCGTCTGTATCAAACGATATGCCCACACATACGGTATCAGAAGCGGCATATTGCTGAAACAGCTTTGCCACTTGAGCCGTAACCTGCCGGCAATCAGGGCACCACGAAGCCCAAAACTCTACTATAACCACTTTACCTTGCAAGCTGTCCAGTGTCAACTGGCGTTGGCCTTGCTCCAGTGCCAAGGTAAAGTCCGGTGCTTTCTCGCCCGCCTTCAGCAACGTATCGGCTACCTCGTCAGTAGAGTCTGAGCCTACGGCACAGGCTGACAACAGCATGACAGCCATGGAAACGCCCACGAATATCTGTCTTGTAAATTTCATTATCGTCATAAAAGCAACAGGCTGCAACATCCACCGTTGAATGTTGCAGCCCATATATCATTGCCAAATAACCGCCTTTGTTCATAGCCAAACATGAACAGAAAGGGTTTTAACGGTCTTTATACATTGAATCGTAATACTTCTGATAGTCGCCAGAGGTTACATTATCCATCCACTCCTGATTGTCAAGATACCAGCGGACGGTCTTCTCTATGCCTTCTTCAAATTGCAAGCTGGGTTCCCAACCCAACTCTCTCTGCAACTTGCGTGAGTCGATGGCATAGCGCAGGTCGTGGCCCTTACGGTCGGTTACATGAGTAATGAGGTCTTCGTCTGCACCCTCCGGACGTCCCAACAAGCGGTCTACAGTCTTGATAAGCACATGAATGATGTCAATGTTCTTCCACTCGTTGAAGCCACCGATATTATAGGTATCTGCCACTTTGCCCTTGTGGAATATCAAGTCGATAGCACGGGCATGGTCTTCTACATACAGCCAATCGCGCACATTAAGTCCTTCGCCATATACAGGCAACGGCTTGCGATGGCGGATATTGTTGATAAACAACGGTATCAGTTTCTCGGGGAACTGGTAAGGACCGTAATTGTTGGAGCAGTTGGTAACAATGGTAGGCATGCCATAGGTATCGTGGAATGCACGTACAAAGTGGTCGCTGCTTGCTTTGGATGCTGAGTAAGGAGAGTGAGGGTTGTACTTGGTCTCTTCTGTAAAGAACTCTGTGCCGTAAGCATGGTGATGCTCAGACGAAGCCTTGGTGGTAAAAGGCGACTCTATGCCCTCCGGGTTGGTAAGTTGCAATGCACCGTACACCTCATCGGTAGAGATATGGTAGAAGCGTTTGCCCTCATACTTCTCCGGCAGGCTCTCCCAGTATTCCTTGGCAGCCTGAAGCAATGTGAGTGTACCTATTACATTGGTGTGTGCAAAGGTGAAAGGATCTTTTATAGAGCGGTCTACATGGCTTTCGGCAGCCAAATGTATAATGCCGTCCACCTCGTATTGGCGCATGAGTTTCTGCATAAGCTCATAGTCGCAAATGTCGCCTTTCACAAAGGTATAGTTGGGCTTGTCTTTTATATCGTGCAAATTGGCCAAGTTACCGGCATAGGTAAGCTTGTCAAGATTGATGATATGATAGTCAGGATACTTGTTGACAAACAGTCTCACTACATGAGAACCGATAAATCCGGCACCGCCAGTTATGATGATATTCTTCATTCTATTGTAAGGGTTTATGGTTTAGTTTTGTTTTGATGTGCCAGCAGCCAGCTCGGCAATGCATTTCTTCAGCGAGTCTGTCCAATAAGGCACTTTTACGCCAAAGGTGGTCTTGATCTTGTGCTTGTCAAGCACTGAGAAGTGAGGACGCTTTACAGGACTTGGAAACTCTTCGCTGTAACAAGGCTGAATGTCGCAAGTGTTGCCGCTCAACTCGCATATTGCTTTGGCAAAGTCAAACCAGGAGCACACGCCTTCGTTAGAGAAATGATAGATGCCGGTCTTGTCCAGTTGGTTGGTTTCTATAATATGATAAATCACCGCAGCCAAATCGCCGGCATAAGTAGGCGTGCCTACTTGGTCAAACACTACTTTCAGCGTGTCATGAGAGGCTGTAAGGCTCTGCATGGTCTTCACAAAGTTCTTGCCAAATGGCGAGTAAAGCCATGCTGTACGGATGATGATGTAGTTGCAACCGGTAGCTTCTATGCTCTTTTCGCCTGCCAACTTTGTCTTGCCGTACACGCCTAACGGGTTGGTAGCCCAGTCTTCCTGGCAAGGAATGTTCTTGTCGCCCTGGAACACGTAATCGGTAGACACGTGTATCAGCGTGCCGCCTACCTCTTTCATGGCTGTGGCCAAATTGCCGGCAGCGGTATTGTTGAGCAGGTTGGCCAAGTCGTAATCTGTCTCTGCCTTGTCCACATTGGTGTAAGCAGCACAGTTGACTATCACTTTCACATCATTGTCTTTTACCATCTGCCTGATAGCATCCAAATTGGTAATGTCAAGCTTTTGGTATCCTTCGGCCACATCGGTAAAGATAAACTTGTTCTTGCTGTTTTTGCTCACCAGTTGCATCTCGTTGCCTAATTGTCCGTTAGCGCCTGTTACTAAAATGTTCATTTTATATATCCTTGTTTTTAATTGTTACATAAGTTATTGCTGCCGTCTGTTGCATCTCTCATACACAAGGAAGCACAGCCGACTGTACCCTCCAACGGTTACTTGTCGTAGAGCGGAACATTGATGTCAAAAGGCGAATCAAAGTCTTTCAAAAGATCATGCTTCGTGTCTTTCTCGCTCAATATGGCGTGGTCGGTAGGTATGCGCCAGTCTATGCCAAGGCTATCGTCAAGAATGCTGATGCCGCCATCGGCTTCAGGATGATAGAAATTGTCGCACTTATACTGGAATACCGCAGTCTCGCTGAGCACGGCAAAGCCATGTGCAAAACCGCGTGGAATGAAGAACTGTCTGTGGTTGTCTTCTGTCAACTCTACAGCCACATGTTTTCCATAAGTAGGAGAACCTTTGCGTATGTCTACCGCCACATCCAGCACAGCTCCTTTCACACAGCGCACCAACTTGCTTTGGGTAAATGGCGGACGCTGAAAGTGCAAACCGCGCATCACTCCGTATGAAGACATGCTTTCGTTGTCTTGACAAAAGTCTATGTGTCTTACTTTCTCGTCAAACTCTCTTTGGGAAAAGCTCTCAAAGAAATAGCCGCGAGCATCCTTAAACAAGCGTGGTTCTATGATAACCACACCTTCAATATCAGTCTTTATAACTTCCACTATTTTTAGTTTTTTATGGGTTACAGTTCTTTTTGGACAGCTGCCGTTACCCGTTCCTACACAAACGGATTGCATCATTAGCCATGATTTGGCATCATAGCAATTCTATGCAAACTGTAGTGGGCTTGAAAACAGCTCCATATACACTTGCACCAATTGGCAACAAGATACGGTTTATATGCTACAAATATAACGCTTTTATTATAAATAATGTATATGGAGCAAAAAGTCTTTGACATGTTTTTATATAAATTTACCTTGTTTTGCAATCTGTTTTTAGCCTTTCTGCCTTGTCAGCCATCATAAGCCCCCGTCCCGGCATGAAAAATGGCAGCAGAAACAGCATGCTGCAAAGAAGCGTATCCACAGAAACGGAAAATTGCACACTTTCTCGTTTATTTACAAAAACAAGATTTTTAATGCACCAAAACTGCCTTTGTTCTGTGTAAAACGGCAATGGGTGCAAAATAACAGCAGTTTTCGTGTGCAAATACAAATCGTTATTACTCAGTCTGTTAGCATCGTATTTGCAGACAATGTGCATGTTTTATTCCACATAAAGCAGTGCTTTATTTTTGTAAAGCTATGCTTTAGCCTTGCAAAAGCATAGCTTCAGCAAGCCGAAAACAGCGTTTTCAGCGTAGAAAAGCACTGCTTTTACCCGCCAAAAGCAGTAAAATTGCAGAAAAACAGCCGCATAAAGTAACCATGAGTACTGCTAAACTGCCCATATTTCATCTACTTTACGCTTTTTGATTGTAAATATTCTTGCTTGCACACTGCATGTAAGATTTCATGAAAAACAGTTAAAAGCAACCTTTTATTCTTCCAACCGATATAGATATAAATATGACAGCAAGTAGGTATTTTCACCAACAGCAGGATTATTAACGTATGTTTACTGCAAAAATAGATTATCATGTAATGTAAGCAAAACTCAACAGAATGATTACAATTTATAAAAAAAAACATGCTCTCAGCAATAAATAACATCAAAAATAAAGTATATATCAAATTTTTTAGCCTTGCTGTGTGCCAATAGAAAGATTTTAAGTAATTTCGCCGAAAATATCTGTTAAACAACAACAATAAAGGAAATATGAAGAAAATAAGAGCTGCCGTAGTGGGATACGGCAACATTGGACGCTTCACCATTGAAGCATTGGAAGCAGCAGACGACTTTGAAATAGCAGGTGTAGTGCGCCGCCACGGTGCAGAAAACAAGCCTGCTGAATTGGCACAATATGATGTTGTAAAAGACATCACAGAGTTAAAGGATGTCGACGTGGCTATATTGGCCACTCCTACCCGCAGTTGCGAGGAATACGCCACCAAGATTTTGCCGCTTGGCATCAATACCGTTGACAGCTTTGACATACATACCAGCATACGCGATTACCGCTCTAAACTGATGAAGATATGCAAGGAACACGGCCGTGTGGCTGTTATCGCTGCTGGCTGGGACCCGGGTTCAGACAGCGTGGTGCGCACATTGATGCAAAGCTTGGCTCCTAAAGGTTTGTCATATACCAACTTCGGTCCAGGCATGTCTATGGGACACTCTGTCTGTGTACGCTCCAAAGCTGGCGTCAAGAATGCTCTTTCCATGACCATTCCTAAAGGCGAAGGCTTGCACCGCCGCATGGTATACGTAGAATTGGAAGAGGGTGCATCACTTGAAGAGGTTACAAAGGCTATCAAGGCAGACCCCTACTTTGCCAATGACGAGACACATGTATTCGCTGTACCTTCTGTTGACGATGTACGCGATATGGGTCATGGCGTCAACTTGGTGCGCAAAGGCGTAAGCGGAAAGACCCAGAACCAGCGTCTTGAGTTCAACATGAGCATCAACAACCCAGCCCTTACAGGTCAGGTACTGGTCAATGTGGCTCGTGCTTCCATGCGTCAGCAGCCCGGTTGCTATACCATGGTGGAAATACCTGTTATAGATTTGCTGCCCGGCGACCGCGAAGAGCTTATCAGCCACCTTGTATAAGGCTTTTGCATGCTGAAGAATCAATAGGTAATCATTATATATTTATCTCAGAAAAAGGAGATGTACATTCTTAAATGTCATCTCCTTTTTTAGGCTTTGCCATATACACAATTTACTGCCACCGTAAATTTACAGCGGCAGTAAACCTGTAACAAATCTATTTACCCTAAACCAACACCAACTATTTCTTCGGATATACCCAGATGCCATAAGTAAAGGCATCTGCATTTTTCTGTGGCTTTGTTTCACCATTGCGCCACCATTGTCCTATATTGGCAAATGGCGTCAATACAAGCTCCACAGGAATTCCTTTATAATAGCCCTTTGCCTTGAAGCATTCAGTCATCATGGATGCATCCACTTTCTTGATGGCTACTGGTTTTTGGCTCACATCTACCCTTATATCCTTTTCTATATTGCAGTCATCATTGTGCAACTGTGGATTCCATACCATATCAACACAATAAACTACCGGACCGCGCAAGAAAGCATAAGGAATAAGTTGGGTCGGCTTGACATCATACATAATCTCACCGCCGGGAAGCATATACTGCTTGCAATCACTATGGTTGGCTCTTTCTATCCACCGCTCTTCCATCGGGAAGCTGATGGTAAGCTTGTCGCCTTTCTTCCATGAACGGTTGACAGTATAGTAAGCACCGGCACGCACGCCGCTCAGTTGCTCACCGTTCAGCAATATGCTTGGATTGGCACACCAGGCAGGAATGCGCAAGTTCAGCTCTTTGTCTGCGCCTTTCAATATGCTCAGTGTCAATACATCGCCATCCGGATAATTGCCTGCAACAGAGAACTGAAAGTCCTTGCCGTCATAATGGGCATCTACATATTGGTTGACAAAGAACTTGTTTCCTTTTTCTGCGTAGAAGAATGTCGGCAGCAACGAAATTATGCGGTGTCCACTGGCTGTACAGCAGTCTGGTCCGTGGAAATAGCCCTCAGGCTTCTCGCCATTGGGAGCCGTATGGTAACGGCAAGTACCTGTCAACGCATCTTGGGCAGCAAATACATGATTGATCATGAGGCGCTCCATAGCATCAGCATACTTGGTATTGCCTGTAAGTTGCAGCAGCATCTGTGTCAGCTGCATCCACGACATGGTAGCACAGGTTTCGACAATATTGCCTCTCAGCGGCTTGATATAATCGTGCTCATAATGCTCAGCCACGCTTACACCTCCTGTAATGTACATCTGGCGCTTGGCTATATCATTCCATGCTCCCTCCACTTTTCTCAACAACGTTTGGTCGCCCGTGATACGGTACAAGCGCAAAAAGCCCATAAAGTTCATGTGGAAGGTATGAGAATGTACATAAGGCTGCAATTTGTCCACGCCTAAAGTGCCGTCTGCCACAGAATCAAGACGCGAGAAAGCATCCCATCCGCTCCAACGGTCGATATTGGAAACTACCCATTTAGACCAATCCAAATATTTCTTCTTTCCTGTAAGCTCATAGAGGCGTGCAATAGGGTCGCACAACAAGGTACCTTCCCAACCGTAGTGAACACTGTGTCCCGCAAAATCGCTGGTACCGGTAAGCACCTTATGCTTGTTTTCCGGGGCACGCAAAGTCTTGGAAGGCCAAAATTCGTTTTTGCCCGGTCCAAAATTGTTCAGAAAATAATCTGCCAAACGCTCTACCGAGGTCAGCGCTTTCTTGTCGCCCGTCTCTTCATAGACCGTTTCAAACGCATGGAACACAAAATACAGTTCATAAGGATCCATGCCTCGAATAGGACGCTTGGCAGAACGATACGATTTAGCCGTTGCCCCCAAATAGCCATTGGGCTCTTGCGAAGCTATGATACGATAAAGCTCTTTCTTTACCTTTTCATACAGTTGCTTGTCTTTGCCTTGAATGGCAGACAGGTAAGCACTCTCTATCCATTTTCCATGCTGCTCGGCACGAGTCCAGTCCCAACTGGTATGTTGGCGGTCAACCACAAAATCGACATACTTGTCGATTGGGAAATCCTTCAGGTAGACATTCCTGTTCAAGTCTATACGCTGACCGATAAAGCCGTCAATGCCCGACACGTCTGCCACCTTTACCGGTGCCTCCAACAATGTAACCTTATCGTGCTTGTCTGCCATAGAAGGTATTGCAATGGCAGATGCCATCACTACAACAAATGTTTTTAACGCATTCATATTCATACTTTTTATTAATACTTTGATTTATCAAAAAGGTATTCAAACTTATTGAACAATGACAAGTCTGCTTTATTTCGCACATTGAATGTATGCAACAAGTTTGAATACCTGCTTATCCGAGTATATCTGTACCCTGCAAAAGCTTCAGATTTATTCTTTCAGAATTCTATTTTAACCTCGGTCTTGTCCCCCTTCACCGGTATGTTGGCTTCATATACACCGGAAGAGAGTTTGCTCACAGAAACCTGTTCGCCAGAAGCCTGCAAAGACACATGAGGCAAAAATGCACCTGATTCTATCGTAACAGCAGTGTAATGCTCGTTGCCTTCTCTGTTTTCGATGGAGAAACAAAGCTTGCTGTCTTTATACGAGATAGCATGATTCTTCATAAAGCCATCTTTCTTCAGTTCAACAGTCATACGTACAGGAGCAAGGAAGCGCAATTGACGGCGAACGCCATCATACGGAATGACGGTCATATTGCCTTTCTTGTCAACTTCTGCATTACCGCCATAAGCTACCATACCAAAATCAGAGTCTTTAAGCACATAAACACCGGCACTGTGAATACCACTGGTCAATCCATGGTCTATTTCACCGTCATAGCGTAAAGGGCCGCGCTTCTGCTTCACCGATTTCAAGTCCCAAAGATATGAATGCTGATAAGGAGAGTAAACCCATCCTGCCGCTCCATCGTTTGTCTCGCCAGGGAACCAATATCCGTAGTTGGTGTCGTTTGTGCCTGTATTGACAAGTGCCCAAGAAGACAACAATGAGTTATACCCCCAATTGATGTATCTTTCAGGTGCATTGGCAAATCGGTATGCATAATCCAACAAGGCTACACCGCCCATCTGGGACATATAGTCAAGATTGTCTTTGCCGCCACCCCATGCAGTGCCTAAATGGTTGAAATCATACTCATACAATCCGCGTATGGCAAGGTTTCCATCCAACTGGTTTTGCATAAAGCTGTCTACTTTCGTTCTGTCAAGCGACTTGTAGGTATGCCACTTCTGCTCATTCTTGTCATACCATAACTGCTCTTGCGGTGCGATGGCATTGTGCTTCGCATATTCTGCCACATAATAGGATGACTCATAAGCAGTACGGTCTACAAACATCTCAGAACCAAAAGGCCATGGGTTGTCATAAATCATGTAAAGCACTTTCTTTTCCCACTCTTTGCGCAGCTTGTCGGCAGCATGGTTTCTGCCTTCGTCCTTTAGAGCCTGCATGATGTCCAATAGATAGCGTTCATGGAAATTGCCTATCTTATAGGCCCAGTCGCTCCATCCTTTAATGGCCCACTGCTTACCCATGAATATATTGTACGGCACTTCAAAATAAGCACGTGCAGTGCGGTAAGCACGCTCTAAATATTCTTTTGCATCCTGATAGCTGACAAGCTCCGGATAATCCTTTGCTATTCTGTACAGGTTATAGTAGATGGCAAAATGAGTGGGATAATCATAAGTTCGCCACATGCGCTCCTTGCCGTTTCCGCCAGAGTTATAGTCGCCCAGCTTTCCACTACGGAGCTCATGCCAATTGTCGCATCCGTATATTCCGTAAGGATAAGGCAGTTCCTTGTCTGTGCGCTGCAATTTGCCCCACACAAAGTTCTTTTCATAATATTCCAATGAGGCTATCTCATCTTTATCGGGATAAGCCACATTCTTTTCGCTCAGATACAGGGCCTTGCAATTGGTCGGGTCGTCTGAACCGCCCACCATATACGGATAAGGCAACTCACCTATGCTATCGGGAGAGAGCAGTACCTTGTTTTGCATATCCCACAAGCTGTACAAGCCATTGTACCACTTTGTGCTGTCGCGGTGCTGCTGGTGAGTGGCAATAAAACGGGCACGCTTCTTCATTACGGTTTCCAGTGGTTCGGTAACAAAGAAATTCAGATAGCATACTTTTCCCTGACCATACTTTACGACTATCAGTTGCTCGCCCAGATGCGAGAAGTTGAAATCATACAATTGCTTTTTATTAGCTCGTCCTTTTCCGGCAATTTGCACTTGCTGCGGATGCTGTGGCTCCAATGCCTTTATTCCTTGCTTGCAGGCAAGCGCACAACGCACATTCATCTCTGGTGAAACAACCATTCCCGGCACTATCTTTGCCACGACATACCCTTTGTCATACAGTTTGTTTTCAACATTCATATACGAATCTACCAAAGAGAAATTAAACCCTACGGTATATGACTTGCCTGATGAAACAACTTTAGAGGTACTTGGAAACTGCCAAGTATCATTCATTCTGTCAACAGAAGTTTTGGAATGGATGTAACAATAATCGCCCAGCTCTTTGTATTCCAAGGACGTTGCTCCGTTCAGGGTCATGAGCAATACATCGCCTTGTCCCTTATAAGGCAACCAATAAGCAAATGAAGAATTGCCATTCAGAAAATCATGCTTTGCCAGATTGTCTTTTGCCGCTAACTTCTCGTTTCGCTCACCTATTGGAACACGCACTTTCATGTCTGTTATCTCTACAGACTGCTTGCTGTCATTGTTGAATGATATGTTCCAATCCATTTCCTGTCCTACAACAGAAAAGGTCTGATTTAGTCTGACAGCTCCCGGCAACTGCCATGCAATCTTGATGTGCTGCAAGTCATTGGATATAATTTTCGGAGTGTAATCAGACAGTTTTACTGCATACACGTTTCCCGATAGGACATATCGCACATATAAATCGCCCAGATAATCATTTTTGTTCAGATAGTTTCTGCCGCCATTTCCATTACCGTAAATCAGAGAAGACACACCTCTCCCTTTGGCATCCAATTTCAAAGCAGGAACAGCGGCATGTGCAACCATTACGCTAAGAAAAAATCCTATAACAACGGAAAACAAGTATTTGTCTATTTTCATAATTATCATTTTATAAATAATCAATAAAAGGATGCTCCCCTTCATCAGAAGAGCATTCCTTTAAAATTGTATTTTGTCTAATTATTCGATAGATAGTTTGGATTCTGAGTAAGCTTTGGATTTGCCGTTAAAGCTGTTTCTGGTATTGGAAATACTGTACGGTAATCGCCATGAGGTTTATGACCTAACCAAGATTTTGTCGTAAATACGCCAAAACGTATCATATCACGACGGGCATGGCTTTCATATGCAAACTCATGCATATACTCGTCAAATAGTGCTCCAAACTCAACAGGGGAAGTATCACCTTTATCTACAATTTTATGATCTTGAACATATCCCCAAGGATAGTTAGAATCTTTTTTCAAATCTTCATCTGTTACGACAGCCTTTTCTGGATGTTTTTTAAAGTTACGGTTTCTAACTTCTGTCACCAAAGCACCTGCTCCAGCTCGACCTAAACGCAATAAACATTCAGCTTTCATCAACAATACTTCAGAATAACGGAATACAGGAATGTCTGTGCTTGAACTCCAATTGGCACCTTTCTCTACCTCATACTTGTTCATACGATAACCTTCCATTTCATTGGTCCATTCTGCACTTTCCAAGTCTTTTGTAAAATTAAGTGGTTGTCCAACCATATCATACTGTCCATACAATTGATTGCCTTCAGCATCTTTCTGTAGTCCATGTAACCAAGTATCATCTATACGTCCGTCATCCGGATCATAAGAATCTATAAACTGTCCAATAGCTTTCATACCACCAGCAGCATTAGGTTCAGCAGCTGTCAAGAATTCTTTTTTCAATTCTTTATGCCAACTGTTCATCCATAACCAATTGCCATAGATCCCACGGGTATAATCATAAGGTATAGTCATCAATACTTCTTTTGAATCTTCAACTCCTTCTGTACGGAAATTATCTTTATAATTCTCAGATAATCCACACTTTTTACTGCTGATGATGTCATCACACTGCTTCATACATGCCTCCCACTGAGGTGTACCTGTGTAAACTCCTGCATTCAGATATACATTGGCCAATAGACATTTTCCTGCCCATTTATTAAAACGTCCGTAAGTAGTTTTATCTTGATTTTCACTCAAGTTAGGTATAGCTTCTGTCAGCTCTTTTACAATAAAGTCATAAATCTGCTTTCGTGTTGACTTTTCAGGCAAATCATGACTGGTAGTAGTTACCAATGGAGCATCACCAAAGTTATCACATATAAGCCAATAATAATACGCCCTTAATGTTCTTAACTCAGCCAATCCTTCAGATTTCTCACTTTCTGACACATTTGGAAAAAGATTTTTCTCTATTTTTTCAATAGCAGAATTACAAAGCACAGCACCGCGTAAATAATCATTCCAAATAGTTCCAATAGAACCTAATTCTGAATTCCAGTTATGATAGTGCAATTGCAAGTAGATGCCGCCATCATTCCAACCTGAAATGTTTGGAGGTGTAACCACCTCACAACTGGTCAACTCCTGAGTCTGCCACAAAGACATCTGTGTAGTTGAACGCAACACGTCATAAGCTCCTACTACATTTCCTTTAAAATCTGATTGTTTATAATTATAGCTGCCTTCCAAAATATCTGAATATACTATTTCATCCAAATTATTGCTGCAACTGGTAGATAAAGATGCTACTGCCAACATGGCAAGTACACAACTTGCTATATTTTTTCGTTTCATAGTAATTTCCTCTTTAGATTATTTGATTAGAATGTAAGATTAATGCCTATAGTATAAGTACGAGCTGACGGATAACGATATTGAGAGTCTATACCTGGAGCAAGACCACTCACACTAACCTCAGGATCTATACCTTTATACCCTGTAATGGTAGCCAAATTTGAAATACTTGCATAAATACGCAAATTTTTAATCCAACTTATTGACTTCAAGTTAGGAGTATAACCAAAGGTAAGGTTATCTATCTTCCAGTAGTCGCCATCCTGCACATAGTAACTAACATACTGCAACTCTTGGTCTTCAGCCAATACTTTTCCATACTTAGGTTCAAATGCTGATTTCAATACATTGCCATTGCCCAATGCTACTGGTGAACCCATGAACATTTCTGGTTCGTTCAATATCTGGAAGCCAAAAGCGCCACGCATTGTTATGCTCAAATCAAACCATTTATATTTAAAGGTATTGTTAAAGTTTAAGTACCACTTTGGCAGACCATTACCTATTACCTGCTTATCAGTAGCATTCTGCTCTGAAATAGGTTTAGCCTTACCGTCTGCACCTTCAATGAGCCAATGTCCATTTTCATCTACACCCACACTCTTGTAACCATAGAAGTTTCCAATAGGTTGGCCTTCTTGTATACGGTGTGAAGACTGCTGAATTGGAGCTACCAAAGTATTTGTATCAAAATAAGAACCTGCTATAAATTCATCATTAGACAAACTTATCAGCTTATTACTATTAGTAGAGAAATTGATGTTTGAATTCCACTCAAAATTCTTTGTCAACACAGGAATCAAATTGAGATTTACTTCAAGGCCTGTATTTCTAATTGTACCGGCATTTGCTGTAATAGATCCTGAGACATAAGGAGGTACTGGCACACTATAATCCCAAATAAGGTCGCTTGTGGTACGACGATAAAAATCAATACTACCATTAATACGATCATTCAAAAAGCCATAGTCCAAACCTACGTTCATTTCTTTTTTCTTTTCCCAGCGCAAATCCGGGTTTGAATTTCCACTTGGTTTAAGTTGCTTAATCCATTGACCACCATAATATCCATAACCACCCAAATCAAGACGGCTCAAACTCATATAAGAAGATGTTGGCACTGTACCTGTTACACCATAACCCAAACGCAATTTCATCGTGCTAATAGGTTTCACATCTTTCATGAATTTCTCATTGGCAATATTCCAACCTGCACTTACAGCAGGGAATGAACCCCACTTATGACCAGAACCGAACTTTGAACTACCCTCATATCTGATGCTGGCAGAAAGGAAATATCGATCAGCATAATTATAGTTGGCACGTGCAAAATATCCTACTAAACGATTACTGTTTTGTGATGAATTCATGGTTGCCTTTCCACTGGCAAGACCTGCACCCTGTCCCATATTATTATAGGTATAGTCATCCGTAGAGAAATCTCTATTCTCCATATATGCGTATTGATAGTTGTAGTTGTTCCAGCTATAGCCAACCAATGCATTAATACTATGAAGGTCAAAACGATTGTTATACGAAGCGGTCAGCTCAAGCAAATCATTCTGAATACGTGTTGTGGTTCTTGATGCCAAACCATTTATACCGTCAATTTTGTTAGATGATTGCTGCTTCGTTTCATAATAGCCACCAAAAAAGTTATTTATCTCTTTCGAACCCAATGCCGTAATGTTCAATCCTGCAATGGGAGTAAGAGTGGCTTTACCATACATCTTGATTTTTGTATATTTATTTTCACCTTTTGTTTCTTCCAACAGAGATACAGGGTTATATCTCAGCGGTGCACTTCCATTTTCATTCCAAGATCCATCTTCATTTTTAACAGTATAAGTAGGATTGTAAAGCAATGCACTCTGATATACATATTGATTATAAGGTATGCCATAAGTGCGATGATAACCGTTCAATTGGGCTTCTATCTTCAACAAATCATTCCACATACGATGTACAACATTAATGCGTGGATAAAGTACCTGCACCTTTGATTTCTTTACCAAGCCCTCGTTTGACGTATAATCTAATGATGCTATATAGCTGGTAGTACTATTTCCACTTATTAAATCTATGCTGTAAGTTTGATTGAATGGTGTCTGCAAAATTTCGTCCAACCAATTGGTATTACCGCCAAAATCAGCTGCACCTTTATATCCTTCTTTTACTTTCTCTCTGTATTCTGATGCAGAAAGCATGTCCAAACGTTTAGCTATCTTTTGAGTCGACAGATAACTGTTAACCGTAATAGTAGGTTTTATCTCACCTTTTGTACGTTTAGTAGTAATGATTATAACACCATTTGTACCACGTGTACCGTAAATAGCAGCAGCAGATCCATCTTTTAAAACGTCTATCTGATCAATATCATTGGGTGAAATATCGTTCAATTCACCTGGCACACCATCAATAATAACCAATGGAGCGGCATTGGCTTTTAATGTAGTAATACCACGAAGCATAATTTCTGATGTTGACAAGGGGTTACCACTACTCTGTACAACAGTAAGACCAGCAACCTTGCCTCTAATCAAGCTCGCAGCATCACTATTCTCGCCTTGTAGGAAATTATCAGACTTGACGCTCATGACAGAACTTGTCAGTTCTTCTTTGCGCTGTGTGCCATAACCTACAACCACTACATCGTTGAGCATTTTGGCATCTTCTTCCAATGTAATGTTGAGTGATTTGCCAGGTTGGACTTGCACCTCTTTTTTAATGAAGCCTACATAAGATATGGTGATAGTGGATGCTTTTGCGTTTTTGATAACAAATTTGCCATCGAGGTCTGTAACTACCAATTGTTTGGTACCTTTTACTTGTACGGTAGCACCGATAATAGGGTCACCATTCTTGTCAAGTACCAAACCTGTGATTTGATTGACCTGTGAAACTTCGTTTACAATAGGTGTCGCAATGGCTGGCTGAGTAATGCCCATGCCTACAAGCGAAGCAAATCCTGCAAACAGGACAATGCACTTTTTGGCAGTACCATTTTTCTTGATAGATTGTTGATTCATGTTATTCGTTTTTTTAGTTAAAAAAGTCTTTTCCTCGGTTAGATAAAGGAAGATTTAAGTTCGTTTGCAAAGTTAAACACTCTTTTATTTTCCATACTTTGCAAATGTAGCATAAGAAAGGGGAAATCTGCTCAATAGTACTTTTGAACAGATTTCCCCTGAAATATTGATTAAAATGCCCTTATAAGGTAGTTTTAATTGTTTCTGTTTTCGCGTTGATACTCGCTGGGCGACATTCCATAGGTATCTTTAAACACTTGCGTAAAGGTCTTATGGTCGTTATAGCCTACTGCCAACATCACATCTTGCACGGTTGCCGTTTTCTGACGGAGCATGTCAGCAGCATGTTTCATCTTTATGTTTCGTATAAACTCCAATGGAGTTTGTTTGGACACGGCTTTCAACTTGCGTGAAAAAGTAGAACGCGACATGCCCAATTCTGATGCAACAAACATTACATCCAGTTTCTCACTGCCTAAATGTTCCTCTACCAATTTGGTTGCTTTGGCAATAAAATGCTCATCTATCTTGGTAATGCTAAGCTGAGAATTCATTTCTTTTTGCATCATAACTTGCAAGCGGTCCACATTTTCTTGAATCATGCTCAACTTCTGCTTGGCATTCTTGTCGCTTGTAGCCATATTGTCTGCAATGGCATTGATAGTCTGCAATGGAGCTACCATTTCCTGAGAAACATTAGTAAAATATTCTTTCTTGCTTTCATTGATATTCTCTTCTATTATCTTGTCATTTTGCTTGGCCAACCGCTCCTGATAGCGTTTGATAACCAGCCACAATATAACGATACATATACATAGATAGATGGTGTAGGCCCACCAGGTTTCCCACCAAGCCGGCAGTCTGTGTATCTTAAAGGTGGCTATTTTCTTGCTCCACAGTCCATTTTCGTCTGTAGCTTTCACCTCAAAGGTATAGTCGCCTTTCTCTAAATGGTTGTAAGTAGCCACATTAACGCCTACGGGCAGATACACCCAATGTTTGTCAACTCCCTTGAGTCTGTAAGCATAACAGATATGACTTTGATTGGTAAAGTCAAGTGTTGAAAACTCAATGCTTATATTTTGTTCATTGGGCTTGATGTCTATACTGTTGCTTGACTTCTTTCGTTGCGGGTCAAGCCATACGCTCTTGCCCATCACCTTCACATCGGTAACAATCGGTTCTATGGATTTCGGCGTACTTTCCAACTGCAAATTGGTGTCAAAAGACAGTATACCAGGTATGCCCCCAAAGAACATATTGCCTGTATTGCTATCGCAGTACACAGCTCTTGGCAGGAAACGGTGTAAAGGTATGTCGTTGTCTTGGGTTGAATAGACTCTTACTGCTCCATTCTTTGGATTGAACTCGCGAATGGTCTTGGGGGTTACTACCCATACATGATTAAATCTGTCCGCCTGTACATGGTCTACCATATCACCGTTAAGGCCTACTTGGTTCGTATAGTCTTTGTATTGACTTAAATTCTCTTGTGCAAAGGCAAGCAATTGCCCCTCGCCCGTACTGGTCCAAATAGTGCCATCGGTGGTAATATCAAGGGTCAAGAAGTCTTTTACATAAGGGTAAAGCTTCCATTGCCCCGATGATGTCAGTTTGCAAATGCCCTTATTGCGTACAGTACACCATATATCACCTGTCGTAGACTGGGCAAAGTCGCTCACATCGCCAATCTTCTCTGATATGCGAATCAGCTTGTTGCGCAATGCATCATACTTGAATACACCGTTCATGGTGCCTATCCACAGGTTCTGATCCTTATCTTCAAAGATGACTTCTATATTGCCAGATGTCTTGCTTACTGTTGCCAAATCAAGTTTCTTTTCCAACTTAATCTGCATGTTTTCTCTACGCAGCTTCATGACCACCGTATTAGGTGTCATTACCCACACGGCATTAGGCTGATGTGCCTTAATAAGATAAGGTATAGTATATAGCGGCTCATGGCTTACAGCAGGACAGCTGCGATAATCTATGGGCAGAGCACCACTTGAAGGGTCATAGATATACAGTCCGCAAAACTCCTGATAATACCAAAATACACCGCCATCATCACGGCACAAGGTTACAATAGACGGATTGAAACCCGTGGCACGCAGCATTGGTTCAATAGAATAACTGCGCACAAGCCTTGAATGAAAACTGACAATAAAGCTGTAATGGTCAAATGATGACACCCAAATATTGCCACTTCTGTCTTTGTAAAGGTGAGCCAATATTTTCTTTTCAGCAGGCAAAAGCGATTGGGTAGACAGCTGTTCCAATTTTCCGCCCCCCACAGGCTTAAACACATAGACATGCTCACGCCCCATTATCCACAGACAATGGTACTGACTGTCTTGCACAATCTCCCGCAGTCCCGTTCCGTTAAAAGTAGAAAGTGTTTGCTGCTGCTCCAACAAAGGCATCTTGCCAGATGCAGATGGACGATAGAACCATATACGGTTGTCGCCCATAACTATCCAATAGCCCTTTTCTGAAACGTCTTCTTCCATGCCTTTTACTGACATCTGTCTGCTGAGCAATACAGGCTTCTGACGCTTGTTCTTACAGTAGAAATAGCCATGACAAGTTGAATAAAACAGCATTTCATGAGCATCTTCATACAAAAGTGAGCAAGGAGCACCTAAATGATAACGCTGACGAAGCACGCCTTGCGCACTCAACTCATACAAATCGTTTTGACAAGCAATCCATATATCACCGTTTTTCCGCATAAATAGCATATCGACAGGATATTCCTGTAATGCTTTATACTGTACTTTCGCTATCTTATAGGTCTTTTTATCCAAGATATAGGCTCCCTTTTGTGTACCGAACCAGATACGCTTTGCTTTATCTTCGGCTATGCACAATACGGAGTTAATATCCATTATGCCTGGTGTAAGATAGTCAGAACGAAACACATGCACATTGTATCCGTCATCCCGGCACAATCCGTCTACGGTTCCGTACCACATATATCCATCAGAGTCTTGATAGATATAAGACAAGGCACTGGTTGGCAGCTGCGAGATAGTAGGTATTTTGTCAACCTTTACATTCTCTAATTGAGCATGCAACAGGCTACAATACAATAAAAGCAATAAAAAGATTAGCTTTTTCATCAGAAACTTAAATTAATATTTCAATACGCAAATATATATTTTTTATCGTTTTAAACAAAATATTACAAATAAATTTATCATCCAACTTGATTATCTAACACATATATACCCGAAGTTGTCGGCATAAAACCATCTATTCAAACGATATATTCTTTAGCTCACTCACATTAGCTTCGCGAGCTTCCTCTGTAAACAGCTGCACCAACTGCCCGCAACTGAGGTGCTGCTGTGGAGCAAACTCCTTCGTGTGCATATAGCGTAGCAAGCTCAGATAGAGCTGACGTGCCTCTGGATAGCAAAGCAATGAAGGCAGCTGCGCCATGCAAACCAACAACTTTCCCTTTCCTACCGACAATTCAAATACAAGTGCCAAACGATGGTTGCGCTCCACATTGTCTATTACTTGCACCAAAGGCTGATAACCTTCGGGTAAAAGGTCGAGTACAAAAGGTCGCGAACAGCGTGCCATGGCAGCCCACTGCCAGTTGGTATGGTTCTGTGTAGGAAAGTTCTCAAATAGAGGATGCTCACTATTGATTAGCAATCCTAAAGTACCTGGCGATACAGGCTTGTGATTGTTGACACAAATGGTTTTAAACATGCGATAGTTCCAATAATCGGTTTGCAGCAATCCGCCTACTGTCTGCGTCAGATACATAGAGTCGCGGGGCATCAGCAGAACATTCCCACCGGCATTGAGCTGCTGCAATACAGGAGCAGTAAGCGTATCAACAATGGAAAGTCCTTTAGTCAACTGCTTCAGTTGAGCAGCAAAATCGGTATTGGCATATACCCATAACTGGTAAGTGTTGGCATACGTAGTGCCGGGTATGCAGAGCGTTAATTGCCACTGCTCATTACGCTCTGGTACAGACAGCCGTGCTACCTGTGCTATACGTCCCACATCAAGCAGTCCACGCTGACTGTCAGCTTGCTGAATGGTCATAAAGCCTTCACCTTTCAATTGCTGCTGCCCATCAGTCAAAGTCCACTTCAGTTGCTTTCCATGCAACGATGTATTCCCATAATGGGCTATTTTCACGCCACACGTTATGCTGTCGCCATCAGTATAGCAGAAGCGTGGAACTATAAGCAGAGGTACTATGGGGGCACACCACTGGCGCCAACGTTGGGGCTGCACCAAATGCTTGCTCTTCATAAAGGCATTGAGCACACCCACATAAGCTGAACCTTGACCAGGATAATCTTGCAAATCGAGCAATTGGTAGCCAGCCATGTTGCCTGTGCGCAAGTCGAGTTCCATATCTGCCTTGTAAAGTTCTACCGCCCACAGCCCTGATGCACGGTGAAAGGCTGCAGCCTGACTGCCCATGCCAGCCTGTTGAAGACGATGCTGGAATGTCTGAAGGTTGTAAGGGCAAAGCACACCTTTATAAAGACTTATCTCGTTATAATCTGGATAAACTTGAAACTGTCCCGTCTCATGGCTGACAACAGGTATATCGATTTCACCGATAGCCCCTTCAAGCGTAACTGTTGTGTTAGGGTATTGATGGTTTAACAATCCTCCATCGTAAGCATCGGCAAAGGAGAAGGAACCACGCGTATGGGTATTGAACTCTCCCCAAGCCTCACCGCCCAAACGGCAGGTTGTAATATAATCCATACCTGGCTGCACACCCTTGTAGCCCAAATAGAAATTTGAACCTAATGTATAAAGTTTTGAAGGAAAAGCTGCACGATAGTCTGCCACAAACTGTTGCATTTTTTCTACCGAACCCCACAGTTCATTGCCTAAAGCCATCATTACAAATGACGGATGATGACCGTATTGCCGCAATATATCAAGGCCCTCACGGTGCAGATAGTTCATCAATACGGTATCTTTAGCATTGAAATCGCCCCAAAAAGGCAATTCGGGCTGCAAGTAAAAGCCCATCTCATCAGCTACTGTAAAGCAGGCTTCTGGCGGGCACCATGAATGAAAACGCACATGATTGATGCCATAGTCGGCTAATGTAGCAAAGTACTGACGCCACGATGCTGTGTCCATAGGCACATGAGCGGTAAGCGGAAACACACACGCATCATGCTTTCCACGCAAGAAAATGGCCTTGCCGTTGACATAGAAATGATGGCCATGTGCCTCAAAACTTACACAGCCAAAAGTCTGACTCTGTGTATCTCCATTAGGCAAACGCACCGTCAAGCGGTACATTTTAGGCGAAAATTCGCTCCATTGCTCCAGCAGTGTATCTATTTGCGACAAGCCATCGCACACCATTGCATTTTTATAACGTCTGCCAAAGCTGTAAACAGTCTTTCCTGTAGCTTCATCACTGATGGTGTAACTCACCGGCAAGATGCTTTTGCGCCAACCTGCCACCTGAAACGAGAAGTGTAGCTGATGCGCTGTGGCAACAGTTTGCAAGCTGTTTATATGCAAACGGGGCACCGCTTCAAGATAGAGCTTGCCTATTACGCCATTCCAATTGGTCTGAGTATCTTCAGTAAAAGCATGCGATGAGGTAAGCAATTGGGGAGGCACGCCCTGTTTGTTGTCTATCAACAAGGTAATAGTATGCCGTCCTGGTGTGAGCCATGCTGAGAGTTGATAGGTCTGAGGGGTACTGATATTGTTGCAATACCCCACCTTGCGTCCATCTATAAATACGGTAGTTGGCTTGGTCCGCTCCAAATGCAAGACCACAGAGTGTCCTTTCCAACTGCGCGGAATATCTACTTCCCGACGGTACCACGCTTTGCCAACATAAGCATAGCGCCGGGTAAGACGAGTGGTTTCAGTAGTAGTGGCAGGTGGATTGCCCTTATGATTGGTATCAGTAGTGCCTGGCAGCACTATGGTGTCAGAAAGCGGTTGCGTGGCAAAGCCCTTCTGTTCCCCTTCAGCTTGTTCATCCAATGCAAACTGCCATATACCCGACAAGTCTATCTGCTGGCGCTGAGCCGCCAAAGGCAAGCACACACATGACAGTAACAAGAACAACGACCTCAATAGATGACAAGAACCAGCCCATGGTGCTGTAACAACAGTTAGCCACCAAGCAGCCAAACAGCGATAAAAAGAATGATATGACATAGACAGCAATAACAAGAGCTTACACTATTACTTTTATTTTATGATAATACTCTCTGAACGCTGTGGGAGAGCAACCTTTCTTACGCTTGAATACTCTATTGAAATTGCTCAAGTTGTTATAGCCACACAAGAAGCTGATGTCTGCCACAGTCTTGTTGGTATCTACCAACATGCGAGTGGCATAACCCAAGCGTATTTCTATAATATAATCGCTCACCGTGCGACCTGTATGTAACTTGAAAAAGCGACTGAAGGCAGCTTCGCTCATACATGCTATGCCCGCCAAGGTCTTCAGTTTTATTTCATCCATATAATGATTGTCTATATAGTTTTTTACTTTCAGTATGCGCTTGGAGTCTTCGCCAATGTTTACTTTAGCATAGCTGGTAGTAGCCAATGTCCTGGCACCATCGCAATGAGCCAGCGTATCCAATATCTCCAAGAACTGTATGAAAGCTTTAAAACGGTCTGTTATAGAACTCAGAGACATCAACTGGTTGTAGACTTTAAGAATGGCATTCATAGAAAAAGCCAAACCACGATGGGCAAGCGTCAGCATCCGATAGATATGGCGAAAGGGATTCTTGGCAAAAAGGCTGTCTTGTGTAAGGTCAAAATTAAACTGCACGGTTATCTCATGTATGTTCGTGCTGGTGCAAGTGTTTTGCATCCATACATGTTCCAAGTCAACACTGGTAATCAGCACCAGATCATAATCGCCTATCACTTCACTATTATCACCTACAATGCGCCTTACGCCAGAAGCGTTCTCTACAAAATTGAGTTCAAATACATTGTGTTTATGAATAGGATAAGTAAACTCTTTCTTCTGTCTGTCGGCAATATAAAGTATATCTTTATCCATCAATGGGGTTATTTCGTGTAACACTCCTCCATTGATATTTTGCTTTTTCATCGTATTTTTCTCCATAGGTTAAGTGCGTTAAGCATGTTTTTCGTTCTATGTCAGCAAGATTTTCTTTTGCAAAAATAATGCAATTAAACCAAATAAAAAAATCTTTGCACTGTTATTGCCCCTCATAAAAGTACTTTTAATGCTGCCTCTAAAAGTCTGTTTGCTTTTCTTTTGTCAGCTTTACATAAGCTGCGGGCGTCATGCCATATATCTTTTTGAAAGCCTGATGAAAACTGGCTGGAGACTTGTATCCCACCCGTTCAGCTATACCTGCTATGGTCATAGCCCCCAACATATCGCCATTGGCAAGCCATTGTGATGCCGTTCTAATGCGGTATTCATTCAGGTAGGTCTTGAAATTCTTGCCATAACTCTTGTTGATAACCCACGACACATACTTGGTGTTGGAATTTACCATCTGCGCCAATGCACTTAAACTGAAGTCTGGGTTGCATATCGTGGCAGAATCTTCCATTACATGGGCTATGCTCATCAACAGCATATCTGCCTGTTTCTTGGTCAGCAGCTCACCATCTTGACCATCAGCTGTAACAGACTCTTGGACAACAGACAATTCTGCGGATGCCGTGTCTGTATCTACTCTTTCCTTTCCTGTATTCTCCATCTGTGTATTCTCTATGCTTGCGAATATCTCATTCTGCACTTCCAACTGGTGGCTGTGCTCTTGATGCTTCTTGATAAGCAACCGTTGAGTATAAACCAACTTTCTATTTACCTTATATATATAGACAAACAAGAATATCAGTACGAGCAAAAGCGTGGCTATAACCGCCACTACCCAAATGAGCATAGTGTTCTTGTTTTGCAACAAAGAGATGCGTCTGTCGCTTAATTGCTTTTCATAATTGCTGATAAGGCTTCGCTTACTGTTGAACTCTTTCTGCTGAAAAAATGAATCGGAATATTGCACAAACAACTTGTTATACTGTACAGACAAATCGTTCTTGCCCTGCTTGCGATAAAGACTGGCCAACCGTTCGCATGCCGATGTGAGCGGTCCTGCACAATGCCCTTTCTCAGCATAGTCCTTACACTTCAGATACCACTTTTCGGCCTGCTCCATATCACCATTTTCTTCATACATAGAGCCAATCTGCCCCATCTCAGCAGCAGCATAAACCCGAGGCATGCCGTGAGCAATGGCATACTTCATAGCTTGCGTATGAAAGAAAACAGCTCCTTTATAATACTTCCGAGCCATCGACAGCATAGCCTGATTAAGATAGGTATAGAATCTGTTCGCATTGGCATCGCCCATGTGCAGTGTACCAATAGACTTGTAACAGTCTTCGGCTTCCTTTTGCTTTCCCAGCATAGCGTAACACTGCAACATATTGCATTTCAGCTTTGATGCCATGAAATAGTTTCTGTTAGTCTGGGCTTTCTCCAAACAGATAGTATAGTAGCGCAAAGCTTGATCATAGTCTTCAAAAAGAATATATGTATTGCCAATAATGGAAAGAGCCTCCATAAAGGCCTTCTCATTATTGGTACGATCGGCAAAATCCATGGCTTTTCCCAACACTTCCAAGGCATCCATGTAGCGTTCTTCCTTATAATAATTGTAACCTATCGCCACCAAACTGTCAGCTGAAAGGTGCTTCGAAGTAGCATAAAGCGAAATCTGCAATAAGGATAGCAATAATAACAATATATATCTTTTCATCATTATTTTCTTATAAAATATATGCAAAGGTAACAAGAAAATAAGATTTTTTATTCAATTTCTTGAAATTGTATGCATAAACAGGCTTTAAAACAGCTATTCACTGTTATTTTGTTAACTTTGCAATTGTATTTTTATCAATATGTCTAATTAATAGTTGATTTATGAAGAGATTATCACTCCTATTAGCTACTTCTCTTTTCGTATCACTATCTGCTGGAGCACAGACGGTTGTCAAGAGCCAACAGAAGGTAAAGGCGGAAGAACTGAAAGCTACACTCGACCCCAATGATGTGTCTTTTCTGGCAGTACCTGAAAAGGTAGACGGCATTGTTCCACAGGCTGGTACTGCGAAGTTGAAGAGCAACCCGTCAGTAAAAAGATTACCTCGCCGTGATGAAGCCGTAACAGACACGGTACAGTATTTTGCCATTGCACAGTCGTTTCACAAAGATTACACCTTTGTATATGATGGAGGCGACATCTACAGTTACAACGTAGGATTGGCACTGAATGGCACGAAAGCCACCTTTACCAATCTCTTTGACATGTATAACCAATCTGCCACAGCATGGGCACGCAGTTATGACTATCCTGTAGACGGTGTGTACGATGCCACAGCCAAGACCATTACTGTGCCCACAACCACCAACGGCATTGTTTGCGGAAACTATGGAGGTTCATACGATGCCATACTTCAAGCTGGAACAGTCAGCGAAGGCGGTCAACTAACCCCCGACGACAATCTTATTTTTGATGTTACCACAAACGAAGACGGTAGCATAGCTACTATAACCGCCCGCAACAATATGGTGGCCAAGTACACTTATGGCACCATCCGCGTGTACAAATCGTTCACAGCCAATCTGCCAAAAGCAGGAGAGGCTACGCTCAAAACATTTACTGAAACTGAAGATTTCGGCGAAACCTTTGTAGACACCGAGACAACAAAAAACATCACTATATACAACACTGGAGGTGCAGACGCTGAATTTGCCATGGAATTGGAATCTGATGACGATGCTTTTTCTGCCAAGGACATGACAGGTACCGTTCCTGCCCACAGCGCATTTGAATTGCCCTTCACCTTCAAAGCTTCCAAAGCCGGCGATTATGAAGGCATTGCTACCTTGACTTACGAATCTGGTAGCGAAGAGAAGACAATGGTCATTGACATGAGTGCCAAGGCCAAGGCCTATCCTGACTATTCTGCAGCTATCAAAAGCGGCAATTTCAAGGCAACCACGGGTATTGACTACCCATTTGAAATGACCACTCTTGCCGATGGTACACAGGTAGCTCAATCAGGCACACACGGTAAATACGGCAGCTCTTGGCTACGACTCGATTTTACTGTACCTGAAGGAAAACTTGCCAAAGTAAGCTGGAAAGGCGTAAGCAACAACAGCAGCAACTATTATCAGAATGCCGGCGGATACTTTGTCGACACCCTTGACGGTGCCAAGAAGTCATGGAACGGCAAAAACGAGGATATGTCTGACTCGTGGGAGTTTGCGCCAGGCAAGCACTTTATCCGCTATCAATATGATGGCTTGGCTTATACCGGATTGGACGAAAACAACCTTTATGTATATGATATTGCCTACGAAGAAACTGTACTCCATGCAGACTCTGCCGTAGTGCTTACACCTGAGGTATCACTTGGCAACGATGTGATTACCGCTGGCGGATCAAGCACCAAGTCTGGCGTCATTACGCTGAAAAACACAGGTTCCAACAACCTTGTAGTAAAGAGCGTAAAGAGTTCCAACAAAGAGTTTACTGCAGACATCAGTGGTCTTGCTCCTGCTGCTACTATGTCAGAAGTGAGCATTCCTGTAACGATGGAAACCAAGACCTCTGGCGACAAAGAGGCAACCTATACCATTGAAACCTCTGCCGGCACATTTACAGCCGTAGCAAAGGCTGCTGTCATGGACATGCCTGATTTCAACAGTCTTGTAACTGAAGGCGCTGAATACATCACCAGCTGGGAGGTCAATCCTGATGCACCATTTATCATCAAAGACGGCAAGGCTGTCAATAAAAACGCCGGCGACAACTCCAACAACTTGGAGGCTTCATTCAAAATGAACCTCAATATACCTGAAGGCAAACTGGCTTACGTATCCTGGGAGGGCAGAAGCTATGGCCGCCCAATAGACAATGTAAACTATTCTCACTTCTACAGCAGCTATGGCGCCATGGATATACAACACCCAAAAAATTCCGGTATGCCTACTTTCTATGGCAATGACGTAGATGCCGGTTCGTCTGCACTTGAAAAAGATGAAACATGGAGCGACTTCTTGGCTTGTGTGCCTGGCATCCACTACTACCAGTGGCGATGGATTCACAATGGCGACGGTACGGTACCGGAGGGCGACTGTATGGAAATCTCGAACATCAAGATTCATGTAATCGACTTTGAAGAAAAAAATGTTGAGTTGGTAACTCCTGAAGTAACCTTCGACTCTACATATGTAGGCTACAACCGCTACACTACGGCCAAAGTAACCCTTCGCAACACGGGTTCCAAAGACCTTACCATTGGTTCAATCAGTGGTGACAAGCCTTTCTACGGCATCGAGACTACTGATGTTACAGGATTCAACAAGACTGTAGATGTAACGCTTTGGTTCTTCCCTTCAGAAGCTGGAGTATTTGACGGCACGGTAACTATACAGACCAGTGCCGGCGACGTAAAGGTGAAATGCCATGGCGTGGCAGAGAATGCTGCCGACAAGGGCTATATCTACCTTGGCGATTTTGAGGACAATGCTTATGGATGGACTACTGAAGATGCTGACGGTGATGGCGAAACTTGGGACCTCGGCTCTAACCTCTGGGGCGAATATGCCGACTATTGCCACAGTGGCACACAATGTCTGGCTTCTGTATCTTACAGCAACTACTTAGGCGCCATCACACCAGACAACTGGGCTATATCTCCTATTATCACCATTCCTGCTGACGGAGCCAAGCTCTCTTACTATGTAGCAGCTTTCAGTCCGAAACGCTTTGAGGAACATTACAGCATGTATGTAACACCTTATGATGAAAAGACCTTCTCTGTAAAACAAGTGGCTCAGACCACTCCTCTTATCTCTGAAACACTGAAAGAAGAGAATGGAGCTATGGACGGATGGAGCAACCGCCAGTTTGACCTAAAAGACTATGCAGGCAAACAGGTTGTAATCTGCTTCCGCCACCACGACTGCAACGGTCAATACATTCTGCGTCTTGACGATGTAAACGTGATGAAAAACAAGGGTGCTACCGGCATTCAGTCGATAACAAAAAATGTACCCGGCAATGCAGTAGAGTACTTCACCGTAGACGGTCGCAAGACCAATACACTATCACACGGCCTCAACATTATCCGTACACAGAAAGAAGACGGAACGGTAGTGGTGCGCAAGGTAGTCAGATAAACTCATAATGTAATCATCTGATATTTGATACTATCATGATAAAGAAAACCATTTTATCACTTTTCGCATTGCTCGCCTTCTCTGGGGCGGGCAATGCACAGGTTTCAGGCATGAACATTGGCTATTGCCAAGGCAACAAAGGCGTATTTCCTTCTACGTCTGATACCTACTTCTCTGAAATTTCCACTCAGAAGAAAACATGGACCAGCGGAGCTATCTTGCTGAAAGAAGACCGCATACAGAGCCTTGCCGACAATCAGTTGCGAGATATTCATGCGGCTTTGGCCTCTAAGCTCAATGTAGACTCATTGGCTGTATGGGTAAGCGAAGGATTAGACGGTCCTGTGCTGTCTTCAGACACCATTACAACCATGGTGAAAGGTTGGAACACAGTTACATTGACCAAGCCTGTAAACATAACGAAGGACATGAAGCAGCTCTATGTGGGCTACTCTTATCATCAAAAGAGCACCTCCAAGGCTCTCAGTTGCTTGGCTACGCCTACTCCCGGCTACTCCTGCTTTGTACGTTCGGGCAATGGTGAGTGGAAAGATTACAGCAATCAATATGCCGTTTGTATAGAAGCGCTTGTATATGGCGACAACTTGCCCAAGTATGACCTTGCGCTTGAGCAGCTCAGCGTGCAACCTCACTATGTAGTGGACAACGGCAAGCTGCAATTGGCCATGACAGTATGCAACAATGCCACTGTAACCATTACGGGCTTTGATGCAGTATGTGCCATTGATGGCATTGATGAGCAATACACTGCTCACTGTGATACCGCCATTGCCTATAACGAGACAAAAAATGTTACACTGACCATCAAGCCCAAGGCCATTCAGACCATGGACCCTGAAACACGCACTGTAACCGTAACCTTGACCAACCTGAAAGAAGGTGAAGACGAAATGCCAAGTGACAATACCCTGTCGGGCACATTCGGTGTAACCCTGCACAGCTTTGTACGCAACGTGCTGTTGGAAGAGTTTACCACAGAGAAGTGTACCAACTGTCCACGTGTGGCAAAATATGTACACGATGCAATGAGCGAACCTGAGTTCCAAGGTAGGTTGAACACCATGGAAAACCATGCCGGCTACTATACGGATTCGTTTACAACTACCTTCCATAACGATTGGCTTTGGTTCTACGACAATCAATATGCGCCTGCTGTCATGTATGACCGTGCAGTCAATGAGGAGAATGCGATAACTGCTGTAAGCAACCCCGGCAGTGAGCAAGAGCTATTTGAAAACATTCGCTATCGTCTGCGCCAGCCTGCTTTCGTCAGCATGAAAGTAACTGCCGATGTAGACAAAGACAATCAAGTAATCAACGTAAAGGTAACGGGCACACGTGCCAAGAAAGACTTTACTGTCAATCCTGCCCGCATCACAGTAGTGCTTACCGAGACCAACCTTGCCGCTGTAAGCCAAGCAGGCGCCGGCAGCGACTACACTCACTATAATGTAGGTCGACGCGTGAACAGCACTTGGGGCGATGTAATCGAGTGGAACGGTGATGACTATACCTACACCTGTACCATTCCTTACACCCAAAACTATGTGATGGACAATCTCGGCATACTTGCTTTTATACATGACTATGACGCAACAGACAAGACGAAGTGTGAAGTGGCTAACTCTGCCGCCATCACCGGCAAAGACTTTACCGGCATCGCAACAGGCATTACCACTGCTAAAGCTGACGACCAAGGAAAAACACAAATATACGACCTGTCCGGTCGCAAGCTTTCACAAGTAAAGAAAGGTGTCAACATCATTGTTCGCAATAGGCAAAGTTACAAAATTGTAAAGTAGAAATGTAAGCAACCAACCAATCGTACGGTAAACGCAGAATACAAAGAAGACCCGGTTAAAGTTATCAACGATGGCTTTAACCGGGTCTTTCTTATGCAAATATACTTGTGCCGCAATCCTTTTAAGCAGGTGCTTACAAGTATTCAACAAGTAACGTTGATTTATACGATTAAGTTTTGAACACCTACCAAAATACCATACCATTTTCTTCGCTTTCCCATAGCTATGCTTTCAGCTTCCGATAGCTATGCTATCAGCTGCTCATTGCAGTGCTTTCGGAGTCCTATAACAGTGCTTTTGCAAGTCAATAGCAATGCTATTGGAAAGCATCTTTAATTCAAGCACGCTATTGTCCTACAATACATGTTGTGTGAATCGGCATTCAAATGCTACTTATGAAAACAAAAAATGCTCAAACAAGAAGCTGCTAATCAGAAAAGAAAGCTACGCTTCTTGTTTGAGCAAAATAGGCTGTTATATCTGTGAAAGACAGAGATGTAGAGAGCAAAAATCAAAAATCGCGCTCTATTATCTCCAGACACATACGACTGTTGTGATAAGGGCACTTCCAAAAACCTGCCTTATCATCGTTGCGGTTAGGTGTGCCGTCTTCATTGATACTCCACAGCCACTCACCATTCTCTTGGTCTATCAGTTGGTCTTTGATATAGTTCCAGCATCGCACTGCCACATCCAAGGCCTCTTTATCATTGAAATACTGATACAAATTGACATGACCTATCACATTTTCGCACTGCACCCACCACTGCAAAGAGCGGTCGGTATGCCCGGTGTCCAGCCATCGCTCGTAAATCATAGAGCCATCCGGATTCAGACCTTCATCGGCAGCACGCGCTATGTCCACAACTACCGGTTCCATACGCTGCAATATCTCAGCATCGTTGAGCACCAACACCGTTTCATACAGCAGCCAAGAGGCCTCTATGTCATGACCAAAGCTCTGTATGTTGCGCTTGCCCTGCCATGCGTCATCAAAGAACAAGTCAAGATGGCGGGTGGCTTTGTTGAGCAGCAAGTCGGTAAATACATGCAACAGATTGACCAACCTGCTACGCAAACGGCTATCAGGCCATACCCTATAAAGATTGGTATAAGGCTCTATAACATGCAGATGGGTATTCATGGTCTTTGACATATTCTCGTCTTTGTCAGACAAACGCATGTCGGCTATCGGCTGCCAACTTCTTGACAGTGCCTCTGTATAACCATTGTTTACCGCATCAAAGGCGTGTGCCTCTATATCGTTAAACAGCTGGATGGCTGCATCCAAAGCCTCCTTGTCGCCTGTGGCACGTGCAAATTCAGACAAGCCATAGATGGCAAAGCCAATGGCATAGGTCTGTTTCTTGTCGTCTTTAGGCTTGCCTGTATAGTCAAGACTCCAATAAACACCGCCATACTCCTTGTCTACAAAGTGGTTGAGCAGATAATCCTTAGCCCTTTGGGCGGCCTTCAAATACTCAACATTCTTGGTTACACGGTAAGCTGCGGCAAAAGCCCACAGTATGCGGGCATTAAGAATAGCCCCTTTATCGGCTGTTGCGTCCACATGGTCGTGGCCATCTATACGTCCGTAGTAGCCACCCTGCTCGTGGTCGGTCATCTTGTCTATCCAAAAGCGCAAGATATTGTTGTCGAGCACCTGGCGCATCTCGCTCTTCAATGTAGCTGATATCTTATCCATTGTTTTATGCTTTTAATGTTTTTCTGCGTTTCTCCAGCTCTTCCGTAATGCCTTTCATCTTAGACTCTGAGAGTGGATAAAAAGCAATGAAGACAAAGCTTAACAGCGCACCTACGGCAGGCAGGATGCTCAAGAACATCTTGATACCATTGATTGTTTCAGGATTTTGCACACAATTGGCCCTGAAGCCAAAGACCTCCAACAGCACACCTGTAAGAGCAGTGCCTATAGCCCAGCCAAACTTTTGGCTCATTGACGAAGAACTGAATATCAAGCCCGTAGCTCGGTTGCCAGTCTTCAGCTCGCTATAATCGGCACAATCGGCATACATGCTCCACAACAAGGGGAATATGCTACCTGCACAGATACTGATAAACAACTGGAATACAAAGATAAGGGTAATCTGACTTTTGTCAAAGAAGTAAAATACCACACTCAGTACCGTAGCGATAATCATGGACCCCATAAAGGTCTTGCGCTTGCCTATGCGGTTGCTGACAGGTGCTGCCAACAGCACTCCTATGATATTGGCAGCTTGCCCTACTGCCAAATAAAGGCCACTGAGCACAAAGGGAATGCCCAAAAACTTAACATCGCCAAAAGCTGTCTCGTCTACATAGTACTTAAAGTAGTAGACCGTGGCACCGTCTCTAATGGAATTGAACACCAAAGAGGCTACACCCGCTCCTAAAAGTATCCACCATGGGTAGTTATGCAACAGGTCTTTGATGTCTGTCTTCAGCGGTGTCTTGGCTTCTTTCATAGGCTTGACACGCTCTTTTGTGAGCGAAAAGCATCCATAAAACAGCAGAGTACAGGTGGCAGCTATCACTACTATCGCCATTAACCAGCCTAATTGTGGAGCCGTCATCCAGCCTACCGTTACGTCAGCAGAGCGGTCGCCGCCAAAAGCCTTTACCAACGGCATGAACAGCAACAGGGCTATAAAGCTGCCGATATAGGCAAACATCATGCGGTAAGTAGACAATATGTTGCGGTCTGAGGGGTGAGGACTCATCACACCGAGCAGCGATGCGTAGGGCACATTGATGGCACTGTATACCATCATCATCAGTGTGTAGGTAATATAGGCATAGACCAACCTGCCCGTATCACCAAACGGTGGTGTCAAGAAGGTCAATATGCCAATGATACCGAACGGCAACGCCAAATACAGCAAATAGGGACGAAACTTTCCCCAGCGTGTTTCCGTGCGGTCTGCCACTACTCCTACAACGGGGTCAAACAGCGAATCCCATATACGGGTAACGGCAAACATGGTGCCGACAAGAAGGGCTGAGAGGCCGAAAATGTCGGTATAGAAAATCATTAGGTAGGCACCGAATATCTTCCAAAACATCGATGACGACATGTCGCCAAAGCCATAACCTATTTTTTCTGACAGTTTTACCATATAATAACAGTGTATTTACAGAATGCTTTTGTTCTTGTTGATAAGTTTCTTGATAGTCACCACACTGGCAGAAGTAGTAAAGCCATCTTCCGGAGTGTTCATGCAGTAATCTATCAGCTTATCTATTGTTGATGTGGCCACATGCATACGCGTGTCGCAACTTGCATAATAGATATACACTTTGCCGTCTTCGTCAGCTATCCAGCCGTTTGCAAACACCACATTCATTACGTCGCCTACATACTCTTCACTCTCTGGCACCAGGAAATAGCCACCAGGCTGGGCTATTACACGGGTAGGATCATCCAGTGCTGTCATATACATATAAAGCACATAACGCAGACCTGAGGCACAGCCTCTTACGCCATGAGCCAAATGAAGCCATCCTTTAGGTGTCTTGATAGGGTGAGGCCCTTCGCCATTCTTAACCTCCATAATGGTGTGATAATGGCGCATATTGATGATTTTCTCTTCTTTTATCTCAGCATTTGTTATATCGTCTACCAAAGCCCAGCCGATACCGCCACCTGAACCGGCATCAATAAAGCCATCTTGCGGACGTGTGTAGAAAGCATATTTGCCATTCACAAACTCAGGATGCAGCACAACATTGCGCTGTTGGCTCTTTGACTTCAAGTCAGGCAGACGTTCCCAGTTTACAAGGTCTTTGGTACGGGCAATGCCTGCGGTAGCTGTGGCAGCTGAAAGGTCACCAGGACAAGTGTCATCGTGGCGCTCTGCACAGAAAATGCCATAAATCCAGCCATCCTCATGAGCCGTAAGGCGCATGTCATAAATGTTGGTTGCCGGTATCACATCATCGGGCATGGTAATAGGTTCTGGCCAAAAACGGAAATGATCAATACCGTTAGGGCTCTCTGCCACAGCAAAGAAGCTCTTGCGGTCGGCACCTTCTACACGCACGACAAGCAGGTATTTGCCTTTCCATTTGATGGCACCAGCATTCAATGTGGCATTCATCATGATGCGTTGCATCAGGTATGGATTGTCCTTTTCATTGAAATCATAACGCCACTCCAATGGCGTATGCTCTGCGGTAAGCACTGGGTTTACATACTTTTCATAGATTCCGTTGCTCCATTCTTTAGGAGTATTTACTTTATTTAAAAGCTCTTCGTGGTGATTGCGCAAAACTTCCACTCTCTCTGCAAAGTTTGTCATACTTGATAATATTTTTAGTTATTGAAAATTCTGTTAATAATGTACTGTTGCATGCTTCCACTTACTTTCCATCAACGTATCTGTACATGATGCGGAAAGTGGAAAACGCTTATTTAATGTCGTTCAAAAATAATGTTGTTTTATCTTGATAGAACCTCAAAAAGTCTGCTACCGTAGGCTTGCCAGGTGCTGCTATATAGTTTTCTTCCGGCTTATCCCATGCGTTACGCCACAATAGCACATAGCAGATAGGGTATTCTTTGACAACAGGCAGCAAGCACTGGGTAAACCAGTTGGCATCAGGCACATTCTGATAGCCCGTTTCTGTCAGTGCCATCAACTTGTGCTGCTGTTTGCTTGCAGCCAACACTGCATCCAGCTCCTTTCTAAGGTTGGCTTGATAAACACCGTTGTCTGTTGAGAATTGGTAGACATCAATACCTATAAGGTCTACATACGCATCGCCAGGATAATACTTCAAATAGCTGTCTACGGTCTCTTCGCCGTCAGCAAGGTTAGGTGAATAAGCCCACATCACTTGTCCAGGGCATTTGGCAGAAACATATTGGTGTGTGTATTGATAGAGATGCTGATATTGCTGAGGTGTGCAACTCTTGCTGCCCCACCAGAACCAGCCCCCGCTCATTTCGTGCCAAGGACGGAATATAACAGGAATGGCTTTTCCTTTTGCATCTTTCAGTGAAGCAATAAAGCCAGAGACGGCGTCTAACCACGCACAAAACTTGCTGTTCAACGAGCCTCCCGGCAGTATCTTTGCTACTGCATCGCCATTTGGGTCCCATGCATTCTCGCCCGTAACAGGATTCCATGGGTGCCAACTTAGCGTGATGATGCCTCCACGCTGATGCTGACTGGCTATCTCTTCACGCATCCTGTCAAAAGGCACTCCATCCAAATTCTTGTCCGATTGCAATTCTATCTTGCCCAAATCAAAGCCCATCACTGCCGGATAATCGCCGCATACCTCTTTTACATCGCTGCGATTGCGGTCGTAGTGCCATGAGGTACCATATACAGAGTCGTCTTGATGACCCACCATAACACCTCTCTTTTGCAGTTTCTCCATTCTTTTTATGAGTTTGGCAGCAGGTGTTTTGCCTCCTGCTACCATCGAAAGAGGAAGCAATAGAGCCACCAACGCCACTAAATATTTCTTCATACTGTTCTTCGTTTTTACGTTTTATAAAGTTGTCTTGCTTTATCACAACAGGTGTCCAGCATTCAGTGAAATGACACTTTACACCTATACACTTGATTTCCAGTACCTGCTTATCAATTATTTTCAACCGTGAAGGTTGCTTTCAACAAGTCTGCATCTTGGCTGCTTGCACCTACTTGCACCTCAAAATCGCCAGGTTCAACAACAGGCTTCATATTGATGTCAAGATAGCGAAGCTTGTCTGGAGTAACGATAAAGCTTACTTGCTTGCTCTCTCCTGCCTTCAAAGCTACCCTCTTAAAGTCTTTCAGCTCCTTGACAGGACGTGCTACGGTAGACACTACATCACTGATATAAAGCTGGGCTATTTCAACACCATCCCTATTACCCGTATTTGTAATGGTAACAGTGGCAGTAACGCTATCGTCTTTGCTTATACTCTTGACAGAAAGTTGCAAATCGCTGTACTTGAAAGAAGTGTAACTAAGGCCATAACCAAACGGATAGAGCGGTGTACTCTTGCCACATACTACCGGATGAAAATAGGAAGATTTCTTATGGTTGTACCAAGTTGATATTTGACCTGCATTGCGTGGTATCGTGATAGCCAACTTGGCAGAGGGATTAACCTTGCCATACAGCATCTCTGCAATGGCCTGTCCACCAAACTGTCCTGGTTCCCAAGCATTTACTATGGCTGGCACATGCTCGGCAGCGTAATTAACACTCAGCGGTCTTCCGCTGATAATGACCAATATTGTAGGTTTCCCTGTCTTGTTGATACGCTCTATCAGCTGGTTCTGAAGACCCACCAAATCAAGATTGTCGCGGTCAGTATCCTCGCCACTGGTACGCTCTTCCCAGCGAAAACGCATCATATACTCACCACAGCACACAATATTAAGGTCGCAATCTTTAGCTTTTTCCACAGCCTCATCTACCTTTGCCTGCGACATATTGCGCGGATCCCAACCTTGGTCAACAAACTCAAAGTCGGTTTCAGGCGAAATTTGACGCAACCCTTTCAGCACAGTAGACACCTTATTGTCGGGTTGCAGCTCGCTCCAATCGCCCATAATATTCTGATCGTTGGCATTAATTCCCGTAACCAATACCTTCTTGTACTTACTTGCTTTCAGCGGAAGCAGATTGTTTTCGTTCTTCAACAGTACAATAGCATTGCGCGAAGCTTCCAGTGCTGTGGCCTTATGCACAGGGTCGTTGATAACCTTATCGCGTGTTTTTACATCACTATAAGGATGCTCAAACAATCCTAACTTGAACTTGAAGTAAAGTATCCGCTTCACAGACTCATCAATACGAGCCTCTGATATCTTGCCTTCTTTTACCAGTTCCACCACAGTCTGCTGCCATTCAGGACCGTGCATATGCATGTCCATGCCTGCATTGACGCTCTGAAGAAATGCTTCCTTATTGTCTGCAGCCGTGCGATGCTGGTCTACACAATGCTCTATGTCCATCCAGTCGCTGACAACAAAGCCTTTGAAGCCCCACTCTTTGCGCAGCACATCAGTCATCAGCCATTGGTTGGTATGGCAAGGCACACCGTTCAATTCATTGTGAGACATCATGACAGAGCCGCCACCAGCTCTGACTGAAGCCTCAAAAGAAGGGAAGAATACCTCTCTCAACGTGCGTTCTGACACATCACAAGGTGCACCGTTGGTGCCATTGATAGAGTAAGAGCCTCCTACTATGTGCTTGACACATGCCAACACATCATTGGGTGAGTCAAGATTGCCTTGGTAGCCACGTGTGGTGGCCAGTCCGAGTTGTGTAACCAGATAAGGATCTTCACCGAATGTTTCTCCACATCGGCCCCAACGGGCATCTCGTGCCACCTCTACATTGGGGTTAAAGGTCCACTGCATGTTCATGGCACGCATCTCTGCCGCTGTTTGCCGAGCTATCTTATAGGCCATATCCACATCAAAGGAGCATGCCAAACCTATATTTGTAGGATAGACAGTATTGTTTTGGCACTTGGCATTGCCATGTATGGCATCTATACCGATAATCAACGGTATCTGCAACCGGCTCTGCATGTTGAGCTTTTGCAGACTATTTGCCTCTTCCAGTGTAAGCACGTGCAAGAAAGAAGATACAAGTCCCTTACGTATCAGGTCTTCTATCTGTTCATAGGTCCAGCCCGGATAAAAAGCATTAGCGGTGTTGACAGCCAACTGTTCGGCAGTCATCTCCTTATTGGAACGCATGTGCTCCAGTCCTACCAACTGGTTCATCTGTCCCACTTTCTCTTCCAGTGTCATGCGGCTGAGCAAGTCGTTGACACGTGCTTCGACAGAAGCCTTCGCGTCTTTATACAGAGGTTTCCCCAGCGCCTTGGCCGATAAGGTAATAGTAGTCAGTGTCATGATAGTCAATGATATAAGTTTTTTCATTTTCGTAACGTTTTTGTCAATCGGCATTGGCATGTTTGCAACATGCCAAGAAAGGTGTGACCTAATGGTCTGCGTTTACTTAATTACTAACTTTATGTGTGCTAACTCTCTTGAACGGTCTGTTGCAGATGTACTTCAAGAATACTTAGCAAGAAGTAAGACATGCCAATATACCGACTGTTGTGACAGTTAATAATCTGTTATTTACTTGTTGTGATATGCATTTGACTGAGTAACCATGCCTCCCACTCATCCCACTGCTCCTGATACCAGTAGTGTCCTGTCTGCTGATAAGGGTGCAGTTCCTTTGGTGCCGTTACCGTATTGTAGGTGGCAAAGGCAGTGGTGGGCGGTACCACTTCATCGTTATAGCCAAACGAAAACCAGCCCTTGCACTTGATACGGCGGGCAAAATTTATACCGTCATAATAGCGTGAGGTGGCCACTTTCTTGGCATCAATGTTCTTCTTGTCGTAATAGAAGTAGTGAGGCCAGCCACAAGCTACGCCCTTTAACGATGCAGTGTGGTCGCACATGGCAGCATGTACCGCTCCATAAAAGGTTACACGGCTGTCGAGTGCTGCACACACAAGCGACAGCATGCCGCCTTGACTACTGCCTGTAACGCCTAAGTCGGTGCCATTCCACTGACTTAGCGAAGCTATATAGTCAATGGCTCTTACTGCGCCTATGAATACGCGCTTATAATAGGCCTCATCGCGGTTATCCATATTAAAGTTCCAATAGCAATTGAGTGCGCCATTGGACAGATTATCATAGAAATCTTGCGACATGGTTACGGGTATGCCATGTATGCCTATCTCAAGTGTAATGGCCCCTTTGGCTGCTGTCCACACATCACCCTGATAAGGACGGATGCCTGCTCCCGGCACTCTGAGCAGCGCAGGATATTTGCCTGACTTGACAGGAACACAGAGTATGCCATAGGTACGACTGCCCCAACGCATGTTTTGAAAACTCACTTGATACACGTTTACATCTTTAGTGCAACGCTCCGGCAACAATACCTTAGTGGGTTCCAAGGCTGTATAGCGTGCTTCTTTGAGGGCATTGCTCCAAAAGGCGTCAAAATCTTCAGGGTCTTCTGCGGCAGGTCGTATCTTCTCTGGCGAGAAAGCCGCTGTACAAAGCCCTTCATACTTCTTGCCGTTTACGCTGGCCATAACCTTGAGCCGATAGAAGCCAGGCTTGCTCATCGTGCCTTTATGGCTCATGGTGCCATCTTTCAGCACTACATTTGTCTTCTTCACCGCAGGATACATCTCAGGACCAGCTTCGTAATCAATGGGTACATTGTCGAGCAATGTGCCCGACTTGAGCACTTTGACACTGAACTGCGCCGTCTGCCCCACTTGATAGTTCCAGTCTTTATGGTCTGGAGTTACGGTTACTACGATATTGTTGCCACGTATCTGCGCCGACATTTTTGGGCTATAACATAACAATAACAGTAACAATAGAAAACAGTATTTCTTCATAACATTACTTTTTACCGGATTGATTGATTAATAATCCATTTACTTTGCTCATGGTAAGCACACGTGGATGATTGCACAGCGTAATCAAGTCGGCCACCATTTTTGAGCCAGGGTAAGGCGCATAATAGTTGCCTTGGTTAAAATCGCCATGGTTACGCCCCATCATCAAGTAGCTAATACGGCTGTTGAGCAGCGTGGGAAGTATGCTTTTGGTCCAAAAGCCTGTATCGTTGCCCATTCTCTTTACACCCGTCAACACGCCAAATGCCTTCATATCTGCTACGCATCTGCTGGCCATCTGCCGGGTTGCATTGAGCAACTGCTGTGCATATCCATTATAATTGTCTGTAAGATAGGTAAGCTGCACCAAGTCTATGTCGTCTTCAGGACAATAACTCATGGTCTTGTCTACACTGTTGTCCATGTAAACGGTGTTGTAGGCAAACAAAGCATTGGTCAGATTGTTATCATCTCTCAGCCAATCGACAGTATTGCCATACAGCTGCTTATAGTCGTCAGCAGACAGTTTGGTGTACCATGACGTACCATTCTGTGGATAAAGGGCCAACACTACGGGCACCTTGATGCCGTAATCATCTTGCAGAGAACTTACAAAAGCTGCCACTTTACCAGCCCACCCCTTCAGACGCTGTCCGGCTGGGCTGTCTTCATCGCAAGCATCAGGCCCTGGATTAAGAGCGGTCCAGTTGATAACCACCAGACCTTGATGCTGAAAATAGCTAATAATGTCGCGCTTTATTGCACTGAAGCCCAACGAGTCTGTGTTGACACGCTTGCCCTGCTCTATGCCAGACAGCTCGTAACCCACACATGCGGGCCACTCATTGCTTATCTCTTGCAGGTCGCTTCGGGCGGAATCTCCCGTCCAGCCGATGCCTTCCAGAGTGCCATACATCTGTCCGAGCATTACCCCTTTCTGTTCAAAAGCGAAGAGATTGTTGCGCAAGTTCTCCGTGCGTTGGGTCAGTCCGCTGTCTCCTATCTTGTCGTAAGGGTTCTTGTCTTTGCGACACGATGTTGCCACCAATGCCGCAAAGACTAACAACACTACGATACTAATATATTTATTGCTCCTCATTGATACGCCAATTATCCATATTTATAATGTTGTCCATACCCATAGCATCTTGCCAATAGTCGGCTGGAAACATGGTGCTGTCTGTTACTTTTCCCTCTTCATAGTAATAGTCATACCACGGCATGAAATAAAGGAACTTGGCACCTGCTGCCCACACCTCGCTCATTTTAGGCATTCGCTTGGTTATCTTATTGCAAGACCCCTGGTCTTCAGTAAGATTGCCACACTCTGCCAAAGCAATCATCTTGGTGGAATAGAGGGCTGAAAGACCATCATACTGCGCTTTCAGTTCTGCCGCTGACGAGCCATAGCAGTCGCAGCCTACTATATCCACATTGTCATCACCAGGATAGTAAGATGTATCGGCATCATTGGTAGCAGTCTTGGCGGTACCTGTCCATATCCATATCAGGTTATGAATGCCTTTCTGCTCAAAATAAGTCTTCATGGTATTCCACAGTTTCTTATAGGCTTCGCCTCCCTTGGTGCCCCACCAGAACCATGCTTGCTTTGGCCAGCCCTGCGTGTTGAGCATGTTTCCGCTGGCCTCATGAAAGGGGCGCCACAAGGCTACTATGCCTTGCTCTTGCAATTTGAGCAGCACATCGCACACTTTGCCCATCTGCCCATAGAACCATTTGTTCTCCCAGGTGCCGTCAGTGTAGATATTGTCCATATTCCATGTTGTCTTGTCGGGCGAACAGGTGGCACCATCCATATTCTGGTTGTTAAAGTCGTCCTCTGAAGCCGGTACATTAAAGTGCCACATAAGCGACACTACTCCACCCTTCTCTGCCCAATCCACTACGGGCTTGGTGTTGCTGTAATCAATCCATGTGCCTGACGACATGATATGGATAAAGTCAAAACAGTTGATGGCCGGATACTTACCCGTTACGGCATACTCATGTTCAGCCCCCGTAGTGTTCCAGTTTACCTTGGCCACAGTAGAGGTAAGCAGGTTCTTGCCATAGTAATATTGCAGGTAAGCGAACAGTATTTTCGTGGCATCAGTAGCGTTGGCATCTGCCAACTTGATGTTTTTGATATCTACATCAATATATTTGTTGCCCGCAAACTTAAACACCACCTTCTCTATTTCCTTTACTTCTGAGCTGAGCGGAAAGTCTTCGCCAAAGGTAGTTGAATACACATTCATATTGTTTTCATCATGTGCTATCTTGATGATTTCCGAGCAATTATACTCGTCTGGTGCGCCACCGCCTTTATAGTAAATAAGTATCTTGTCGCCTTCGGTCTGTGCATAAGCCCCTGTTGGCATCCAACTAAAGACAAGCAGCATGACAAGGGCATAAATAAGAGAATATATCTTTTTCATCGTTTTGTTATTTTAAGGGTTGCATTATCGGCTTTGATAATATAAGTTCCTGTGGGCAGTGCCTCCAACGACACGCTCACGCTACCATCAGCGCCACTGTGCAGCGTCAGGTTTACGGGCTGTCCGCCTAAGGTGTAAGCCTTTACTGCTGTCTTGCCGCCAAGCTTGCTGAAGGTTATTGTATTGCCCTCTCGGCTCACTGCCTTGCTAACCGCTATGCCTTGTATAACAGTAGGTGCACCAAAGGTGTATTCTTTCACCTCGTATAGGCTGTAAGTGGCAGTAGCTTCTGTGGTTGTCATTACCAGTTGGTTGTCGGCTATCGTGATGACTGGCTTTTCTGCCAAAAGAAAAGAATGTATCGTGCCATCCTTCATCTTCAGGTTCAGCGCCTCATCGGCAGCATGTAGCCCCACTGTAGCCGTCAGAAGGGCAAGCAAAGTGATTATCAGTTTCTTCATTGTCGTAATGTTGTTTTGTTGTTTGTATGTATCGTGTGTATGTAATTTTCAGCTTCATGGACTGACCATCAGATATACCTTTGTAAGTAACTGACGGTCAACGGTTTACAAAGAGCAGTGCTTCCAGCGTGCAAAAGCACTGCTCTTGGCTGTCGATAGCTGTGCTTTTAGCCGCTCATTGCAGTGCTTTCGCATGCCGATTGCAATGCTTTTGCATAGCGTGTATTATCAGGGCAGTTAGTTGCCCTCTGTTGCCGCTGTGTCGGCATTTATGGTATCAGTTCTATTTTTGTAACTGTCAGGTCGCTGCCTTGTATGATAAAGGCCGTCTCGCTCCAAGTGTCTGTCTTTACACCTGTAATGCAGTCAATGGCATCTTGTGTCAAGGTAGTTTCCAATACACCTGCACCACCATTCCAATCTTGCAGATTGTCTGAGCCCAAGTTGTTCCAATTGGGATCGTTCAACTGTATTTGACCTGTTGTATGAGTAGCTTTATAAAACCTTATTTTCGACACACCAGATGTCCAGGTAATCTTGGTAAGGTCTACATTGGTATTACGCATGATGCGGAAGCGACCTTCATCATCCCAAGTCAGTTTCATAGGAAATTTAGCTTGCGCGCCATCCATCATAAAGCAGTTGGTCTCGCTCACTGCATAACTGGTATAAAGGTCTTCTACTTGAAACACCACTCTGTCTATATCCCATACACCCGACATTACAAAGGGATTTCCCATGGAGGTGGTAGTGTACACATTGATATTGGAGTTGTCGTGCTCAATCTTGTCTATTTCCGAAAAATTAAATTCCACTGGCTTGCCATCACTTGCTTTATAATATATCTGCACTTTACCGCTTGCAGTCTGCGCTGAAGTCTGAGTAGATACTGATAGAAGGGCCAACAGCATGATAGCCGCACGGATAAGGGTATGTAGTTTTTTCATCGTTTCGTAATTTTAAGGGTTGTGTTATTCGCTTTGACAATATATGTTTCTGCGGGCAATGTCTCCAAAGACACGCTGACACAGTCTTTGCCGTTATCTTGATGCGCAATGCTTACTTGCTGTCCGCTTAATGTATAGACTTTTACAGTAGTCTTGCTGTCAAGACCATAGAAAAAGATGACATTGCCTTCACGGCTCACTGCCTTGCCCACAACTGTGCCTTGAATGGCAGTAGGTGCGCCAAAGGTGTATTCCTTCACCTCGTATAAGCTGTAAGTAGCAGTTGCTTGGTCAGTAGTCATCACCAATTGATTGTCGGCTATCGTAATAACAGGCTTCTCTGTCAAGAGAAAAGAGTGTATCGTGCCATCTTTCATCTTCAGGTTCAGCGCCTCATTGGCTGCATGCAGCCCTACCGCACAAGTCATTAGGGCCAACAAGGTAGTAAAAATCTTTTTCATAGTCATTATTTTAAAGTTACTGAATTATATCGTATGCAAATAGGTTTCCGTATGAAGTGGTCTGCCGTTTGACAAACATGGTTGAGCCGAAGCTCTCTACTGCTTATTGCCGCAGCCAGCATTTGTCGAGCAAATAGCTCTGATAGTTTTAGCTGTTTCAGTATTGCTGCTGTCATGCTACCGTATCCTCTGCTTTGTGTAAACAGGGCTGCACCCTCTGTCTATATCGCAACAAGACTTTTAGCAGTCTCTCTGTTTTTTGTTTTTGAAAGTGTGTTGAGAGTATCTTTCATCTCTCAACACACTTGAATTATTGTTGTTACCTGTGCGTTTACCCTATATCTGATACAGCATAACTCACCGGCAAACAGTAATGGATTATGGTACCAATGTAATCTTTGTTACTTGTAAGCCTGAGCCTTGAATGATAAAGGCTGTCTCGCTCCAACCGTCAGCTCTTGCACCTGTGATGCAATCGATGGCCTCTTGAGTCAATGGAGCCTCCAATACCTCTGCACCGCCATTCCAGTCGTTAAGGTCATAGCCTGACAAGCTGCTCCAGTTAGCATCGTTGAACTGTGCCTGACCGGTGGTAGCTGCCACTTTGTATATCTTAATCTTAGAGACACCAGGCGTCCAAGTAATCTTGGTAAGGTCTACATTGGCATTACGCATGATGCGGAAACGGCCGTTATCGTCCCAAGTAAGCTCCATTGGGAATTTGGCTTGGCTACCATCCATCATGAAGCAATTGGTCTCGCTCACCGCATATTCGTTAGGAATAACGGTCAACTTGCCTACCACATACTTCTGACCGTCAGCAGTCTGCATGGTTACATTATAAGAACCTGCTGCCAAAGAAGCGGGAATAACAATGGTCATTGAGGTGGCAGAGCGTGATACATACTGGCTAACCTTAGCGGTACCGATATACACAGCTTCAACATTGTTATAGTTTTTGCCCTCCAAGGTTACCTGTGCACCGGCATTACCAGCAGGAGCATTGGTCAAGGTTGGGTTGGTAGAAGGCTGAATGGTCAACCCTGCAAACTCTACTGTATCACCATTCTTCATGGTCAGCACAAATCCTGTGCCCGCAGCACCGGCTGGTACTGTCAACTTGATAGCATTGCTCTTCTGATCGATAAACTCTGTAACCTTTTGGTCTGTCGGGAAAGTAATAGATGCCACAAGGTCAAGATTCTTACCTGCAATGATAATGTCGCCACCAGCCATCAAGGAAGTAGGATTTACAGCCGTTACACTTGCCTTCACCAGTGTAAAGGCCACGCTAACTGTCTTGCCGTTCTCCAAGCTTAAAGTAATGTCGCCCTCTTTGGTGTCTTCCGGCACTGTGGTAACTATCTCGGTAGCACTCTGCTGCTCAATCTCCGTATTCTTGCCATTAGGGAAGCTGATAGAAGTAATCAAGTCAAGGTCTTTACCCGTAATAGTAAGCTTGGCACCATTCTTCACTGGATTAGGAACCGCACTCAAGTTGGTAGGAACCACAGTAGTAATGCTACCGGCAGGCACCTGCACGCCAGAGTAAAGGTTCAGCGTTACTTCACCGTCAGTAGCCTTGACAGGCACAACAAAACTAATGCTCTTGCCGTCTGCACTGTGCTTTACGTCTGCGGTATCCACCTTAGCACCGTTCAAGCTAACGGTAACCACCTGTGTGAGCGACTCTCCATTGACCGTAATGGTTTCGCCAGCCTTAGGATTTGCGTTTGAAAGACCACTCACAGTAGGCTCATTTACAGTAAGAGCCAACTCTGATTCCAACTCTGAAGGCTGAGCAGCCAAGTCTGTCAGCTTAAACTTACCTGTCCTTGCTGTCATCGGTATAGCCACTTCAATGGTGTATCTGTCGTGTGTAACAAACGCATCTTCCTTCACTGTGTCGTTCTCTGCAAAGATAATGCCATGTATAAGATTCAGATAATCGCCTTTGATGGTCAGCTTATCGCCCACATTACCTGCCAGATTGTTTTCAGAACCCACATAGAACTTGTCTATCTTGATATCTTCACGGTAAACAATAGGAGTAATTGTTCGTATCTCTCCACCCTTTTTGGTGGTAAGTACCACTATACCTGTATCGCATTTCTCGGCAGGCACTGTAATTGAAATTTTGCTGTGCCGTCCCTTTTCCAGTATTTCATACTGAGTAATAGGGTCTGCACCCGGCAATTGAATACTCTCTATCTGGTCAAGATTGCTGCCATAGAAATACAAGGTGCCGCCTCTCAACACTGGACAAGGGCCAAATGCGTTCACCGCTATATTGTTGCCATACTGGTCTGTGTTGAGATCGTCGCCATCATCACAGGCTGTAAGCGATAGCCCTACAAGGGCTATCACCATAAGCATGAATATCTTATAATACTTTTTCATAGTTATGCTTCATTTAAAAGATTAGTTTAATGGCACTACACGGATGTTGTCAAGTCTTATGACAGGCTTGCACTCTGTGCCAGAGATACCACCACCCACAATAAATATGGTGAAACTGGTAAAGTCATCTGCTGTTAACTTGACATTGCCACTGGCTTTGCTGCCACTCATACCATAGGTAAAGTCTTTAATAGGCAATGTAACCGTTATCCACTTGCCGTCAGTATCAAAGGAACCCGTAGACTCCCAAGGACGATAGATGCCACGTGGCAGGTCATCGTTGTTGAAATAGGTGTTGTTGGCACCAGCGCACTCCTTGCCGTCTACATCGAGACCACTGCCTGTTCCGCTAATTTTATCTACACCACCTACAATAATCTGCATTGCACCAGCAGACCAAGGATTACTCTTAGGCACATACATCTCAAATTTGTAGGCCATATTCTGGTAGTTAGTAAAGTCTGCCAAGTCTGTCAACTTCTGCGATTGTCTGGCCACATAAGATACCGGAGTGGTCCATTCTCCTGGCCAATAAGGGAAGAAGTAGGTATTGTCATTCCAATCACCATTGGCACTCATAGTGGTAGCATCATTGCCTATTTGGATGTATTTGCCGCTAATAGGATTATCTGTATCTGTTACAACAGGTCCATCGCTGTGCCATCCCAATGGCATAAGACCGGTCTTGCCGTCAAAGTCGAAGAGTAAGCCACGGCTGTCGAGATAACGGAAAGACGATTTTGTGGTTCCATAGACAGAGGTTACACTGACAGGACCCTCTGTGTCGCATTCTGGCATGACAAAAGTAAGGGCAGAACGAGACTTGCTTACAAAGTCTGTAACCTCTTGTCCATCTGGCAATGTAACCTTAATAGGCGTGCCAGGATCATCAATAAAGTAGCTACCATTGATTGTTACCTCATCACCTGCATGCACATACTCACAAGACATCGAGGTAAGTGTAGGAGCAGGCACAACCACATGGAAGTCATACTTTACTGTATCGTTTCCAGTGGTAACCATATAAATCTTGTCTGTTACCTTGTCCGGTATGTCCTTTGGCACTGATACCACCAAAGTGTGGTCGGTAATGTAACTTGTATTCAAGATAGCTTGCTTGTCATTGAAGTACATTTCCTTAATACTTGTCAAGTTGCTACCCACTATACAGATAGAACTTTCAGGATATGACTGTACAAGCAATGAGTCTTTCTGGTCAACATCGGTAGGACGTATGTAGTAAATGGTAGGTTTACCGCCTGTCAACTCAAACTTATCGGGTTCATCTTCGCAAGATTGCAGTGCAAATCCTGACAGCAGAGCCGTAGCGACCAGCATGTAACCACCTATTCTTTTTATGTCGAATTTCATAATCGTTAGGCTTTAAGTGTTAAAAACTAATGGTACTTAAATCAAAGTCCTCAGGGTCTTCAAGCAGCAGAGGATTATAGATTACATCTGAAGAAGGCAGAGGCAATGTAAAACTTTGGTCGGTAACATTGGGGGCATTCTTGTCATCATAAGTAATATCTGCAGTAGAACCCCATTGTGTATACCCGCTTTCATAATATGCCTTATACAACTTATTCAAGGCAGACTGGTCATATCCATTGCGACGTTGGGTCTTAATCTCGCTGATTGCGCCCTGTGGGTCGTAATAGTAGCGGCGAACAAAGTCGTACCAACGGTCTCCTTCGCAAGCAAGTTCCAAGCGACGCTCTTTCCATACATCCTCCCAAGAGATTGAAGCAGGCACTTTATCATAACCCTTTACAGAGCGATGGCGCACATCATAGAAGTATTGCAAAGCCTTGGGGTCTGTTGTGGTACCGTTGTCTCCTATCTTTGCCTCACAATAGATAAGGTAAACATCAGACAAACGGAGTATATGCGTCCACAGTTTTGACGCCATTCGAGCGGCAGAAGAACCGAGATACTTCACGTGGTCGGCATCATCACCATAGAGATGTTTTACACTGGCAGCACCGGTAGGACTCTCCATGGCTCCATCACTCACGTGTTCCGGATAGCCTCCGAAGCAGAACTTGAGATAATCAAATCCACCACAATCGGTGTAGAAGTAATCATACTTATCGCCAGCCATCATCATGGTAGCCTTTCGACGGTCGTCAGTATCTTGCCGTTTCTGGCTTAGCGCATTTTCGCCAAAGGCATCTTGCAAATCAACAGAAGGTCCATTCCATTGTCCCCAGTTATCTCCATACTCGTCAAAGCCATTCATGGCCAAATCGCTTTGCAGTGTGTTTTGACAAGTCCATGTACCTCCAACAGTCCAAGCCCATGAAATGAGGTTTTCATCACATGCGTTATGGTCTCCCCTGAAGATATCAGAAAACTTGGCTTCCAGCTGTCTGCCACTGTTTTCTATGACATCAAGTGCCAGTTCAGCAGCTTTCTCCAAGTCGGCTGTATTGCGCTTATGCGCTGTACATGTAATGTAAGAATAAGAACCTTTGTGGTAAGTTGTATTCTCTTCGCTAAATCCTGCCTTGGTAAGATACACCTTAGCCAAGAGTGCTTTAGCACAATATCTGTCTATACGGCCTGTGTTTGTAAGGTCTTTCTCCGGCAAAAGCTCAATAGCTTTCTCAAGAGTCATGATGATATAGTCGTAGATATTGCTGATTTTTGCCTTGTGCACGGAGGTAGCTTTCTGGCTGTTGATAACATCGATAGGGTTATGGATAATAGGCACCGAACCGAAAGAGCGTACCATATAGAAGTAAGCAAAAGCTTTCCATGTGAGGCATTCGCCCATGCAAGCATTTTTCACAGCCTCAGATGCACCGGTGCTGTTCTTCAAGTTCTCATATACTGTGGTGGCATGTGTATTTACCGCCCAAAGGGAAGCACTCATGTTATTGAGGTCTTCGTCTGCACCTGTCAGTGTAAAGGTCAGATATGGCGAACCGCCCCAATAGTAGTTGCCTGACAACACCTCGCCTACCTTGAAGAAACCACGCTGAAAATCGTACCAAGGAGAGTTGTAAAGGTAGTTTACGCCAGAGCGGCATTGTGCGTCATCTTTGTAGAAGTTAGAGGTGTTGATGGCGTCTTCGGTAGGACAATCCAAATAACTGTCGCAGGAAGTAAATGCCATGCTCATCAAAGCAACGCAAGCTATAGATTTTATATTGAATATTTTCATTGTTGTACTGTTTTTAGAATGTTACGTTAAGACCGAAAGAATAAACAGTAGGTGACGGATAACGACCGTTGTCAAGACCGTAAACATAACCATTGGAATCAGATGTCGACGCACCTATTTCCGGGTCATATCCCTTGTAACCTGTGATTGTTGCCACGTTTTGAATGTTGCAATAGAGTCTTACGTTTTCAAGACCTACATGCTTCAGCCATGCTTTCGGGAAGGTATAGCCCAAGGTAATATTCTTGATGCGCAAGTAACTTCCGTCTTCAATGTAACGGTCGCTGGTACGAACATTGTTGTTAGGATCGTTCAAGCGAGCTGCCGGCAAACCAGTAGGATTAGTAACTTGAATATTGTCGATATCGTCATACCAATGGTATACAACGCCTGCATTGTGTCCTTGGTAGCCATTTGAATAGTCTTTGTTAGGATCAATCGGAGTGATTACAGAGCGACCGAGCACAGTAGCAGCCTGATTGGTCCATACACTCTTCATGGCATCGAGACGCATGCGGAGGTAATTGTAAACCTTATTGCCCACAGAACCGTTGACAAACACTGACAAGTCAAAGTTCTTGTAACGGAATGTGTTGGTCCAACCAAAGGTGTACTTAGGCATAGGATTGCCTATATAGGTGCGGTCGTGGTCATCGATAACGCCATCTGGCTTTCCGTCAGGACCACTGATATCCTTATACTTGATATCACCTACCCAAACAGTATTCCATTTGTCATAGCTGTTCGGCCCTTTGTAAGCTGTTGGCTTGGCTGAGTTTTCTATATCCTCTCGACTGGTATAGACACCATCCGTAACATAACCATAGAACTGGAACAGAGGTTGTCCTACATCGCTTTTGCTTACTACGTCGCTCCACTGTCCTGTACCGAGAATAGCGGCACTGGATGTACCAGCCAGCTTGGTCAGCTTATTCTTGTTCCAAGATATTTCAAACTCGCTGTCCCATGAGAAATCTTTTGTCGTAACAGGATGAGCAGAGAGTGTTATTTCAAGACCCTTGTTTTCGATAGATCCATAGTTGCCCCACGGTGCGGCAAGCGCAGAACTTGAGTTGCCGGATGTACCCATATAAGAAGGCAACTGCATAGGCATCAGCATGTCGTTGGACACTTTCTTGTAGGCATCCACTACCAAATTGAGCCTGTCATTGAAGAAACCAAGGTCGATACCAATGTTGGTCTGCTCTTGTTTCTCCCAGTGTATATTGAGGTTAGAGATACGTGCCGGTCTGTAAGAGTTGCCAAGACCAGTCTGCATCATGGAAAGGTCTGATGACCACTTGCCACTGCCGATGTTAGAGTTACCAGTCTGTCCCCAGCCAAAGCGGAGTTTACCATTAGAAAGCCACTTGCCTGCTATCTTCTTGACAAAGGCTTCGTTAGAGAAGCGCCATGCCAAAGCAAATGAGTGGAACGAGCCCCAACGGCAATCAGGACCGAAGTTGGAGCTGCCATCGCGGCGGAAGGTATATGTAGCCAAATACCGGTCGTCGTAGTTGTAGGTTTCACGGGTAAAGAATGAAGCCATAGCCGATGTGCCGAATCCTGCCTTGAGCTGATAAGAAGTCTGGTCGCCCAAGCCCGGATTGTGGATATCGTTGGAAGGCAAGCCGATGGCATAGTTGTAGTTGTAATCATATTTGCTCTTCCAGCACTCCTGACCCACCATGGCAGTAAAGCTGTGCTTGTCTATGCTGCCTGTATAAGTAAGGTAGTTCTTGAACTGGAGGAACTGACCTGTGCTCTTCTGAAGAGACATTTCGTTCTTTGACTTCTGCCAGCGGCCGAGGTCTACGGTAGGTTCAAAGGTCTCTGCACGGTCCCAACTGAAGTTGTAACCTAATTCAGTATGCCATACCAGGCCTTTCATAAAAGTGATTTCTCCAAACACATTACCGTTAAGACTGTTGCGCTTGTAGAGAATATCATTCATCAGAGCAAGTGCTACAGGGTTAGGATTGTTGACACCCTCGCGAGAAATGGAAGTATAATTGCCATTGATATCATAGATTGGAATATCGGGCATAGAGGTTAAGGCATAAGTGATAACACCATCTTCCTGGTCTGCTTTCAGCAAGCGCTCGTCGGTATTGGCATAGCTGGCATTGAAACCTAACTTAAACCAAGGCTTGAGCTGTGCGTCAAGGTTGGCGCGCATGCCATAACGCTGGAAGTTGCTGCCTATAATGGTACCGTCTTGATCCATAAAATTGCCTGACACATAATACTTTACCTTGTCAGAGCCACCCTGTGCTGCCAATTGATGCTGATGCTGGAAAGCTGTGCGGAAGATGGCATCCTGCCAGTTGGTACCGACACCCAAGATAGAAGGATCGCTGAAATCATTGTTTTTAGTAACCATGCCTATGGCTGCCATGTCATTGTAATACTCAGCAAACTGGCGCAAGTTGAGCATGTCTATACGCTTGGTTTGGCGCTGCCATGCCATCATGCCATCGTAGGTGAACTTGGCTTCGCCTGCTTTACCGCGCTTGGTGGTGATGAGTACGACACCGTTAGAACCCTGCGCACCATAGATTGCGGTAGCAGAAGCATCCTTGAGCACTTCCATACTGACAATGTCTGCGGGGTTAATGGTAGACAGTGGAGATACTGATGATACAGAACCATTGCCTAACGCATCACCCAAACCAACAGAAGCGCCAGAAGAGTTGGAGTTGTTCCATATCACACCATCCACTACATAGAGTGGTTCGGCACCGGCATTGATGGTAGCCTGACCACGCACACGGATAGATGACGATGAACCAGGGGCACCGGAAGTAGACATAGAGGTTACACCTGCCACACGACCTGCAAAAGCCTGGTCGAGGTTGGTGATGATAGAACCTTTCATCTTCTTCTCGTCCATTGAACCGGTGGCACCTGCCAGGTCGCTTTTCTTCATAGAACCGTAGCCTACGACTACCACTTCTTCAAGATTGTTTTTGTCTTCTTTCAAGACAATACTCAAGTTTTTTCTACCGGTAATGCTTACTGTTTGGCTTACATAGCCAATGTAAGAGACCATCACTTGATTTTTGCCAGAAGGGACTACAATACTGAAGTTACCGTCCAAATCGGTAATGGCACCAGTACCTGAGCCACCTTTGACAACTACGCTTGCACCAATCAACGGCTCTCCGGTTTCATCTTTTACGGTACCAGAGAGCTTCGTCTGTGCATAAGTAAGGCTACTTACTGTAAGTGCCATAAATAGCATTGCTACTTTCTTCATTAGGCGTAATTAATTTAAGGTTATTATTAAAGATTTATATTAATTTTCTGTATGTAAGACGGAAAGTTTTTCTGCTATATATCTAAATAGGCAAGAAACTCATCCCAAGGTGAATAAAGTCTTTTTTGCTTAAGTTTTCATTCTGATAGATTGGTTTATGCTTATTCGTAATCAATTTCTGTTGCCAAAGATAAGCTGCACCTCAGCAATTAAGAGTAAACTTTATTGCATTCGGTTTGTGTTATCTTTGGCAAAGATATAGCAAACTTTATATTTTTTATAATACTTTATTGCTTCATACTTGTACTTTTATGACATTCTCCTCTATTATTGGCTGTTTTTAGCTATTTATCGAGCTATTTTTCTGAAAAATCATAAAACAAAGCCTATATTTATTAATTTTAGTTATAATTCAAACCAATATAAAATCATATTTCATGGTAGTATATCAAATCAATAAGTGTATTTTTACCACTATTTTTAGATTTTAACATAAAAATAAGTCAAATAAAACAATAAAACTTGTATTATTTTGCGCCCTTATCAACTATTTATCACAGACTGAATTGCAGTAAACAATATTAATAAAAAGGCTGTATTTTCGCCTATATAAGGCAATCTTCCAGCATCAACACATAGGCATCAATAGGTAAATTACCAAGAAAAATATGATACTTTTATAACACCCCACGGGCAAGAGCTATGCTTTTACATTGCAAGAGCAGTGCAATCAGGTGCCGACAGCTATGCTTTCGCCTAACGATTGCATAGCTCTTACAACCCGATTGCACTGCTCTTGTACAGACACTATTATGGAAGCAAATGTCCAAAATAACTGTATTAAAACATCCTATTATCAGAAACAATTCTGAACACCTGCTTAACTTACAGACTACCGCTTGCTGCACTGATGCGCCTTAGTCATCCGCTTTACTTGCTGCTTTACTACTTGGAGAGTAGATTTGTCGCTGGCAAACACACTGTTCAGCCCCTGTGCTTCCTGAGCAGGGTCGCCGCAATAGTCATCGCCCGGCACCCAATTCTCATGAGTGGGCTGAGCATAGCCGCCCCACCCCCAAAAATTACAACCGGCAAATAGACCTCCATGCTCTGCATTGTCTGCCACTAAAGAAAACACATACTTGTAATAAGCATCGCGGCCCTTGGTAGGTGAGTGGAGAGCATAAGACATGTTGTCGCGCGGAAAGCCAAACTCTTCCATCACCAATGGCTTGCCAATACGATTGCAGATTGACAAATGCCTGTCTATATACTCCTTGGTGTTTTGGCAAGAGCGGTCAAGGTCAGCTATCAACGAATCTTTACGCGCCCATCCCCAGTTGTAGGGCCACAGATGCACATTGCAATAGTCTACATTCTTGTCGGCACAGATGCGCTCATAAGTGCCATAATCGTTTTCGCATCCCCACGCCCCCTCGCTGCCAATGGACACAAGGTGGTGCGGGTCGATACTTTTTATCAAGGCAGAAGCCTCAGCCAGCCACCGCTCAAAGGCAGGCAGTGCCTTACGGCTGAAAGCTCTTGGCTCATTGCCTATCTGCCACGACATAATGGTGGGGTCATCGCGATAAGCTACATGCGTGTATCTGTTGGTACGGCTCAATATAAAACGCACATAATTGTAGAATAGCTGATGGGCCTTATCATTGGTAGCATACTGCGATACAAACTGCATATACTTGTCATAGCCCGCCACTGCCGGAACAGGGGCCTTGCCCGCACCGGCATGATAGAGATAGAAGCCATAGCCACCGCTCCACTCCCACGAGTTATTCAGATAGAGCACTGCCACCATCTTGCGCTTGCCCATCTGCTGCAACAGATAATCAAGTCCGGCTAAAATAGTATCGTTATACACACTCGGGGCTTCCTGCAAGGTAGGTTCGACCTTAGTGGGTACTCCACGCTCACCGTCTGAGCCCACCAGAATTCTCAGATTGTCTATACCCATAGCCTTCATGGCGTCCAACTCGCGGCAAAGGCGCTTGCGGTCGCCCCCTTGTCCCTCAGAACCCAGTATAGCCCCATACCAAAAGTTGGTGCCTACATAATAATAAGGTTGACCGTTGCGCATAAACTTACCGTTGCTTACGGTGATAAAACGGCTCTGAGCCAAAGCCACAGTAACTGTGACCAGCAGAGCCAAGAGTATAAAAAATACTTTCTTCATGTTTTTGTTATAATATGTATTGTTACCGTTCTGCCATATCAAATGCCGCCTACAAGGCAGCTGAAGGTATAAAACGATAAAAGGGAAGACCTGTTCGCCCGAACCAATCTTCCCCACAATAACACCTTAAAAAACTTTACCTTCTAACTTTACTGTTGCTTTTATGAAAACTTATGTAATGCATATAATACTAATCTTGATACCCAAGACATTCCAGTAATACATGACAGTTCGTATCCATACTTGTCGCAAGCTATGATACAACGCTTTTATTGTTTTATCGAACTATACCTTTCTTGCTGCAAAATTAACAGGTTTGCACCATTCTTTATAATACTCTATTGCTTTTTTATGATACTTTCTTGACAAAATACCGTTTCTATACAACAATCGCTTACCATATAAACACGCAAAGCCCTATCATCCATACAAAACAGACAATAGGACTCTGACGGTAAAAAGCAACGCCTTAATCATCGGCACCAAAGAGCGGATCTTCGGGCATTACGCTTACAGGCTTTTGGTTATACTGCTTCATCATATCATTAGACACATATTTCTTGTTGACCACCAAGCGGAACATATACTCGTTAAACCACTCATTAGTCATAATCAAGCAACCATTCTGCCCCCATGTAGCACCCCAGCTGTTTTCTACTTTCCACTTCTGCGGATTGCCATTAGCGTCAAGGTCTACAGCAGTAAGTGTCATGGCATGAGTGGAACCACTGTCAAAGGTCATGATGCGCTGTGCCTTGTTCATGCCAAACGTGGTGCCAAACAGCGAGCCATAGTCAAAATTGTTCACATCGCAATAGCCTGTCTGGCGGTCAAGAAACTTGCCCACATCATAAGAGCTATACATCTTTCTGCCATCCTTCAGCGAGGCAATGGCCAACTTGGCTATATCGCTCATAGGCAGGTTAAGATATTTCCAATTATGTCCGTCATAGGTATGGCGGTCATATTCCACCTCATAGGTCTTGTAATAATCACGACGCGGATCGTTCATTACCATAATAAAAGATCCGTTGATAGGCATATTGCCCAATATCTCGCGGCTAAACTCCAGTGGAGTATAAGTCTTGGCAGGAGTTACCGCACGGCCTTTGCTGTCTTTAAAGGCATAAGTAAACTGAGCTGGAGGCTCGCCATAGACCAAGGTAAGCATGTGATAGACCTCTGAGAGCATTTTTGTCTTTGCTGCCTTTATATCGGCAGTCTTCTTGCCACCGTTCACCATATCACGCAGCTGCAAGCCAAACTCTCTGAGCTTCATGCTGATTAGGCGCGAAGCCTTTGAGGTATTCTCGCTTGAGAAGGTCTCCGGCACCACCTCACTGGGCACCAAGCCGTATTTATCCACCAAGTCTGCCACACCGCAAAAAGTGCCACCGTCATTCAAAGGCGACTTAAAGAAGAACTGCACACGAGTGTCGTCCATAGGTTTCTTGGCACAATCTATCACCCCTTGCAAAAACAAATTGGATTTCTCCAACTGGTCCCAAAAGAACAAGTAGCCTTGAGAAAACGTTACATTGAGCGAGTCTGTGCGCTGTGCAAAGTTGGAACGCAACACATTAAAGCCACTGAACATCCAGCATCTGCCACTCTGCTTCTGGTCTGTAATGCTCTGCTCCTTGGTCTCCACACTGAAGTAATTGTTTATCTTGCCTGCAATAGCATTGTTCTTGGTCAGATTGTCAATACTGTTAGTAGCCAATGCGGTAGCCAACGCCTTGTCTGCCACAGTATGCTTTTGGCCCTTCTGCATTTGGCTAATCATTTCTTTACTAATGCCGCCATCCTTAGTCTGCGCCAAAGAAGGCATGGTTGCAGCCGCCATTATCAAGGCAGCCGCCATAGAGAGTTTTCTTATTGTCATAGATTGTATCATTTAATGTTTTTCCATTTATCATATTGCAAAGCAGGTATTACCCTGTGTTTTGCTTAGCACTGACAGTTCTTTTCCAACTGGCGTTTTTACCTTCTGCCTATCGCTTACACATAAGTTTCCAAGAACTTCAGTGTACCGGTAACCTGCAAAGTATTTGTTGTGGCAGGTATCAGCATTGATTCACCTTCACGCAGCGTGGTTACATTACCCTCATTGTCGGTAAATGTAGCACTGCCGGCAATGCCTATCAGTATCACGAAGCTGTCCAGTTCGCTGTAATCAAGCAGCATCGGCTCAGAAAGATCATAGACGGCCGTGTTGAAGAACGGACATTTCACCAGAGATACGCCTTGATTCTTGGCAGGTACATAGTCTGTCTGGTAACTTTGCTCTACATGATAGTCTATACATTCAGCAGCCTGCTCGGTATGCAGTTCACGGTAATTGCCGTTTTTGTCTTTCCGCTTGAAATCATAAATACGGTATGTGGCGTCTGAGGTCTGCTGTATCTCAGCCAAGAAGCAACCATGGCCAATACTGTGAATACGCCCTGCCGGTATAAAGAAACAATCACCCGCTTTGACTGGATATTCAGCCAAAGCATCACAGATAGTGTCATTCTCTACCATCGCTTTATACTGCTCCGGAGTAATGGCGGTCTTCAAGCCACAGCGTAATTTGGCATCCGCTTCAGAATTCATGATGTACCACATTTCGGTCTTGCCGTTTTTCATTCCCCTTTTTTGTGCCTGCGCATCATTAGGATGCACTTGAATGGACAAATCCTGACGTGCATCAATAAACTTGATGAGCAACGGAAACTCATTGCCAAAACGCTTGTAGTTATCCGTTCCTACTAATTTGTCTTTCAACTGCTCCACTGCCTGTGTCAAGTTCTGTCCTTTCAATGGTCCGTTGGCAATAATGCTTTCATTACCTTCTACACCGGAAATCTCCCAACTCTCACCTACATTCTCGACCGCAGAGTCAAGATGCTTGAACTTTACGATTTTGTTACCACCCCAAATGGTTTCTTTCAGCAATGGATCGAATTTGATTGGTTCCATAATTACATTTTTATTTTAATACTTGTTATACATTAGCAAACAGCACTCATATTAGCTCCTGCTTGCTGTTTTGTACCTAAACATTCAGTGCTTGAAGTCCTGACAAATAGAGTCTTACAAGAATACGTTTCTTGATAGACATCTACTTAGCACTGATTGGGGTAACACACATATATTAATTAAGTTAGTTTTCTTTCCAAAAAGCCTTTGTAAACAGCACCATCACACTGAAAAACTCAAGACGACCCATCAGCATCAAAATGGCACATATCCACTTACCTATATCAGGCAATACACTCCACGACATCGTAGGACCTATCTCTAAACCTAACGTAGGACCGACATTGCTGGCGCAACTCATAGCGATTGTCATGGAATTGGTACTGTCTACGCCCATGCAAGTCAACACGAAATAAGCAAATATACAGGTAGCCAGATAGAGCGTAAGGAACACCAACAGCGTAACTTGCGCCGGATAAGGCACATTGGTATCGTTAATGCGAACAGGAAGCACTGCTTTGGGATGAATGATGTGGCGAAACTCATTGCGCACAATACGCATGAGCATCGTGCCTCTAATACACTTAAAGCCACCACTCGTGCTGCCAGCACAAGCACCAAAGAACATACAGATGGACAGAATGACCCATGTTATATGTGGCCATTTTCCTGCATCGGCATTGAATATGCCTGTCGTGGTAATGAAAGACACTACCTGAAAGAGAGCATAACGGAGTGAGTCCACCAAATGATAACCTTTCTCAGTAATCAGAAAATACATGATTCCAGCAGTAGCCAACGATACAAGAAGCAGATAAAAGCGCAACTCGTGATCACGGAAAACCGACTTTATTTTGCCTTTGACCACTGCCATATAAAGCAAAGTGAAATTGACACCTGAAAGAAACATAAAGACTATGGAGGTGTAATCAATGGCTACAGAATGAAAATAGCCTGTACTTGCATTATGAGTGGCAAAGCCTCCGGTAGCAGTAATGGACATAGCATAGTTGATACAATCAAACAAGCTCATGCCTGAAAGGTAAAAACAAGTAGCACAACCTACGGTAAGCAACAGGTAAACCACCCATATAGACTTGGCATTGGTGCTCAACCTGGGATGTATCTTTGTACGAATAGGACCGGTAGCTTCAGCTGAAAACACCTTAACTGTTCCACCTACAAGAGACGGAAGAATCGCTATGGTAAAAAAGGCTATACCCAAACCGCCTATCCATTGGGTCATGGAACGCCAAAAGAGCAGACCATGTGGCAAGGCTTCTACATCATTGATAATGGTAGCTCCTGTGGTAGTAAAGCCAGACATGGTTTCAAAAAAAGCATCAGTATAGTTGTGCAGGTAGCCACTTAATAAAAAAGGAAGTGCACCAAAAGCACTGAACACCAGCCAAGTGAGCGTTACCAGCAAATAAGCATCTCGCCTACCCATGCTGTTGTCTGCCTTATAGCCTTTCAGCTTTAAGGCGATGGCTGTAAGCGAAATAAGTCCTATGGTGACAGCAAAAGCCCAACTGTCATTCTCTTTGTAACAAAGAGACATCACAAGACATGCGCACATCATAAAAGCTTCTATGAAAAGCAAAGAGCCTATCACCTTATAGACCAGCTTAAACTTAATCATAACGCTATCCTAATTAAAGAATTTTTCCAATCGGTTCATATTCACATTGTGGCAGAACACCACCACTATATCGCCCGCTTGTATCTGCGAGTTACCCGATACAAGCTGCCCTTCACCTTGTCTGACCAATCCTCCAATGGTGGTACCATGGGGCAAGTCGAGTTCATACACCTTTTTCTTTGTTACCTTAGAACCCTCCATGGCTGTAAACTCAGCCACATCTGCATTCGCTGTCATCAAGAATCGGGTATTGGCCACATCTGCATCCAGCATCATTTGATAAATATCACTGGCTGCTATGGCTTTTTTATTGATAATAGTGCCTATATCCAAACTTTCTGCCATGCTGGCATAATCAAGGTTTTCCACCATTGCTATGGTCTTTCTCACCCCTAAGCGCTTGGCGGTAAGACAAGCCAAAATGTTGGTTTCGGCATTGCCTGTAAGGGCAACAAAGGCTTGCGTATTTCTTACTCCTTCTTCCAAAAGCAACGGAAGATTGCGTCCATCACCATTGATTACCATCACTCTGTCTGTATCTACCATTTCATTGATGTATTCGCAGCGCTTTTCATCTATCTCAATGATTTTGGCATTCATGTAGTCTGGCAGTGTCTTGGCTGCCCTTATGGCAGTACGGCCACCGCCCATAATCATCACATTCTTTACATCTACATAGTGTTCCTTTCCTACTATCTTTCGGATATAGGGTATATAGTTTCGAGTTGTCATAAAATAAACCATATCATATATTTTCAACTCATCATCACCACGTGGTATAATCGTTTCATCGCCACGCTTGATAGCTACAATATGGTAAGGAGTTTCTGGCTTGCAGAGGTCTTTAAGAGGCTCATTCAGTATCTCGCAAGTTTCCCTTAGCTTGATACCTAACATAACAAGTGCTCCATTGTGTACATCCCATCGCTGGCGAACCCAGCTCATCTTCAAGCCGTTAATGATGTCGCGGGCAGCCAACTTTTCCGGATATATCAATGAATCAATGCCCAAATTATGAAAAAACGATTCCAATTCAGGATTAATCAATTCATAATTGTTCACCTTAGCTACCGTTTTCTTAGCTCCCAATGCCTTGGCAAACATGCTGCTGGTAAGGTTCAAATTCTCGTCAGGAGTTACTGCAATATAAAGATCTGCACTGGCAGCACCAGCATCACTCAATGTCTTTATGCTTGATGGAGAAGCATGAATGGTCATCAAATCATAATCAGAACTTATATCATCAAGCCTTTCCTGATCTTGGTCAATAAGCACTATGTCTTCATTATTGCGTGAAAGCAACATAGCAAGATAGGTACCTATAGTATAGGCTCCCGCAATAATAATCTTCATATGCAGATATCTATATTTAATTTTTATAGGAGTTATAGTATTATTGAGCAGCTATTGTTTCGATACATCTTATGATAGCCTCTGCATCCAAGCCCACAATGTGTTGCAATTGAGCCACTGTGCCTTGCTCAATAAATTCGTTGGGTATTCCTATACGGGTTATCTGAGTTTCAAAATGATGGTCGCTCATCCACTCAAGGACAGCTGAGCCAAAGCCACCTTCAAGCGCACCGTCCTCTATTGTTATGACTTGCTTAAAGCCTGTGCCTACTTCTTTGAGTATCTTCTCGTCAAGAGGTTTAACAAATCGCATGTCATAATGAGCTATTTTTAAGTTTTTATGCATTTGTTCAACTTGTTTAATAGCCTCAACAGCATTGTTGCCAATAGGTCCGAACGACAGTACTGCGATATCTTTTCCATCTTTTAGCTTTCGTCCTGTTCCCACTTCAATAGCCGACAACTTGCAACGCCAGTCTGTAAGTACACCTTTTCCTCTTGGATAACGTATTACAAAGGCTCCCATATCTGGCAATTGAGCAGTATACATAAGCCGTCTGAGCTCATGCTCATTCATGGGCGATGAGATGGTTAGATTGGGAATAGGCCGTAATGCGGCTATATCAAACACACCATGATGGGTGGCACCGTCTTCGCCTACCAGACCTGCACGGTCAAGACAAAGCACTACTGGCAACCCGAGAATAGCTACATCATGTATCACATTGTCATAAGCACGCTGTGCAAAAGAACTGTATATATTGCAGAAAGGCTGCAATCCATCTTGTGCCATACCTGCTGAAAAGGTTACAGCATGCCCTTCTGCTATACCCACATCAAAAGCCCTATCGGGCATAGCTTTCATTAATATGTTCATAGAACAACCTGTAGGCATAGCCGGTGTAACGCCTACAATACGTGGATTTGCCTTAGCCAATTCCAACAAGGTTTCTCCGAATACTGTTTGATACTTAGGTGGAGTATTGGTATCATTGCTTATGATGCGCTCACCTGTATTAATATCAAACTTGCCTGGTGCATGCCAAATGGTGGCAGCTTTCTCTGCCGGTGCATATCCATGCCCTTTAATAGTGTGAAGATGAAGAAGCTTAGGTCCCTTCATATCTTTTATTTGCTGTAATATACGCACCAATTCAATAACATTGTGTCCATCAAAGGGACCAAAATAGCGTATATTAAGCCCTTCAAATATATTTTGCTGATGACTGATGGCAGACTTCAGTGCATTGTTGAGTCTGAGTATACCCTGCCGGCGGTCGTCATTGAGATAACCGCGGGCATTGAGCCAACGTGCAATTTTAAATCTTAGCTTATTATATGTCTTGTTGGTATTCAGTTTCAGAAGCTGCTGCTTCAATCCACCTACACTGCGGTCAATGCTCATGTTATTGTCATTCAGCACAATAAGCATATTGTTTGGTGTAGAAGAAGCATTGTTCAGTCCTTCAAAAGCCAGCCCTCCACTCATGGCGCCATCACCTATAATAGCTACAATATGTCTATCGGTATGACCCGTTTTGCGCGCTGCCACAGCCATACCAAGCGCTGCAGATATAGAATTAGACGCATGACCGCATACAAAACTGTCATATGCGCTCTCTAAAGGTGATGGAAATGGACGTATGCCATGAAGTTTTCTGTTGGTGCAAAATGTGTCTCTTCTTCCTGTAAGTATCTTATGTCCGTAAGCCTGATGACCCACATCCCACACTAACTTATCATCGGGCGTATTGAAAACATAATGCAAGGCTACCGTAAGTTCTATGGCACCCATGCTTGAAGCCAAATGTCCAGGATTTACAGAAAGCTCCTGTAAAATGTCTTGACGCAACTCATCGCACAGCTGTGGCAACTGACTTACGTTCAGTCGCCTTAAATCCTTAGGAGAGTTGATACGCTTTAAGAGGTTAAAATCGTTTGATTCCACGTTATTTCTAATCATATATAATTATTGTCATACGACAAAACCCTTCTAGTCATGCCATAATACAATTGTCTAAACAGACTATATTATAAGACAAAAAGAGTAGGTTAATACTGACAACAAGTTCATCTCAATCTTTGCAAAGGTACAACAAAATAATGATATACCGTAAAAATGAACCTAAAATAGTAGGTATTAGAGTCCTTGCCAAGGCCTAAAGCAGCATATTGAAGAACTCTTCAAATGAGTGTTTGGGCTAAAAATTCAACAAAAATTGCGCTTTCGCTTCCATTAATACTCTGTTAATTCTAATGTAATCGTTTGAAAGAGAGAGAGTTAATTAACGTAATATAACTAATAAATTTTGTTAAATGGCTGATTATCAGTAACTTTATAGTTCTCTAAGCTTAAAGTAACATGACATCAGAACCACTCAACCAATATACGGAAATCTGCAGCGA
>ERZ808240.40-NODE-40-length-160789-cov-18.627303_pt1 | contig 160789 bp, 160 predicted proteins | sample MGYA00521084_ERZ808240 | MGnify/ENA primary metagenome ERZ808240 (study PRJEB31516, sample SAMN03275571) | gut metagenome | biome: mammalia-associated habitat; material: feces | host: Papio cynocephalus | place: Kenya | collected 2012-08-06 ...
TTGTCGTGCCAACGGCACAGCTGGGTAGCTACGTCTGGACGAGATAAACGCTGAAGGCATCTAAGCGTGAAACTCCCCCTAAGATAAGATCTCCCATCCTTGTGAGTAAGGGCCGAGGCAGACTACCTCGTTGATAGGTCGGCGGTGTAAGCGCAGTAATGTGTTCAGCCTACCGATACTAATAGCCCGAGGGCTTGACCTACATTCTTGATTGCAGGTTCGTCCTTGCTCCTCTGTTTGGTTTTCAGGGTACAATCCTGAAAGCAGTTGGTGTTTTTAACGGTGAGGGTCCACCTGTTCCCATTCCGAACACAGAAGTTAAGCTCACCAGTGCCGACAATACTTGTCTGGAGACGGACTGGGAAGATAGGTCAATGCCAACATATAAAAGCGCTGAGGCAATAGCTTCGGCGTTTTTGCTTTTTATGCTTCATTTTTTATGCTTCATTTTTTGCTTGTGTCGTCTGCTTTGTTTATTGAACATGATTTGTGCCGAAGCTGTGCCGTAATCGCGCGCAATTTTTATTCAAATCCCCAAAGCGGTGAATTGAATGCATAAAACTCTTGCAATCTGCCCGCGGGTATTATATACTCTCACACAGTAAATAGATTTTTAAGCGCGGTACTGAGAGACCGGCAAGATCGTTCATATACAGCAGCCGGATGTTCTCCGCCTGCGCGGATGATGTGCATTTGCGCCACTGTCCCTGATCTGCTATGTCTTGCCTTCTCTCAGGCAAGGCTTTTTTGTTATGGTTTTTCGAAAGGAGAGGCGTATGAAGCTCAAGGCGCAGATAATGGACGAGGCGGCGCTATCACGTGCGCTCATGCGTATATCGCACGAGATAACCGAAAAGAACAGGGGCGTTGAGAATGTTGTCCTTGTCGGTATCCGCCGCCGCGGCGAGCCAATCGCGCGGATAATACGCGCAAACATTGCAAAAATCGAGGGCGTTGAAGTGCCCTGCGGCAGTATCGACATCGGGTTTTACCGCGACGATCTCACTACCTTTGCTGATAGCCCGCTTGTGCGCCGCGCGTCGCTTGATTTTGACGTAAACGGCAGGAATGTTGTTTTGGTGGACGATGTTCTCTACACCGGGCGCACGGCGCGCGCCGCTATCGAGGCGGTCTTCTCCTGCGGCCGCCCGCGGAGCATCCAGTTCGCCGTGCTTGTCGATCGCGGTCACCGCGAGCTGCCCATACGTGCAGACTACGTCGGCAAGAACATTCCAACGTCACGCAGTGAGCTTGTGGAGGTCCGCCTGCCTGAGTACGACGGCGAGACCGGTGTTTTCCTGATGGACATGGATAAGGTATAACCGGCGTTTGCCGTTTATATATTGGGGCTTCACCCCGGAAATTCAATAAAATATCTACAGAGAGAGGTAAATTGAATGAAGAAATCGACAATTGACGGACCAATTTATGATGCGCGCGCTCTGGGCACGCCGAAGATGCTGCTGCTTGGATTACAGCATATGTTCGCCATGTTCGGCGCAACGGTGCTCGTCCCGGCTCTGACCGGGCTTGACGTTGCAACGGCGCTCTTTTTTGCCGGTATCGGTACACTTCTTTTCCACCTTATAACCATGGGGAAAGTACCCGCGTTCCTCGGCAGCTCCTTTGCCTTTATCGGCGGGTACAATGCCATCCGCACCGTTGGCACAGCCGCCGACGGCACGGCGATATATGATAACACGCTCCTGCCCTACGCCTGCTTTGGCGTGCTTGTCGCGGGGCTGATGTATGTGATACTTGCGGCGCTGTTCAGAAAATTCGGCGTGAAAAAGGTCATGCGCTTTTTCCCGCCCATCGTCACCGGACCTATTATCATCGCCATAGGACTGACGCTCTCCTCCTCAGCCATAAATAACTGCAAAGCCAACTGGCTCATCGCCGTCGTCGCTATTGCGATCGTTATCGGCTTCAATATGTGGGGCAGGGGCATGACAAAGATCATCCCGATACTCCTTGGCGTCGTTGGCTCGTATATTTTCGCGCTCATCGTTGATCCGACGGAGCGCGAGGCGGTCTGCACCGCTGTGGCGAACGCCGCATGGGTCGGTCTGCCCGTGCGCTGGAGCAGCACCGTGTTCGGTCTCTTCGGAAGCGGCAGCGTGGACACTGCTCTGCTGTGGTCCGCCGTGTTCACGATAGTTCCGCTGTCGCTTGCAACGATGGTCGAGCATATCGGCGACATATGCGCCATTTCCTCCACCGTTGGGCAGAATTTCATGTCCGACCCCGGCTTCCACCGCACCCTCCTCGGCGACGGTCTGGCAACCTCACTCGCCGCGCTGTTCGGAGGACCCGCCAACACCACCTACGGCGAGAACACAGGCGTGCTTGCCCTCTCAAAGGTCTATGATCCGCGCGTCATACGCATTGCCGCCTGCATCGCGATCCTCGTCTCCTTCTGCCCGAAGTTCGCCGCGCTCGTCTCCGCAATGCCCACCGCCACAATCGGAGGCGTGTCGCTCATCCTCTACGGCATGATCTCTGCCGTCGGCGTGCGCAACGTTGTGGAGAATAAGGTTGACTTCACCAACACCCGCAACGTTATCATTGCCGCGCTCATCCTCGTTCTCGCCATCGGCATCAGTTACTCCGGCAGCATCCAGATAGGTATTGTCAGCCTCTCAGGTCTCGCCGTCGCCTCTATCGTCGGCATCGCGCTCAACGCGATACTGCCCGGCAAGGACTATGTTTTCGAGCAGGAGGACGAAGGCTCGACCTCCGTTGACCTTTCCGGCGCGATAAACATGGAAGAGAACAAGTAAAAATCCTGAATGAAAATATAAAGCCGCCCCATTTGATGAGGGGCGGCTTTAGCTATGCAGCGCAGGCTATCTGTTTTTCCCGGCGTACCAGAACATCCATGCCACAATGGCGGCAAGCGCCGCAACAACGATTATGCCCAGCACAAGATTGAATGCGCCCGAAATAAGCCCGCCGACGAGCCGCACCGCAAATACGACCGCCGCAATGAGAAGCGCAAGCGCGATAACGCCGATAACAAGCTTTGTCAGCTTTTTCATGTCCATTGTCAGAACCTCCATCATTACTATAATTATGTTTTCATATCAGCCGATCGGCGGACCCAGACGAGAGAGAACGGCAACAAAATACTCCGGAAGCCCGGCTGCCAGCTCAATATGCTCGCCGGTGCGCGGGTGGACAAATTTGAGCCGCCGCGCGTGCAGGCACTGCCCCTCAAGACCCTTGTCCGGAGAGGGTGCGCCATATGTAAAATCGCCGAGCAGGGGATGTCCGAGAGACGCAAGATGAACGCGGATCTGGTGCGTGCGCCCGGTGTGCAGGCGGCACTCAATGTGCGTATAGCCGTTATAGCGGGCGATGACCGACCAGTCTGTGCGCGCGGGGCGGGAGTTTTTATCCGTGACCGCCATGCGTTTTCTGTCAGTGGGATGCCGCCCTATAGGGCGGTCAACCGTGCCCTCGTCCTCACGCATCCTGCCGCGCACGACCGCTTCATACACGCGGGAGAGGCTGCGGTCGGCAAGCTGCGCGGCGAGCGCGCGATGTGCAAAATCATTTTTTGCGGCAATGATCAGCCCGGACGTATCCTTGTCTATACGGTGGACGATGCCGGGGCGGCGCTCGCCGCCGACGCCGGAGAGACTGTCGCCGCAGTGGAACATCAGCGCATTGACAAGCGTTCCGTCAGGATGCCCGGGCGCGGGATGCACGACCATACCGCGCGGCTTGTTGACGACGACGACGTCGTCATCCTCATAGACTATATCAAGAGGAATATCCTGCGCGACAAGGGGAACGTCCGAAGCCTCCGGCAGCACGACGCCGTATTCTTCGCCCGCGCGGGTGCGGTAATTCTTCTTCGGCACTGCGCCGTCGAGCGTCACCGCGCCGGATTCTATCAGGCGCTGCGCTGCCGAGCGTGTCACACCGTCGATACTACGAGCAAGGAGAGCGTCGAGTCTTTCGCCGCTCTCCTTTGCTGTGATTGAAATATAATTCTCGACCATTACTTGAACTCGTTGAGTATATCGTCAAGGTCGAAATCGTCCGAGCCGGTGCTGCTGGGCGCGGGCTTTGGCGCGGCAGCGGGTGCAGCGGGGCGCGGAGGAGTCTGTGCAGCGGGACGCTGCATGGGGGCGGAAGCCCCGGCGTCCCTGCGCACGGCGGCTCCGGAATTTTTCACAGAAGTCTCGCCAACACCCATTGCCTTCGCAGTGGAGCCGGTGTTCTGCCGGTTCTCAACGCGGGCGTTCGCGCGCTCCCACTCGGCAAAAGGATCGGTCGGGTCGAACGCAGGCGCGGACTTCGCCGCGGGTGCTGCGCCGCTGCGCTGCGCGGACTTCACCTCGGGATGGGCGGCGGTGTACGCCTCGTAATCCTCCTCGTAGCGGGTCTTTTTCGCGGGAGACTTTGCGGCAGGACGCGCAGGGTGCTGCTGCGAAGGGGAGTGAGCGTTTCTGCCAAAGCCCTCCAGCGCCTTTTCACGGCGGGCGGCAGGGGAGGTATCAGCGGCGGTGCGCGCCTTTGCAGGCTGCTTTGCGGCGGAACGCATGACTTCCTCGTCAGCAGGCTTTCTGCGTTTGCCGAAACCAAAGCGCGGGGATGCAACGTCGTCGTCCTCGTCGTCGTCATCATCGGCTTTGTACTTTCTCGCCTTTGCGTCCGCGGCACGGTCGCGCGCGGGCTTTGCAGGGGCGGCGGCGCGCTGCTCCGCACGGTTTTTTTTGAAGTTGAGATTCAGCGGCTCACGATCTGCATCCTCGTCGTCATCCTCGTCAAACTCGTCCTCATGCTCATCCTTGCCCTCGCCGCCGAAGATGATATAAATGATGAACAGCAGCGCAAACACCGTGATGAAAATATCCGCGACGTTGAAGACGGCAAAATCAAAGAGGTCGATCTTGAACATATCGACGACATAGCCGTAGAGCACACGGTCAAGGCAGTTGGACAGCCCGCCCGCCGTCACAAGAACGAGACACCAGCGCCCGAAGCGCCCATTGATGAAGTTTGTGGCAAGGGCAATGATGACGGCAATGGTGAACACGGCGGTGAGAATGATGAAATAGATGCGCGCACCACCGCCGGCAAGGAAGCTGAAGGCGGCGCCGTCATTGTGCAGGCGGACAAGACTGAGGACACCGGGTATAATGGGTTCAGTGACCGTGCCGACCAAGAGATTGGTCGTGACCCAGTACTTCACCCCCTGGTCAAGAATAATGACCAGAATACCGACTATTGCATAAAGCATATCTTTCTCCTATCTGCCACCAGGCGCGGAAAATGCGCTGATGGCGCGCGAATTTTATCCCGGACGGAAGATGAAAAGCCGGGCGTGACCGGCGGGGGAAACGCCGGTCACTTTTTTATGAAGCAAAACTCAGAGCTTTGCGACCACTGCGGCGCAGCGCGGGCACAGCCCTGTCTCGGGATCGGCATGCTCGGAGTGCATCCAGCAGCGCGGGCACTTGACGCCCGGCGCTTCCGTGACGGAAATCTTCAGACCGGGGTTGTTGACGCCCTCGCCGACGACCGCGCCCTCTGCGTGGTCATCGTCATCGGAAATGAGGCACTTGGAGACGATGAAAAGCTCGGAGAGATTCATGCCCTCGACCGCCTTTACGGCGTCGCGCGAAGCCTCGTCCACGGCGTGGAGCGTCACGGAGGCCTCCAGCGGCTTGCCGATGCGCTTGTCGGCGCGGGCAGTTTCCAGCACGCCGTTCACGTCGCTGCGCAGGGAGATAAGCGCGTCCCACTTTGCAAGGGCTGCGCCGTCAAGCGCGTACTCGGTGAAGGGCTTGTTCATGACGTTCAAAACAACGTTGCGCGCATCGTCCGTGGACTTGTGGGGCATCGCCAGCCAGATCTCATCGCAGGTGAAAGCAAGAATGGGGGCGAACATCTTTGTGAGACTGTCAAGGATGAGCCAGAGCGCGGTCTGCGCGCTGCGGCGCTTGAGGCCGTTCGGCTCCTCGCAGTAGAGACGATCCTTGATGATGTCAAGATAAAAGCTGGAAAGCTCGACGACGCAGAAGTCGTTTATCGCGTGGGAGACAATGTGGAACTCATAATCGTTATACGCCGCGGCGACCTTTTCGATGAGAGCGTTGAGCTTTGTGATCGCCCAGCGGTCAAGCTCAAGCATATCCTCCGGCGCGACGAGCTCATCCGGGTCAAAGCCGTTGAGGTTGCCCAGACAGTAGCGCGCGGTGTTGCGGAACTTGAGGTAATTCTGGCTGAGGTGCCTGAAAATATCCTTTGAGCAGCGAACGTCAACGTGATAGTCGGCAGAGCCTGCCCAGAGACGCACGATGTCCGCACCGAACTCCTTTATCATGTCCGCCGGATCGACGCCGTTGCCGAGAGATTTGTGCATCGCGCGCCCCTCGCCGTCAACGGTCCAGCCGTGGGTGAGGCATTCCCTGTAAGGCGCGCCCATGCCCAGTGCGCCGACCGCAACGAGCAGCGACGACTGGAACCAGCCGCGGTACTGGTCGCCGCCTTCCATGTACATATCAGCCGGCCAGAAGCCCTGATCACGCTTCATGGCGGCGTAGTGGGTAGAGCCGGAGTCAAACCAGCCGTCGAGGGTGTCGGTCTCCTTGGTGAAGTGCGTGCCGCCGCAGTGCGGGCAGACAAAGCCCTTGGGCAGAAGCTCCGCCGCGTCCAGCTCAAACCATGCGTTGCTGCCCTTTTCCTCAAAGATGGAGGCGACGGATTCGATCGTCTCATCCGTGCAGACGGGCTTATGGCAATCGCCGCAGTAGAACACGGGGATGGGCAGACCCCAGCGGCGCTGGCGGGAAATGCACCAGTCGGCGCGCTCGCGGATCATCGCCGCCATGCGCTCCTTGCCCCACGCAGGGATCCAGCGGACGTTGTCGCAGGCTGCGATAGCCTCGTCCTTGAAGGAATCGACCGAGCAGAACCACTGCGGCGTGGCGCGGAAGATGATCGGGCTCTTGCAGCGCCAGCAGTGAGGGTAGGAGTGGACAATGTCCTCAGACGCGAAGAGCATGCCGCTCTCGCGCAGATCGTTGAGAATGACGGGGTTGGATTCGTCGGTGGTCATGCCGGCGTACTTGCCCGCGTAATCGGTGTGACGCCCCTGATCGTCAACGGGAACGACAAGCTCCATCCCGTAGCGGCGGCAGGTCTGATAGTCGTCCGCGCCGAAGCCGGGCGCGGTGTGCACGCAGCCTGTGCCGGAATCCATCGTCACGTAGTCCGCCAGCAGCAGACGCGAGGGCTTGTCGATAAACGGATGCTGGGCGAGCATGTTTTCAAAGAAGCGGCCGGGGTGGGTCTCAAGGATCTCATAGCTGTCAAAGCCGCCGATGTGCATGACCTTGTCGGTCAGGGCTTCCGCCATGATGTATATTTCGCCGTTGGGAGCCTTGACAAGCGCATACGGCTCGTCCGGGTGCAGCGCGATGGCAAGGTTGCCGGGCAGCGTCCAGATGGTCGTCGTCCAGATGACGAAGTAGAGCCTGGAGTGGTCGATATGAGGGAGCTTGCCGAGATCGTCGCGCATGGGGAACTTCACATACACGGTGGTGCAGGGGTCGTCCTGATACTCGATCTCAGCCTCGGCAAGGGCGGTCTCATCCTTGGGGCACCAGTAAACGGGCTTTAGCCCCTTGTAGATGTGCCCTTTTTTGTACATCATGCCGAAGATGCGAATCTCGTCCGCCTCAAAGCCGCGGTTCATGGTCTTGTAGGGGTGCTCCCAGTCGGCAATGACGCCCAGACGCTTGAAGCCGTCCATCTGGCGGTTGATGTATTTTTCGGCATACGCATGGCACGCGGAGCGAAAGTCCGCCACGCTCATTGCCTTGTGGTTGAGGCGCTGCTCCTTGATAATGGCGCTCTCGATGGGCATGCCGTGGTTGTCCCAGCCGGGAATGTACGGCGTGTAGTACCCGCGCATGGCGTAGGAGCGGGTGATGAAGTCCTTTATGGACTTGTTTAGCGCATGCCCCATGTGAATGTCGCCATTGGAGAACGGAGGACCGTCATGCAGGTTGAAGCGGGGGTGACCCTCGTTCTTTTTGAGCATCTCGTTGTAAATATCAAGCTCTTCCCAGTGCCTGAGCATTTCAGGCTCGCGCTTGGGCAGACCCGCGCGCATGGGAAAGTCGGTTTTCGGCAGATTAAGCGTTGCGTTAAAATCCTGTGGCATATGCGTACACTCCTATATGTCTTGGTGTAAATGTGTATATAACGGCTGAACGGGGCGGACGTTCACACGCGCGCCCCGGGTGCAGCAGGCAAAAAGACCTTAGCTCTCAGAGATTGAAGGTCTGCGTCCTGTCAATGTTCTTTCTGGGCTTGGACGGGGTCTTCATCGAAGAGGAGAGGTCGATGTTGACGGGAGGCTCGGGCTGGATCTTGGAGACGGACTCCTCAATGCTGCGCACGGCGCTGTCTACATCCGCGCCGTCGGCGGCGGGTGCGGCAGGTGCGGCGGGTGCTGCGGGCGCGGCTGCAGGTGCGGAGGCGGTCATCCCGGCGGCGATAGCGTCGAGATTGCGCAGCTGCGTGCTGCACAGCGCGCGCGCCGCGTCAAAGAACTTCTCCGTCGCCGCCTTTGCGTCCTCAAGACGCTTCTGCTGGCGGTTGACCTCTTCCTCAATGCCGCCGACGCGGGCCTTGACCTGAAGCTCGGCGTCCTCTATCATTGCGGCGCTTCTTGTGCGCGCGTCGTTTTCTATCTGCACGGCGAGCTTCTGCGCGGAGAGAACGGCCATGTTCAGCGCCTCTTCATTTGCGCGGTACTCCTCTATCTTATCGACCAGCACCTTCATCTTGCTCTTGAGCACGGCGTTTTCCTTCTGGTACGCCGTCACGTCGTCGGCAAGCTCCTCAAGAAAATCGTCCACAGCCGCCATATCATAGCCGCCAATCCGGGACTTATCAAATGTCTTTTCACGAATGTCCTGAGCAGTGATCATATAATTATCCACCTTTCGTTTTCTTTAGGCAACGCCCACACAATACGCCGGCGGCATCCGACGGATAATTCGCACCCTGACTAAGCAGCTTTTTGAAATACACAAAGTATTCCTGCGTAAAAAGCATCGTCCTCAGAGCACAGATTCTCTCGCCGGCTGCACTTGCCGTATCGTGCGGTGCTGCCTTAGGGCATGCAGAAGTTCTGCAGGTTTTGTTTCTATGAACAGAGCTTTCAAAGATACTGCCCGCCGCTGACGGGCTGATCGCCCTGCGCGCCGAGAATATCAACGTTCTGCGGGGTGACGAAATATGTCTTAGCGGAGACGGGGGTTATCTTCCCCTGCAGCGCATAGGCGATACCTGATATAAAGTCGAGCAGCCGCCTTGCCGTGTCGCCGGGCAGTCCCTCGAGCGTCATCACGACCGAGCGGTTGGCGCGGATGTGATTGACGATCTCCCCAGCCTCGTCAAAGGTCTTGGGGGAAAAGAGAATGACCTGCGACTCCTTGCCGCCGAAGCTCACGCGCCCCTGCTTGGGAGCGGCGGACTGCTTTTTGCCGAAGTTGCCGAAGAGACTGCCATCGCCCTGGGAGGGCTGCGCCTGCGCTTTCACGGCGGGTCTGGCGGTCTGCTTCTGCTGCTGGGGGCGGCGCTGCGGCTGCGGCTGACCCTGCGGGGTCTCGGCAAAGCTGCTTTCAAAAAGCGCCTGCTCGCGGCTGGCGGGCTGCGCCTGCGCCGGGGGCTGCGCCTGCGGCTTATACTGTGCGTCAGCGCCCTCAAAAAAATCATCCTCATCATCGTAAGGCTGGGTAAGCTTTCTAAGTTCGTCCATGAAACCCATGAAGTAAGTGCCTCCAAAGTCAAAAATGATCTGCATCAGGGCCGCGCGGGCGAAAGCGCCCGGATGGTCGTTTGAGACCGGGTGAAAGCATAGACCCTGCTGTCAGCCCCGGACGCGCGGCGGCTCAGTGCCCGGCACCGTAATCGCGCGCGCCGAAGATAGCGGTGCCCAGACGGATCATGTTGGCGCCGCAGTCTATGGCGGTCATATAATCCCCGCTCATACCCATAGACAAAAAGTCCATACATATATTATCGTATTTTTTTTCGCCATTGTCAATAAAAAGCTGATTCATGAGCTCAAAATATGGTCGGTTTTCTTCTCCGTCGGCGCAAATCGGGGGTATCGCCATCAATCCGCGGACAAAAATCCCCTCCAGAGCCGATGCATGGGCGAGCGCGGAGGTTATCCCGCCTGGCGCGAAGCCGGATTTTGCCGCCTCTGCGCCGACGTTCACCTCCAGCAGAACGTCCTGCACGATCCCGCGCGCCACGGCGGTGCGGGCGATGCAGTCCATAAGCTCGACGCTGTCAACGCTGTGGATGAGAGATGCCGTGCCCACGACCTTGTTCACCTTGTTTTTCTGCAGATGCCCGATAAAGTGCAGCGCCGCGCCGTCATAGGCGTGCTCCGCGTTCTTCTGCACAAGCTCCTGCACGCGGTTTTCCCCGCATATGGCAAGCCCTGCCGCGATAGCCTCGCGCACGCGCTCGGCGTCGTTCATCTTCGTTGCGCCGACAAGGTAGATATCCTCTGCGCGGCGGCCGGCGCGTTCGGCGGCGCGGGCGATGTTTTTTCTAACCAGCGCCAGGTTATCCGAGATAGTCATTGTCTTTATCCCTCCAATCGGCGAGAATGCGCATACCCTCGCGGATCCCGCCGTTCTCCGCGGCGAGCGCAAAGCCCTCTCCGCTGTATATGATCTCCGCCCTCACGCGCTCAATGCGGGAGAGAGCGAAGCAGTAGACATAGTCATTTCCCGCCGCATCGCGCTCTATGGCGGTCGGCGGCAGCGCCAATCCGCTAACGCGCGAGACGGTCAGCGCCGCGCTGCACCGGCGGAGCGCCATCAGATCCGCGCCGTCCTCCGTCACGCGGAAGAGGAGCGCCGGGCGCGCGCCGGAAAAGTCCGCGGCGATGAGCCGCGCCGTCACGGGATACTCCGCGCCGTCAAACGTCAGCTCATATTCGCCCTTCTCCGGCGCCGCCATGCCGGGCGCGCCCAACGCGGCATAATACCAGTCGAACCCTTCGACGAGCCGCCCTGCGGCGGACGCATATTCCTGCGGCTCTGACGCGAGCAGCGCCTGCACCGTGCCGGCGGAGAAATCCTCGAGCGCGGACGGTGAGAGGTATTCATACCCGTCCACGGCGGAATAGAAAACGGCCGAGCCCGCCGTGCGCGCGCCGCAGCGCGCAGCAAGGCGCGCGCCGTCCTCCGCCGCGTACAGGGCGGCGGAGGAGGCGGAAACGACGCTCTCGCGCCGCACGGCGATGCCCTCGAGCGTCACGCAGTTTTTGACCGTGCGCCGCTCAAGCACGGCGAGGGCGGCGGAGCGGCCGCCCGCTGCGGAGAAATGCGCCAGCACATAAGCGCATACCGCCGCAAAAAGCACCGACACCACCAGCCCCATAAATGCGGCGTCGCGGCGCAACTTATGTATCCAGCTCCAGCTCGAGCGCCTTTGGCGGCACGATGGTGGAGATCGCGTGCTTATAGATAAGCTGCTGCTTGCCGTCGGAATCGAGAATGACGGTGAAGCCGTCAAAGCCCTTTACCGTGCCGTGCATCTGGAAGCCGTTCATGAGGAACATCGTCACCACCAGCCTGTCCCGGCGTACCTGATTGAGAAAAATGTCCTGGAGATTCTGCGTTTTCTGCATATATGCCAACTCCTTTTTCCGAAGCGGCATGTCCTTGCGCGCCGCTTCCTCTTGTATTCACGGGAGCGGCTGAACCGTACCCGCGGTATATCATGATATACCGCAGCGGCGTATAAAATCTGTCGAAACCTGCCGCGCCGCGAGAAAATCAGGGTCGGCGTCCCAGCGTATCCATAATGCGTCCTCCCAGCGGCGGAACCATGTCAGCTGGCGCTTGGCGTAGCGGCGGGAGTTCTGCTTGATGAGCGCGATCGCCTCCTGCCGTCCAAGCTCCCCGCGAAGCGCCGCGGCGGTCTCCTTATAGCCTATCGCCTGCATGGACGTCGAGCGCGCGGACACGCCGCGCTCCAAAAGCCCCGACACCTCGTCGAAAAGCCCTGCGCGCACCATTTTGTCCACGCGGGAGTCTATCATGGCATACTGCCGCGCGCGGTCGGCATAGCAGAGAACGATGCGCGCCGCGTCATAGCGCGGGGGAAGAGCGCGCGTAGCGGCGTCGTGCGCCGTGGCGGTTTCGCCCGTGAGCGTGTAGATCTCCAGCGCGCGGACGATGCGGCGCCTGTCCGTCGCGGCGAGCTTTGCGCCGCGCTCGGGGTCTATCCGGCGGAGCTTATCGAGCATCGCCTCTCCGCCGCGCTCGTCGTATTCGCGCGAGAGCGCCTCGCGCAGCTCGCGGCTCTCCTGGGTGTCGGCAAAGCTCCGCCCGGAGAGGAGGGAGTCTATATAAAGCCCCGTGCCGCCGACTATCACCGGCAGCTTTCCGCGCGCGAGTATATCCTCGCAGCACGCCGCCGCCTCGTCCACGTAGCGCGCGGCGGAGTAAGGCTCGTCAGGGTCTGCAACGTCGAGCATATGGTGCGCGACGCCGGCGCGCTCGGCGACCGTCGCCTTTGCCGTGCCGATGTCCATGCCGCGGTAGACCTGCATGGAATCGGCAGAGACTATCTCGCCGTTCAGCTTCTGCGCCAGCGCGACGGACAGCGCCGTTTTCCCGGATGCGGTAGGCCCTGCAATTATAACGACCTTATCCATCAAACTATCCTCTTGAACTGTTTGTCCAGATCGCGGCGCGTCATGGTTATGGAGACGGGTCTGCCGTGCGGGCAGTATTTCACCTGTCCGGAGAGAACGGCGGCGGCAATGCGCTCAAGCTCCTTTGCGTCCGTGTCCCAACCGGCCTTTATCGCCGCCTTGCACGCCACGGTGTGCAGTATCTCATCGCGCGCATCCTCCGCACTTAGGCTTTTCCCGCGGCGCAGCTTTTCGCATATTTCCTCCACCGCGGCCACGGCGTCTCCCGGCAGCATATCCGCCGGCAGCGCGCGCAGTATATACTCACGCTCGCCGAAGGCGTCCAGCTCGAAGCCGAGCGCCGAGAGCAGCGCGGAATTTCTTTCGATAAGCTCCATGCTCTCCCCGTCGAGACGCAGCGTCACCGGGGCAAGCAGGCGCTGGCTCATGATCTCGCCCGGCGCGGCTTTGAGACGGTCGAATATCATGCGCTCGTGCGCGGCGTGCTTGTCTATCCAGATAAGCTCATCGCCGGTCTCCACGATGATATAGGTCCTGAGAGCCTCACCCACTATCTTGTGGTCGGGCACGGAGGAGCTTTCAACATTTTGCACAGGGTTTTCAACAGGGGGCTGGGTCAAAATGGGCGCGGAAGCCGTCGTATCAGCGCCTTTTTTGTCGTTTTCCGTCGAAACGCGGGGGGAGGTGAGGTCGAGGCGCGTCTGATACGGCACATCGCGGGTCATAAAGGCACTCATATCGCCGCCGGCGCTTGCAGAGGGTGTATACGCCCTTTGCGCCGGGAAGATCCCGCGCGCGGCGGAAAGGCCCGCCTTCGCGCCCGGTGCGGCGCTCTGCCGCGGCGGCGTCCAGCCATGCCGGGCATATGCTGCCTGCGCGCTCTCGCGCGGCGCTTCGGTGCGGCTCGCGTCTTTCGCGGCATCAGGCGCGGTCTGACCGGATGTGCCTGCGCCCACGCGGCTCTCCCCGGTGAGGGCAAAGAGCGCGGCGTGGTAAACAAGGTCGAACACCTTCTTTTCATAGGAGAACTTGACCTCGGTTTTCGCGGGGTGCACGTTCACATCCACGCTGCCGCAGCCAAGCTCGAGATACACCACGCACGCGGGGTAGCGCCCGGTGAGGAGGGTGTTTTTATATGCCTGCTCCACTGCCGCCTGCAAAAGCGCGGATCTGATGAAGCGCCCGTTGCAGAAAAAGTACTGCGCGCCGCGGCTGCCGCGCCCGGCGGAGGGGGAGGACACAAACCCGCGCACGCGCACGCCGTCGTCCTCGCTGGCAATCTCCAGAAGCGTGGAGGCAAGCTCGCGGCCAAGAAGCGAATACGCGCAGGAATCGAGCCGCCCGTCCCCGGGAGAGAAGAACTCCTCACTGCCGTCGCGGATGAAGCGCACGGACACCTCCGGTCTTCCCAGCGCGCAGCGCAGCGCCGCGAGCGTGCATGCGGCGGCCTCGCTTCTGTCGGACTTGAGGAATTTCAGCCGCGCAGGAGTGTTGTAAAAAAGATCGCGCACGATCATGCTCGTCCCCTCCGGGCAGCCGCAGGGTGTCATGTCCTGAATGTCGCCGCCGTCGAGCGTGACGAGCGTGCCCTCATCCGTGCCGCGAAGCCGCGTTTTCAGCTCTATGCGCGACACAGCGGAAATCGCCGCGAGAGCCTCGCCGCGAAAGCCCATCGTGCTTATCGCTTCGAGACCGCGCTCATCGTGCAGTTTGCTGGTCGCGTGGCGCAGAAAGGCAACGCCCGCGTCCTCGCCCGCCATGCCCACGCCGTCGTCCGTCACGCGGATATAGGTCGCGCCGCCGCCGCGGATCTCCACGGTCACATTTTTTGCAAGTGCGTCGAAGGAGTTTTCCATCAGCTCCTTCACCACGGACGCCGGGCGCTCCACGACCTCGCCCGCGGCGATCATGTCCGCCACATGTGGGGACAGCACGTTTATAACTGCCATATATAAAGCTCCTGAATCCATTACTTTGCAAGAGAAAATATTATACCGTAAATCTGTTGAAAAATCCATAACAATTATGTTAAAATAAAATGCCAAACCACGATTTGAGGGAAGACAGAACACAATGAGCTACGAAAGAAAAGTAATAGACACAGCGGATATAAAGCGGCAGGAGGACATATGCCGCGCCATTGCCGAGCGCAACGCCCGCGAGGGCGTGACGAAGCTTGCGATGGTGGACACCTACGGCTGCCAGCAGAACGAGGCGGACAGCGAGAAGCTGCGCGGGTATCTGGCGGAGATGGGCTGCGGCTTCACGGAGGATGAGTTTGAAGCGGACATCATCGTCGTCAACACCTGCGCCGTGCGTGAGCATGCGGAGATGCGCGTGCTGGGCAACGTCGGCGCGCTGACGCACGCGAAAAAGGCGAAGCCCGGGCAGATCGTTGCGGTGTGCGGCTGCATGGTGCAGCAGCAGCATATGGCGCAGAAGATAAAAATGTCATACCCGGTGGTTGACCTTGTTTTCGGCCCGCACGAGCTGTGGCGCTTCCCGGAGCTTCTGCAGCGCACGATGGACAGCCATAAGCGCGTTTTCGCCACGGAGAAGGATGACGGCAGCGTCGCCGAGGGCATCCCGGTGCGCCGCGTAGACGGCGTGAAGGCGTGGCTTTCCGTCATGTACGGGTGCAACAACTTCTGCACCTACTGCATCGTCCCCTATGTCCGCGGGCGCGAGCGCTCCAGAAGACCGGAGGACGTTGTGGCAGAGGCGAGGGAGCTTATAGAGGCGGGGTATAAGGACATCATGCTGCTCGGGCAGAACGTCAACTCCTATGGGCTTGACCTCGGCACGGACACGGACTTTGCCGATCTCATCCGCGAGATAGACAAGATACCGGGGGATTACCTCATCCGCTTCATGACGAGCCACCCCAAGGACGCAACGGAGAAGCTATTTAAAACCATGGCGGAGTGCGCCCACTGCGCCCATCAGCTGCACCTGCCGGTGCAGTCGGGCAGCGACAGGATACTGCGCAAAATGAACCGCAGCTACGACCGGGAAAAATATATACGTCAGGCGGAGCTTGCGAGAAGCTATATGCCGGATCTTGTGCTCACGACCGACATTATCGTGGGCTTCCCCGGCGAGAGCGAGGAGGACTTTGCCGATACGCTCAGCCTGTGCGAGCTTGTGCGCTTTGACGCGATGTTCACGTTTATCTATTCAAAGCGCGTCGGCACGCCGGCCGCCGCAATGCCCGATCCGTACACCCGCGAGGAAAAGCAGCGCCATTTCGACGCGCTTATGGAGGTGTCCAACCGCATTTCCGGCGAGAAGCACCGCGAGTATGAGGGGAAGACGCTGCGCGTGCTTGTCGATGGGGAGACGGGCAAGGAGGAATACAATCTCTCCAGCCGCACCAACGGCGGGCGGCTCGTCCATCTGCACGGCGATCCGGCGCTTATAGGGAAGTTCACAGACGTGAAAATAACCGCAAGCAACACATGGGCGCTCTACGGCGAGATCATAGATTAAAAGAAAGCAGGGCAGGGCAATGGCTGAGCTTACGCCGATGAAGCGGCAGTACAATGAAATAAAGGCAAAGCATCAGGACTGTCTGCTGTTTTTCAGACTGGGCGATTTTTACGAGATGTTTGATGAGGACGCGAAGCTCGCCGCGCGCGAGCTCGATCTCGCCCTCACCACGCGCGACCGCGGCGTGGAAGACCCCGAGGCGCGCACGCCCATGTGCGGCGTGCCCTACCACAGCGCCGAGGCGTATATTGCCCGGCTGATCGCCAAGGGGTACAAGGTCGCCATCTGCGAGCAGACGGAGGATCCCGCGCTTGCCAGGGGGCTTGTGGAGCGGGAGGTCATACGCATCATCTCTCCCGGCACGGTCACGGACAGCTCCATGCTTGTCGATGAGCGCAGCAACTACATATGCTCCGTCTACCTCGGACCCGACGGGAGCGGCGCGGCGTTCTGCGACATTTCAACGGGTGAATTCTGCTGCGCGGCGTTCTCCGGCGAGGACGCGGTGGGGCACATCGTCAACGAGCTGGGGCGCTTTGCCCCGCGCGAGGCGGTTTTGAGCCGCGGCGCGGAGGAGGAGCGGGCGATACGCGATTTTCTTTTGAAAAAGCTCGGCGGGATGCTGGAGACCGGGGGAAAACGCTTTGAATATATGCCTGCGGCGGCGCTTGTGTGCCGCCAGTTCGGCTTTGCCGACATAGACGAGAGCGGCCTGGGCGATACGCCCGCCGCGGTGTGCGCTGCAGGCGCGCTGCTCTCATACATTATCGACACGCAGAAGTTCGACATTTCACATATCCGCCGGCTCGACGTGTTCTACGGCGGGCGGTTTATGGAGCTGGACTGGTCTACGCGCAAAAGCCTTGAGCTGACGGAGTCGCTGCGCTCCGGCGAGAAGCGCGGCTCCCTGTTGTGGGTGCTGGACAAAACGAAGACCCCCATGGGCGGGCGCATGCTGCGCGCATGGGTGGAGCGCCCGCTTTTGTCGGCAGTGGCGATAAAACGCCGCCTCGCCGCGGTGGACGAGCTTGTGCGCGGCAACGTCACGCGCGGGGAGCTTATCGTGCAGCTGAAGGAAATCAGCGATATGCAGCGGCTCGTGGGGCGCTGCGTTTACGGCACGGCGGGCGCGCGCGATTTAAGGACGCTTTCAAACTGTGCCGCCGTGCTGCCGAAGCTGCGCGAGCTTCTGGAGCAGTTCACATCGCAGGAGCTGAAAAGCATCTCCGCGCTCGACACGCTCGACGACATCCGCCGGGAGATCGACCGCGCCATAGACGACGAGCCGCCGTTTTCCGTGCGCGAGGGCGGGTTTATCCGCCGCGGGTACTCCGAGGAGCTTGACCGCCTGCGCAACGTGCGCGACCATGGGGCGGAGATGGTGTCAAAGCTGGAGGAGCGCGAGCGCGAGCGCACCGGCATAAAAAAGCTCAAGGTCGGCTATAACCGCGTGTTCGGGTATTATATAGACGTGCCCAAATCCGCGGGCGATGCGAGCATACCGGAGGAGTATATAAGAAAACAGACGCTCGTATCCAACGAGCGCTACTTCACGCAGGAGCTCAAGGAGCTTGAAAACACCCTCCTCACATCGCGCGACAGGATAAACCAGCTGGAGTTTGATTTCTTCACGGAGCTTCGGCAGAGCGTTGCGGAAAAGGTGGAGCGTATACAGTCCGCCTCAGACGCTGTGGCGCGGCTGGACGTGCTGTGCTCTCTCGCGGAGACGGCGGTGAAAAACAACTACACCATGCCCGAGGTAGACGCCTCCCGCGAGCTTACGATAGTCGAAGGGCGGCATCCCGTCGTTGAGCAGAGCATGAAGGACGTGCTCTTCGTTCCGAATGACACCCGCCTCAACGACACGACCGACCGTGCCGCCATCGTGACGGGACCGAACATGGCGGGCAAGTCAACGTATATGCGCCAGACGGCGCTCATCGTCCTCATGGCGCAGATGGGCTCGTTCGTGCCGGCAAAAAGCGCGACCGTCGGCATCGTAGACCGCGTGTTCACGCGCATCGGCGCGTCGGACGACCTTGCCTCCGGGCAGTCAACGTTCATGGTGGAGATGAACGAAATGGCGGAAATACTCCGCCACGCGACGGGTGCGTCGCTGCTGATCCTCGACGAGATCGGGCGCGGCACATCGACGTTTGACGGCATGGCGATAGCGCGGGCTGTGCTTGAATACTGCGCGGACAAAAAAAGGCTCGGCGCAAAGACGATGTTCGCCACGCATTATCATGAGCTGTCCGCGCTCGAGGGCGAGCTGCCGGGCGTAAAAAACTACAACATCACGGCGAAAAAACAGGGCGGAACGCTCGTTTTTCTGCGGAAAATAGTTCCCGGCGCGGCGGACGACAGCTACGGCATCGAGGTCGCAAAGCTTGCGGGGCTGCCGGACGCGGTGATCGCCAAGGCGAAGGGCTACCTCAGGGAGCTTGAAAGCGGCGGCACGGAGGCGTTTACCCCGGCGCACGGCGGCGATGCCGGCGGGCAGATAAGCTTTGCCGACGTCGGCGCGGACGAGGTGCGCGAGACGCTTCGCACCACGGATCTGAATACGCTCACGCCCATAGAGGCGATGAACCTCCTTTTTGAGCTGCAGAGAAAGGCGCGCGGATGATGGACGAGAAAGAAAAAAAGCCCGTGCCGCCGCTGAAAGGCAGCGCGCTCACAAAGCGCGAGGCGGTATGCGTGCTGGCGTATCTGCCGGTGCACGCCGCGCTTCTGCCGCTTTTGCTGGGGCGGCTGACCGCGGAGGGAACGCTCACGGAGGCTCAGGCAAACTTTGCCCTCTACGCCGTCGGCGTTATATATATGCTCGCCGCCGCGTGGAATTTTCTCCGCCGGGATTTCCATACGCTCTGCGACAGACCGTTTTTCACCGCCGTCGAGATCATATACAGCTACGGTCTGATGCTGCTGTTCAACTTTTTTGTCGGGCTTTGCCTGAGCGCGGCGAAGCTTGCGGACAATCCCAACAACACCGCCGTGGCGGCGCTGGCAAGGGAGGACTACGGCACGGTGGCGGCGATGGCGGTTTTCCTTGCGCCGATAGTGGAGGAGCTTATCTTCCGCGCCGGCGTTTTCACCCTGCTGCGCCGCCGCAGCCGCACCGCGGCATACGCGGCGAGCATGCTGCTTTTCTCGCTGTATCACGTGTGGGGCTACGGCATACAGGACGCTCGCTGCTGGCTGTATATAGTGCAGTATCTGCCGGCGTCATGGCTGCTTGCGCGGCTTTATGATCGCACAGACAGCATCTGGAGCTGTATATTCTTCCATATGCTTGTCAACGGCGTGTCCGTAAAGGCGCTGACCATGCTGGGGTGAGACGATGGCAGACGTATTTCAGATCGAGGCGATAGCGCACATCGAGAGCGATTTTGCCGGAAAATTCGGCATCCCGCGGCAGGCGGGGCTTGTGGACGCGCTTGAGGCGCGGATCGTATTTGAAGAGAAGTACCGCAGTGCCGACGCGCTGCGCGGGATAGAGGGGTTTTCGCATCTGTGGCTCATCTGGCAGTTTTCGGCGAACCTGCGCGAGGACTGGTCGCCCACGGTGCGCCCGCCGAGGCTCGGCGGGAACGAGCGCATGGGCGTTTTCGCCACGCGCTCGCCGTTTCGCCCGAATGCGCTGGGGCTGAGCTGTGTGCGCCTTGTGCGCGTCGAGAACGACGGCAGGCGCGGCTGTACGCTCGTTGTCGCGGGGGCGGATCTCATGGACGGTACGCCGGTCTTTGACATCAAGCCCTACGTCGCTTATGCCGACGCGCACCCGGACGCGCGCTCCGGCTTCGCCGGTGCGCCGCCCGCCGGTATCGCCGTGGTAATTCCCCCGGCGCTTCTTGCGCGTGTGCCCGATGGGAAGCGGGCGGCGCTGCGCGGCGTGCTCGCGCTCGATCCGCGCCCGCGTTATCAGCACGACGCGGCGCGCGTATACGCCATGGACTTTGCCGGGCTGAATATAAAATTCACCGTAAGCGAGGATACGCTGACGGTGACGGATATTGAGTGATCGGAGATAGCGATCATACGAAAAAACGCCGCCCGGCAGGGCGGCGCTTTCATTATATCTTCATATTGTTTGCCGTGCGGCGGAAAAGCGTATTACAGGCGTTCGAACCCGTCGTTGGGCTGCTCGCGTTCGGGCTTGGGGCGGCGGCGGAAATTCGTGATGAGCACCCAGTTGTACATCACCAGCATCATCGCCGACGAAAAATACATCAGCTGCATCCCTATATAGCGCTCGTCCGCAATGACCATGATGTCAACTGCGGCGGCGAGCATGGAAAAGAACATGCTGCGCCATGCGTTCGGCGCGCCGAACGCCCAGCCCGCCGCGCGGAAAAATGCGATTATCGAAAGAATGATGGCAAGAGCCTCCGGCGCGTAAGCCCACACGACCGGATTGATGGCGTTGACCTTATAGAGCACCACCAGCCATACGCAGAAGAAGAGTATGGGGATGAACATCAGAAAGCACACGGTTCTTATAACGGTGGCGTGGGGCTTGTTTGCGCAGGCAAGCACAAGAGGGAACGCCAGCCCGTCCAGCACGCCCACGAGCGCCAGCACCCGCATATAGGCGGCGTTCTGATCCGTCTCGGAGCTGATAAGCAGCAGCAGCGACCCGATGACCATCATCCCGCCGATGAGCCAGCGCACCGCGGAGTAGAGCCTGCCGCCGTTATAAAAGGCGTCATAGAAATCGTCCGGCACAAACCAGCGGTCTGCACGGAAGCGGTCAACAAAGCGCAGGAAGATGTATCCCGAGATGAGCACCATCAGCGGCACGAGCACGTTGAAAATGCTTTTGTCCACAAGCCCTTCGTCGTTGAATGCCAGCATCGTCTGAAGCCAGCGGATGAACACGCTGAACGCGCCCGCACCGCAGACATAGCAGGTTATCTCAAGCGCCTTTTTCGAAAGCGCTATACGCTGGCGCATTTCGTCGTCCGTAAATTGTCTTGGCATATTCCACATTACCTCACAGTAATATATAACGCGGCTATTCTATACTCATTTGCCCGAAACGTCAAGTGAAGCGACGCATACTACAGGAGAAATCAACGGATGAAGAAGATACTTATCATGTGTTATACCGTGCTCGCGCTCGCGTTTATCGCGCCGCTTTTCCTGCGCGATGAGCCGGAGGAGACCTCCGCCGCGCCCGTTATCACGCCGGGCGCGGCGCTGACCCCGCCGCCGTCGGACAAGCCCGCTGCGCGGCGCGAGGCGGTCGGGAGCATACGGGTGCTCGCAGGAGGCGCCGTGCAGACCATGGATATGACGGACTACCTCACCGGGGTGGTCGCAGCGGAGATGCCGGCGGGCTTTGAGGAGGAGGCGCTGCGCGCTCAGGCGGTCGCCGCGCGCAGCTACGCGCTCTACTGCGCCGCCGCGCACCGCCACGCCGGCGCCGACGTCTGCGCCGACAGCGGCTGCTGTCAGGCGTGGCTGGACGACGCCGGTATGCATGAACGGCTGGGAAAAGACTATGACTATTATGCCGCAAAGCTCCGCCGCGCCGTGGAGACGACGGCGGGGGAGTATCTCACGTATGAGGGCGCGCCGGTGTTCGCGGCGTTCCATTCGTCCTCTGCCGGGGCGACGGAGGACAGCGGGCGGGTGTGGAACGCGGTGCCGTATCTTGTCAGCGTTCCCACGCCGGAGAGCGCCGATACGGTTCCGGGGTATGTCAGCACCGTGGACGCCGCGCCGCTGGATCTGCGCGACAGCATACTCTCCGTCTGCCCGGACGCGGACTTCACGGGCGATGCGTCAACATGGATCGGCGAAACGCGGCGCGATGCGAGCGGGCGGGTAGAGTGCGTCACGCTGGGCGGGAAGGAGATACAGGGCACAAAGCTGAGATCGCTCTTTGCCCTGCGCTCCACGGCGTTCACGCTGGAGTACACAGGTGAGACGTTCCGCTTCACGGTGACGGGCTTCGGGCACGGCGTGGGCATGAGCCAGTACGGCGCGAACGTCCTTGCCTGCGGCGGCGCGGACTACCGCGAGATACTTGCGCACTATTACCCCGGCACAACACTCACCGCGGCTGAATAGAATGAGCCATGGAGGTGGTGCAGGTGAAATATGCCGTTGTGGGCGGAGATGCGCGTTCGGCGCTGCTTGCGGCAATGCTTGCGCAGGACGGACACCGTGTATGCGCCTTTGCCCTTGAAAAGGCGGAGCTGGGCGAGGCGGTCAAGACCGGGTGTCTGCAGGGCTGCGTATATGGGGCGGACTGCGTGGTGCTGCCCGTTCCGGCGGAGAGCGGCGGACTGCTCAGCACGCCCCTGAGCGATAACGTTCTGCGCATGAGCGAGGTCATGGGCGCGCTCTGGCCGGGGCAGATACTCATTGCCGGGCGGCTGAGCGACGCATCGGCGGCAATGGGGCTGCGCGCGGGGGTACATATGGAGGATGTGATGCTGCGTCCGGAGTTTGTGATGGGCAATGCGGCGCTGACCGCAGAGTGCGCCGTTGCACGGCTTATCGACGAGAGCGACCGCGCGCTCATGGACAGCGCGGTGCTCGTGTGCGGCTGGGGCAGAATAGGAAGGATACTTGCTCTGCGTCTTGCGGCGCTCGGCGCCTCGGTCACGGTCGCGGCGCGCTCGCGCAGGGCGCGCGCGGAGGCGGAGGCGCTGGGGCTGGGCAGTGTGGATTATGCGGTTCTTGAAACGGAGATGGGTGCGTTCGACTTTGTGGTGAACACCGTGCCGGCGCGCGTGCTGACGGACGCGATGCTGTGCATGGCGGGAGAGGACGCGCTTTTTCTGGAGCTTGCGTCCCCTCCGGGCGGGTTTGACCGGACTCTCGCGGAAAACATCGGGCTGCATGCCGTCGCCGCGCCCGGACTTCCGGGGAAGTACGCGCCGCGCAGCGCCGCCGCGCTCATCAAAAGCACGATCTATGACGTGCTGAGGGAACAGGAGGAGTAGCGTATGAATGAAAGAAAGCGTCTGGGGCTCGCGCTGTGCGGGTCGTACTGCACGTATGATAAGCTCTTTGCCGCGGCGGCGCGCCTGCGGGAGGATTACGAGCTTATCCCCATCATGAGCGAGACCGCCGCCCGGACGGACACCCGCTTCGGCACGGCGGACGAAAATATCCGCCGCCTTACGGAGCTGACCGGACGCGAGGTCATCACGACCGTAGCCGGCGCAGAGCCGTTAGGACCGGCAAAGCCGCTCGACGCGCTTTTGATCGCGCCGTGCACCGGCAGCACCCTTGCAAAGCTCGCCCACGGGATAACGGACGGCGCCGTCACCATGGCGGCAAAGGCGCATCTGCGCAATGCCCGCCCGCTGGTTATCGCATTTTCCACCAACGACGGGCTGTCCGGCTCGGCGGAGAACATCGCGCGGCTTCTCAACCGCAGGAACGTCTATTTCGTTCCGTTCGGGCAGGATGACCCGCTGGGGAAGCCGTGCTCCCTGCAGGCGGACTTCACGCTCCTTGCAGACACGGTCGCCGCCGCGCTGCGCGGCGTGCAGATACAGCCGATCCTGAAATGATAAATACGCCCGGGGCATTGCCCCGGGCGATAGCGATTATATTATAGATTACTGCTGGCTCACTGCCCGCTCTCTGCGCCGTCGGTCCTGCCGTAGTATATCCCGGCGTATTCCTCGGGGGCAGGGCGCTCGCACTTGGGATCGAGCCAGTAGAAGCTGTACTCCTGATAGTTATAGCCCAGCTGCTCGCGCAGCTTTTCGTGACGCTCTACCCAGTGGTAGGTGGCGTTGTTCTCGTCATACCATGTGTAGCGCCAGGCGTCGCCCTGCGCCTCGGAGGAGGCGGTGCTTATCTTGCAGTTGGGCGCGCGCTTTTGCATTTCTTCGATCTGATCGGCGGGGATGGGGGTCAGCGTGCCTATCCACAGGCGCTCCAGCTCCGTCAGGGAGTAGAGCGGGGAAATATCCGTGAGGTTGGGAAGATTGGATATGTTCAGGTGGCGAAGACCCGTCAGCCCCGAAAGCGGGGAGAGATCCGTCACGTTTGTGGTGAATATCTCAAGGTATTCAAGCTTCGGGCAGCTTGCCAGCGGGGAAATATCGGACAGAGGGTTCATCGCAATGATAAAGACCTCAAGCTCAGGCATGCTCTCCACGAAGCTGATATTATATATCAGTTCATTGTGCCCGAGATCGACGTATTTTGCCTTTGTGCAGTATTTGAGCTTATCGACCTCCGCGTCGTCAAGCGCGCCGCCGACGGACGGGCGCGAGGCAAGAATGCGCTCCGTATCGGTGCGCACGCTGTAATACTGCCCAAACCAGATCCGCCAGATCACGTCAACGTCCGGAAACTGCTCGCGTATCTGCTGCATGCGCTCATTGCCGAGCGGCGTGACTATGCCGCCGTCGTCCATGTCGAGCGTTCTGCATTTTGTGAGCGCGGGGAGCGCCGCAGTTACGGCGTCGCCGTTGTCGCTTATCTCGGTCTTGCTGAGGTCTATGGTCTCGTCGGCGAGGGTGAAGGACTTGCCGTAGAGAGTGAAGGAATATTCAAATTCCGCCTGAGGACAGGCTTTTTCCAGCGCGGCGATCTCCTCCCATGTTAGCTTGCAGCCGCTCTCATCGCCGAGCGTGACGGAGGAGAGCGCGGTCATGCAGGGAAGGTAGGGGGTCAGCTCTGCGGCGGCGGCAGAGTCGATGCCGGTCAGGTCGAGCGCGGTCGCGTTGAGCGCGCAGTCTATGCCCCCGGCGGTGAAAGCGTAGGAGAAAGTGAGATCGGGGTGCGCTGCGGTGAGCGCTTGAAGGGTCTCCGCACTGAGCGGGGCGCTGCCGCCCTGCCCCAGATCGACGGTCCTGACGGCGGGAAGCCTGGAGAGCGCGGCTATATACGCATCGAGCGAAGCGCCGTCAACACCGGCAAAGCTCACGCTCTCGGTGTGGTTGTCCACGCGCGTTCCGTCCGGCAGGGCAACGTCGTAGGTCACATCAACCTGCGGGTGCGCCTGCGCCCAGGCGATTATCTCATCCGTGCAGCTGCTCCCGCGGAAGTCCGCCGTGCGCAGCGCGGTAAAGCCGTCCAGCTTTGCCGTTTCCCCATCGTGCAGCACGACGGTAAGATCGGTGGTATCATTTTTGAACGTGCCCTCCTCAAGGGCGACAGAGTGCGTCACCGCGGCGGCAACATCGTCAAAAGATATGCCCCACAGCCATGAGGCGCTGCATATAACGAGAAACAGCACATATATTGCCGCAAACAGCCCGGCGATTTTTTTGCCCTTCATCGGCGAAACCTCCGACAAGCCCTGAAATATTGAGGGGAATTCTGGGGGATGCAGTAAAGATAAGTATATCATTACATATGTTGTTTTTCAAGAACAAATGCGGCGGCTGCGCGAAGCGCCGCGCGTCAGGCTCATTGCGGGTACGTCGGCGGCGTGAGGCATCGTGAAGTCGCAAAAAGCGCGCGTTGCCCGGAACAAAAAAATCCGCAGAAAATTTCAAAAAAACTATTGACAAATCGAAGAGTGTTTGATAATATAATCAAGCCGTGGCCAAGTAGTTCAGCTGGTTAGAACGCCGGCCTGTCACGCCGGAGGTCGAGGGTTCAAGTCCCTTCTTGGTCGCCACAGTAAATGCCCCTTTTCTAAGGGGCATATACTTTGCTGCTATAGCTCAGTAGGTAGAGCGCATCCTTGGTAAGGATGAGGTCCCCAGTTCGAATCTGGGTAGCAGCTCCATCGTCGTCGCAAGCTTTGTATCGCTTGCGACGATTTTTTATGCTTTGCATCAAAAATCATCTCGCGCTCACTCCGCTGCGACTCCTCCCCACCTTGAACCCGCCTGCGGCTGGGCTTCAAGGTGGTTTTTGAATGAAACTCGGGTCAGCGCAGATAACGAGCTTTCCTGTGCAGGGTAGGCATGGGAGCTTTTTTGCGTTGGGCAGTCAACTCGAACTGGGGGACCGAATCCTATAAATTCTGATGTTCAAGAGCAGAGATGAACAAGCACAGATCATGCTTGCGCATTCCGGCGCTATGGTATATAGTAGAAGCAACAAAACCTTATACATGGAGCAGAGTTTATGGACTTGCAGAGGCTCACAATAGGACAGATGGCGGAGCTGAACCACGTGTCGGAGCAGGCGCTGCGCCTGTACGACCGGGAGGGGCTTTTGAAGCCGCAGTACACCGACGCCGCCACGGGCTACCGCTACTATCACATCACGCAGTCGGCAAAGCTCGACCTCATACAGAACATGAAGGTCTACGGCATGACGCTGCGGCAGATACGCGAGGTGCTCGACAACAACGACGCCGCGGCGCTGCAAAGGCTGCTGACCGAGCAGGCGGGGCGTGTGAGCGAGAGAATAGAACAGCTCATCCGTTCACGGCGCGCGATCATGCGCACGATAGAAAACTACAGGCGCTATGAAGCGATGCCCAAGAGCGGGGAGATCTTTCTCGAATTCATCCCGGAGCGCCGGATTTACCGTTATTCCTGCGACGTCAACTACTTCGATCAGGACGAGACGGGATATGAATATATGCTCAGACAGCTGAAAAGCCACCTTGTCGCGAATAATATGTCGCTGTCATACTTCAGCAATATCGGCACGATAATCCGGCGGGAGCATCTGCTCGCCGGGGATCTTTACTCCAACGAGGTGTTCCTTTTCGTCGATGACGACACGCGCAATGCCGGCACGGAGTGCGTGCCTGCTGCGGCGTATGCATGCCTTTGTTCAGACGAATTCAGCCGCGAGGAGGCGAACGTCCGCCGCCTTGTGGACTACGTCACGCGGCAGGGCTGGGAGATCGCGGGCGATTATATCTGCGAGGTAATTGTTGATTTCCCCGTGCTGGATATTGCGCGGCGGCAGATGTTCTATAAAACGCAAATACCTGTGAAGCTGTGAAGCGTGCCGTTATTAGCGCCGGGCTGCAAAAGGAGGGAAGACTGCCAGGAAGCGACTGATGAGGTGGGAAAAGGCCGAGTTCGCCGCAGATAGAAGACTTCTGATTGCGGCCGTCATTATTGATAATTGTGCAGCGGAAAACCTGTGCAAAATCACAGGCAATATTTTGCTTGACTTTATACCTGCAATAAAGATTATAATAAAGCCGTAAAGGTTGTTAAAAAAATAACCCGAGACGAAACTATAATTTTTGAGGAGGCTAATAATATGGATCGCAAGGTAAGAGTTGTTCAGTACGGTGCAGGGAAGATGAGCCGCTATCTGATGCGCTACGTGCTGGAGCACGGCGGGGAGCTTGTGGGCGCATTCTGCCGCAATAAGAACCATATAGGCAAGGACGTCTCTGAAATAATCGGCAACGGCTATCCCACGGTCGGCGTGGTCGTTGAGGATTCTGCGACGGCTGACGCGCGCATTGGAGAGCTGAAGCCAGACGTGTGCATCATCGCCACGCGCAGCACCGTCGCCGAGCTGGAGGATATATTCACCATCTGCGCGCACCACGGCGTCAACGCCATCACCACCTGCGAGGAGGCGCTCTATCCGTGGAACTCTTCTCCCGCGCTGACCGCGAAGCTGGACAAGCTGGCGAAGGAGGGCGGCTGCACGCTGACCGGCGTGGGATACTGCGACCTCTACTGGGGCACGATGGTCACAAACCTCGCCGGTTCCTCGCACAAGATCACGAAGATCGTCGGCAGCAGCTCCTACAACGTTGAGGATTACGGCGTGGCCCTGGCGGAGGGGCACGGCGCGGGGCTGACGGTCGAAGAATTCAACAAAACCATCGGCTGCTACAACGATACGCCCTCCGACGAGATGAAGGAGCTTGTGGAGAGCGGCAGATACGTGCCGAGCTATATGTGGAACCAGAACGGCTGGCTGTGCAGCAAGATGGGACTGCACGTCGTATCCCAGACGCAGAAGTGCATCCCCTGCATCGACAAGGAGGATCTCAGGAGCGAGACTTTGGGCATGGTCGTCAAGGCGGGCAACGCCACCGGTATGCGCGCCGTCGTCACCACCACGACCGAGGAGGGCATAACCTTTGAGACCGAGTGCATAGGCAAAATATATAATTCCGAGGAAATAGACCGCAACGTGTGGACGCTCTACGGCGAGCCGGAGACCACCTGCATCGTCAACCAGCCCGCTACGGTCGAGCTGACCTGCGCCACGCTCGTCAACCGCATCCCGCAGCTTATCGACGCGCCCGCGGGCTATGTTACCACTGACCGCTTCCCCTATAACGAGTACATGGTCCACCCGATGAACACCTACGTCAAGACAAAGTAAAAAGGCGCGTCGTCATAACAGCACCCAAAGCCCTCCCGCAATCAGCCGCGGGAGGGCTTTTCCGCGGCGGCGGAGATGATCTACTGCGTGTGGGGTCTTGTCTGGGGCTGGCTGACGATAGTGCTGCGCGGCTGGTGGAACAAAAAAGCCGGGCTGGAATAATCAGAACGAAGAAGGAGGAACAGCAATGTCCGCAGAATATATGCATATCGGAATACCCGTGCTCAACAAAAAGCCGGGGATGGTCTACAACGAGTGGGGCGGCTTCTGGGTAAACCAGAGCGTGGACGAGTACGACTACAAGATAGAATACCTCAAGTTTGAGGAGGGAACGCGCTTCCCCGAAATACTCTCCAAGCAGCCGCATGTCGCCTACAAGGTCGATGATATGATGCCTTACGTCGAGAAGGCGGAGCGCGTCATCTTCGGACCGGAGGTGCTCAGCGAGACGGTGCGCCTTGCGTTCGTGGTGATGGACGACGCGATAATCGAGCTTTACGAGGAAAAATAAGAAGCATACATCACTCCTTTTTATATCCATTCTATATGAAAACCGCCCAGAGCAATGCTCCGGACGGTTTTTGCTTTGTTGGCTTTTATTTAATTGCGCGCTGCGTCTACTGCTGGTAGTGGTGCGCATCCTGCAGCACCATCTCCTTGACCTTCAGCAGACGCACCTTGGTGGAGTTCTCGTTCTCCTCAAGCTTCATGGAGATATACTTGATGTTCCCCTCAAGCTCGGGGATCATGACATACTCGAGCGCGTTGACGCGGCGGCGGGTCTTTTCTATCTCCTCCGCGAGAAGCTGCATGGTCTTTTCGACCTGCGCCAGCTCCAGCATATCCTCAAAAACCTTTGCCAGCTTGTCCAGCGCGTCGTCCAGCTCGCCGGAGGTCTGCGCGAAGCCGTAAGGGTATATCTCGCTTGGGTCGTTGCTTCTGGTCTTGAATGAGTAGACAGGAACGTTGACGCTCATGATGTTTTTGAACGTCATCCCCAGCTCCACGCTCTGACGCGGATAGAGCAGCGCCTGCTCCAGCATCTCAGGGGACATGATGGCGCTTGCCACCTGAAGCGACGAGAACGCCGCCGTCAATCCTTCCTCAACGCGGGTGCGCAGCTGCTTGTTGAGCTTGACCACGTCCATGAACTGGCGCATGAGCTCGTCGCGCTTGTCCTTGAGGAGCTTGTGTCCGCGCCGTGCAGTCTTGAGCCTGCCCTTGAGCTGGTTGAGCACCATTCTGGTCGGGGTTATAGCGGTGCTTGCCAAAAAGCATCACCTCCGTTTTTGTAAAATAATATGGGATTCAGCCTTTTGGACTTACTTTTTGGGCATATACTTGTCGATCATTTCGGGCTTGATGCGCTTGAGCTCGCGGCGCGGCAGTATGCTCAGCAGCTGCCAGCCGATGTTGAGCGTCTCCTCGATGGAGCGGTTGGTGTTGTTGCCCTGGCTGACATAGACCTTTTCAAACTCGTCCGCGAACTGCGCGAAGAGCTTGTCGTCGTCCGACAGTGCCGCCTCGCCCAGTATGGTCATGAGCTCCTTGGCGTCCTTGCCGCGGGAGTACGCGGCGAAGAGCTGGTTCATGGTGCCGGCGTGGTCCTCGCGGGTCTTGCCCTCGCCTATGCCCTTGTCCTTCAGGCGGCTCAGCGACGGCAGAACGTCCACCGGCGGCACGATGCCCTTGCGGTGCAGGTCGCGGGAGAGGATGATCTGACCTTCGGTGATGTAGCCGGTGAGGTCGGGGATGGGGTGGGTCTTGTCGTCTTCGGGCATGGTGAGGATGGGGATCATCGTGATCGAGCCCTTCTTGTCCTGACGGCGTCCGGCGCGCTCATAGAGCGTGGCAAGGTCGGTATAGAGATAGCCGGGGTAGCCGCGGCGTCCGGGAACCTCCTTCTTTGCCGCGGAGACCTCACGCAGAGCCTCGGCGTAGTTGGTGATGTCCGTCATGATGACGAGCACCTGCATGCCCTTTTCAAAGGCGAGGTACTCCGCCGCGGTCAGCGCGACGCGCGGCGTGGCTATACGCTCAACTGCGGGGTCATTGGCAAGGTTGGAGAAAACGACGGTGCGGTCGATGGCGCCGGTGCGGCGGAAATCGTTGATGAAGTATTCCGATTCCTCAAACGTGATGCCGATGGCGGCGAACACGACGGCGAAGGTCTCATTGTCGCCGAGAACCTTTGCCTGACGGGTGATCTGCGCGGCGAGCGCCGCGTGCGGCAGACCGGAACCGGAGAATATCGGCAGCTTCTGCCCGCGGACGAGGGTGTTCAGCCCGTCGATGGTGGAAACGCCGGTCTGGATAAACTCCGCAGGATAGGCGCGGGCGGCAGGGTTCATGGGGAGACCGTTTATATCCATATGCGCGTCGGCAAGAACCTCGGGACCGCCGTCGATGGGCACGCCCATGCCGTTGAAGACACGACCGAGCATATCCTCCGACACGGCAAGCTGCTGCGGGTGACCGAGAAAGCGAACCTTCGTCTCGGCAAGGTTGATGCCCTGCGCCGATTCAAAAAGCTGCACAACGGCGCGGCTGCCCTCGACCTCGAGCACCTTGCAGCGGCGCACTTCGCCGTTGGGAAGCTCTATCTCGCCAAGCTCGTCATAGGTGACGCCTTCGACGTCCTCAACTATCATAAGAGGGCTGGCGATCTCTTTTATTGTTTTATATTCTTTGATCATGCGTCCTCACCTCCGGCAATGACAGCCTCGATCTCCGTCTTCATCTCGGCGGCGATCGCGTCGTAATCGGCTTCAAAGGTTTTGGCGTCCGCCATCTTCGCCCGGCCTATCTTCTCGCGCGCGCCGATGGTGAACAGCGCGTTCATATCGGCGTTACTGGCGAGCGCGGCGCGGCACAGCGCGTCGTAGGACAGCACCAGATCCAGAAGCCTGAACTGCTTTGCGTAGGAGGAGTAAGCGTCCTCGTCAACAAAGGCGTTCTGCTGCAGAAAGTCCTCGCGCAGCATCTTCGCCGTCTCCATCGTGAGACGGTCGGCGGGGGAAAGCGCGTCCTGACCGACAAGGCGGACGATCTCCTGCAGCTCGCTCTCCTCCTGAAGAATGTGCATCGCTTTCTCGCGGTTGGTCATATAGCTCTCGCCGAAATGGTCGGTATACCACTGGCGCAGGGTGTCAACATACAGCGAGTAGCTTGTCAGCCAGTTGATGGCGGGGAAGTGGCGGGCGTAGGCAAGGCTGGAATCAAGCGCCCAGAACACCTTGACTATGCGCATCGTCGCCTGGGAAACAGGCTCGGAAATATCGCCGCCCGGAGGGGAAACGGCGCCGATGGCGGTGACGGAGCCCTGACGGTCGTCCTGACCGAGACACTCCACAACGCCGGCGCGCTCATAGAACTGCGCCAGGCGGGACGCGAGATATGCGGGGTAGCCTTCTTCGCCGGGCATTTCCTCCAGACGGCCGGACATCTCGCGCAGAGCCTCGGCCCAGCGGGAGGTGGAGTCTGCCAGAACGGCGACGTCATAGCCCATATCGCGGAAATACTCCGCAATGGTGATGCCGGTGTAAATGGACGCTTCACGCGCGGCGACGGGCATATCGGAGGTGTTGGCGATAAGCACGGTGCGCTTCATCAGCGGCTCGCCGTTGCGGGGATCCTTAAGCTCCGGGAACTCCATAAGAACGTCGGTCATTTCGTTGCCGCGCTCGCCGCAGCCGATGTAAATGACAATGTCCACGTCAGACCATTTTGCAAGCTGATGCTGCACAACGGTCTTGCCCGAGCCGAACGGACCGGGAACGGCGGCGGTGCCGCCCTTGGCGATGGGGAAGAGCGTGTCGATGATGCGCTGCCCGCTGTTCATGGGGCGGCTGGGAACGTGCTTTTTGGTATACGGGCGCGCGATACGCACGGGCCAGCGCTGCATCATCGTGAGCTTGTGCTCGACGCCCTTTGCGTCGCGCACGACGGCGACGGTCTCCGTCACGGTGAACTGACCCTGCTCCACGCTCACAACCTCGCCGGACACTCCGGGGGGCACCATGATCTTGTGGCTGATGGCGCTCGTCTCCTGCACTGTGCCCAGAACGTCGCCTGCCGTGACCTTGTCGCCGGGCTTTGCAGCGGGGACGAAGTCCCACTTCTTTTCGCGGTTGAGAGCAGGCACGTCCGTGCCGCGGGTGATGGAGTCGCCGGTGAGGCGGCGCATCTCGGGCAGCGGGCGCTGGATGCCGTCGTAGATATTGTCGAGCATGCCCGGTCCAAGCTCAACGGACATGGGCATACCGGTGGTTTCGACCACGGCGCCCGGTCCGAGCCCGGAGGTCTCTTCATAGACCTGGATGCTCGCCCTGTCGCCGGTCATGTTGAGGATCTCGCCTATCAGGCGCTGAGAGCCGACACGCACAACGTCGGAAACGTTCGCGTCCGCCAGACCCTCCGCCACGACAAGCGGTCCTGAAACTTTTGTGATAGTTCCGCTCATATACTATAGTTTCCTTCCATTAAGAATATTGAAGGCTCAGGGCGATCAATCGCCCAGAATGTTTGTGCCGACGGCACGCTCCACGGCGGCGCGCAGCGCCGTCTGACCGAGACCGATGCTCCCCTCCCTGCCGGGGATGAGGATGATGGCAGGGGCAGGTCTGTCCTTGAATTTGTCTATCTCCTGCGCCATGTACTGCGCCAGATTCTCCTCAATGTAGATTATGGCGTAGTCCTCGCTTTCGCGGGTGAGGCGGCGCAGGATGTGCCCTGCTTCCCCGGCGTCTGCGGCGGGAAAGGTCTCAAGACCCAGGGCCTTGAAGCCCATGACGGTGTCGCTGCCGCCTATGACTGCAATTTTAAGCATACATATCACGCAGCCTTTCTCTTATAACGTCGGGGTTGATGCCCGCGAGCCTGCCGGTGAGGATCATCCTGACGGCAGTGATCTCCCCCTCTATGGCGGCGAGGTAGGCGATGAGCGCCTCCGGACCGAAGCTGACGAGCCTGGCGGAGCGCAGATACGCGGTGACGGCGTTGTCGCAGGCAAGCTCGAACGCGTTCATGCTGCCGCCATCGACAGCCTCCGCGCCGATCAACGCCGCGCGCTCGAGGAGCGTGTTGGCAAAGAGGGCGGTGATGCTCTCCCGGTCGCCTGCGGCGACTATCCTGTCGGCGCTGACGCTGCCGCCGGGAATAAGGGCGCTGTCCATGAATTCAAGATCCTTGCCCATGCGCAGCGTGCGCACGGCGCTTTTGAGATTGGTGCTGTCGGTGAGTATGCCGGCGTAGCCGGAAAGGAACGGGCACTCGGCGCGCTGCGCCGCCGCCCTGACCTCGGCAAAGTACGCCCGGTCGAGTATAAAGTCCGCCTGCTGGGGGTTGGATGTGCGTGCGAGCACGCTCTTCGCGTCCGCGATCGCCGCAGCGAATACCGCCGGAAGCTGACCGAGATTTTCCTCGGTATAAAGCGCCGAGAGCTTTTCGGGGCTGAATCTGCCCGAACGGCTCATCAGCCGCGCGCCGTTCTGACCGACGGCCTCGGCCTTGACGAGAACCTTGGCGTTGTGGTAATCGTACTTCATTCTGAAAACGTCCACCACACTTCTGTCAGGCGCAAGCTTTTCCAGCTCTGCAAATACCGCGTCCCGGCGGGAGGAGAGATAAGCCTCTATCTCCCCGGCGCTCATCGCCGACATGTCGGCGTAGCCGCAGTCGGTCAAAAGCTTTGCGCACTCCTCGAACGACCCCGCGTCCAGCATGCGCTCGGCTCTCTCGCGCGTCAGAAGCTTCGGCTCTCTCGCGCGGAGCATTGCCGACAGGCACAGGTAAGCTTCTCTTTTAATTGACAATTCATTCCCTCCCTATATGGGGATAGTATGGCTTCGCCATCAGCCGAAGAGCACCCTGGCGATGTCGGAGGACATTTCGCCGCGGGCAAGCTCGATAAGAAGCTCCACGGTGCAGTTCGCCTCGACGCTGCCGCGGCGGAGGATAAGCCCGCCGGCGAATGCGCCGGTGTCCGCACTGAGCGTGAGCTTTCCGTTCGGGATGAGGGCATTTGCCGCAGCGAGGACCTTTTCGCCGACGGCGGCGCGGTCGCGCGCGTTGAGGACGATCTCCTCGTCGCCGGATGAGGATGCCCTGGCGGCGAGTCTGGCGAGAAAGGCGACATACTGCGCCTCCGGCAGATTGACAAGCATATGAAACGCCTTGTCGAACACCTCGCCCACCATCTGCTGCTTGAGGGCGAGCACGCCCTTTTTCGCCTCCATCCGCGCGATGCGGTCCATGCTGTCCACTCTGTCCTGACAGCTGTTCACGCCGGCGCGGATGCGCTCCTTATAAAGCTCCTTCGCCTGCGCGTCATAGTCCGAGCGGATACTCGCGCACTGCTGCTCGGCCTGAGCGAGGATCGCGTCGGACTGCTCCTTCGCGTCGGAGCGGATATGCGCGATTATTTTATCAGTGCCTTTCATAGTATCTCCTGTCCAGTATATAAGTGATCAGAGGGTGATGCTGTTGAGCATCATGAAGGATGCAAGCAGGGAGAGTATCGCGTAGAACTCAACGGTGATGCAAAGGATCATGCCCTTGGACCAGTCGTCGGGCTTCTTTGCGAGAATGTTGACGGACGCCGCGGCGACCTTGCCCTGGCAGATTGCGGACAGCAGACCGCCGAACGCGATGGGAAGGCAGGCGGCCATGACCTGAAGCCCCTGCTCGACGCTGACGGATGCCGCGCCGGAGAGCTTGGAAAATGCGAGGAACCAGATAACAAAGCCGTACAGACCCTGCGTGCCGGGGATGACCTGAAGGATCATCGCCTTGCCGAACTTGCCGGGATCCTCGGAGACGAGACCTGCGCCCGCTTCACCTGCGATGCCGGTGCCCTTTGCCGAGCCGATGCAGGCGAGAAAGCCAGCCAGACCTGCGCCGAGAAGACCGAGTGCGTATCCGCCGATAGCGTTCAGAAATTCCATTTTAATTTCCTCCTAAATATATCTTGTTTGGTATGTCTTGCCTTGTTGATGTGCTTTTATATCACGCCGTGAGCCGCGTTATTCTCTGGCTCTGACGTATTTGCTTTTTATACGGAGCGGGTCAAAGGGCTTGCCGCCGTCCTCATAGAACTTGCCGAAGAACTCCAGACACTGCAATCTCAGGTCGTGCACGAAGCAGCCGAGGAGGTTGAGCGCGAAGTTGAGCGCATGCCCTATAAGGAAGATGACGATGAAAGCGATGATGCTTATAACGCTCACCCCGTTGGCGGAGGGCATGGCGGCGATGTTGTTGAACACCTGCGCCACGACGCTGCCCGCGAGCATGAGAGCCATGATACGCGAATACGACAGTATGTCGCCGAACCAGCCCGTCAGCGTGTTGTAAACGCAGCTGAGCGCCGCAGTAAGCTTGCCGAAGCCCTTCGCGTGCCGCCCTGCGCCGAAGAGGAGCGCGGCCGCGCCGACGATGAGCACGACCCTGCCCGCGGCAAAAAGCGCGTCCGTCACGCCCAGAAGCTTCAGCCCCATCATCACGCCGCCCACAAGGATGACCCACAAGGGCGCTTCCTCGAAAAGCCCGTCCATGAGGTTGCCGCGCTTTGCCTTGAGGTAGAAGCTGACCGCCATGCCGGTGTTGAGATGGATAACGCCGAGCACCATTGCGCCGTAGAGCACGAGAGAGCTGTTGTTTACCGGGTTGAACAGGTACGGCAGACCCTCCCACGTGCTTGCGGGATTAAACATATGTACAAGCTGATACGGCGCATCGCCGAAGAGACCGCCCGTCAGCGCGCCCATTATGAACGTGGATATGCCGCCGTACAAAAGCAGCTGGCAGAACGAAAGACTGCCCCCGCGCGGCTTTATCTTTGCCAGCGCCACCGCCGCCGCGATTATCATCAGCAGCCCGTAGCCCATGTCCGCCATCATCAGCCCGTAGAAAATGATGAAAAACGGCGCCATGAGCGGGTTGGGATCGACCGAGCCGTAGGCCGGCAGGGAATACATATTCGTGACCATGTTCAGCGCATTTGTAAATCTGTTGTTTTTCAGCGAAACGGGGACGCTCGGATACTCGTCCTCCTTCGGGTCGCGGCATTCCCACGCGCAGTCGTACCTGTCGAACACGCGCGAAAGCTCGCCCTCGCGCTCCGCCGGCATCCAGCCCTGCATCATAACGACGCTGTCCGTGCCGTAGAGCCTGCCTTCGGACTCCGCCACGGCGATGCCCGTGCTCACGCGGTCGCACGCGAGCTTCAGCTCGTCCCGCCGCACGCTCTCGCCGACGATGGACGCCTCGCATGCGGATTTTTCCGCCGCCAGATCGTCCAGCGCGCGCTTTACCTCGGCAAGCGTCTGGCGCGCGGTGTTCTGCATCCCGGAGAATGCAGCCGGTGTGAAGCCGAAGCGGCGCAGAACCTCCTGCACCTCGCCCAGACCCTCGCGTATGCACACGACGGCGGCATAGCGGCTGGTCTTGTCTTCATGCACCAGGAAAAGCTCCACCTCTTCGCAGACCTCCGCCAGAGCGGCGCTCACCGCGTCAAGGTCGGTCTTGAGCGTGAAGCTGCCCAGAAGAATGTTTGTGCGCTGTGTTCCCTCCATGCCGAGCGGGATGTCCAGATCCAGCCACGGCTGAAGCGATTCCGCCAGCACCCGCTGGCGGCTCTCCTCGGCGCTGATGCGCTTTATGCGGTCATCCGCGCCCTCTATCGCCCCGGCAAGCTTCAGTGCCGCGTTCAGCCCCGCATCGTCCAGCAGGACGGCGGGCGCGACCTCCGCCGGGGAGGAGAGGAGCTTCGTCTTTGCGGGGGCGTATCTGTCCAGCAGGGCGATTGCATGGGTGAGCGAGGCCTGCCGGGTCTTGAGCGTCATGAGCTTTGAGTCCTCGCGGTGCAGAACATCCGTAAACTCGCTCGCCGCGACCTCGTCCTCGATCTCCGAAAACTCCACGCAGCCGTGCTGCACAAGCTCCCGCAGAAGAGCGTCCTTCTTCGAGCGGACAGCCATAAGATAGAGCTTTTTCATTTTTAAGATCATCTTAGCTGTTCACTATCCTTTCCACTACAAGAGTTGCTGCCTGCGCGAGCTTGGTCTCCGCCCTGGAACGGAGCGCCTCCCTGGTGCTCTCCAGCTCTCTGGAAAGACTGCCCGCCGCGTCCATTGCCTTCTCGTCCGCCTGCCGGCGCAGCTCGGCAAGCTCGCTGTCCGCCTTTGCCGCCGCCGCCTCGATCGCCGCCTTGCCGGCGTTCTCCGCGTCTGCGCGCATCTGGCGCGCTTTCGCGTCCGCCTGGGCAACGCTCGCTTTCGCGTCCGCTTCTGCCTGGGTTATGCTGGCGATTGCCTCAAATGACACTGGCTCACCCCCTTTTCGGTGCGATTTTTCGCTGTTTATACCGGAAATTTCTGTTCTGGGGAGGAATGGCGCATGAACACACGCCGCTCGCTCCGTCCACCATGATACAGCAATTGTGCCCCTCTTTCAAGACAAAACTGTGTTTGCGTCATGTCAAAATAACCACATTTGCGTCATTGTCCGGTAATATTCATTATGTCACGATGTTAATTAAAAGTCAAACTTTTTTGACGTTAAATGGCTGAATCAAATAAAATTCGGCAGTCGGGGGAAAAAGCTCCCCCGGCTGCCGCCGGATTTCGACATTTTGACAGATGCAGTGTCTGCAGTGTGCAGCTTACACCGCGCGGCGCCGTGCGTCATACGACGATCTCATTTTGCAGCCCTGTGACGGCGTCAACGTAGATCGCAACCTCCGCGCCGTCGGGGGCGGTGCACAAAAGCTCGTAGCAGCCCACGTCGCGCCGACCCTCCGTGCGCACGATCACCCTGCGCACGTCCGTGATCTCAAGCCCCTCCGGCACGCCGGACATCGCCTCCGTCTCCGTGATGCTCCATGTCACGTCGCACCGCCCGGCGGAGTAGCTTTCGGCGTTGAAGGCGCAGACCGCGCCGTCGTCCAGCGCGACGGAGAGCGTCACAAAGTTGTCCAGACACAGCGCGCCGTCCTGCGTTGAGGCGAATTTCATCCGCGCCATGCCGCCGGCGCGCTCGGCGGCGATGAGCGTCATGTCTTTATATCCGTGGCTTTCGAGAAAGTCGTGGGCAAGCTGCTGGGCGCGCTCGTCCGTGATGCGCGCCTCGCTGACAAGGCGGGAGCGCCCCATGCTCTTAACGCCCCCGTCGTCCACCACGACAAGCGCGTCTCCCGCGGCGTAGCATTTCACGCCGTCTGTGCCCTCATAGTCGTAGGCAAGGCGTATCTGCGCGGGACTGACCCCGGCAAAGCCCGCCGCCATGGCGAGCTTCTCCGCGTCGGAGAGCTTTTTTGCCCCGGCGCTCTCCTCCTGCTGCGCCGCCGCGCCGTAGCGCCCGTCATAGTCCATGCTTGCCCGGCGGGGAAACTCGCTCTCACAGCGCAGAAGCTCCGTGCTGACCCTGCCCGCCGAGGGGTCAAGCCCGATGTTCTGAAGGCGCGTTTCGCCGCTGTCCATCTCTATGCCGCCGTTATGGTAGCCGCGCTGAAGCTCCGTGAGCGACTGCGCGAGCGAGGCGGCAAGAGAGGAGAGCTTTGTGAGGTTTTCCGTCTCTTCGTCCGTGAAGCCGTCCTCCGCCCCCGCCGAAGCGCACAGCGTGTAGGCATAGTCGCCCGCCTGATTGAGGTAGCCGGAGATCCGCTCCAGCTCCTGCGTGGCGAAGGGCAGCGTGCTCATCGCCGCCTCCGCCGCCAGCGCGTCGGCGTAAACCTGCGCGCATATCTTCGCGCGCATGCCTGCGTCCGTGGCGTATACGCTCTTTTTCAGCGCTGCGCTCATGTGGCTGACGGCGGTGACGGTCTCCTCCAGCGCCTCCTGCGCGGAGTAGCGCGCGGCAAGGCGGCAGCGCGAGAGGCGGCTGCTGCTGATGTATGAAAATATGCCAAGCACCGCGATCAGTGCGAGCGCGTATGTGCCAAGCACTATGGCGGCCTTTCGTTTTTTCGGCATCGGTGTCATGCGTATCGCTCCTTATCCTGAGGCATCGCCGCACAATGCGGCGCTGCTCTATATAAAAAAACTCTCTTCGGATATTTTTGTCCGAAGAGAGAATTTTATGCATTGCGCATTGGTTATATATAATATAATTGTAGATAAGCTTACCCCAGCTTTTCCAGCGCGATATTTATGCGCCGCAGCGTTTCCTCGCGCCCGAGGATGCGGCAAATCTCCACCGCGCCGCCGGGCGTGACGGCCTTGCCCGCCGCCGCGATGCGCACCGGCCACATCACTTTCGCGTTCTTTGCGCCAAGCTCCCCAGCGAGCGAGACCATCGCGTTCATGATGCTCTCGTCGTTCCACTCGGGAAGAGCGGCGAACACCGGCAGTATGCGCTGCAGCACTTCCTTTGCCGACGCCTCGTCAGACTTGGACTTTTTGTGCACGAAAAGCTCCGTGGAGTATTCCGGCAGCGCGTCGAAGAAATCGACCTTCTCCGGGATGTCCGTGAGCACTTCGGTGCGCTGCTGCAAAAGCGCGGCGATAGCGGCGGCGTCGTAAGCTTCGTTTTTGACGCTCCGGCGGATATACGGCTCTGCCGCGGCGGCGAACGCCTCCGGGCTCATCGCGCGGATATACTCGCTGTTGAAGTAGCGCAGCTTTTCAATGTCGAATATGGCGGGGGACTTGGAGATGCCGGAAATGTCGAATATCTCCTTGAGCTCGTCAAGAGAGTATATCTCCCGCTCGCCGCGCGGACTCCACCCCAGCAGCGCGACGTAGTTGAGCACCGCGTCCGTCAGGAAGCCCTGCGCGATAAGATCCTCATACGAGGGGTCACCGTGGCGCTTGGACATCTTGTTGTGCGCGTCGCGCATGACGGGGGAGCAGTGGACGTACCGGGGAATCTCCCAGCCGAAGCCCTCATACAGAAGGTTGTATTTCGGCGCGGAGGAGAGATACTCGCTGCCGCGCACGACGTGCGTGATGCCCATGAGATGATCGTCCACGACGTTGGCAAAATTATATGTCGGCAGACCGTCGCGCTTTATGAGCACCTGGTCGTCGAGCGTGGCGTTTTCCACGGTGATGTCGCCGAAGATCTCGTCGTGGAAGGTCGTCGTGCCCTCGTGGGGGATGCGCTGGCGGATGACATAGGGTCTGCCCTCGGCGGCGAGACGGTCGGACTCCTCCTTTGTCAGGCTGCGGCAGGGATCGTCCCCGCGGTCGAATTCGCCCGCGTCCTCCTCGCTTTCCTCCTTTTCGCAGAAGCAGCGGTAGGCGTGCCCGCGCTCGACGAGAAGCTCGGCATACTCCTTATAAAGCGGACGGCGCTCGGTCTGAATGTACGGGCCGACAGGACCGCCGACGTCCGGACCCTCGTCATGCTCAAGATGGCACTGCGCCATCGTGCGGTAGATAATATCCACCGCGCCCTCGACAAGGCGCCCCTGGTCGGTGTCCTCAATGCGCAGTATGAACTTTCCGCCGCCGCGGCGGGCGATAAGATAGGTGTAGAGCGCAGTACGCAGATTGCCGACGTGCATATATCCCGTGGGGGAGGGGGCGAAGCGGGTGCGAACCTCGCCGTGCGGTATGCGCGCCTCCATCTCCTCAAACCACTGCATATCCTTCATTTTTACTTCTCCGATCTGCCGCGGCTCGACCGCGGCGATGATGATTTACTTTATAATATTTTATCTTTTTACGGTTGTCAAGATGGACATGTTCTGTTAAAATAGATAGACTGCAAAAAATAGACCATTTTCAGTTGATTTCTTTTATTTCATATTTTCCGGTATAATATTCATCTCATTCCCCATAGGAGGCTTATCATGGAAAATAACATTGCAAAGGAAAATACCGCGCCTGCAAAGAAGGTAATGTTCTCGGGCATTCAGCCCTCCGGCGATATGCATCTTGGCAGCTACCTCGGCGCTCTGAAAAACTGGGTGGCGCTCGCAGAGGAGTACACGTGCTATTACTGCATCGTGGATATGCACTCCATCACCGTTCGCCAGAACCCCGCCGAGCTGCGCCGCCATTCGCTTGCCCAGCTCGCGCAGTATATTGCCTGCGGGCTCGACCCGCAGAAAAACACCCTCTTCATCCAGAGCCACGTGCACGAGCACGCGGAGCTGGGCTGGGTGATCAACTGCTACACGATGTTCGGCGAGCTCAGCCGTATGACGCAGTTCAAGGACAAGTGCGCCAAAAACGCCGACAACATAAACGGCGGGCTTTTCACCTATCCGTGCCTCATGACGGCGGACATCCTGCTCTATCAGGCAAACTACGTCCCCGTCGGCGCGGACCAGAAGCAGCACTGCGAGCTTGCCCGCGACGTGGCGGCGCGCTTCAACAACATCTACGGCGAGACGTTCACCGTGCCGGAGCCGTATATCCCCAAGGTGGGCGCGCGCGTTATGTGTCTTAGCAATCCAACGTCCAAGATGTCGAAGTCCGATCCCACGGGGTGCGTTTTTATAATGGACTCCCCGGAGGAGATCGCCCGCAAATTCAAGCGCGCCGTCACGGACTCCGACACGGAAAACTGCGTGCGCTACGACCCGGAGAACAAGCCCGGCGTTGCAAACCTCATGAACATCTACTCCGCCGTCACCGGCGAGGGCTTTGAGGATATAGAGCGCGATTTTGCCGGCAAGGGCTACGGCGCGTTCAAGAGCGCCGTCGGCGACGCCGTCATAGAGACGCTGCGCCCCATACGCGAGGAGGCGGAACGCCTCACCGCCGACAAGGAGTATCTCAGGCAGATATACACCGAGGGCGCACAGAAGGCCGCCTACACCGCGCGCAGGACCCTGCGCAAGGTGTATAAAAAGATCGGCTTTGTTGAGAAACCTTTTTAAGGCAGCGCAGCGCAATACGTCTGCGTCAGCCGGCGGAAAATCTGCGCTTTGATACAGCCGCTTTTTCCTGAAGCACGCAAGGTGCTCATGCGAAAAAGCGCTGCCGTCAAAACCCGGGTTTTCCCGGCATCTGTTCCTGCCGCACCGTGCGGCGCTGCCATAAATCAAATGCGTCGCAGGACGCAGTCGGGAGATATAGTCAGATGTTTCAGAATATGGCCGTTTGGCTGAGGATAGTTTTGTCCTTTGCCGTGGCTCTCGTTGTTTCGCATTTCATGACCCCGCCCGTCAAGACCTTTGCCGGACGGGTGGGCGCGATAGATGTTCCGCGCGACGGCAGGCGCGTGCATGACCACCCGATACCGCGCATGGGCGGGCTTGCAATATTTATCGGCTTTGTTGTGGCGATGATACTTTTTGTCAGCTTCACCTCGCAGGTGCTGGGTCTCCTGCTGGGCGCGCTGATCATCGCCGTGATGGGCGCGGTGGACGACATCGTCAACCTCCGCCCGTGGATAAAGCTGTCCATACAGATCATTGCCGCGCTTGTGGCGATACGCTGCGGCATCATCTTCACCGCAGTCTCCAACCCTAACTTCATGTCGGACATAGGGACGATCTCCGTCGGCTCGCTCGCCATCCCGCTGACCGTGCTGTGGATCGTCGGGTGCACAAACGCCGTCAACCTCATTGACGGGCTGGACGGGCTGGCGTGCGGTGTGTCGGCGATAAGCTCGATGACGATGATGATAGTCTCGCTCTTCGTCGCCGACCCGAACACCACGTTCATCCTCGCCGCCCTCTGCGGCGCGTGCGTTGGCTTCATCCCCTACAACCTCAACCCCGCAAAGATATTCATGGGCGACGTCGGCTCGCAGTTTCTGGGCTATGTGCTGGCGTGCGTGTCGGTTATGGGGCTTTTCAAGCTGCACACCGTGATAACGTTCCTCGTCCCGGTGCTTGCCATGGCGATCCCGCTGGCGGACACCGTGTTTGCGTTCTTCCGCCGCATTATCCATGGGCAGAGTCCGTTCCATGCCGACAAGGGTCATTTTCACCACCGGCTGCTTGCCATGGGACTCAACCAGAAGCAGGCGGTCGCGGTGCTGTACGGCGTGTCCGCAGTGATGGGGCTTGTCGCCGTGCTGCTCACCGGGCGGGACCCGCTTCAGCGTATCATCTGCGTCGTTGCGGCGTTTTTGATCTCGCTGGGCGTATGGCTTTATGTGTTCTGGAAGAGCCCGAAGCATAAGAACGGTCAGTGCGAGCATCCGGAATGCCCTGCCGGCGCGCCGGAGTGCGAGAATTGCGCCGGTACATCCCGCAAGGGCGAAGTGCAGGACGCATCGCAGGGGAAAAAAGAATAAACGGGCAGCCGCACAGCTTGTCAAAAAAGTCCTCACAGGGCTTTTTTGACCGTCTGATGGCAGCCGCTCTGAAAAAATACAGGGAAATACAGGCGCTGTGCCCCGGCGGGCTGTGCTGCCGGGCATGCCGCCCGGTCTGCTCTAGTCCAGCAGGAACATAGCGCCTAATATAATGAGAAGCTCGCTGTCGCCGCTCTCGCGGTACATGAGATAGAGTATCAGCAGCAGGATGATGTCCTCTGTTTCCAGCTCGCCTATGGAGCTGAGCTTCCCCGGAACGAGCCGGGAGAGCCGGTCGAATATCCCGCCGGCGGCTTTCCCGCCGCCGAGCAGCGCCATGAGCGGGGAGGACGGTCTGCCGTCGGATACCGGCGCGGGCGCTGGTGCGCGAGGGCTCGCGCCCGGCATGCCGGATCCCGCGCCCGGCAGTACGCCGGAACGGGGCGGCTGCGAATCGTCGATGCGCACGACGCGCCCGGTGTTTCCCTGATAGCGGTTAAGCATGGCTTCCGTCCTCCATCTCCCCGATGGCAAGGCGCGCGATGCGGGCAAGCCGCGCCAGCTTCATCGCCTTATCCATCTTGCCCCGGCGCTTTTCCGACAGATACGGGCGCATCGCGTTCAAAAGCGCCTGCTCATCCGCGTTCTGCGCGCTGCCGGAGGATATGAGCCGCGTTATACGCGAGAGCATATCCGCGTCTATGCCGAGGGAGGCGAGATCCGGCATCGCGGCGGGCTTGGCGGAGGACTTTGCGTTCTCCATGCCGGCGGATGCCGCGTCCGTCGCGCCGCCCGCGCTGCCCATGAGCGATTGGGCGAGGCGGGTTATCTGTGCCATCTGCTCGGGATCGCCCAGCACCTCGGAGATCTTATCCTCAAGCTCGCTCATGGCGCGTCACCTCACTTTTCCTGCATCATCCGCCGCACGTTTTCCGCAAGGCGCTTTCCCTCGTCCGTGCTCAGCACCTGTGTGAGCATACGGCGCAGTGCCTCCGCGTCGCCGGTGCGCGCCGCCTCCTCGACGGCGTGTGTGTCCACCATGCGCCCGAGCTTTTGCCCGTCGTCCGATTCGGCGAGCGCCTTTATGCGCTCGGTCTTGCCCTGACGCTCCAGCTCGCGCCCAAGCTCCTGAAAGCTTTGCATAACTTGCTTCACCCCTCGATCACATTATATTCATGAAATTCCAGGTTGATAATACGACAGGAGAGAAATTATGAACAGCACTATAAAAGCCGCCGTCTTTTCCGATACGCACGGGTTGACTGTGCTCATGCGCGAGTGCGTGCGCCGTGTGCGCCCGGACGTTGTCATCCATCTCGGCGATTACAGCCGCGACGCGGATGAGCTGCGCGCGGAATTTCCGGAGATACCGGTCTACTCCGTGCGCGGCAACTGCGACATCGGCAGCACCGCGCCGGACCGCGAAGTGGTGCAGCTGGGCGGCGTGAAAGCGTTCATCACGCATGGGCATCTTTATAACGTCAAGTACGGCATGCTCGATTCGCTTGTGTACGCCGCGCAGGAGCAGGGCGCGAAGATAGCGATGTTCGGGCACACTCACGAGGCGGACTATGAGGAGATGGGCGGCGTGAAGCTGATAAACCCGGGCACTGCCGGCGCGGGGCGCAGGTTCACATACGCGCTTGTCGAGGTGTACCCCAACGGCGGCGTGACGTGCGAGATACGGGAACTGTGAGGAAGGCTCTGCACTGTTCCGCATAAAGAACATCCGCCCGGCACTTGACAGAAGCGCCGGGCGGTATAATGGATATACAAAAAGGCGCTGCCGATTGACGGTCAGCTCTTTATTGGTTCATTGAAGTGATCGCCGAACTTGCTAGGGAACGGCGATCACTTCTTTTTCACTCATCTTTCCTCCATATATGAAAATGGATAGACGCTTTAACGCGCCGCGTTACTTTTTCCGGCGCAGGATGAGATCGGTGACGGACATCACCGCAACGTAGAGCACCCCGCCGACCGCCCAGATCACCCAGGCGTTCTTCGGCTGAGAGCTGCCGGGTGCGCTGAAAGCGTATGCAAGATAAATCGCCGTGACCGTGAGCCAGTATATCACGCTGACAGTGCCCTTCACGCCCTTCTTCGCTTTCTCGCCGCGGGTATAATCGCTTTCTTCAAGAAGGCGGTTCATGGCGTCCTGATATGTGCCGCCGAGGGTGAAGAGCGCCGCGCCGACGCCCACGAGCAAAAGCAGCACGCACACCGCGGCGATGCAGATAAAGTCCGATGCGTCGGCGCTTCCGGCAATGATGATCGGCACGGGGGAGAGAATGCACAGCGCGGCGGCGATGATGATCAAGCGGTTGTACGCATCGCGGAAATCATTGCGGCGTTCCCTGACCATGCCGGATACGCCGTACTCCGTCTCAAAAGCGGAGTTTTCGAGGAAATCAAAGTCCTTCACGCGAGCCGCGCAGGCGACAAAAATGGCAACAGCCGCCGCAACCAGCAGCAGTATGACCGTCACGCCGATGCCGATGGCGGCGTTCTCCGACACGGCAAAGCGCGCATCCTCACTCATAGCGATGAGCAGAAGCAGGCAGACTGGCGAGATAACGCACAAAAACACCGCCAGCGCCATCTTTGGCGCGTCCTTTCTGCATCTGGCGATGTAGACCGACGCCTCCTCCATGGTCACGCGGCGCATTGGCGGCTCGTTGTCCTCCCCTGCGGCGGGGGCGACATACTCCGGCTCGCCCATGTCGTCCTTTAATAAATAGTCTGTGGACACGCCGAACAGACGGCTGAGCTGAAGAATTTTATCTATATCGGGGACGGACTGCGCGCCCTCCCACTTGGAGACGCTCTGCCGCGTCACGCCCAGCTGCGCTGCCAGCTCCTCCTGCGACCAGCCGGACTTTTTGCGAAGTGCTATAAGCTTATCTGCAAATATCATTGCCGTGTTCCTCCATTCGCTTTCGATGGCGGCATAGTAACATTTTGCGCGGTTGCACACAAGAAAGCGGACTTGAAAATCCGTCAACCGGCGGTTGCATTTGAGGCAGATTCAACGCCTCCGGCAGATACGGCGCCCTGTTGATCACACACGTTATATCATAGTTGCCGGAAGTAAAAATGTCAATCGGAATACTGTACAAATCTGGCAGGGTGCGGGGATTGAAAAGGACGCGCCGCAAAAGCAGCGCGTCCGGGGGGGTTATAAGTTTTTTGGGAAGCCGCAGCCGGACTATATCTTCATGCAGACGTCCCAGGCACGCCAGATAACGGTGCGCAGGTTGCCGATTGCAACGCAATCGCCGACGCGGTGGACGTTCCTGTTGTCCTTGCCGCCGACGGGCGTGGGCACAAAGCCTATGCCGTTGACGACGCTGTCGCACTCGACAAAGAAGGTCTCGCCGGACTTGACGTTTTTGACGGTGCAGCCCTTGTCGGTGATCTCGGTGACGGTGGAGTACAGGTACACGGGGACCTTGTGGTAATCCATAGCGTCACGGAGGTAGGAGGTGTTGGCAAGGCAGGTCGCCTGCGCGGCTATAAGGTCGCCTGCGTACTCGACGATGATGGGGTGCTTGCCGAAGTTGAGCAGGAGGTCATACGCCGCCTCACAGGAGGACTGACCGCCGCCGAGGAAGAGGACCTTGTCGCCCACGTCAACCTTGTCCTTGAGGACCTGAGTGAAGGTGAGCGCCTTCTCAAAGCCCTTGATGCCGGGCATCGTTCTGGGGGCGGAGCCGGTGGCGACGATGATCTCGTCATAGCCGCGCAGCGTGCCAAGGTCGTTGACCTCGGTGTTGAGGCGCACGTCGATGCCCTCGCGCTCGATCTCCTTGAGATACCAGCGGATAAGCTCCTTGTCGTTCTCCTTGAAGGTCATGGCGGAGGCGGTGAGGAACAGGCCGCCCAGCTCGCCGGTCTTTTCAAAGATGGTGGGGATGTGACCGCGCTGCTTGAGCACGAGCGCGCACTCCATGCCGCCCACGCCGCCGCCGATGATGGCGACCTTCTTGGGGGTCTTTGCGGGCACGATCGTGTACTTGTTGTGCTGCATGGTGGTGGGGTTCAGCGCGCAGCGCGCGAGGTGCAGCGAGTCGTCAAGCTTCTGGAGGTTGGAGGTTCCCTTGTACTTGGCGAAGTTGAAGCAGCCGTTGTGGCAGCGGATGCAGGGCTTGATGTCGTCCTCGCGCCCCTCCCTGATCTTGTGGATCCACTCGTGATCGACAAGGTTCTGGCGCGCGATGGCGACGGCGTCCAGACGACCGGCGGCGATCTCCTCCGCAGCCTTGACCGGGTCCATACGTCCGGCGCAGACGACGGGCTTGTCGGTGAACTTCTTTATGTGCTCGACATACTCGAGGTTGCAGTTATCGGGCATGTACTGCGGCGGATGTGCCCAGTACCATGCGTCGTAAGTACCGTTGTCGCAGTTGAACATATCGTAGCCCGCGTCGGAGAGGTACTTTATTGCCTTTTCAGACTCCGGCATATCGCGCCCGAATTCGACAAAGTCGGTCTCGTACGGCATTGCGCCCTTGCCCCAGGCCTTGGTCTTGGAGACGACGGAGTAGCGCAGGGAGACGGGAAAGTCTTCGCCGGCGTATCTCTTGATGCACTGCACGATCTCGACGGGGAAGCGGAAGCGGTTTTCGAAGGATCCGCCGTATTCGTCGGTGCGGAAGTTCCAGTTTTTCATGGTGAACTGGTCGAGCAGATAGCCCTCGTGCACGGCGTGGATCTCAACGCCATCGACGCCGGCCTCGCGCAGGCGCTTTGCGGTCTTGCCGAAGGCCTCGACCATTTCGTGGATCTCCTTGACGGTCATGGGGCGGCTCTTCACGTCCTCCGCCCAGCGGTTGGGCGTGGCGGACGCGGACGCGCAGCAGTACTGAACGTCAACAATGGGGGATGCGAGCTTGTTGAGAAGGTCGTTCTTTGCAAGAACGGTCATCCAGCCGTTGATGGCCATGGAGCGACCAAAGCCGGCGGCGAGCTGGATAAAGAGCTTGGAGCCGGTCTTGTGAAACTCATCCATAAAGGGCTTGAGCTGCTTGAACATACGGTCATTCTGATAAAGCCAGTGACGACCGGGGATGCCCATGGTGTCGCGGACACACTGCATGCCGGGCAGTATGAGACCGACGCCGTCCCGGGCGCGGTTGAGCAGGAAGTAAGCGGCTTCCTTGTCAAAATGGTTGGGCTCCAGCCAGCCAAAGAGGGAAGTGCCGCCCATGGAGCACTGCACGATACGGTTAGGTATCTCTACATTGCCGATCTTCCACGGGGTAAAGAGTGCATTGTACTTTTCGTTCAAAAACTTCGCTTCCTTTCTTACTTTCTATGCTTTCTAAATGGGTGACGTAGCTCTCGTGCGTCAATCATTTACACAAGATTGACTATATTATAACGTATTTTAACAAATAAATCAATCACAACCTGGGCGTTTCAGGAGACTATTTATCATAAATTCGTTATACAATTCACAGCAAAGTGTCAGAAAACGCACAATATTGGCAGCGCGGCGCGAATGCAGAAATTTCTATGGCGCGAAGGGGAAGAATATGTTATACTGTTCCTGCCAATCGAATGCGACAAAGCTGAACCGCGAAGCGGAAAAAATCCTGAGGCAGCGCCGCCGAATGTGGCAGACGTATTGTGCGGCGCTGCCTTGAAGCGAAACGGAGGACGGCATATATGGAAATGCGCGAACTGGAATGCCGCGCGTGCGGCGCGGCGCTGAGCTGCGCCCCCGGGGCGACACACATAAAGTGCCCCTACTGCGGCACGGAGTATGTTCTCACAACGAAGGACGGGGAGAACGCAGGAATAAGGCAGATAGACTACCGCGGGCGCGGGGCGCTGTTCACGTCGTTCGTGCCGCAGGGATGGACGGCGCGCGTGATAGACGACGGGAACAACTCCGCCTCCATGCTCGCGCTGATGCCGCTGGGGCTGCAGCTTGACGCGCCGGACGGCGGCGCGCGGATGGCGTTTTATCCCTATTCGTATTATAAGGACTTCAAGCCCGGCGGGCTGAAGAAAAACAACATGCTCGACGCCTCGCTCGTGCGCTGGCGTCACGCCGTTCCGGCGGAGGACTATGTCGCCGAGCGCGTGCGCGAGCTTTACGGCGGGGAGATAGAGAACGTGCGCGTGCAGCCGCTTGAGGACGGCAGCGGGGTTATCGCGCAGCGCGCGAAGGGCTTTGAGAGCGAGGCGGCGCAGGCGCTGAAAAGACCCGTCGGTATGACGGGCGGGCTTTATGCATTCTCGTTCACGCGCGGCGGCACGGTGTACGCCGGCTTTTTCGCCGCGGCGCTTGCGATGACCTCAGCGCCGGACGAAGCCGCGGCGGAGCGCGAGCGCGCCGAGGCGGCGGCAAAAGAGGCGGCAAAGCGCGAAAAGGCGGAGCGCGCGGCAAAGGAGCGCTCGCAGGGCAAGGGCTTTTTCAGCCGGATGATGAATTACCGCGGCGTACTGGGCGGACCGTCCCTGTCGGATATGTTGGGCGGCAATTTCAGCGGCGGCGGCTTTGACTCCGCCGCAGCGAAGGATATGCTGGGCAATATCGGGCGCGGGCTGGGCGACATCGGCAGCACCGTGCTCGGCATGGCGACAGGCGGAATGGGCGGCGCGCTCGTCCGCTATGACTGGGGAAGAGCGTTTGATTTCGCGCTCGTCGCGGCGGGTGAGAACGCAGGGCTGTATGCACCGGTGTTCATGCAGTTTGCCGCATCGCTGCGTTATGAGCCGCTGTACTTCGAGCTTCAGGAGGAGGAGCGGCGCAGCGTCGAGCAGGTGCAGCTGCGCGGCATGCAGCAGCGCACGCAGAACGCCATCAACGCCTCGCAGCGCGTCTCGCAGACGCTCAGCGGCACGCAGGACATTATCATGGACGCATGGGAGAATCGCTCTGCATCGTTCGACCGGATGCAGCAGGGGTATTCCGACGCGGTACGCGGCGTGGAGCGCTACACCGACAGCACCGGGCGCGTGTACGAGGCGGACGTGAAGTACGACCACATCTACAAAAACGGCGATAAATACGCCGGCACGGTGTTCGGCGGCGCCGACCCCGGCGCAGATTGGGAAGAGCTGAAAAAGAAATGAATAAAGTGAAGCAGCGGCGCTTCCGTCATACATGATGGAAGCGCCGCTGTAGTTTTTTTACGCCTTGCCGGTGCTGACCGCTTTGTCAACGGTGAATTCGACCTCCACGCGCAGCTGCTCGCCGGAGTCAAAGGTGAACACGGCCTCTGCCTCATATTCGCCCGCGGGAAGAGCCTTCTTCGGCACTACCGTCCAGGTTTTGGAGTTGCTCTGCCCGGTGGGAACGGTGCCGCCGTCCTCGGTGCTGAGGATGAAGCTGGACTTGTCCGCGCCTTCAAGCTTCACGCTCTCCACGGTCAGCTCGCCAAGCCCGGTGTTCTTCACGACGAACGCGATGGGATCCGGCTGCGTGTAGCCGACCTTTTCATGACCGAAGTCAATGTCACGGATGACGGGGAAGACATAGCTCTCCTCCGCGGTGTCGCTTGTGCGCGCGCCGTCCATGACCGCGATCGCCTTTATGACGGTGCTGCTGTCAATGTCGAAAGGCTTTGTGTACTTCTCGCTCTTCTCCGTTGGGGTGCTGCCGTCGAGCGTATAGTATATGTCCGCCCCTTCTGCGGCGGTGATGGTTATGTCGGTGTCGTCGCAGTAGGTGGCAGAGCCGGGCGTAATGACCGGCGCGTCAAGAGCAAACTTCAATGTGAGCTTTCCGTCCGCATTCACGCGCTCAAGCGTGAATATACCGGCGTCCGACACGCTGCACGCGCCCGTGGTCGCCGTGGCGTCGGTGACGGTGACGCCGGGCTTGGGCGTGATTGTGCCGACGGAGGTGGACGTGACGGTGTAGGTTCCGTCATCGTTCTCGGTCAGCCCGTCAATGTCAACAAAGGCGGAATAATCCCCGGCGAGAGTGACGGTGTATTCCTCCCTGCCGGACTTTGCCGGCGCCTCGACGGACGCGGCGCCGGCATCTTCATCCTCGCCAGCGAGCTTGTCCGCCCCGGTGACCGCCGCAGCCGCGACGCTGTTGTCCTCCACGCTGCCGCCGTTATTATAGACCGTGCCGCTGTTATTATAGACGGTGCCGCCGTTATTGTAGACGGTACCCTCATTGTTGAACACAACGCCGCCGTTGTTGAAAACGACGCCGCCGTTATTGAACACAGTGCCGTAGTTGTTGAAAACCGTGTCCCCGTCGTTATAAAGCGTTTCGCCGGGGTCGTTGATGAGCGCGTCTTCTATTGCGAGCGGCGTGTCCGCGCCGTCAGACCGGGCTGAGGTATCCCTGTCGTCCGCGTAAGCGCCCGCAGGCAGCAGACACACAAGCAGCATCGCCGCAAGCGCGAGGGTGAGCAGTCGTTTCTTCATGAAATATATCCCCTTTCCTTTTGCGTTTGATATGAGCAAAATTGTATACACAGAATATAAGACTATAATAAGCGCGTATAGTTCCAATTCAATTAAATCGCTGTTAACTTTTTCTGAATTGAGGGTAAAGCCTTGCACCGCTCCATCATAGCACCCGACGGCGGCAAAAGCTGTCGCATACGCGGCGCGGCTTATGCCTTCGCCTGTTTTGCCTTCAGGCGCAGGGCGCGGCGGCGGCGGTTGATGCAGCGCTCCAGCTCGCCTGAACGGATGAACTCCGCCAGCACATACTGCTCATACACGGGCACGGTGCATGAGTAAAAGCCCAGACGCTCCTCAAACCGCGCGACGAGCGGCGCGGGCAGCACCATGTACCCGGTGCGCATCGCGGGGGCGATGGTCTTGGAGAAGCTGTTGATGTATATGACGCGCTCCGGCGCGACGGAGAACACCGTCTCTATCGGGGCGAAGAGCGCGGAAAACTCGGAGTCATAATCGTCCTCCACAATGTAAGCGCCGCGCTCGCGCGCCCACGCGGCGTATTCCCGCCGCTTCGCCGCCGTGGCTGTGACGCCGCTGGGGTAGCTGTGGAACGGCGTGACGTGCAGCGCGCCCGCGCGGCAGGCGGCAAGCTCGTCCGACAGTATCCCATCCGCGCCGAGGCGCAGCATCGTGCAGCGCGCTCCGTTTGCCTCGTACACGAGGCGGATCTTCTCATACGACGGGGATTCCAGCGCGTAAACGATCTCCCGCCCGAGAAGCTGCACGGCGAGAGAGTATAGATACTCCGCGCCCGCGCCGATGACGATCTGCCCCGGCGCGACGGACAGCCCCCGCGAGCGGGCGAGGTACTCCGCCAGCACCTCCCGCAGCTCGGTGCAGCCCGCGTTCGGCGCGCGGGAGAGTATGCGCCGGTCATAGTCGCTGAGCACGCGGCGCATGGTCCGCGCCAGCACGGAAAAGGGAAAGTCCGCCGGCGCGCCGTCCTCGGCGCTCATGTCGGCAAGCGCCGCGCGCGGCAGGGAGGGGGCGCCGTACTGCCCCGGTGCGCGGCAGGCAAAAAAGCCGCTGCGCTCGCGCGCCTCGGCATAGCCCTCGTCCACCAGCGCCGCGAGCGCGTGCTCGGCGGTTATGACGCTCACGCCCGTCTCCTCTGCCAGCAGCCGCTTCGACGGGAGACGCGCGCCCGGCTCGATCACGCCGGTGACTATGTCATTGCGCAGCTGCTCATACAGCTGCAGATACGCGGGCTTGCCGGCGTGCCTGTCAATGGCGTATTTCATCGGCTGGTCTGCTCCTTTTCGGAAAAATGCGCAAAATTTTATAACCAATTATATAATACCGCCTAGAGGGGGAACGTGTCAAGGCTTGCCGGAGGTGCGCGCGGGTGGTAATATGTATATATGAATTATATGAGAGGTGCGCGCTATGGCGGAGTACAGGCATATAAAAAGGGAGTTCGGTCCCGTGTGGGATGCGAACTCCGCGGTGCTCATCCTCGGCAGCTTCCCGTCGGTGAAGTCGCGCGAGGTGAATTTTTATTACGGACACCCGCAGAACCGCTTCTGGCGGGTGATGGCACAGGTGCTGGGCAGCCCCGTGCCGCAGAGCACGGACGAAAAGCGCGCGATGCTGCTCTCGCACCGCGTCGCGCTGTGGGATGTGCTGGAGGAGTGCGACATAATCGGTTCAAGCGACGGCAGCATAAAAAACGCTGCGCCGGTGGACATCATGACCGTGCTCTCCGGCGCGGACATACGGCAGATATACTGCAATGGGACGGCGGCGTATACGCTTTTCATGCGCTATCTTGCGCCGGTATGCGCACGCTCGGCGATAAGGCTGCCGTCAACGAGCCCGGCGAACGCCGCGTGGCCGCTCGACCGCCTGTGCGCCGCGTGGCAGCGGGTAAGAGACGGAGTGTGAGGGGCGGCATTCACCATTGCTCGGACAAAAGGAAATCCGAAAGATGGACGATTTTTATTCCGTTTTCAATGCCGACGGACATATCGTCCAATGTGACGACATATTTCGGATAATGATCCCTTATCTCCATGAGATTGCCGACCTCGCGTTCCGAATCCGCGGGGAGCTGTACGCACACCTGCACATAGAGCCGTTCATCCCTGCGGATGGCGACAAAATCTATCTCCCTTGCGCCGGATTTGCCTATATACACATCATATCCGCGGCGCTTCAGCTCAAGGAAAACGATGTTTTCCAGCGCCCCGTCCAGCATTTTGCGGTTGTAACCGAGAAGCGCGTACTTGAGCGACATATCGGCGAGATAGTATTTTTCCTGCGTCTTCAGTATGCTTTTCCCTTGGAGATCGTAACGGGCGCAGGGGTAGACGATAAAAGCCTGCTCCAGCCAGCGCAGATAGTTATATATGCTCTCCACGGAGACCTTGCGCTGCTCGCTCTTCATGAAGTTTGAAATGGAGTTGGCGGAAAACGTCTTGCCGGTGTTTTCCACGACATATTTCACGACGCGGTCAAAGAGATCCTGCTTGTTGATCCGGTGACGCTTTACAATGTCCCGCGAGACAACGGTGTAATAAATGCCGTTCACTATCTGATACGCGGTCTGTGCCTCGTAGTCGCTGAGAGCGATGACGGGGAAGCCGCCGAAGCGTATATACTCATCCAACAGCTCACGGCTTGAAAGGGGACTGCCGGATTTGAAATCAAGGTATTCGCGGAAGGAGAGCGGGTATACGGGAATAAGGACATAGCGCCCGGTCAGATAGGTCGATATCTCGCTCGACATCAGCTTGGAGTTGGAGCCGGTCACGTATATGTCGGCGTCGGCGTTTTCCAGAAGGCTGTTAACGGCGCGCTCCCAGCCGGGAACCTCCTGAATCTCATCCAGAAGCAGATAACAGTGCCCCTTGCCCTGTATCATGGCGGCAAGCTCATCATACATCTGCTTTGCAGTGATGTTTTCCGGAATGTCCATCTCCGTGTAGGTCTTGTGAATGATGCGCTCCTCGGGGATGCCGCGCGCGCACAGCTCGACCTTGAGCATTTCAAAGATCGTGGACTTTCCGCAGCGGCGAATGCCGGAGAGTATTTTCACTAAGGGTTTATCAATAAGCGGCTGGAGCTTGCGCATATAATCGGGTCTGAAAATCATGCTGTCACTTCCTCTCACGAAGAGTATAACCGAAAAATGAGTAAAAAACAACAAGTTTTTAAGGTCTAACCTTAAAAACTTGTTGCGGACGGGTTATATATCAGCTTCACACATTGAACATCGTATACTCCACAATGGCGAGGACGGTGCGCGCGAGGAGCAGCACCGTGAGCGCGGAGAGACCGCGCGATATATCCCGCCGCAGGTGCACGAGCGAGCCGTGCGAGGCAACGAGCGCGGCGATCACCACCGCGCCTGCGCCAAGCGTGAGCAGGCGCTTTATTTTCACATCGAGAGCGTTTAATCTTGCGGTAAAGGTCATTTCTCGCACCTCGTTTCCGTCAAAAAACATTCGCGCAGCACCGCCTCGGCGCAGCGCATGCCGTCCACGGCGGCGGAGCTGATGCCGCCGGCGTAGCCCGCGCCCTCGCCGCAGGGGTAGAGCCCGCGGACGCCGCTTTGCAGCGCGCTGTCGCGCACGATGCGCACAGGGGAGGATGAGCGCGTCTCGGGCGCGGTCATGACGGCGTCGGGCGTGTCAAAGCCGGCAAGTTTTTTGCCGAGCGCTGGGAGCGCGCTTTCAAGCACGCGCGTGATGCGCGCGGGGAGCACATCGTGCAGATCGCACCACACGACGCCGGGGCGGTAGCTCGGCGTGACGGAGCGCGCCCCGCTGCTCGCCGTATGGGCGAGGAAATCGCCGACTGTCTGCGCCGGGGCGAGGTAGTTATCCCCGCCGCAGCGGTAGGCGGCGCGCTCTATCTCGCGCTGCCAGTGCATCCCGCCGAGCGTGCTTTTGTCCGGGAAATCCTCCGGCGTGAGCGTGACGAGCAGGGCGGAGTTTGCGTTCTCCCCGTCGCGGCGGGAATAGCTCATCCCGTTCGTGACGACGCCGCCCGCCTCGGACGCGGCGGCAAAGACCTCGCCGCCGGGACACATGCAGAAGGTGTAGGCGCTCGTGCCGTCGGGCAGATGAACGCTGAGCGAGTAGTCCGCCGCGGGGAGCGGCGGGTGCTGCGCGCCGTACTGCGCGCGGTCTATGTCCGCCTGCCGGTGCTCTATGCGCACGCCCATGGAGAAGGGCTTGGGCTGCATCTCAACGCCCTGCGCAAGAAGCGTCTCAAACGTGTCGCGCGCGGAGTGCCCAACGGCGAGGATGAGCGCGTCGGCGTCGATGGTATAGCGCCCGCCGGGGCTTGCGACCTCCGCGCCGCAGATGCGCCCGCCGCGCGTGACGAGCCGCTCAAGCCGCGTCTGGAAGCGCACCTCACCGCCGTGCGCGATGATGTCCTCGCGGATGCTCTGCACGATGCCGATGAGCACATCCGTGCCGATATGCGGCTTGGCGTCGTATAGGACGCTCTCATCCGCGCCGTGCTCATAAAACTGCCGCAGCACCCAGAACATACGTCTGTCATGCGTGCCGGTATTGAGCTTGCCGTCGGAAAACGTGCCCGCGCCGCCCTCGCCGAACTGGACGTTGCACTCGGTATCCAGCGCGCCGCCGGCGCGGAACGCCTCCACCACAGCCTTGCGGGAAAGTGCGTCCCGCCCGCGCTCGATGACTATGGGACGCGCGCCGGCGCGCGCGAGCACGAGCGCGGCGAACATACCCGCCGGACCGAAGCCGACTACAAGCGGGCGCTTCTTTATATTCTCAATATGAGGAATGTCATACTCCGGCGGCGCGTAGGGCGCAGCGTCCGCACCCTTCGCGCGCTCAAGCACGCGCCGTTCATCGCCCGCGACGGTCACGGCGGCGGAGCAGACATAGTGTATATCGTCCTTGCGCCGCGCGTCGAGAGAGCGCTTGACGAGCACAAGGGAAGCGACCGAATCCGCCGTGAGGCGCAGCTTTTTCGCCGCGCGGGCGCGGAGGACGGATACTTCCTCGCCGGGGTCGAGCCGCAGGTTTCGCACAAGTATCATTCGCCGAGCCTCCCCGCGAGCCGCCCGCTCGCCCATGCCCATTGCAGGTTATACCCGCCGCAGTCGCCGTCGATGTCCAGAAGCTCGCCGCAGACGAAAAGCCGCGGCATAAACCAGCTTTGCAGCGTTTCCGGGTCAAAGCCGGAGGTGCGTATTCCACCGGCGGTCACTTGCGCGTTGTCGAAGCCCGCCGTGCCCGTGACGCGCAGGGAAAAGCCCTTGACCGCGTCCGCGGCGGCACTGAGCCGAGCGGGAGAAAGAGAGGAGAGCGGCGCGGCGGCGTCAAGGCGTGCATAGCGCACGAGCATGCGCCCAAGGCGGTTATGCAGCATTCCGGTGAAAAGCTCTGCGCAGGGGAGCGCGGGCAGATCGCGGCAGCGGCGCGCGAGCATGGCAGAGACCTCCGCCGCGCCGTACTCGCGCATGAAGTCGAGCGATGCGGTGAAGCCGTCGCCGCCCGTGGAGACGGCGCGCGACACGTCGAACGCCGCGGGACCGGACAGCCCCGTTTCAGTGAACTGAACCTCGCCGCAGCTCCGTGCGGCGAGATCATCCCCGGCGATGATCGAAAGCGCAGCGTCCGCGCGCACACCCTTCAGCGCGCGTGGGTACTCCGGCTCGGTGGTGAGCTGGACGAGCGCGGGGTACAGGCGCGTGCGCTTGTGCCCCAGGGGCTTTAAAAGCTCATACCCGTCCATGACGCCGCCGAGCTTCGCGCCCGCCGCGCCGCCGCAGGCGACGATGACATAGTCGGCGGAAATATCACCCGTGTCCGTGCCGACGACATAGCCGGCGCCGTCCGCAGCGCGCGAGAGCGAGCGGGCGGGAACGCCGCAGCGAAGCTCTGCCCCCGCCTGCTCCAGCGCGAAGCGCAGCACGTCCACCACGCTGTTGGCGGAGTTGGAGAGGGGGTAGACCCGCCCGCCGTATTCCGTCACCGTGACAAGACCGAGCGCATGGAAAAAATCGAGCGTGTCCTGCGGTGTGAAGCGAGAGAGCGCGGGGAGCGCGAAAGAGGCGTTCTCCCCATGGTAATTTTCCGCACGGGCGCCGGTGTTTGTGAGGTTGCAGCGCCCGTTGCCGGTCGCAAGGAGCTTGCGCGCGGCGCGCTGCTGGCGTTCAAGCACAACGATGCGCCGCCCGCTTTGCGCTGCGGTCAGCGCCGCCATCATGCCGGACGCGCCGCCGCCTATGACCACTACTGTTTCCATGCCGTGTCCTCGTTTCATGAGAAGAGTTGAAGATTTATAATAGTCTTTTCATAGATTTTAATTATAACAACAACAGGGAGAATAATCAAACAAAAAGAACAAGACAGGGGCGGTTTGCTTTCGCTCCTGTCTCTATAATGTGCGCTTGATTTATTCGCCGAGCTTCTTTTCAAGCGCGTCAAGCCGCTGGCGCATCGCGGCGAGCTCATCGCTCATCGGGTCGCGGACGCTGACCTGGTCAACCTCGGTGGCGTAGTCCACCTTCTGCCCGGCGATGCGCACGATCTTGGCGGGGATGCCGACGGCGGTGCTGTCGGGCGGAACCTCGCCGAGGACGACGGAGTTTGCCGCGATGCGGCAGTTGTCGCCGACCTTGAAAGGACCGAGAACCTTTGCACCCGTGCCGATGAGGACGTTGTTGCCGATGGTGGGGTGACGCTTGCCGACGTCCTTGCCAGTGCCGCCGAGGGTCACACCGTGGTAGAGGAGGCAATCATCCCCGATTTCGGCTGTCTCGCCGATGACGATGCCCATGCCGTGGTCGATGACGAGGCGCTTGCCGATCTTTGCACCGGGGTGTATCTCTATGCCGGTGCGCCACCGGCTCGCCTGCGAGATGAGGCGGGCGATGAACTTCATGTTGCGCTCGTAGAACCAGTGGGCGCGGCGGTGGCTGCGCGTGGCCTTCAGCCCGGGGTAGAGAAAATAAACCTCCAGCGCGCTGCGCGCCGCAGGATCGCGCGCCATATAGGCGGCGATGGTCTCTCTCAGATCGTTGAACATATATAAAAACCTCGATTACACAAAAATAAAACGGCGGCATATTATGCCGCCGCAGATGAGCGCGCAGGGTCACAGACCCTGCCGCACACAGCGACAGCGACATCGACCGCAACAGACGCAGCAACACGCGCACTTCATTATCACTGTCACCTCACAGATTATCAAAATGAAAATAATCGACCCGAAGCCGGGAGATCCGCTCAGGCTATAATACGCGAGAGCGGGAATTTTGTCAATAGCCGCGAAGAAAAGCGCTTACTTGGGCTCCTTTTCGTCCTTTCGCTGAAGCTTGTGCTTTTTCCCGTCAGGCGTGACGATATAGGTGTTGTCCAGCACCTGCATCGCGTTGTGCCGCCACTCGGCAATGTATTCTTTGCGGAGCGCGTCGCGCTCGGCGGTTTCATCCTCGCTCAGCGCACGCAGCTTTGCGATGCGCGACAGCTCATTTATGCGCTCAAGCTTTGTCTTGTCCATGACAGCTTCCCTCCTCCAGAGTGCCAAGCTCGTCGAGCGTCAGCTCAAACGGCGCTATGAAATGCGCAAGAAAATACTCCACCTCCGGCATGCCGCAGCGCTCCAGCACGGCGCGCGTCTGCTTTTCGGCGGAAAGGAACTCGTCATTCCCCGCGCGGCGCTCTTCAATGCACTTTATGTACGCCGAGAGCTTGTCCGCCGCCTTGACAATGTCGTGCGTGCGCGCGGAGATCTCTCCGGTCAGCAGAGGCTCGTATGCGCCGCGAAGCTCTGGCGGAAGCGTTCCGATGAGCTGGGCGCAGGCGATGCTTTCAACCTCACGGTAAGCGTCGCGGATGAGAGAGTTGTGGTATTTTATCGGTGTGGGAAGATCGCCGGTGAGTATCTCGGAGCAGTCGTGATAAAGCGCGGCGGCGGCGCACTCGTTAGGGTCGCACTCCTGAGCGAAGACATCCCGCCGTATAACGGCGAGCGCGTGGGCGATGACGGCGCACATATGGCTGTGCTCCTGTATGTTCTCGGGCATGGCGTTGCGCATCAGGCTCCACCGCGTGATATAGCGCATGCGCGAGATATAGGCAAAAAAGCTGTCTGACATGGCGTTCTCTTTTCATATTTTTCATATATTTTATATTTCCGTTATAATACCACGAAACGGCGTCCTTTTCAACAGCGGATGCGCGTGGTATAGTACATATTATAAAATGAAGACCAGAGGTGCGGCTTATGTATATGGGTATGAAAATCATCGACGGGCATGTGCACTGCGCGCAGCAGACAGACCCCGCGGCGCTGGAAGCACTGCTGACGCGCACCGGAACGGACATGGCGAACATCGCCGCATGCGCGCACAGCCGCGCGCTGTCGCTCACGCCGCAGGCGCTGGCGATGAAAAAGCTGTGGCCGGGGCGGTTTTACGTGTTCGGCAGTCTCGACGTGAGCGGGTATTATCTTCATGCGGACGCGCTTGGCGCGCATATGGCGCAGTATGCCGCGCGCATGGCGCAGGCGGGCTGCGACGGGATAAAGATGCTGGAGGGCAAGCCGCAGATGCGCAGGAAGCATCCGGTGCCGGCGTTTGACGATGCGCGCTGGGAGGCGTTCTGGGCGTGGGCGGAGGAGACGGGCACGCCGATACTCTGGCACGTGAACGACCCGGAGAATTTCTGGGATTCTGAGCATGCCCCGGCGTTTGCCGTGCAGCAGGGCTGGCTCTATGACGACAGCTATGTCAACAACGAAGCGCAGTACGCCGAGGTGCTGAACGTGCTGGCGCGCCATCCGGCGCTGAGGATAGACTTTGCGCATTTTTTCTTCATGTCCGCACAGCTGGACCGCCTCGACGATATACTCTCGCGTTATGGGAATGTCTGCGTCGATCTCACGCCGGGGATAGAGATGTACGAGAACTTTTCCGCCGGCATTGACCGCGCCCGCGCGTTCTTCGAGCGCTGGCACGGGCGCATAATCTACGGCACGGACATCGGCGGGCGGTGCATACTGATGGGTGAGGACAAGGCGTTTGACGAGCGGGAGAATCTGCGCCGCCCGGAGATAGTGAGGGAATTCCTGACGCTCGACGGCGAGCGGGAGATCGCGTCCGACGGGCATTTTCTCATAAAGCGCGCGCCGTTTATAATGCGCGGGCTGGGGCTTCGCGGAGAGCGGCTGGGGGAGATACTCGGCGGGAACTTTGCCCGCTTTGCCGGCACGCCGGCGGCGGTAAACGGCGCGGCGGTGCTGGACGAATGCGCGCGGCTCAGGGCGCGGCTGGGCGAGATGGACGCAAAATATCCGGATTTCAGCCCTGATTACTCCGTCGCAGAGTATGCGGAGCGGATTTTTGCGGAAAACTGAATCAAAATGAAGTGAATTCTATTGCAATTTCACGGTATCAGTGTTAAAATTCAATTTTGTGTTGAAAAATCAAAAAGATACTATTCTTCGGGGTCGGAGCGACCCCGAACAAGGGAGCAGATAACTATGGATAAACTCAGAAACGTCGCCATAATCGCACACGTTGACCACGGCAAGACCACGCTGGTCGACGAAATGCTCAAGCAGTCCGGCGTGTACCGCGAAAATCAGGAGATCGTGGACAGGGTCATGGACTCCAACGACCTTGAGCGCGAGCGCGGCATCACCATCATGGCGAAGAACACCGCCGTGTGGTACGGCGACACAAAGATCAATATAGTCGATACCCCGGGTCATGCGGACTTCGGCGGCGAGGTCGAGCGTATACTCAAGATGGTCAACGGCGTTATACTGCTGGTGGACGCGGCGGAGGGCCCTATGCCGCAGACGCGCTTCGTGCTCAGCCGCGCGCTTGAGCTCGGGCACAGGGTGATAGTCGTCATCAATAAGATCGACCGCCCTGACCAGCGCATACACGAGGTCGTGGACGAAGTGCTGGAGCTGCTCATGGACCTCAACGCGACCGACGAGCAGCTGGACTCCCCGATGCTGTTCTGCTCCGGCAGACAGGGCACGGCGAGCTATTCCCCGGATGTGCCGGGCACGGATCTCGAGCCGCTTTTCAAAACCATACTCGAGTATATCCCCGCGCCCGACATGAACGAGGACGCGCCGTTCCAGATGCTTGTGAGCAGCATAGACTACAACGAATACGTCGGGCGCATCGCCATCGGGCGCATAGAGCGCGGGCGGATAAAGCAGAACGACGAGATAGAGGTCTGCAACTACCACGACAAGGACAAGCCCACCATAAAGGCGAAGGCCGTGTCTTTGTATGAATTCGACGGACTCAGCCGCGTTCCCGTGACCGAGGTGGGCGCGGGCAACATCATCGCCATGAGCGGCATAGGAGACGTCACCATCGGCGACACCGTGTGCGCCAAGGGCGCGGCGGAGCCTCTGCCCTTTGTGAAGATCGGCGCGCCGACGCTGGAAATGACGTTCTCCGTCAACGACAGCCCCTTCGCCGGGCGAGAGGGCAAGTTCGTCACCTCGCGCCAGCTCCGCGACCGGCTCATGCGCGAGACGCTCAAGGACGTTTCCCTGCGCGTGACCGACGTGCCCGACAGCACCGACAGCTTCAACGTCGCCGGGCGCGGCGAGATGAGCCTGTCCATTCTCATCGAGACCATGCGCCGCGAAGGGTACGAGTTCCAGGTGTCGCCCCCGCGCGTGCTGTATCAGGAGATAGACGGCAAGCGCTGCGAGCCGGTGGAGCGCGTGGTGGTGGACGTGCCGAGCGAGTACATGGGCGCCGTGATGGAAAAGCTCGGCGCGCGCAAGGGCGAGTTTGTCGAGATGACCCCTGTGGGCAACCGCACGAAGCTGGAGTTTCTTGTTCCGTCGCGCGGGCTGTTCGGCTACAGAAACGAATTTCTGACCGACACGAAGGGCGAGGGGATACTCGCCAGCGTCTTCGAGCGCTACGAGCCGTACAAGGGCGACATTTCCCGCCGCGCGACAGGCTCTCTCATCGCGTGGGAGACGGGCGAGGCCGTGGCATACGGCATATGGAACGCGCAGGAGCGCGGCGCGATGTTCATCACGCCGGGCACGAAGGTCTACGGCGGCATGGTCGTGGGCGTATGCCCCAAGAGCGACGATGTGCCGGTGAACGTGTGCCGCACAAAGCACCTCACGAACACCCGCGCCTCCGGCTCGGACGAGGCGCTGCGCCTTGTTCCGCCCAAGCAGCTCAGCCTTGAGCAGTGCCTGGAGTTTCTCGCCGACGACGAGCTTCTGGAGGTCACGCCCAAGTCTCTGCGTCTGCGCAAGCGCATTCTTGATCACAGTCTCAGAATGAAGAACGTGATGAAAAACAGATAGAAGATAAATGCAAAACGCCCTGCGGTCAGTGATGAAGTGACCGCAGGGCGTTTTGATGGGGCAAGGGAACAAGCGAAATATCGGGAGATACCGCAGGCGTATTGTGCGGTGATGCCTTATCATAGATCTCCCTGCAAAAGCTTGCCCGCCATGGTCTTTGTGCCGAGTATCCAGATGAGGTCGCCCGGCTGGATGGTCATGTTTATATCGGGCTGTGCGATGGGGAGCTTGTTGCGCTGAAGACCGAGAATGATGCAGTCGTAATCCTCCCTGATGCGGCTGTCCTTTATGGGGCTGCCGGCAAAGGGGGAGTCCCGCTCAACATTGAGCGCGTAGGAGTAGAGATCGCCCGCGTCGCCGTGCTCGCCGTCGATAAACTCGCGCAGCGTTGGCAGCGTGCCGTCCTCGCTGATGCCAAGCCCAAGGCACATGCTGTGTATGGGGCTTGCCTCGCCGATGACATAGATACGGTCATGCTTTGTGATGACCGTGCCGCCGTCGGGCATGTTGATGTGCTTTTTGCCGCGCACGAGCTTGACGACGTTGACGCCGTACACGCCGCCCCAGCCCAGCTCGCGCAGGCTTCTGCCCTCCACGCCGCTCTCCGGGCAGTCAAATTCCAGCACGTACAGCTTCTCGTCGAGCCACTCCGTCGCCGTGCCGCTGTCGGCGAACTTGCCGAGATTGCGCTCGTTGAAGTTGGCGAGAAAGCGCGCCTCGACCGAGAGATACGCCGAAGCGAACGCGCCTGAACGGTAAAGCAGTATCACCGCCGCCGCAATTACCGGCAGCAGCCACGCGCCGTTGACGCGCGTGATGATCTGGATGGGCGCAAAGGCGATGAGCACGATGATGATAAGGCGGCAGGCGTTGAGCGCCATGAGCGGCAGGCGGTTGCGCTTTGACTTCATCCACAGCGCGATGTACTGCGGGCTTTTTGTGTCCAGCATCGGGCGGATAAAGAGCGCCACACCCAGATATATCGCCGCAAGCGCGATGCCCCGGCTCATCCACGTCTCCGGCAGATACTCGCTCGCCGCGGGGTAGATGAGCCTTGTGCCGATTATCACGATGCCCAGCATTATCACGCCGTAGAAAAGCGTGGTCTTCATATACCGGCGCATGAACACCGCCCAGTCGTTGTCCTGACTGCCGGCGTCGGCGGATGCCGTGTCCCCGGTGTAGCCGTCGAGCTTTGCCACGAGCTTTTTGGGCAGCACGCCCTCCACCGCGGCGCATATTTTATCGGAGCTGCGGATGCAGGTGGGCGTGGTGAGCGTGGTGATGACGGAGACGGAGACGATGATGGGGTAAATATAGTCCGCAATAACGCCCAGCGACATGCCGAGCGACGCGATGATGAACGCAAACTCGCCTATCTGCGCAAGCGAGCAGCCGCAGTGTATGGCGTTTTTAAGGCTCTGCCCGGAAAGGAGCACGCCCAGCGACGAGAAGAACAGCTTCCCCGCGAGGGTGACGAGCGTGATGATGAGGATGGGAACGATATACTGCGCGACCATCGCCGGGTCTATCATCATGCCAACCGACAGGAAGAACACCGCGCCGAAGAGATCCTTCACCCCGGAGGTGAGATGCTCCACCCGCTCGGCGTGTATCGTCCCGGCGAGCAGCGACCCCGCGAGGAACGCACCAAGCGCCGATGAAAAGCCAAGCGCGTTTGCCAGCAGCACCATGCCAAAGCAGATGCCAAGCGACACTATCAAAAGCGTTTCATCGTTCATGAAGGTGACGGATTTGTTCAGAAGCGTCGGCAGCAGGTATATGCCGAGAATGAGCCAGAGGATGAGGTAGAGCACCAGCAGCCCCAGCTTGAGCGCGAGGTCGCCGCCGGAGATATTCTGGCTGACGGAGATTGTGGAGAGGATGATCATCATGAATATCCCCGCGATGTCCTCTATCACAAGCGTGCCGAACACAAGCTGCGCGAAGCTTTTCTTCGCTACGCCCAGCTCGTCAAAGGCCTTGATGATGATAGTGGTGGAGCTCATTGAGAGCATGCCGCCGAGAAAAATGCTGTCCATCACGCCCCAGCCCAGCAGCTGACCCGTCGCATAGCCCAGCAGCAGCATGCCGCCGACCTCTGTGAACGCCGTGATCACGCCCGTGCCGCCGACCTTGGCGAGCTTGTGAAGATTAAACTCCAGCCCAAGGGAGAACATCAGAATGATGATGCCTATCTCGCTCCACGTATTGATGGATACCTCGTCCGTCACGGTGAAAAACCACGGCATATACGGCCCGATAAGAAAGCCTGCCAGTATGTAGCCCAGCACGAGCGGCTGCCGGAGCTTTTTGAAAACAACGGTAACGACGCCTGCCGTCAGCAGCATCAGCGCCAGATCGGAAATCAGTTCTGGTAAATGCACTATAAACGATACCTCCCCAAATCAGAATTTGCCTTCAGGCTCAGTCGCCCTCGACCATGCGGTAGCCCACGCCGACCTCGGTGAAGATATACTGCGGCTCGGCGGGGTTCTTTTCGATCTTGCGGCGGATGTTTGCCATGTTGACGCGGAGGATCTGGTTGCTGCCCTTGCTCTGCGGTCCCCACAGCTCTTTCATTATAAAATCATATGTCAAGACCTTGCCTGCGCATTTGCCGAGCAATGCCACGATTTTGTACTCATTTTGCGTAAGATGCACGTTTTCACCGGCGATGAGCACCTGATGCTTGTCGTAATCAATGGTCAGATCCCCGGACGTGAACTTTCCCGTTGCGGCGAGCGTCTCATTGACGAGCCCGGAGCGCGTGTGGCGTATCGCCACGCGCACCCGCGCCAGCAGCTCCGCCGCGCCGAAGGGCTTTGTGATGTAATCGTCCGCCCCCTTGTCGAGCGCGGCGACCTTGTCGCGCTCGTAGGTGCGCGCGGACACCACGATTATGGGCAGCTGCGTCCATTGGCGCACGGACTCTATGATCTGCATCCCGTCCATATCCGGCAGACCGAGATCCAGCACCACAAGATCCGGGCAGTGCGAGCTTATCATCGAAAACGCCTCACTGCCCGAGCGCGCGAGGATGACGTCATACCCGTTGGAGCCGAGAATTGCGCGGATGAAGCCGGAAATGCTCTTTTCATCCTCAACGACCAGCACCTTATCTCTGATATTCATATTCTTCCTGTCCTCCCAATGGCAATGTAAATATAAACTGCGCACCGCCGTGCGGCAGATTATGCGCCGATATTTCGCCGCCGTGCGCCCTGACGATGGTTTTGCACACGGACAGCCCTATGCCCATGCTGCGCCTGCTGTCGCCGTAACTTTCCCCCGCAGCGCCGGGCGTCCCGTCAAAAAGATGCTCAAGCTGCCGCCGGTCAATGCCGCGCCCGTCGTCCGTGACCGTGATGCGGGCGTATCCGTCCGCCGCCGTCACGCCTATATTCACCGCGGTGGTCTTCCCTCCGTGCAGCACGGCGTTGTCCATAAGGTTTAAAAGCACCTGCTCGATGAGCATCGCGTCCATCTTCACAAAAAACAGCGTGTCCGGCACGGAAACGGAAACCGCGATGCCCGGATTGCGCTTTTTGAAGTTGACGACGGTCTCGCTTATCACTTCCTCCAGCATTTCGTCCTCAATATGCAGCGTGCCGGTCTGATCGTCCGTCATGCGCGTGATGCTCAGAAGATTTTCCACCATGCGGCACAGCCACTCCGCATCGCTTTTCGCATCGGTCAGAAGCTCCCGCTTTTCCGCCTCCGACAGCCCGCCCGCATCGTCCAGCACCACGCCGATGTTTCCGCTTATCGACGTGAGCGGCGTGCGCAGATCGTGCGATACGGCGCGCAGGAGATTGGCGCGCGTCTTCTCGCGCTCGGACTCGCTTTTTATCTTTTCCTGCTCCTTGAGCCGCACCGTCAGCGTCGATACCGCCATTCCCACCGCAAGCATCGTCAGAAATGTCAGCGGATAGCCGTAGATGGAAAAGTTGATCTTCATATACGGGTATGTGAACGCCCAGTTGACCGCTATCACGCTCGTCACCGAGGCGAGCAGCCCGTAAAAGTATCCGTCCGTGAGTATCGCCGTGACGAGCACCGCCAGCACGAAGATGAGCGGCACATATTCGTCCTTTGACGGCGCTTTCCTCAGCAGCGCCGACGCCGCGCACGCCACAAGCATCGCCGCCAGGAACACCATCCATCCCCTGAACGACAGCGGGAAGTACATCTTCAGCTTTTTTATTATCCTGCCCGGCACTTTCATCGCCGTCACCGCCCTTCTCTGCGGCATTAAAATCTTTACACTGTCAGTATACCATAGTCTGTTGTTAAAAAGGCGTTAAGAAAATTACGCCCCGGAGATGGCAAGCCTGCCTGTCCGGGACGTAAAGCGTGTGCATTCAGTTGAATTTATCGTAGCGGCGGAACAGCTCGTCTATATCCGCAGGGTCGGTGCGGCGCTCGCCGTCGTCGTAATACCCGTCGTCGGGATCGGCATAGCGGCCGGCATAGGGGTCATATCCGCCGTAGCCGTCGTCCTCGTCGTATTCCTCCGCGCCATATTGCTGCTCATACTGTTCCTCGGCAATGCGCCTGGCGTGTTCGCGCTCGCGCTCCTCCCGCTGGCGGCGGCGCTGAGCCTCGGCGCGGCGGCGTTCCTCAAGGTGGCGGCGGCGCAGCGCACGGTAGCGCGCCACAAGGATGAGATATACCGCCAGCAGCGAGAGTATCACGATGATGAGCGTTATCACCCAGCCCCGGGAGAAGAACGCTTTGAGCTGCGTCTTGATATATTCGCCCTTCGACAGCTCCACCGCGTTGGGGTTGACAAGCTTTACAGAGCCGTAGTCCTTCCCGTCGGCGACGACGTGTACCTCTCCAAGCACCGTCCCCGCCTCTATCGGCGCGACGAGCTTGTCCTCATATATCTCTATCTCGGTTGAAATGGATTCGTCGTTTATGTCCACGGGAAGCAGCGCGCGCACATCGTCCGTCGGGCGCAGCAGCACCGTGCCGTCACCCTCCGCGAGATCGACGGTCACTTTCTGCGTGAACTGCGTGGCGGAGAGGAGCGTGCGGTAAGAGAAGTTTTCAAAGCACCAGTCGTAGAGCGCGATGGTGTTTGTAAAATTGCCGAACTCCGTCTCCTGCGTGTTCAGCTCGCCGCCGCAGCCCATCACGACTGCCAGCACGCTGATATCGTTTCTTGTGGCGGTGGAGACAAGGCAGTATCCCGCCGCGCGGGTGTATCCGGTCTTCACGCCCGCCGCACCCTCATAGAGGTAGTCATGGCCGTTGTTCTGCATGGACATGCTTGCGTAATATCCGCCGTTGCAGATAAGGGCGTTGGAATTCCAGATCTCGCGCGCCTCGCTCATGTTCGTGGGCTGGGTCTTATAATACTCCGTGTCGCATATCGTGAGAAAATCTGGGTGCTTCACGGCCTCCTTTGTGATGAGATAGAGGTCGCGCGCGGTGGTATAGTGACCGTCGTTTGAAAGGCCGTTGGGGTCGAGAAAGTGGGTGTTCGTGCAGCCAAGCTCCGATGCACGCGCGTTCATGCGCTCCACAAAGGCGGAGATGCTGCCGGAGATATAGGTGGCAAGGATGTTGCACGCCTCGTTTGCAGAGTGAACGACCGCGCAGTACACAAGATCGCGGTAGGTCATCATTTCGCCGGGCTGGATGTTGGAGTTGCTGGAATCCTCCGACATGCCGTACCATGCGTCCGCCCCGGCGGTGACGATATCGTCCATGCTGCACTGCCCGCTCTCCACGGCCTCGATGGCGAGAAGCCCGGTCATTATCTTCGTCAGGCTCGCGGGGGAACGGTGCTCGTCTGCGTTTATCTCATAGAGCACCTCATCTGTGGTCATGTCTGCAAGGTATACCGCCTGCGCGCTCAGCTGCGGCTCGTCAATGGCATGAGCGGACGGCGCGAGCGAGCACAGCGCAAGGCATATTATAAGAATAAGAGGGATAATTTTAATTTTTTTCATTTTGCTCTCCCGTTTTTTCTCGGAGTGTGGTACAGTATATATAAGCTGAATATGCACCCGGGGCGGGCAAATGCGCCCGGTATGCCGCTTCGCGCGGCAGCCATACGGATAATTATATAATTTTCGCAGCAAAAATGCAACCAAAAATAATTGTCTGGTGGAGCGTCGGTGGGGGAAAGCCCCCGAAAACGCCCGGGTTCTGCCCGTTTGATGCGATTGGAGGAACAGCGTGAAGATACTTGTTGTTGACGATGAAAAGCTGCTTGTAAAGGGCATGAAGTTTAACCTTGAGAACGAGGGGTATACCGTGGACGTCTGCTATGACGGCGAGGCGGCCGTGGAGACCGCGCGCGAGGGCGGCTATGACCTCATCATTCTCGACCTGATGATGCCGCGCAAGGACGGGCTTCAGGCGTGTCAGGAGATACGGAGCTTTTCCACCGTGCCGATAATCATGCTCACCGCGCGCAGCGAGAAGTCCGATCTGCTGATGGGGTTTGAATCCGGCGCGGACGATTACCTCACAAAGCCCTTTGATATACTGGAGCTGAAGGCTCGCGTGCGCGCGCTGCTGCGGCGCGCGTCGATCACGGCGCCTGTCGCCGTGCCGCTGCCGTCCGTGCTGACGCGCGGGCACATCACAGTTGACGAGGAGCGCCGCCGCGCGCTCAAGAACGGAGAGGAGATAGAGCTGACGGTCAAGGAGTTCGACCTTATCCTCTTCCTGATGAAAAACCCGGGGCGCGTTTATTCGCGCGAAAACCTGCTCGACCTTGTGTGGGGGTATGACTATCAGGGCGACACGCGCACCGTGGACGTGCATATCCGCCGCCTGCGCGAGAAGCTGGAGCTTGACCCCGCAAATCCCCGCTACATCGTCACAAAATGGGGCGTCGGCTATTACTTTGCCGATTAAGGAGCCGTTATGCGCAGCCTTAGAGTACAGTTTATGGCGTTCACGGCGGTGCTGCTGGTCATTTTGCTGCTGCTGCTGAACATTCTCCCCATCACCTCCTCGCGCGACCGCGTTTTTGAGGAGAAGCGCAACTCCCTGAGCAGTCAGGCGGCGGTCGTCGCCTCGTCGCTGGCGAACCTCGATTCCCTCAGCCGCGACAGCATAAGCGACGTTCTGCAGCTGCTGGACATCAGCGGCTTTGCCCGCATGGTCGTCGTTGACGCGGGGGGGAGCGTTATTTATGACGACGGCTCTGCCGCCGACGCCGAGCGCGAGCGCAGCGACATCGCCCGGGCGCTTTCCGGCAAGACCGTCTTCCGCTCGCTTTTTGCCTCCGGGGCGTTTAAGAGCTGCTTTGCCATGCCCATGAGCAATCAGGGCACGACCGTGGGCGCGGTGTATATCGGCGAGCATGACGCCGAGCGGGCAGGGATGATAGAGACGATGCAGCAGCGCCTTCGCTTTACGTCGCTCGTCATCGCGGGGGCGGCCATCGTCATTGTGGCGATATTTTCAAACGTCCTCCTGCGGCGCATAGGCGAGCTTGTGCAGTCGATGCGCATCGTCGCCTCCGGCAACTACGGCTACCGTCTCGCCACGCGCGGCAGGGACGAGATAACGGAGCTGGGGGAAGAGTTCAACATGCTGACAGAGCGCCTTGAGACGACGGAGCGGCAGCGCAGGCGCTTTGTGTCCGACGCCTCGCACGAGCTGAAGACGCCTCTCGCGTCCATACGGCTGCTGGCCGACAGCATCGTACAGAGCGAGAACATCAACGAGAGCACCGTGCGCGAGTTTGTCACGGACATCGGGCAGGAGGCGGAGCGCCTTCAGCGCACGACGGAGAAGCTGCTCGAGCTCAGCCGTATGGACGACGACGTCCGCTTCGACCCCGAGCCTGTGGACGTCAAGCAGGTGGCGGTGGACGCGCTGGTGCTGCTGCGCCCGCTCGCGGACGAGCGGAAGGTGCGCATGCGCAGCGAGCTGGAGGACGGCTGCGTCGTCATGGCGACGGTGGACGATATGTTCCACATTATTTTCAATCTCATCGAAAACGCGATAAAATACAACGTTGAGGGCGGCAGCGTCATGCTGCGCGTCAAAAGCGGCGAAAAAACCGTCAGTATCGCCGTGGAGGACACGGGCATCGGCATCCCGGAGGAGGATCGCTTCAACATTTTCTCGCGCTTTTACCGCGTGGATAAGGCACGCTCAAGAGAGGCGGGCGGCAGCGGGCTGGGGCTGAGCATCGTGCACGACGCGGTGCAGCTTTACGGCGGCACCATCACCGTCGGCGCGAACAGACCCCAGGGCTCGCGCTTTGTCGTCAGCTTTCCAAAACCAACACCGGAGGAGACAGGAATATGAACAATCTCAACAAAATCCAACAGCAGCTTGAACGGCGCGGTCTTGACGCGCTGCTCATAACCGACGAAAAAAACCAGCGCTACGCTCTGGGCTTCCCGTTCACGGACGGGGCGGTGCTCATAGCGCGGCGCGGCGCGTGGCTTTTCACGGATTCGCGCTATATCGAGGCGGCGGAGCTGGCGGCGGGCGATATTGCAGACATCGTGCTTTTCGACGCGCAGCATCCGCTCACCGACTGCATCCGCACCGTCATTTCCCGGGAGCAGCTCTCGCGCATCGGCGCGGAGGAAGAAAAGCTCAGCCATGCGGGCTTCCTGCGCTATGAAAAGGCGCTGGGCGTGAAGCTGGAAGCGGGGCAGACCATACTCAGCACTCTGCGCAGCGCCAAGAGCGAGGAGGAGATCGCCGCGATGCGCGAGGCGCAGGGCATAGCAGAGGCCGCCCTTGCCGAGACGCTGCTGCTCATCCGCCCCGGCATGAGCGAGCGGGAGATCGCGGCGGAGCTTGTATACCGCATGCTGCGCCATGGGGGAGAGGGCAATTCCTTCGATCCCATTGTCGTCACCGGCAAAAAAACGAGCATGCCCCACGGCGTGCCGGGGGATGAGCTTGTCGAAGAGGGCGATTTTGTGACGATGGACTTCGGCTGCCTCAAGCACGGCTACTGCTCCGACATGACGCGCACCGTCGCCGTCGGACATGCGACGGAGGAGATGCGCAATATCTACTCCATCGTGCTCGAAGCGCAGCTTGCCGGCATTGCGGCGGCGCGCGCCGGCATCCCCGGGCGCGACATCGACGCGGCGGCGCGCGGCGTTATCACGCGCGCAGGGTATGGGGAATACTTCGGGCACGGCTTCGGGCACTCGCTGGGGCTGGACATACACGAAGCGCCCAACGCCAATATGCGCGGCGAAGAGCCGATGCCCATTGGCGCCGTCGTCAGCGCCGAGCCCGGCATATACCTGCCCGGGCGCTTCGGCGTTCGCATTGAGGACGTGATGGTGCTGCGCGAGACGGGCGCGGAGGTCATAACCCGCGCGCCAAAGATGGAGCTTATAGTGCTTAACAACAGATAACAGGGGAAAATCTATAAAAACTCTTGCAAAAAGCCCTTGTATACTGTAAAATGATAAGGCTATGGATAATGCTATGGCGGCGCAGCCCTGAATATATCAAGTATTTTGGGTTTTGTTTGAAATTATATATGGGAGGACCCTTTTTATGATCACAGCAGGCGATTTCAGAAACGGCGTTACCTTTGAGATGGACGGACAGGTCATGCAGGTCGTCGAGTTCCAGCACGTCAAGCCCGGCAAGGGCGCGGCGTTCGTGCGCACCAAGATGAAAAACGTCATCACCGGCGCCGTCACCGAGACCTCGTTCAACCCCACCGCAAAGTTCGAGAACGCAACAGTTGACCGTCAGACCATGGAATACAGCTATGCCGACGGCAACCTCTACTATTTTATGAATCCCGAGACCTATGAGCTTGAGCCGGTCGATGCCGCAGTTCTGGGCGACAACTTCAAGTTCGTCAAGGAAAACATGGAGTGCACCATCTACTCCTACAAGGGCAAGGTTTTCAATGTCGAGCCGCCGTTCTTTGTGGAGCTTGAGGTCACCGAGACCGACCCCGGCTTTGCCGGCAACACCGCCACCAACGCGACCAAGCCCGCAACGCTCGAGACCGGGGCCGAGATCAAGGTTCCCCTGTTCATCGAGGTCGGCGAGAAGATCAAGGTCGACACCCGCACCGGCGAATATCTCAGCCGCGCATAAGGACGATATAAGGGAGGCTCATAAAAGAGGCCTCCCTTTATCAAACTATATATGATATGTTGAAGAAACAAACGGCACCGAAGAACACAAAGGAGGTTTTCACAATGACTATCGTTGAAAAAGCGGCGTATCTGAAAGGACTGACCGAGGGTCTTGGCATCGGCGGCGAATCAAAGGAGGGCAAGCTCTGGGAGACGCTGTGCGAGCTTGTGAGCGACATGGCGCACGAGATAGAGGACCTTCAGGAGAGCAATCTTGACTTTGCCGGCGCGCTCGACGATATGAGCGACGAGCTTGTATATCTGGAAGAGCTGACGTGCGACCTTGACACGCCGGAGGATGCGTTCGACGATGATGACTATGATTTCGACTCTGACGATGAGGACGCCGCGCCCGTCTGCCGCGGTCGCTGCTGCTGCTCCGCGCCCTCTGATGATGAGGACGGCGACGGCGAGGAGATGGAGTACGACGGCGTGATGTACGATGTGACCTGCCCCGCCTGCGGCGAGGAGATAACCTTCGACGAGGGGACGCTGTCCGAGGGCTCCATCATCTGTCCGGGCTGCGGGGAGGAGCTGGAATTTGACCTGGACGGCGAAGGCGAGGACGGCGACGGGGATAAGGACGAGTGATCTGCCCTCCGTCAGCGCTTGAGCTTGCCCGGGCTCATGCCGAAGCTCTCGGTGAACGCCCGGTGAAAAGTTGAATAGTCTGCAAAGCCGCTGTCAAAGGCGGCTTTGTTTGCGTTTACGCCCTCGCGGATAAGGCGCGCGGCGTACAAAAGACGCTTGCGGCGGATATATGCGTGCACCGTCGCGCCCGTCTGAGCCTTGAAAAGGCGCATGAAGTGATAGCGGCTGAGATATACGCGGTCGGCAAGCGCATCCACCGTCAGCTCCCGCGTGAGGTTTTCGTTTATGTAGGAGAGCGTCCGCTCTATCTTTTCGTCCAGCTTTTTCTCCTCGCGCTCGGGCGCGGCGGCAGCGGCGCGGTTTATGCGGATGAGCAGCTGCATCATAAGCGTGTCGCGCATTGCCTGCGCGCCGAACTCACCGTCGTTCAGACTCTCCTCAAACGCGGAGAGCGCCGCGGAGAGCGCCGCGCGCGGCTCCCCCTCCAGAGTGAGCAGATGCTGCCCGGTGGCGTCCGCGCGCTCAAAGCACGCTCTCAGCTCAGCGCCGGGGAGCACCCGGTCAAAATACTGCCGGTCGAGATAAATGATGATGCGCTCATAGGGCACAGACTTGTCGATGAGCGCCTTGTGTATGGTGTGATGCCGCACGAGCAGCATATCCCACGGGCGCAGAGAGTAGACCTTGTCCTCCACGGCATAGTCCACGCTGCCGGAAATGAGCAGCACGATCTTGTCGAAATCGTGGAAGTGAAAGTCCCTCTCCTGCCCGGCAGTGTCGCGCAGGTGGAAATAATGATAGTTTTCCTCCAGATACCCCTCGCGCGCGAAGGTCTGCTCTTCTTTCATTCTGCACCTCCTGTGCCGCCGGGCGGCGGCTTGCTTAATGTCGCGCCGCATTATGCGCATTTTCGCGGCACGGCGCTCGCGCATGAAGCTTTACAAGCGTATGATACCGCATTTTTTGCAAGGTTTCAAGCCCGGTATATGTTTCCATCGGCTCTGCAGCCGCGCCGTATTCGCGCGTACTCCATCGTTTCGCGCAATTTTTCGCCGAGCGCGGGATATACTTTTTCCAAACGGCACAGCCGGACAAGGAAGGAGCTGCAACAATGCAGGCATTGCGCACACGCCCCGGGCTCAGGCGGGGCAGTATAGTTTATATATGCACGGAGGACATCGCCCCATGCCCCGTGCAGGCAAGAAAGATATTTGACGAGGACTCGCTGCGCGAGCTGAGCGAGAGCATACGCGACTATGGCATACTCAACCCGCTCACCGTCCGCTCGCGCGGCGGACGGTATGAGCTGGTCGCGGGAGAACGGCGGCTTCGCGCGGCAAAACTCGCGGGGCTGCGGGAGGTACCGTGCATCGTGATAGACGTGGACATGGAAAACGCCAGCCTTATCTCGCTCATCGAGAATCTTCAGCGGCGTGATCTGGATTTTATAGAGGAGGCAAACGGCATCAGCCAGCTTATACATATGTTCGGCATGAGCCAGGAGGAGGCGGCGCGGCGCATCGGCAAATCGCAGTCCGCCGTGGCGAACAAGCTGCGCCTGCTGCGGCTGCCGGACGATGTGCTGGACGCACTGCGCGCCAATTCGCTCACGGAGCGGCACGGGCGGGCGCTGCTGCGCCTGCCGACGGCGGATGCCCGGCGCGCGGCGCTTGCGCACATCATAGAAAACGATCTCAACGTCGCCGCGACGGAGGAGTATATAGAAACGCTGCTCTCGGCTCCCTCCCCGGAGGCACCGGAGGAGAAGCGCAGCGAACCCAGACGCACCTTTGTGCTGAAGGATGTGCGCGTGTTTCTAAACACACTCTCGCGCAGCATCGACCTTATGAAGCAGGGCGGCATCGACGCGGGGATGCACCGCGAGGAGACGGAGGACCGGCTCATCCTCACCATCTCCATCCCCAAAGGCAGAGCTCCTGCGGCGGCTGCGGAATAGTACAACTCTCCGCCTCCATAGGATTGTACAGGTATTTCTATGGGGGCGGTGAATTTATGATCAGCTATTTTTCCGATCTGCGGTATAAGGAGGTCATCGACGTGCACACCGGGGCGCGGCTGGGCTATGTGTGCGACGCGGAATTTGACGACGCGGAGGGGCGGCTCATTTCGCTTGTCACGCCGGGGCGTCCGCGCTGGTTGGGGCTGCTCGGACGCGAGGACGATTACGTGCTGCCGTGGAAGTGCATCGTGCGCATCGGGCAGGACATCATCCTCATCGACGCGAAGGAGGAGCTGCGCCGCCGGACGAGGGAACGAAAGCTGTTTTAGGGCGGCAGCGCACAGCATGGAGCTTCAGGTCGCATGAGCATTTTTGAATGCTCATGAATAAGTGCCCGGGGCATCGTACTTTGCCGACGCCTTGAGTTTCCCGCTTTTCAAACCGGCGTTTATGAAGTATAATATTATGCACAGCACGATTTATGCAGCAAAGGACTGATAATTATAGAAAACACAGAGATAAAGAAAGAGCGCGCCGTGCTCGCGGGGCTTGCCGCGGCGAGCATGGATGAGCGCGAGCGGTCAAGCGAGGTGTCGATGGCGGAGCTTGCGGCGCTGGTGGAGACGGCAGGGGGCGAAACCGTCGCCATGCTTATCCAGAACAGACCGACGCCCGAGCCGCGCAGCTTCATAGGCGACGGCAAGGTGCAGGAGCTGAAAGCCGTCATCGAGATGAATGAGTGCGGCCTTGCGGTGTTCGACAATGAGCTCAGCCCGTCGCAGATGCGCGTTCTGAGCGAGGAGCTGGGCGTGAAGGTGCTCGACCGCTCCGGGCTGATACTGGACATTTTTGCCCAGCGCGCGCAGACGCGCGAGGGACAGCTGCAGGTGGAGCTGGCGCAGTACAAATACCTGCTGCCGCGCCTGACCGGCATGTGGACGCACCTTGTGCGCCAGACGGCGGCGGGCGGCTCGTCCCCGATAGGCACGCGCGGTCCGGGCGAGACACAGCTTGAGACCGACCGCCGCCACATCCGCCGGAAGATACAAAAGCTCGAGGAGGAGCTTGCCGCCGTGCGCAAGGTGCGCGGCACGCAGCGCCGCCGCCGCGAGAAAAACGCCATGCCGGTCGTGGCGCTCGTCGGGTACACAAACGCCGGAAAATCGACGCTTCTCAACTGCCTCACGGGCGACTCCATCCCCGCGAACGACCGGCTTTTTGACACGCTCGACACTACGACCCGCCGCCTCCGGCTCGACGAGACGCAGGAGGTGCTGCTCAGCGACACCGTCGGGTTTATCCGCAAGCTCCCCACGCATCTCATCGAGGCGTTCAAGGCGACGCTGGAGGAGCTGAAGTATGCGGACGTGCTGCTGCACGTCATTGATATATCCAACCCAGAATGGGAGGAACAGGCGCGAGTGGTGGACGATCTTATCCGCCAGCTCGGCGCGGAGAGCACGCCGTGCGTCCGCGTTTATAATAAGTGCGACGCTTATTTCGGCATCCTGCCGCACGGCGAGGACGTTGTGTGCCTGTCGGCAAAAAGCGGCGAGGGCGCGGACGTGCTTATAAAGAAGCTTGCGGATATGCTCGGCAGGCAAAAGCGCGCCGTTGCGCTGAGCATCCCCTATTCAAAGGCGGGTATAATCGACACGCTCAAGCGTGATGCGAGCGTTACAAAGCTGGAATACACCGACGACGGCATCAAAGCCGAGGCTGTCGTCACGCCGGAGCTTATGGGGCGGGTGAAGGAGTTTATCCCCGGATACACCGAGCCGCGGGAGGAGTGGGAGGATGAATGAATATTACATTCCCACCGGCGCGGGCGAAAGCGAATACGTCGAAAAGCGCTCGCAGTTTCTCGGGCATGTGCGCCGGGTCGAGAGCGAGGACGAGGCGCGCGCGTTCATCGCGGAGATGAAGAAAAAGCACTACGACGCGCGCCATAACTGCTGGTGCTACATCATCCGCGGCGGGGCGGAGCGTTACAGCGACGACGGCGAGCCGCAGGGCACGGCGGGCATACCGATGCTGGAGGTGTTCCGCCGGGAGGAGGTCACGAACGTTGTGTGCGTGGTGACGCGCTACTTCGGCGGCGTGCTGCTCGGCGCGGGCGGGCTGCTGCGCGCGTATACGAAAAGCGCAAAGGAGGCGCTCGACGCGGCGGGCGTATCCGCTGTGCGCCGCTGGGTGGAGACGGAGCTTGACTGCTCCTATGCCCAGGCGGAGAAGCTCAAGGGCGAGGTCACCGCATCCGGCGGCGCGGTGAGCAGCGTGGACTATGCCGCCGGCGTGACGGTGCGCGCGCTCGTGCCGGAGGAGAAGCTGGAGGCGTTCTCTGCGCGTATTTTCGACGTGAGCGCCGGAAGCGTCGCCGTGCGCGCCGTGGGCGAAGCTTATCGCGCCGTGCCGGTGCGGCAGAAAGAAAAATTTTTTTGAAAATTTAGAGGGGAAATATTCGTTTGCGTCGTATAAGTGTAATGAGAGACTCAAATCTCACGCTTATACGGCGCATTTACTGTATACATGAACGGGGAGGTGTCGCTTGTGCTGTGTCCGAGAGAACAGAGGGAGAGGATAGAGCATTACATAGTCGGTCCGTATGGTGTGCTGGCAGAAAACACGCGCGGCCGGTCCGCGCCGGAGGAGGAGTGCAAATTACGCACCTGCTTCCAGCGCGACATTGACCGCATCACGCATTCAAAATCGTTCCGCCGCCTCAAGCACAAAACGCAGGTGTTTTTGCAGCCGGAGGGCGACCACTACCGCACCCGCCTGACCCACACGCTGGAGGTCAGCCGCCTTTCGCGCACCGTCGCGCGCGCACTGGCGCTCAATGAGGATCTGGCGGAGGCAATCGCGCTGGGGCATGATCTGGGGCACACGCCATTCGGTCACGCGGGCGAGCGCGCGCTCAACGACATCTATCCAGGCGGCTTCAAGCACTATGAGCAGAGCCTGCGCGTGGTGGATATACTCGAGCGCGGCGGCAGGGGGCTGAACCTGTGCTATGAGACGCGCATGGGCATATTAAACCACACTCACGGCGCGCCGGACGACACGCTTGAAGCGACGGCCGTGCGGCTGTGCGACCGCATCGCCTACGTCAACCACGATCTGGACGATTCCATCCGCGCCGGCATACTCACGGCAAAGGATGTGCCCGAGGTTATACGCCGCCGCTGCGGCGACACGAACAGCCGCCGCATAAATGCGATCCTTACCGATCTCATCGCCAACAGCGGCGGCGGCAGGCTTGCAATGTCGCCCCGGATGCAGGAGACGTTCGACGCCTTTCACGCCTTCATGTACTCGGACGTATACAAAAACCCCGTTGCAAAAGCGGAGGAGGGCAAGGTGGAGGGCGTCCTTGCAAGACTTTACGATTACTACGTCGCCCACCCGGAGGCGCTGCCGGAGGATTTCGGCGGCGTTATAGAGCGCGAGGGGCGCGAGCGCGCCGCGTGCGATTACATTTCCGGCATGACCGACGGCTATGCCATGGAGAAATACGGCGAGCTGTTCATTCCGTTCGCATGGACGGTCAAATGATCGCGTGGGGAGGGACAATATCTTGGCATTTCCCGAAAGCTTCATAACCGAGCTTGCCGAGCGCAACGATATTGTGGACGTTGTTTCCTCCTATGTGCGCCTGAGCAAGAAAAGCGGCTCAAACCTCTTCGGACTGTGCCCGTTCCACAGTGAGAAGACCCCGTCGTTCTCCGTATCGCCGGACAAGCAGATATACCATTGCTTTGGCTGCGGCAAGGGCGGGGGCGTGATAAACTTCATAATGGAGATAGAAAACCTCTCCTTCCCGGAGGCGGTGGAGTTTCTGGCGCGGCGCGCCGGCATGACCGTGCCGGAGGAGGCGGACGACCATGAAAGCCGCAGACGAACGCGCATGCTCGCGCTCAACCGGGACGCCGCACGCTATTTTCACGAGCAGCTGTCCGCCCCCGGGGCAGACGGCGCGCGCGCGTACATAGAAAAACGGCGGATAGGACGGCGGATGGTAACGGCGTTCGGGCTGGGCTTCGCACCTGACGGTTGGTCGGGGCTTATGGATGCGATGCATGCAAAAGGTTACACGGACTATGAGCTGTTCGACGCGGGGCTTGTGCGCCGCGGGAAGAGCGGCGGGTTTTACGATACGTTCCGCAGCCGGCTCATGTTCCCGGTTATCGACGTGCGCGGCAACGTCATCGGCTTCTCCGGGCGCATTCTGGGCGACGGCGAGCCAAAGTACATGAACAGCCCCGAAACGCTCGTTTTTAACAAGAGCCGCAGCCTTTTCGCCCTGAATCTGGCTAAAAAATCAAAAAGCGGATATATAATCCTCTCAGAGGGCAATATAGACGTGGTCAGCCTGCATCAGGCGGGGTTCGACTCGGCGGTCGCGTCGCTTGGAACGTCGCTTACGCCCGAGCAGGCGCGCATGCTCTCGCGTTATACAAACGAGGTCATCATCGCTTACGATAATGACGGCGCGGGCATGAAAGCCTCTCAGCGCGCGATCGGGATATTGGAAAAGCTCGATCTCAAGGTGAAGGTTCTGCAGATGAGCGGCGCGAAGGACCCGGACGAGTTTATAAAGCTCAAGGGTGCGGACGCATTCCGCAATCTCATCGACGGGGCGGAAAATCAGGTGGATTACCGTCTGCGCGGCGTAACGCAGAAGTACGACCTTTCCTCCGACGAGCAGAAGGTCGAATTTCTGAAGGAAGCGTCGGAGCTTGTTGCAAAGCTTCCCGGCGCAGTCGAGCGGCAGGTATATGCGATGCGCGTGGCGTCCATGGCGGGCGTGAGCGCGGACGTCGTCGCCGCCGAGGTCGAGCGCCGGCGAAAAAAGCTCCTCTCCCGCGCACACCGCGACGAGGGGCGCGAGCAGAGCCGCCCCGAGCGGCAGAGCCAGCCGGCGGAGCGGGAGTTTCGCTATGACAACCCTGCCTCCGCCGTTGCAGAGGAGGGCGTTATACGGCTTTTGTACCTTGAGCCGGAGCTTATATCGCAGCCGCTTCCGGCGGCGGAGGATTTTTCCGCTCCGGTGCTCGCGCATATATACTCCGTTATGTGCGACGCGCTCCGCCGCGGCGGACAGGCGACGACCACCGCACTGTCCGCGTCGCTCTCCGGCGAGGAGATGAGCCTGCTGGTAAGCATCATACAAAAGCCCGAAGCATTGTCAAGCGCGCGGCAGAGCATGAGCGACTACCGCGAGCGTATAGAAACCGAAAAGGCGCGGCGCAGCGCAGGGTATGACTACGCCGCAATCGCGCGTCAGAAGCGCAGCACCGCCTATGACGCACAGAAAAAGAAAGGGATATGAGGGATAAGCTATGTCAGACGAAATGAAATTCAAGGAAGAAGAGCTGGAGAGCATGGCGGACAAGCTTCTGGAGCAGGCGTCCATCGCGGAGCTGAGCGAGCAGCCGGAGCTTGAGCTGCCCAAGCCCAAGAAAAAGGCCGCCGCGAAGAAGAAAGAAGTGACAGATCCCGTCGAGACTGCAAAAACCACGGAGGACCGCCTCAACGAGCTTCTGGAGCGCGGGAAGAAAAAGGGCAGCCTCACGGCGAAGGAGCTGGAGGTGCTCGAAGAGCTTAATCTCGACGGCGACACCGTGGACAAATTCTATGAAACGCTTGAAGCGAACGGGATCGACATTGACGTCGGCGCGGCGGATGTGCTGCCGCCCATTGACGATATAATCCCGGAGGTAGAGGATCTCGCCGGTATAGAGGAGGTCACGGAGGAGGAAATAAACGACACCGACGCGCTTATGGACTCCTTTGCCACTGACGATCCCGTGCGCATGTACCTCAAGGAGATCGGCAAGGTGCCGCTGCTCACGCCGGAGGAGGAGGTCAAGCTCGCCATACAGATGGCAGAGGGAAACGAGGAGGCAAAGCACCGCATGACCGAGGCGAACCTCCGTCTCGTCGTGTCCATCGCCAAGCGCTATGTCGGGCGCGGCATGCTGTTTCTCGACCTTATACAGGAGGGCAACCTCGGTCTTATAAAGGCAGTGGAGAAGTTCGACTACACAAAGGGCTATAAATTCTCCACCTATGCCACGTGGTGGATACGCCAGGCGATCACCCGCGCCATCGCCGACCAGGCGCGCACCATCCGCATCCCCGTGCACATGGTCGAGACCATCAACAAGACTATCCGCGTCTCGCGCCAGCTTCTGCAGGAGCTTGGACACGATCCCAGCGCGGAGGAGATAGCGCGCGAGATGGATATGCCCGTTGAAAAGGTGCGCGACATACTCAAGATCGCGCAGGAGCCCGTCTCCCTTGAAACGCCTATCGGCGAGGAGGAGGACTCCCATCTCGGCGACTTTATCCCCGACGAGGACGCATCCGAGCCGAGCGAGGCGGCGTCGTTCTCACTTCTGCGCGAGCAGCTTGAAGAGGTGCTGGACACGCTCGCTCCGCGCGAGAAAAAGGTGCTGGAGCTGCGCTTCGGCATCGTGGACGGGCGCACCCGCACACTTGAGGAGGTCGGCAAGGAGTTCAACGTCACGCGCGAGCGTATACGCCAGATCGAGGCAAAGGCCCTGCGCAAGCTGCGCCACCCCAGCCGCTCCAAAAAGCTCCGCGATTTTCTCAACTGACCGGCAATATACAAAAGGCAGCGCAGCCGCACCGGCAAAATGTCTGCCGGGAAGAAAAAACACCGGGAGACCCCGCATATCACCGCGGGATCTCCCGATATTTATAAGCCTTACGTCAGGTGCTGTAAGTTTGCGCCTTATGCCGCGGCGTCGGTCTCCGCGCTTCCGGACGTGTCTTGCGCCACGTCATAGAGCGCCACGAATTCTTCGAGAACAAGGTCGTTGTCCATGATGTACTGCGCGGCCTCCTTGCCGACATAGCGGAAGTGCCAGCCCTCGTTCATCACGCCGGTTATATCGGACTTCGCGCCGGGGAAGCGGTGAATGAAGCCGTACTCCGCGCAATGTGCGACAAGCCACTTGGAGGTATCCGTCTGGTCGATCTCGTCGTTCTTTATTTCGCGGTAATGGTCGGTGATATCAACGCCGAGCCCGGTCTGATGCTCGCTGCATCCGGCGGGCATGGTGATGTAGTGCCCGCTGGCGTCCTTGCCGTCGGTAATGCCGTTATTATTGCAGATGCGCTGAAAGTTCGCCTGCTGATCGGCGTAGCTGCGGTAGCCGGAGGAGAGGTATATGGGATAGCCCGCCTCCTTGCAGCCCAGCGCCATATCCAGCAGCGCCTGCGCGATGCGCGAATCAACGGCGCAGCGGTTGGGGTTGTAGCTGAGCTGTATATCCGTTTCGTCGGCAGTCTGGTTTAGATAGGCAAGCTCGGGCGGCTCATACTGCCCGATGGAGTGATCGCCGTTGACAAGCACGTATTCCCAGCTTGTTATATCAATGTCCGGCGGCGTGGGCAGACCCTTTGCCGCCGCACGCCCGGCGGGAGAGTCGGGGTCAACGGTCGGCTCCGGTTCGGCGGCGGTGGGGGAGGGCTCTGCCTGAGGCGCGGTCTCGTCCGCGGCGGCGTCCTGCTGATCAAGATAGATGGAAAAGCGAGGATCGCTGCGGTAATAGTCCTCTATCGTGCCGCCGGAGTTGAGCACGGCCTGAACGTCGCTGTAGACAACGGCGTGCTCGCTGTCAAAATCGCTGGAGTGCGGCGAGGTGGAAACGCGCAGATACGTATATACGCAAAACACCGCCAGCGCAAAAACGCCGAATATTATTCTGAAACCACGGCTGCCTTTCATATGAGCCTCCTGTATATAAAAGAAAGTAGTAAACAAATATAGCTGCGCAGACAATGCGTACACAATACTATATCATTTTATTCATGCGCGGTCAACTGCAAAATAATATGTAAACCATAGGAACCGGGACCGCGCGGATATGCTTGCCGCCGCGGCGCGGATATTATATAATGGTAAAAACGACAAAGGAGGGCGAACGGAAAATGACACTTACATGGTACGGGCATTCCTGCTTCAAGCTTGACAGCGCGCAGGGAAGCGTGGTGTTTGACCCCTATGAGCCGGAATACGTTCCGGGACTGGCGCTGCCGGAGGGGCTGAGCGCGGACGCGGTGATATGCAGCCATGCGCACCGCGACCACAACTATGCCGCCGGCGTTGCGCTGACAGGGCGCAGACCGGAATTCACGGTGGAGCGCATGGAGACCTTTCACGACGACGTGCACGGCGCAAAGCGCGGGCGCAACACCGTCAGCATCGTCACGGCGGAGGGGATGCGCATAGTGCATATGGGCGACCTGGGGCATATGCTCAGCGCAGCGCAGTGCGATGCGCTATCAGGCGCGGAGGCGGTGATGATCCCCGTGGGCGGATATTACACCATCGACGCGCGCACGGCGGCGGACATTGTCCGCGCGATACGACCGCGCGTTGTTATCCCCATGCACTACCGCGGCGCAGGCTTCGGGTTTGACGTGCTCGCGGATGTGGAGGAGTTTATAGCGCTTGCGGACAACGTGCGGCGGTTTGACACAAACGTGCTGACCCTGCCGCAGGACGGCGCGCCGATGACGGCGGTGCTCAGATGCCCTGTGAAATGAAATAGGAGGAACGCGGCTGCGTTCCTCCTTTTTTGCTTATTTAGGCGGATTATTCGTAGAGAGCTTTGAGCTTCATGAGGTGCTCGTAGCGCTCCTTGGCGTTCTCCTCGGACTCCGCGAAGAGGGTGGTCGCTCTCTCCGGGAACTCGCGGGTCAGACGGCTGTAGCGCGCCTCGTTCATCAGGAACTCCTGATAGCCGCCGGCAGGCTCCTTGCTGTCGAGCGTGAAATGGCTCTCGGCCGTCGGGTTGAAGCGGAAGAGGTTCCAGTAGCCGCACTTGACAGCCTTCTCCATCTCCTTCTGGCAGTTCTCCATGCCGCCCTTGATGCTGTGCATCTCGCACGGGGAGTAGCCGATGATGAGGGAAGGACCGTGATACGCCTCTGCCTCGGCGATCGCCTTGAGGGTCTGAACCTTGTTCGCGCCCATTGCGACCTGCGCAACGTAAACGTAACCGTAGGTCATTGCGATCTCCGCGAGGGACTTGGACTTGGTCTCCTTACCGGCAGACGCGAACTGCGCGACCTGACCGATGTTGGAAGCCTTGGAGGCCTGTCCGCCGGTGTTGGAGTAGACCTCGGTGTTGAACACGAAGATGTTGACATCCTCGCCGGTGGCGAGAACATGGTCAACGCCGCCGAAGCCTATATCGTAGGCCCAGCCGTCGCCGCCGAAGATCCACATGGACTTCTTGTTGAGATAATCCTTCTTGTCGAGAACGGCGCGTGCATGCTCGCACATGCCGCCGTCGCAGGCCTTTGCCTCAAGCAGGGAGACGAGGCGCTTTGCAGGCTCCTGGTTGGCGTTGCCGTCATTGTAGGTGTCAAGGTAATCCTTTGCAGCCTGCCTGATCTCGTCGTTGTGGGCGTTCTGGGCGATATACTCGACCTCGGGCTTCACATCGTCGCGGATCTTCTTCTGACCGAGGTACACGCCGAGACCGTGCTCTGCGTTATCCTCAAAGAGGCTGTTCGCCCATGCGGGACCGCGTCCCTCTTTGTTGACCGTGTACGGCGAGGTCGCCGCAGGACCGCCCCAGATGGAGGAGCAGCCGGTCGCGTTGGAGATGAGCATATGATCGCCGAAGAGCTGGGTGATGAGACGGGCGTAGCTCGTCTCGGCGCAGCCTGCGCAGGAGCCGGAGAACTCGAGGTAGGGCTGAGCGAACTGGCTGAACTTGACGTTGTCGGCAACGAACATTTCCTTCTTCTCGGAGACCTTCTCGACCATGTAGTCGAACACTTCCTGCTCGGGAAGCTGGCTCTCCATGGGAACCATCTCTATTGCGTGCACGCCGCACTGGCTGATGCAGACGCCGCAGCCCATGCAGTCGAGCGGGGAGACCGCCATTGCAAACTTGTACTCGCCCTTGCCCTTGCCGGCCTTGATCTCGGCAAGCTTGGTCTGCGCGGGAGCGGCAGCCGCCTCTTCAGCGGTGAGGACGAACGGACGGATGGTGGCATGCGGGCAGACGAACGCGCACTGGTTGCACTGCACGCACTTCTCTGCATCCCACTTCGGAACGGAGACGGCGATGCCGCGCTTCTCGTATGCGGAGGCGCCCAGCTCGAACGTGCCGTCGGCATGATCGACGAAGGTGGAAACGGGCAGAGCGTCGCCGTCCATCTTGTCGATGGGATCGAGGATGGAGCGAACCATCTTCACGGTCTTGGGACGACCGGTCTCTTCCACGGCCACGGTGTGATCCTCGGCGGTCTTCCATGCCTCGGGAACCTCGACCTTGACGTAAGCGGTAGCGCCGGCGTCGATGGCGGCATAGTTCATGTCAACGATGTCCTGACCCTTCTTGAGGTAGGAGTGGAGGGCGGCGTCCTTCATGTACTTGATGGCGTCCGCCTCGGGCAGAACCTTTGCCAGGGAGAAGAACGCGGACTGGAGAATGGTGTTGGTGCGCTTGCCCATGCCGATCTTCTTTGCAAGGTCGATGGCGTTGATCATGTAGAGCTTGATGTTGTTGTTGGCGATGTAGCGCTTGGAGGCGGCGTCGAGGTGATGCTCAAGCTCCGCGAAATCCCACTGGCAGTTCACAAGGAACACGCCGCCGGGCTTGACGTCGCGCACGATGGGGAAGTGCTTGGTGATGTAGGACGGAACGTGGCAGGCCACAAAGTCCGCCTTGTTGATGTAGTACGGGCTCTTGATGGGCTTGTCGCCGAAGCGCAGATGGCTGATGGTGACGCCGCCGGTCTTCTTCGAGTCGTACTGGAAGTATGCCTGAACGAACTTGTCGGTATGGTCGCCGATGATCTTGATGGAGTTCTTGTTCGCGCCGACGGTGCCGTCGCCGCCGAGACCCCAGAACTTGCACTCGATCGTGCCGGGGACGGAGGTGCTGGGCGCGGGAACCTCTTCAAGAGACATATGGGTCACGTCGTCAACGATGCCGAGCGTGAACTGACGCTTCATGTCGGACTTCTTCAGCTCGTTGTACACGGCGAACACGGAGGAGGGAGGAGTATCCTTTGAGCCAAGACCGTAGCGCCCGCCGATGACCTGAATGTCGGTCTTGCCGGCGTTGGCAAGGGCGGTCATAACGTCAAGGTAGAGCGGCTCGCCCTGGGCGCCGGGCTCCTTGGTGCGGTCGAGCACCGCGATCTTCTTTGCGGTGGCGGGGATGGCGGCGATGAGCTTGTCCGGGCAGAACGGGCGGAACAGGCGGACCTTCACAAGACCGACCTTCTCACCCTGCGCGGTCAGGTAGTCGATGACCTCGTCGGCGACGTCGCAGATGGAGCCCATTGCGATTATGACGCGGTCTGCGTCGGGTGCGCCGTAGTAGTTGAAGAGCTGGTAGTCGGTGCCGAGCTTGGCGTTGACCTTGCCCATGTACTCCTCGACGATGGCGGGCACCGCCTCGTAGTACTTGTTGGAGGCCTCACGGTTCTGGAAGAAGATGTCGCCGTTCTCGTGAGAGCCGCGCATGGTGGGATGCTCGGAGTTGAGGGCGCGCTCGCGGAACGCCTTTACGGCGTCCATGTCAACCATGTCCTTGAGATCCTCATAGTCCCATACCTGGATCTTCTGAAGCTCGTGGGAGGTGCGGAAGCCGTCAAAGAAGTTGACGAACGGAACACGACCCTTGATCGCGGCAAGGTGCGCCACGGGGCTGAGATCCATGACCTCCTGCACGTTGGACTCTGCGAGCATGGCAAAGCCGGTCTGGCGGCAGGCCATAACGTCGCTGTGATCGCCGAAGATGTTCAGCGTGTGGCTGGCGACGGTGCGCGCGGACACGTGGAACACTGCGGGCAGAAGCTCGCCGGCAATCTTGTACATATTCGGGATCATCAGGAGCAGACCCTGAGAGGCGGTGTACGTGGTGGTGAGAGCACCGGCGTTGAGAGCGCCGTGCACGGCACCGGCAGCACCGGATTCAGCCTGCATCTCCTGCACCTTTACGGTTGTGCCGAAAATGTTCTTCCTGCCGGCAGACGACCACTGATCGACGTAGTCCGCCATGGGGCTGGACGGAGTGATGGGGTAGATAGCTGCGACTTCGGTAAATGCGTAGGATACGTGGGCGGCCGCATTGTTGCCGTCCATGGTTTTGAAATGTCTCTGCATGTCTATATTCATCTCCATTAAAAAATTGATAAAAGTATGACAACAGACCTGGGGCAATATGTCATACCTATACAGACACATTTATCTTATCATTTTATTGTCCAATTGTAAACCGGTTCCGGGCATAAATTTTTAGTAAAAAACATATGAAATTTACACAAAATTTTTGCTGTCAGCCGGACGCGGAGGCAGAAAGCCGTTCAAAAAAGATGCCGCATGGGAAAATTGATCAAAATTGCCTTGTGCTTTTGGAAACGCTGTATTATAATAAATAATCGGCTTTGTATGAGTGCAGTGCAGAGCCAGACTGAGGAAAGGAGCATGACACTTATGGTGAATATAATAAACGGCAACGGAAGGATCAGCATCACGGACGCAGTGTTCACAAACCTTGCCGGGGACGCGGCGACGAGCTGCTTCGGCGTGAAGGGCATGGTGGCGTGCAGCAAGGAGGGCGGCCCGTGGCAGCTTCTCAGGCGCGAGTCGATGTCCAAGGGCGTTGTCGCGCACAACAACGACGACGGCACGGTCTCCCTCGAACTGCATATCGGCGTGGATCACGGCGTGAATATAAGCGCGGTGTCCCGCAGCATCATGAACGAGGTCAAATATAAGCTCAGCAAATCCACGGGCGTACCCATAAAAAGCGTGGATGTCTATATAGATACGATTATCGGATAAGCTCCCGGAGGTACTTTAACTTGAAAGATTATATCGATGCCGCCGCGTTCAAAGAGATGATACTGTGCGCGGACGCGGCGCTCCACGCGAATATACAGCAGATCAACGAGCTGAATGTTTTCCCCGTGCCCGACGGCGACACAGGCACGAATATGTGCCTGACGCTCAACAATGCCGCAAACGAGCTGAGAAAGCGCAGCTTCACATCCATAGACAAAGCGGCGGACTGCGTTTCGTCCGGGCTGCTGCGCGGCGCGCGCGGCAACTCCGGCGTTATACTGTCGCTTCTTTTCCGCGGCATTGCCAAGCGCCTGAAGGGCATGGAGACGGCAGGCGCGGTGGAGTTTGCCGGCGCGCTCAACGACGGCGTGGAAGCGGCGTACAAGGCGGTCATGAAGCCCGCCGAGGGCACCATACTCACCGTTTCCCGCCTTGCGTCGGAGGCGGCGGCACAGGCGGCGGATGCGGGCGCGACGCTGGAGCACACGCTCGAGTGCGCCATCTCCGCAGGGAATGACGCGCTTGCAGACACCGTCAACATCAACCCGGTGCTGAAAAAAGCGGGCGTTGTCGACGCGGGCGGCAAGGGCTACATGGTCATCCTCACGGCTATCCTCTCCTCCCTGCGCGGAGAGACCGCCTCCCCCGACAGCGCGGTCGAGGTCAGGGACGAGGGGGAGAGCCCCTTTGACGTTTTTGATACAGAGGAGATCACCTTTGCCTTTGACACGGTGTTCATCGTGCGCAAGACCGATCCGGACGTCGATCTTACGCCGTACCGTGCATTCCTCAACAGCATCGGCGACAGCCTTGTTATCGGCGAGGACGACGAGGCGTTCAAGGTGCACGTACACACCAACACCCCCGGCGACGCGCTCAACGAGGCGCAGAAATACGGCGTGCTTGAGCTGGCGAAGATAGAGAATATGCGCACGCAGCACGACGACATCGTCGCCGGACGCAAGGCGCAGACAACGGACGATCTCGACGCGGTGGAGGCGGAGCTGGAGAACGGCGGCGTCGCCGCGCCGGAGAAGGAATTCGGCATAGTTGCGGTGTGCGCAGGCTCGGGCATGGAAAAGCTCTTCCACGAGCTCGGCGCGGACGGCGTCGTCACCGGCGGGCAGACAATGAATCCATCCACCGACGACATACTTCGCGAGATAAACCGCACCCCCGCCTCGACGGTGTTCGTCTTCCCAAACAACAAGAACATCATCATGGCGGCGGAGCAGTGCATCCCCCTGACGGAAAAGCGCGTCGTCGTCATCCCCACGAAGACCGTGCCGCAGGGCATATCGGCGCTTTTGAACTTCAACCCGGACGAGGGCGAGGCGGAGCTGACGGAGCTGATGGTCAACGCGATGCAGAGCGTGCACACCGCGATGGTCACCTATGCCGCGCGTGACTCGGACTTTGACGGGCATACCATCCACGCGGGCGAATATCTTGCGCTGCTGGACGGCGCGCTGCTGGGCAGCTATACCAACATCAAGACGCTTTTCAAGGAGCTGAGCTGGTCGTTCGATGAGTTTTCGCCGGAGTTTATCACCGTGTACTACGGCGAGGATGTGCGCCCCGCCGACGCGGAGGAGGCCGCGGGCATGATCATGGGCTGCTTCCCGGATGCGGAGGTCAGCGTGGTAGACGGCGGACAGCCGGTATACTATTATATGATAAGCGTGGAATAAATAAAACAATGACGAAACAATAACGAAAAACGGGTATGCCGATGGCGATACCCGTTTTTTCGACAGGCTGTAAGTTATGACGAAAAAAGGAAGAATTTCATACCGCATATGTGCGCTGCTGCTGACGGCGCTGCTCGCGGCGCTCATTGTGCCGCTGCTTGTCATCGCGCAGTACGACGTGCCGTGCGCGGACGATTTCAGCTTCGGCGCGCGCGCCCATTTAGCGTATGACAGCACGCACTCGCTTTTCGCTGCCCTGACAGCCGCCGCGGAGGAGGCGCGCATCGCCTACACCTCGTGGCAGGGGTCGTTTTCCGCAATATTTCTTATGGCGCTGCCGCCGATGGTGTTCGGCGAGCAGGCATATGCCCTGACGGCGTGGATAATGCTCGCCGCGCTCGTTGGGGGGACGTTCTGCTTCTGCTCCGTGTTTTTTTCGCGCGCGTTCGGGGCGCGGCGCTCCGTCGGCGTGTGCGCGGCGGCGGTCGTCTGCATCCTTGCCACGCAGACGCCGCTCTCCCCGGTGCAGGGGTTCTTCTGGTATAACGGCGCGGTGTATTATACGTTTTTCTATGGGCTCGCACTGGCGTCTCTTGCGCTCGGCACAGAGCTGGTATATGACGGCGGCGTATGGCGCGCGGTGCTGCTGACCGTGCTTGCCGCCTTTATCGGCGGGGGGAACTACGTCACGGCGCTCAGCACCGCGATCATCGGCGTGAGCTTGCTGGCGCTCCTTGCCCTCATGCGCGATGGACGCGCAAAGCGGCTCATCATCCCCGTCGCGGCGCTCATAGCGGCGCTCGCCGTCAGCATCGCCGCGCCCGGCAACGCCGTGCGTCAGGCGCAGTTTGCCGGAACGCCCGGTCCATTAGAGACGGTATTCATGTCCTTCGGCTTTGCGGCGCGGTACGCCGTGCAGTGGTTCCGGCTGCCGGCAGCGGGCATGCTGGCGCTACTTGCGGCGCTGCTGTGGCGCGCGGCGAAGGCGGCACGGTCTGAATTCCGCTGCCCCGTGCTTGTGACAGCGTGGTCATACTGCCTGCTGGCGGCGATGTTCTGCCCGCCGCTGTACGCCATGGGCGATGTTGGTGAGCTGAGACTGTGCAACATAATATATTTTGCATATCTCCTGCTGCTTGCGCTGAATCTCTTTTACTGGATGGGCTGGCTAGCGCGGCGCAGGGGATGGAGGACGGACAAGGGCGCGGCCGGCGCGGCGCTTCTCCCGGCGGCGCTGGGCGCGCTGGCGATGGGGCTGTGCTGCATTGCCGCGATGCTCATGGGGCAGCCGTATACCTCGGCCGGCGCGATAAGCTCCATGCGCAGCGGGGAGGCGGCGGCGTATTACGCCTGCGCGGAGGAGCGCTATGCCATACTGAATGACGACAGTGTGCGCGACGCTGTGCTGCCGGCGTTCCCATGCTGGCCCGATCTGCTGTATTACGACGATTTCATGCCGAATGCGGACGACTGGCGCAACGGCGCGGCCGCGTATTACTACGGCAAGGACAGCATACGAGTAGGATAAGAATCCGTTGTCGGTCGGACACGGAAAAGTGTCCGACCGATCAGCTTGTCAAAAAAGTCCTGTGAGGACTTTTTTGACAAGCTGAGAAAGGTGAGCGCCGGCGCGGCGCTCACCTTTTTATATCATTATTTATCATTATTTCCGGGCGTGCCCCGGCACGTCTCAGCCATGAGCGACCTGCCTGCGCCGCAGACTCAGATTGTCGGCGATCATGGCGATGAATTCGCTGTTTGTCGGCTTGCCTTTTATGTTTGAAACGGTGTACCCGAAGAATTTCTGAAGAGTTTCAATGTCGCCGCGATCCCACGCGACCTCGATCGCATGGCGGATGGCGCGCTCAACGCGGGAGGGGGTTGTGGCGAATTTCTTGGCAACCTCGGGATAGAGCACCTTGGTGACCGCGTTTATCATATCCATGTCGTTTATAGTGAGTATTATCGCCTCGCGCAGATACTGATAACCCTTGATGTGCGCGGGCACGCCGATCTCGTGGATGATGTCTGTGACGACGGTTTCAAGCTGCGTGTCGCCCTGACTCTGCGGAGGGGAGAAAGAATGAAAATCGAAGCCGCCCTCGGGTGCGGAGGAGCGCGCCAGTCCGGCGACCTGCCGGATGCGCGTGAGAAGAGTGGAGGTGTCGCAGGGCTTTGTGATAAAGAAGTCCGCGCCCGCGGCAGAACATGCAGAGACAACATTGTTGTTGATGAAGCCGGAGAGCACGATCACGCTGGGCTTGCACCCGGTTTCGGGCATCCTGCGCAAAACCTCCAGCCCATCCAGCGTGGGCAGCACCAGCTCGAGAAGCACGACGTCCGGGCGCAGCTCAGCAATCTTTGCCAGAGCATCCGCGCCGTCCACTGCCATCCCGACGATTTCCATGTCCTTCTCTGCAGTTGCGACTCTTTCGAGCATCTTGCAGAAATCCAGATTCGGGTCTGCTGTGAAAATGCGAGTTTTGGTTTCCATAATTCTAATCCTCCCAATTTGCTTCGCATGAAGCGTGCTGTATTTAAAAAGCAGTTTTCACCGTCTCGTCGCATTAAATTTACCATAGTTGACACTTGCACAACAACAGAATCCTGTCGAATCTTACAGGCGATTTGTTGACATAATATATCACGGTATTTCATGACGCAAGCATTTTCGACAAAAAAAGTAAATCTCCACAAAATTCAAATGTCACATTCTGTCGAAATGCTCATATATGGGAAGAAAAAATTGGAGGAGAATTATCACCCCCTACGGCTCACCGTAAAGAAGCTCAAAGCTCGAATAATGGTCCGGAGTGTAGTAGATCAGACCGTCGTTTGAGAAGACCATGCGCTCTGCGCCGCGTGAGGACGCGCCAAGGGTGTTTATGTCGCACTCTGTCCATATGCGTCCGCTTTTGTCAGGCAAAAGTCCCTCGTAGTTGCCGAACAGGTCGCCGCCGATGCACTTTCCGGGGCAGTATTTTTCAACGCTGCCGCCGCTCCATCCGGCGCTTTGCGCCTGCTGCTTTGTGATATAGTTATCCGGCAGACGCCCATAGACATGGATGAAGAGCGCGACATCGTCCCTGCTGTCATACGCGCCGTGCTCATCGGGCACGGCATCAGAGGGGGATTGCACCCCATCCGGTGCGCCAGCAGAGGAAGAATCGTTCTCAGCATCGGAAGCAGCCGGCGATTCCAGGGGGGATTTGTCGAATGGTGTCGAATTTGCGGCAGTTTCCTGATATGCGCCGCTGTCTGCCGGTGCCGGCACGTCCGCCGGAGTGAGCAGCCCGGAGGAAAACAGCAGCGTCAGCACCGCCGCGACGGCGAAAAGCTTCAGCAGGTATTTCGTTGATCGTTTCATTTTTCTAACCTCGATGAAAGAATATAAATAGCGGAAAAGATAATATCACGAGCGAGGCACAAAATGGAGAACAGCTTTACCGGATGAAAGAGCTGCGATGTTGTAGCGTAGGAGATGAAATGATGGGGGGCGTTATTGCAGCGTAAACCTCACTACTGCTGTGTGGTATCCTTCAAAAGCTTGTCATAGCTTTCATATCCGATCACCATATATTCGCCGGAATGATATATAACATTATCTGTGCTCAGTTTCCCTTTCCACGGATTGTTTTCCCATTCAGTTGTTGTAAACAGCAGGAAAACCTTCCCTTCCGGGCGTGTATAATCATGGGCGACCAGCTGCAACCACTTGTTGGTGTCATCAATACTGTCAACCGTTATGTGCTGATAAGGTTCCGATTCCTGCCAGACTCTCACGTCGATAACTCCGTTCGACAACTCGGTCAGTACATTCCCCCGCCATAGCGTCGTATACCCTTCTGTGTACTGTTCATTTTGCAGAGCAGCCACGATGCTGCGCAGTTCAGCAGTATAATCAACTCTGCATTTATCTCTGCAGCGCAGACCGCCGGCACATAAAACAAGCAGAACAAATAATGTTAATAATGCATAGTTTACCGAGCTTTGGAGCTTCGTGTTCTTAAACAGCACCGCTATCATCGGTATTGACAAAATGATTATTGGCAGATTATACCTGTTGCCGTAGCCGAGGTCTGTAAACACGTACAGAATAATAAATGTGGCAAACGCCGCAACAGTGAACAAAGCCAGTCTGAAATGCGACGGAGTCACTCTCTTTCTGTTTTTCAATATATACAAGCACGCCGTCAAAGTCAGTACCAGCCAGCACAGACATATGAAATTGCACAGCAGGGCAGTGCTGAATACCTTTTCGGTCTTATATCCATAGGATGTTAAAAACCCATTCACGACCTGCTGCAGCTTGTAGACATCAAACCCCTGGAAACAAATACTATCCCACTGCTCGAATGTGAAAATCTTTGACAGGATCCTGGTATTGATGACGTATCCTATAAGAGCTCCCGCGAACGATATAAACGAAAAGCGTATGTATTTTCTGTCTTCGGGATTTAATACGCAAATTATTTTCCCTTCATCAACCGATAAGCCAAGCGCAATGATGCACATCGCTGCAAGTGCTAAAGGAAAATACAGTACGACCACCTGTCTTGCGCCGCCCATACCCGCAAGTATTGCGCACAAAAAGGCGGCAAAAACACATATCTTCTCCCGCTTTCCGTTTGTCATCTCAATACAGGTCTCGCTAAAGCCAAGAGTGAAAAAGGTGATGGCGATATGTGGTATGTAATAAGCCCCTTTCAGAACAACAGAAAAATAGTCTTCAGAAAACGGTATCATCAGCAAAGCTGCAGTTATCAAAAAGTATTTTTTTATGGTCAGCGCTTTACACATGAAGTAGTAGGCGGCGATCATGACAATATATAAGCAGATATAGGAAGCGATCCTGACCGTGTGCCAATTTTGAAACAGTTTAAAGAAAAAGGCATAAAATATCTGCGTATTAACTACCCTCAGTTCCGTTGAGTAATACCAGTTTTTTGACAGCAGCCGGTTTTCCGAGGCCAGCAGGCGCCCCAACACAAGTTCGCTGGAATCATCGGAATTAAGCAGAAAATCAATTCTGGCATTGATAAACAATATAAATCCAAAGAAAGCCAACGCAAAAATCATTCCGGAAACGATTAAAAAACACTTTTCTTTTTTCTCGCTCATCTCACTCTACCGTCCTTAGCAATTCATCGTCTTTTCCATTTTTTTAACCTTGTCACTCTACGTTAAGTATCTCATCCGTGCCGTCGAGGTCGTAGGCAACGGAGAGCCCGCCGGCATTGTTCGTGACGCGGATATTGCGCGCATCACGGTTTTTCAAAAGCCGTTCATAGAGTTCCCGCGCCTCGGGCGTGTAACGCCCCATATTGTCAGAGCACAGCAGCACCCCGCCGAAGAGACTGTTGACCGTGGCAAGGGTATACTTCTCCTCCTCCGTCAGCCTTATGTTGTCATCGCGCAGGAAAAATACATCCGGGTCGCTGAGATAAGCCCTGCCGTTGAGCTGGCGGCGGAATATGCTGTTGAGCACGGCGCGGCGTGTGGACACCGCTTCACGGTTCGCCGCGCGCACAAGAGGACTGCCGTTCCAGTTCAGCCCCACGTCGCAGCCTACGCGGCAGTAATCCACCAGCCCGAACGCCGGCATCACCGGCACGCCGCAGCCGAGGATCAGCTTGTCCCCGCACAGCCGCCGCAGCAGCTCCATGGCGCGCGTCATGCGCCCCGCGCGCGTCTCGCGCGCATCGCCGTAGGGCGCGGCGGCATAGAGAAAGTCCAGCTTTACAAGATCGAACCCCCATTCGTTGAGCACCCGGTCAAAGACCCTTTCAATGTATGCCGTAAACTCCGGATTGTCTATATCCAGCGCGTAAAACCCGCCCCAGTTGCTGCCGCAGTACCACGGCTTCCCCTCGTGCATATAAAGCCACTCGGGATGCTCGCGCATGAGCGCCGAGCCTTTCTGGCAAACGAACGGCGCGAGCCACAGCCCTGCAAGAAAATCCCTCCGGTGTATGCCGTCGGCAAGCATTTTCATGCCGAGCGGGAATTTCTTTTCATCCGCCTCGAGCCAGTCGCCGACGGCGGTCTCCCAGCCGTCGTCTATCTGGAAAAGATCCCCCGCGCGCATGACCTCGGCGCAGCCGGCAAGATCGTCGCTTATGCTGTCCTCGTTTATGTTCTGATAGCGGTTATACCAGCTGGTGTATCCCGCAAGCTTCACCTGTGTGCGCGCCTTTACGCCCATTGCGGCAAACCATGCGTCAAAAACGGCGTTCTCTCCGCCCCCGGCAAAGAACAGCTCAAACACCGGGTATTCCCCGTTGCACTCTATCCCCGCGCAGTCGCGCTGCACGGTCAGGAGGTTTTGCGGCGCGTCATAGGTGAAAAGCGTGTACCCCGCGCGCTCGGAGAGCGACGCAATGAGCCGGAAGACCTCGCCCCGGCGGAAATAGCACCAGCTCTCGCCGTGCAGCAGCCCCGCGCGGCGCGGATAGCCGACAAAGTGATAGTCGCCGTAGCGATCCATGCCGTAGCGGTCTACAACGAATTTGGGGAAGCGCCCCACGCCGGGCAGCTTATCCCTGCGCGTATACTCCGGGCAGAATGTCCACGTCTGGTAGCCGTTGATGAATATTCGCTCATCCTCTGCCGTAATGAGCGGTATCTCCGCGCGGGCTGAAACTATTTTATCCTGCGGCAGCTCAGGCGCAAAGCGCCACTCGCCGCCCGCCGTCTCAGCCGTGCCCGTTATGGGCGCGCTCTTTTCAAAGCGTATCTCATAGCTTATTCTATACATGTTCACCCTCCCCGATCTCAACCGTGAAATCTATCTTTACCTCATCCATTCCCGGCGCTCTCAGCCGCAGTGTGCCGCGCCCCGCGCGCCCCATCGAGCGCACATACGCGCCGCACATTCCACCCTCCGCCGTCACTCTGTCCGCACCCGCAAGCGCGATGCAGCCCTCGGCGCGAAGCTCCACCGGAAGCTGGGCGTAGCTTGCCGTCGTGCCGTATTCGTCCAGTATCCGCACACGCACCGCCGCCATGTCGTAGCTTTGCTTTTCGCAGAGCACGCTGCTGCTCACGCGCACGTCAAGGCGAAGCGTCCGCCCGGGGGCGCGCGTTGCGGAGCAGACGGTCTTCCCGCCGCGCCGCGCCTCAAAGCGCCAGCGCGTCGCCTCGCCGCCCCAGTTACCCACGTACTTGCCGTACAGCGCCACGCCGTCGGCGAAGCTCAGCCGGTACGCCGCCATGCACCACAGCATTTTCAGCTTGTCCCCCAGCGGCATGTTGGCAAGCCCGTGCCTCCCGGCGGAAACAAGGCAGTCGTGCAGCAGCCGTTCCTTTGCGCCGGTGAAGCCCTCCTGCGTGGCGAGAAGGCAGCCTATCGTATCGCCGGCGAGCACCGGAGGGTGCGCCAGCCCCGCAAAGCCCGCGGGTCTGAACGTCGTGACGTATTCGTCGTTTTTATAAAGCGCGACCTCGTCTGCGTTCGTAAAAACGTAGACCTCGCCGATATTTCCCGCGGCGTAATCGCCGATGTCCATCGTTGAGGCGACCTCCAGCACATCACGCTCCCCGCTCTGGCTGGCGTAGAGAGCGGCGGCGAGCTTGGGGTTGCGGAAAGCGTCCATCACCCCGTGGTAGCACACCCTGTCGCCCGAGCCGAAGTCCTTATGCGTGGGATAATCGAACATGCACCAGCCGAAGCACCCGGCGTGTCCGCCGTCAGCCTGCGCCGCCGCGAGCACGCGCGCATGGCGCAGCGCCTGCTCCTGCCGCTTTGCCCACGGGTCAAAGGACTTCGTGGGGAACATATGCCCGTTATGCTCGGATATGATGAGGGCTTTGCGCTGGTCAGGCGTGACCCTTGCCTTGGGCATCGCGCCGGCGTTCGTGCCGCAGTGGGAGAAGTCATTATAAGAATACACGTCCTCCAGAAGACTGCTCTTTTCAAGATAGCGCACGCCGGTGGTCGCGCGCGTTGGGTCAAGCTCATGGGCGATGGCATTCGTGCGCGCGTAGAACTCGTCGTCGTCCACGCTTTCGTTTATCCGCACGCCCCACAGCACGACGCTCGGGTGGCTGCGGTACTGCATCACCATCTCCCGCACGTTCTCCTCCGCCTGCGCCTTCCACTCCGCGCCGCCGATATGCTGCCAGCCGGGAAGCTCCGTGAACACCAGCAGTCCCTCGCGGTCGCATTCGTCGATGAAATACCGGCTCTGCGGGTAGTGCGATGTGCGCACCGCGTTGCAGCCCAGCTCATGGCGCAGTATGCGCGCATCCTCGCGCTGGAGGCTCTCCGGCGCGGCATAGCCGATATAGGGGTAGCTCTGATGCCGGTTCAGCCCGCGCAGGAATACCTGCTCGCCGTTGAGATACAGCCCGTCCGCGCGGAACTCCGCCGTGCGGAAGCCGAATGTGACGCGCCGCTCGTCGCCGTTTGAAAGCGCAGCGGCGCAGGTATAGAGCTTTGGATGCTCGCAGCTCCACGGCTCTGCGCCCGGAACATCAAGCTCTATCGCCTCCCCCGCGCTCTCTCCCTCGGCAAGACAGCGCGTCCCGTCGAGTATGCGCACCCTCGCGCGCTCTGCGCCGCCGTTTATCGTGATCGCGGCGCGCACGCGGTTTGCTGTTGGCGTGGAAACGAACACATCCTCTATATACGTCCTCTCGCGCACATCCAGCCACACCTCGCGGTACAGCCCGCCATAGGTGAGATAATCTATCACGAAGCCAAACGGCGGTATCGCGGGGTTCTCCGTGCAGTCGAGCCGCACGGAGAGCATATTGTCCGCGCCGTATTTCACAAGCTCCGTTATCTCCGCGCGGAACGCCGTATAGCCGCAGCGGTGCTCGGCGCATTTCACGCCGTTTACAAACACCTCGGCGATGTGCGCCGCGCCGTCAAACTGGAGGAAAAGGCGCTTGCCCTCATACTCCGCCGGGATGCTGAGCGTCCGCCGGTAGGCGCACACGGTCTCATAATCCTCCGGCGCGGCGTAATGCAGCGGCACTTCGCGCACGGTGTGCGGCAGGCGCACATGCTCTCCCTCCGCCGCGCCGGACATGAAATCCTCGCTCCATTTCCACCGGAACTGCCAGCCGTCGCACAGGCTTATCATCGCGCGTCACTCCTTCGCTGTGATAATTTAATAGTTGAAAAAGGCGGGAAATCCGCCATGGGATCTCTCGCCTTTCATTATACTGTATGTTCCGCAAAAAGCCAATACTCAGTTGAGCGCCGCCAGCAGGGCGTCGATCCTGTCGGTGTCCTCCCAGCGCACGCCCAGATCCTCGCGCCCCATGTGCCCATACGCGGCAAGCTTGCGGTATATGGGCTTTTTGAGGTCAAGCTCCCGGATTATCGCGGTCGGGCGCAGGTCGAAGACCTTTTCCACCGCCTCGGCCAGCGCGAAATCGTCCACCTTGCCGGTGCCGAAGGTCTCAACCAGCACGCTCACGGGCTTTGCCACGCCGATGGCGTAGGCAAGCTGCACCTGGCAGCGCCGCGCCAGCCCTGCCGCAACGACGTTTTTGGCAATATAGCGCGCGGCATATGCCGCAGAGCGATCGACCTTGGTGGGATCCTTGCCGGAGAAAGCGCCGCCGCCGTGCGGCGCGCTGCCGCCGTAGGTGTCCACGATTATCTTGCGCCCGGTAAGCCCGGAGTCGCCCTGCGGTCCGCCGATGACGAAGCGTCCGGTCGGATTGACGTAGTATCGGGTGTTTTCGTCCAGAAGCTCCGCGGGGATGGTGGGCTTGACGACAAGCTCTATCATGTCGCGCCGGATGGTCTCAAGGTCCGCGTCGGGGGCGTGCTGCGTGGAAATGACGACAGTGTCCACGCGCACGGGGCGGCGGTTTTCGTCATATTCCACCGTTACCTGCGTTTTTCCGTCGGGGCGGAGATAGCCGACCAGCCGCTCCTTTCTCACTGCGGTCAGGCGCAGCGCCAGCTTGTGCGCCAGCGAAATGGGCAGGGGCATAAGCTCCGGCGTTTCGTCGCAGGCGTAGCCGAACATCATGCCCTGGTCGCCCGCGCCGTTCTGCAGCTGCGCGTCCTCGCCGGTCTTGGTTTCCAGCGAGCGGTTAACGCCCATGGCGATGTCGCCGGACTGCTCGTCGATATTTGTGATGATGCCGCAGGTGTCGCAGTCAAAGCCGTACTTTGACCGGTCATACCCTATCTCGCGCACGACCTCGCGCGCGATCCTGGCGATGTCAACATAGCACTTCGTGCTGATCTCACCCATGATGTGGATAAGCCCGGTGGACGCCGTTGTTTCGCAGGCAACGCGCCCGTCGGGGTCGGCAGCCAGTATCGCGTCGAGCACCGCGTCGGAGATCTGGTCGCATATTTTGTCGGGATGCCCCTCGGTCACGGATTCGGATGTAAAAAGATAGTGTTTCATTGAAAGCTCCTCTCCGGCAGATGGGCGCGGTCCTTAAAGGCAAAAATAAAGCTCCGTCTTCCGACGGAGTATCTACGCACAAGCAAAAGCCTCATCTTTCGTATCACCGCCGGATTTGGCACCTTGCACATGCAGGTTGCCGGGCTTCACAGGGCCGTTCCCTCCACCACTCTTGATAAGGTGTTAAGTTTTACGGCTATAATTATAACACCCTTTTTCCCTTTGTCAATCATTCCGTTAAAATTATTCTTCATATGTAGTGGATGCTGCGGTCAGAGCCTCGCCAATTATATGCGCTTGACGTAACAAGGCGAAAAATGTATAATAACATGATTTATTATGCACGGAGACGGCTGATGAAAAAGCTCACAGATGCATTCGCAATACATACGGTATATACGCGCATCGCTATGGCGTTCTGCGCGGCAATGGCTGCCGCGCTGTGCGCCGCCTGCGGCAGCGGCGCTCCGGCAGAGAGCGCGGAGCTGCCCGCGCCCACCGCGCCGGCAGGCAGCGAGTACGCAGGGCGGCTTGTCATATCGGAGATCATGGCGAAAAACACCGCCTCTCTCATGGACAACACCGGCGCGTTTCCCGACTGGATAGAGATAGAAAACGTGTCCGACGCGCCCATTGCGCTTGCAGGCTTCACGCTCGCCGACGGCGAGGATGAAAACGGCTGGGCGCTGCCGGCCTATACGATCGCGCCGGGCGAGTATCTTGTGATATACGCAGACGGCACGGATGACCCCGGCATACCCATGCATACGGATTTTGCGCTCTCCGAGGGAGAGACGGTGTGCCTGCGCGATGCGCGCGGCTCGCTTATAGACCGGGCTGAATGCACAGGCGGCAAGGCAGGAATTGCCCTTGCGCGCAATGCCGCGCACGAGTGGGAGGAAACCTGCTGGTGCACTCCGGGATATGAGAACACGCGCGAGGGCTACGACGCATGGCAGGAGAGCCTTGCCGTGACGTCACCCCTTGTTATAAGCGAAGCCGTCACGGCGAGCAGTGGATCGCAGGAGCAGACAAATACCGGCGGCTGCGACTGGGTGGAGATAAAAAACGTCTCCTCCGCTCCGTTATCGCTGGGGGAATACTGCCTTTCCGACGATGACGATGCGCTCGACCTCTGGGCTTTCCCGGACATGACGCTCGCCGCGGGAGAGAGCGTTATTGTCATATGCGATAAGTCCGGCAAAGCCGCCGGCGCAGAGCAGCTTTGCGCGCCGTTTGAGCTTTCTGCCGACGGCGAGGCGCTCTACCTCACGCGCGGCGGCAGGGTAGAGGACTATGTTTTCCTCCATGACGTGCCCGCAGACGGCAGCATGGGGCGCATGGACGGAGAAAACGGCTGGTTTTACTTTGCCGCCGCCCAGCCCGGCGCCAAAAAGACCGGCGGGGCAAGGCGCGTTTCCGCAGCGCCGGTATGCGCCTCCGGCGACGGGGTGTATGACGGCGTGACGACGTTGGACGTTGTGCTTGAAGCCGCGCCCGGCGCGAGCATATACTACACGCTCGACGGCTCGGCGCCCACGGAGGCGGACTTTCCGTACTCCGGGCTTATAACGCTTGCAAAGACGACGGTCGTGCGGGCGCTCGCGGTCGAGCCGGGCGCGCTCGCCAGCCGCGCGGCGACATACAGCTTCATTATAAACGAGGGGCATACCCTGCCTGTCGTCAGTCTCGCTGCCGACGATCCGGCGGAATTCGGGCTGATGTACGGCGGCGGGAAGAAGAATATGGAGCTTGCGGGAAACATCGCGTTCTACGGGGTGGAGGGCAGCTTTTCCCTTCCCTGCGGCATAGATATGCACGGCGAGACGAGCCTTGCCATGCCCAAGAAGAATATGGGCATACATTTTCGCGGGGAGTACGGCGCGTCCGAGCTGGACTATGATCTCTTCTCCGGCGGGGTGACGAGCTTCAAGGCGCTTGTGCTGCGCGCGGGGCAGGATCAGAATGCCAGCATCATACGCAATGAGCTTCTGGAAAACCTCTGCCTGCAATACTCCGACAAGGTTCCCACCCAGCGCAGCCGTTACTGCGTGCTGTACATAAACGGCGAGTATAAGGGCATCTATGCGCTAATGGAGAAGGTCAACGAACAGCACTATGCCCGCCTTATGGGCGTTTCGCGCGACAGCGTGACCGTGATGAAAGCATGGGCAAACCCCGGGAGCGAGTATTACGAGACCGTTATCCGCTTTGCGCAGGAAAACGACCTTACCGACGCGAAAAATTACGCGCGCTTCTGCGAGCTTGTGGATATCGACTGCCTCATAGACTGGATGATAATAGAGGGATACTCCGCCAACACCGACCTCTCCACAGGCAACCTCCGCTACGCGCGCTCAACCGAGGGCGACGGGAAGTGGCGCTTCATGCTCTATGACATGGACGCGACGCTCCGCGCCTCCGGCAGCATCTTCGGCAATGTGCTCAAGCCGTCGAGCACGCAGAGCGCCGTGTTCATCACGCAGCTTGTCAACAACCCGGATTTCCGCGCGCGCTTTCTCTCGCGCGCGGGCGAGGTGCTGTCCACGACGCTCTCCAACGCGAACGTCGATGCGGAGATAGTGCGCCTTGCCGCCGAGATAGAGCCTGAGGTCGCGCGCGACTGCGTGTTCAACAAAACAACGCCCGCGCAGTGGCGCTCCGCCGTGGCGGAGCTGCGCGCCACGATAACCGAGCGGGACTGGAACGCAAAGTGCATCGCGGCGATAGGGCAGTACATGAAGCTCAGCCCGGAGGAAATGCAGGAGTATTTCCACCGGTAACGACGGGAGGAGCGGACGAAAGTGAAGGACACGAAATTCACCTTCAAGCGCTATGAAAAGAAATATCTGCTCACGTCCGGACAGTATGCGCGTATACGCGCCAGGCTTGACGGGCACATAGAGCCGGACGAGTTTTTCAGCAGCACCGTCTGTTCGCTCTACTACGACACCGAAGATTTTGAGCTTATACGCCGCTCCATCGACGCGCCCGTATACAAGGAAAAGCTGCGTGTGCGCGCATACAAAGTGCCCGAGCCGGACGGTATGGTGTTCGTGGAGCTGAAAAAGAAGTTCAAGGGCGTGGTCTATAAGCGCCGGGTCATGATGCCGGCGGACATCGCCGCGCGCTATCTGGCCGGGGACATACCCGCCCCGGACGACAGCCAGATGCTGCAGGAGATCGACTGGTTTCTGAGGATGAACGATGTGCGCCCGCGCGTTTTCATCGCGTGCGACCGCGAGGCGTACCGCGCAAAGGACGACGATGAGCTGCGCATAACGTTTGACAGCAGCATACGCTGGCGCGATACCGACCTTGATCTTACGCTCGGCGACCGCGGGGAGGAGCTTCTGGACGCGGGGCAGGTGCTTATGGAGATAAAGATTCCGCAGTCCGCGCCGCTGTGGCTGGCGCGTATGCTCAGCGAGGACGGGCTTTTCCCGCAGGGGTTTTCCAAATACGGCACATGCTATAAGACCAATCTGATAAAGGGAGTAATACTCAATGTTTAACAGCATAATCGCATCGCCCATAACGCTTGCGCAGTTTCTTGCGTGCATAGTGACGGCGCTGGCGCTGGGCGTGCTCGCCTCGTGCGTGTTCACGTTCAAAAATGCGCACACCGGATCCCTTGCGGTGGCGCTGGCGCTGCTGCCGTGCGTGGTGGCGATGGTGATAATGATGGTCAACGGGAACGTCGGCGCGGGGCTTGCCGTGGCAGGCACGTTTGCACTGGTGCGCTTCCGCTCCGCGCCGGGCACGGCGCGGGAGATAACGGGGCTTTTCTTCTCCGTGGCGCTGGGGCTTGCCTGCGGAATGGGCTATGTGGGGCTTGCGGCGGTGTTCTTCGTGCTTTTCTCCGCGGCGCTGCTGGCGCTTGGCGCGCTGCACTTCGGCGAGCGCGGCGGCGCGCGCACGCTCAGGATAACCATACCGGAGAACCTTGACTATGAGGAGCTTTTCGACGATCTTTTTGAAAAATACACGCGCAGCCATGAGCTTGTGCGCGTGCGCACGACGAATATGGGCACGCTTTTTGAGCTGACGTATCTTGTCTCGCTCAAGGACAAAAACGTGACAAAGGATTTCATGGACGCCATCCGCTGCCGCAACGGCAACCTCAACATCATATGCGGCAGGGAAGTTGACCGGGATGTGATGTAAAGCAGGCGCAAAAACCCGCGCGGTGCAGATTCGGGCGCACCGCGCGGGTTCGTATGTATATGCCTTTATCCCCAGAGGGCGGTGAGCATGGGGATGACCTGCTTTTTGCGGCTCATCACGCCGGGGAGAAACACGCAGTTGTCCTTCGGCGTGACGGAGAACGCCTGCTGTATCTCATCGTCAGAGCCGATGTAGAGAAGGTATGACCCTTCAAGCAGAACGTCCGTTATCATCAGTATGACGCAGTCAAAATCCATATCTTTTTTGAGCTTTGCCATCATTGAGAGAAATTCCTCCCGCCGAGAAAGAAGATGACTTGCGTCAACACAGGTTATCTGGCTGACGCCGAGGTTTTTCTCCGCAATGTGGAATTGCTTGTAGTCGGTCTTGAACAGCTCCTCCGCGGGCTTGTCGTCCGCGCCGGAGACGGAGTACAGCTCGCGCCCCAGCTCGTCAAGGTCGATCTTTGCGATGCGGGCGAGCCGCTCCGCCATGGCGATGTCGCGCTTTGTGCAGGTGGGGGATTTGAACATGACCGTGTCGGACAGTATCGCCGCCGCCATCAGCCCCGCCATGCGCGGCGAGGGCATCACGCCGTGCTCCTGATACATGGCGGTGATGATGGTGTTGGTGCTGCCGACAGGCTCGTTGCGCACGGAGATGGGCTGGCGCGTCTGGATGTCGGCAAGGCGGTGATGGTCGATGATCTCCAGTATCTCGACCTGGTCGAGACCGATGACGGACTGCGCCGCTTCGTTGTGATCGACAAGAACAACGCGCTTGCGGCGCGGGTTGAGCAAATGGAAGCGGGAGAGCGTGCCGACGACATGCTCCTGCTCGTCAAGCACGGGGTAGCAGCGGTAGCGGCTTTTCAAAAGCACCTCGCGCACATCGTCAAGAAAGTCGTCAAGATGGAAGCAGACGATGTTGCTCGTCGTCTTGCAGACACGGTTGATGGGGATCGCCTGAAAGATGAGACGCGAGACCTGTCGGGCGTCGAGCGGCGTTGAAATGATGCAGGTCGGTCCTGAGCAGTCGGCAAGCTCCTGGCTGATGTCCGCCTGACAGATGATAAGGCAGTTCACGCCGTGCTCCAGCGCGTTTTTGATCACGTCGGGCTGAGCGCCGCAGATGAGGATGGTTTCGGGGCTGATGAGCGCGGCGTCGTCAAAAGACTGCGGCAGAGCGATGGTCACATCGCCGGATACGGAATCGACAAGGCTGCTGCACTCGTTGACGAGCCGCCCCTCCAGCACGCTCAGAAGGTTGAAGATCGGAAGCTCGTCAATATGGCTTGAATATATCGTCTCCATATCATATGAAGCGATGTCGCCCGCGGAGAGCATGCCGTAGAGCGAGCCGTCGTCATTGACGATGGGCATTGTGGCGATCTCGCCCTCGCGCATCGTCCGCCATGCGAGATCCATCGTCACGGAGCAGTTCAGCTCCGGCGGGCGGTCAAAGTCGAGATCGCGCACCTGCGTGCGCATGCTTTTTATAAACTCAGGAGGCTCAAAGCCAAAGTGATCGAGCATGTGCTGGGTCTCGTCGTTTATCGCGCCGATCCTCACCGCCTTGTATTCACGGTCGCCAAGTGCGTTGCGGAGCTTCGCGTATGCCATCGCGGCGACGATAGAGTCGGTGTCAGGGTTGCGATGCCCGGAAACATAAATTTCGTTCATTTGCTTTTACCTCCCCGCGCAAAGCGGAATCATAATGCAAACTGCAGCATCATTATATTGGAACCATGCCCCAAATTCAAGCTCTTTTGTGCAATCTTTACGAATTCATGATATTGTGATAAAATCTCATGAAAATCCGGGAAAAATTTATTTATTTGAGGCAACGCCGCACAATGCGTCTGCGGCATCCGGCGGAAGATCTGCGCTCTGATATAGTCACTTTTTCTTGAAATACACGAAGTATTCCTGCAAAAAAGTGCCGTCATCATAACCCGGATTTTCTCGCCGGCTGTTCTTGCCGCATTATGCGGCGCTGCCTTATATTTCTGCTTTTGAAAAGGTAATGCCATGAAAAAGAAACTTTGCAGCATTATGTGCGCGCTGCTTGCCGCGCTCATGCTCGCCTCGTGTGCGGCAAGCCCTGTGGAGGCGATGCGCGGCCTTATAGAATATGCCGCGCCGTCGGGACTGCGCGGCGGGGACGAGGCGGACATTCCGCGCTTTGACGATATGGACTATGTCCGCCCGGATACGGGCGCGCTCGAGGCTGCGGCGGACGCGGTCGGAACGGCGCTCTCCGCCGGCGCGGCGCTTGACGACGTGACGGCGCTGCTTGATGAATGCTACAATGAATACTATAACTTTTCCACGATGTACACCCTTGCGGAGATACGGTATCTCCGCGATCTGACGGATGAATACTACGGCGCGGAATACTCCTGGTGCGGCGAAAACTGGTCGGTCGTGCAGCAGCAGATGGAACGTATGTACACTCTCTGCGCGACATCTGACCTTGCCGCGGAGCTGGAGCGGGAGTATTTCTGGGAGGGCTTCACCGCCGATTACGGCGAGGGCAGCGCACAGATGTATACCGAGCGCGCCGTGGCGCTCATGCAGCGCGAGAGCGAGCTTCTGAACGCCTACTATGACCTCACCGCCCAACCGCAGATAGTGCTCGACGGGGAGAGCGTGGACTACGAAAGCTATCTTTCCGGCGCCGACGCGGACGAATACGCCCGCGCGGTGAACGAATATTACCGCCAGTATAACGCCCGCTTTGCCGGGATTTACATTGACCTTATCCGCACCCGCCGCGCCATCGCGGAGGAAATGGGCTATGAGAGCTATGAGGCGATGCAGTACGCCTCCTATGAGCGCAGCTACACTCCGGCGGAGGCGGCGGGATTTGTCGCCGGCGTGAGGGAAAAGCTCGTGCCGCTGTATGAGGAGCTAATGGCGCTTGACCCGGGCGGGAATATAATTTACTCCTATATGAGCGAAAGGCGTCTTATGAAGACAGTGGGCGCGGCGGCGGAGAGCATCGGCGGGGATGTGCGCGAGGCTTTTGAGTTTATGCGCGCGCACGGACTGTACAGCCTTGAGCAGAGCGACACGAAGGCTTCCATGTCGTTTACGGCGTATCTTGACAGTTACGACGCGCCGTTTGTCTTCGTGTCGCCGTACTGCGACACGGAGGATATACTCACTCTCGCACATGAGTTCGGGCATTTTCTTGACAGCTACTATAATTATAACGCCTACGAGTCTCTTGACCTCTCCGAGTTCTTTTCCCAGTCGATGGAGTACATCGTGATGGGCAGGCTCTCAGACGTGCTGGACGGAGAGGAGCTTTCGATGCTGCGGCGGATAAAGCTTGTGAGCACGCTGGACACCTATGTGATGCAGTCGTCGTTTGCAGAGTTTGAGCAGCGTGTATACGCGCTGCCCGACGAGGAGCTGTCCGCTGAGGCGATAAACGCCATATCGCTCGACACGGCGAAGGAATTCGGATATTATGACGGCGTGAGCGAGGATTACTACGCGATGAGCTGGGCGGATATAACGCACTTTTTCGAGTCGCCGTTCTATGTGATAAGTTATGTGGTCTCCAGCGACGCGGCACAGCAGATACACGCGCTTGATTGTGAAAACGCGGGCGCGGGACTGGAAAAATACCTTGAAATGCTCCCGCGCGAGTATGAAACGCTGCTGGATACGCTCGCGGCGGCGGGGCTGGAGAGCCCGTTTGCACCTGGCAGACTGGACGCGGTCGAGCGGCAGCTGCGCGCGGAGCTTGATGCATCGGGTCTTGCGGGATAGGCACAACCACGCCGGACATTCTCGCGGCTGCCGCGCCCATGATGTTCAGAAAAAATTAAAAATTTGCGGCAGGTCACTTGACATAACATCGTTTAGGAGATAAAATAAGACAGTTAATATAGAAAGAAGCCTTGGGGAGGCTTCCTTGATATATTGCTTTTTAAAACCTGCAGGGCGCGTCAGGGCGCATTTTTCCGAGGAAACAACCGTCCGGCGAAAAGCGCGCAGTGATCTGCCCTGTTATTTAGGGCGGCGCCGCACAATACGTCTGCGGCACCCGATGGGGAATTTGTGCCCTGATACAGTCGGTCTTTCTTGAAATACACGAAGTATTCCTGCAAAATGTGCCGTCATCAGAGCCTGAATTTCCTGACCGGCTGCTCTTGCCGCTTATGCGGAGCTGCCTTGGATTTAGTCTGAATACCTGGTTAAACCACCAAAAAATTCTTAAAGAATGGAGGTGTGTTTACTTACTATGCCAACGCCTTTGTGGATCGTTATCATAGCCGCCGCTGCGGCTATCGCATTTATACTTGGCGTCGTCTACCGCAGGAAAGTCGCAGAGCGCGAAATTGCCAGCGCGGAGGACGAAGCGAAACGTATAATAAATGAGTCAATAAAAAGTGCAGAGAGCAAGAAAAGGGAAGCTCTCGTTGAGGCAAAGGAAGAAATACACAAAGCCCGCTCCGAGTATGAGCGGGAGGAGAAGGCGCGCCGCGCCGAGCTGCAGAAGCAGGAACGCCGCTTGCAGCAGAAGGAAGAGACGCTTGACAGAAAGGTCGATTCGGTTGAGAAGAAAAACGACACGCTCAACAGCAAGATCGCCGCTGCCGAGGCTCAGCAGAAGGAGATCGCTCTTGTAAAGAAGAGTCAGCTTGAAATGCTTGAAAAGATCTCCGGCTTCTCCGTGGAGGAAGCAAAGGCTTACCTCATCGCCAACATCCGCGACGACGTCACCCATGAGATGGCGATGAAGGTCAAGGAGGTCGAAGCCCAGTACAAGGAAGAGGCGGACGAACGCGCAAGAGAGATCATCGCCACCGCCATCCAGCGCTGCGCCGCCGACCATGCAAGCGAGATAACCGTCTCCGTCGTACCTCTCCCCAACGACGAGATGAAAGGGCGCATCATCGGGCGCGAGGGCCGCAACATCCGCAGCATTGAAACGCTAACCGGCTGCGATCTTATCATTGACGATACGCCGGAGGCGATCACCGTCTCCAGCTTTGACCCTGTACGCCGCGAGGTCGCGCGCATCGCGCTGGAGAAGCTTATCCAGGACGGACGCATCCACCCCGCGCGTATCGAGGAAATGGTCGCCAAGGCACAGCGCGAGGTCAACGCCACCATCAAGGCGGAGGGCGAGCGCGCCGTGTTCGAAACGAACATCCACGGGCTGCACCCCGAGCTTATAAAGCTCTTGGGGCGTATGAAATACCGCACCAGCTACGGACAGAATGTCCTCAACCACTCCATTGAGGTGTCCCACATCGCAGGGCTTCTCGCTGCGGAGCTTGGCGTGGACGTCGCCACGGCGAAGCGCGCGGGTCTTCTGCACGATATAGGCAAGGCGATCGACCACGAGGTCGAGGGCAGCCACGTCACCATCGGCGTGGACATAGCGCGCAAATATAAGGAATCCGAAGCGGTCATCCACGCGATAGAGGCGCACCACGGCGACGTTGAGCCGCACACGGTCGTCGCCTGCCTTGTTCAGGCGGCGGACGCCATCTCCGCTTCCCGTCCCGGCGCAAGACGCGAGAATATCGAAAACTACGTCAAGCGTCTTGAAAAGCTCGAAGAGGTCTCCAAGAGCTTCCCCGGCATCGCAAGCTCCTACGCCATTCAGGCGGGGCGCGAGATACGCATCATGGTAAAGCCCGAGGAGGTCAGCGAGGATCAGATGGTTCTGCTTGCGCGCGACATTGCCAAGAAGATCGAGGACGAGCTTACCTACCCCGGTCAGATCAAGGTTCACGTTCTGCGCGAGACCAAGGCTGTTGACTACGCAAAGTAAAAATGACATTAAAAATGCTGTCTTCTATGAGAGACAGCATTTTTTGCGGCTTGTCAGGTTTGGGGCGGGTCTTGCCCTATCAGGCGCCTTTGCCGCTTGGAGTTTTCACATTGGCATATAATACTCTGACGGTCGGCTGCGCCTATAAGAGAAAATCGGGTCATGCTGCGGCGCGTTTTTTCGCGCGGCGCCCGCGGATAAGCGCCACCGCGGCATAGAGCCCAACGGCGCAGAGCATATAGCGAAACGGCATAAGCATGGCGGAATATCGCTCCGACGCGAAGGAGAACGCGAAGATATAAAGGTTTACCCAGTAAATGAGAACAAGGAAGAGAGTGATGCCCCGCTTTCGCCGGGCGATGAACGCAAGGACGACCGACAGTATGCAGCACGCGAAGTTGACGCAGCTGATATAGTGCAGCGTGTAGTACAGCGGAGGGTTCGGCAGCCAGCACCATACCCAGTTGAGCATACATGCGGGCTTGCTGACAAGATATGCCCAGAGCAGCCCCTTCGGGTCGCGCTTCCACCACTCGCGCAGGCGGTATTCGGCTTTCAGACTGTCTGTTGCTGCGCCGAGCATTTCGCCCGCGGAAAGATCGTTTATTACACCGTTCTCGTCATAATACTCGCTGTATTTTTCACGTATGACGGCGTACACATTTGTCTCGTAGTCCAGATCCTCATCCTTCGGCGCACTCTCGCCCTGATACGTGCCGAGAAGCGTCGGGTTCGCTGCGCCGTCCGTGATGGGGATGAACTGGTGAAAGACACGGTAATTGCGCAGTGACCACGGGACAACGAAGAGAAGCAGCGCACACAGCAGCGTTAGCGCCGGACGCACGAGCGTCCTCGCCTGCCGCTTTTTGAAGAGCAGCAGGTATACCGCCGTAAAGAGAGGTATCGTCAGTATATTCGGACGGAACATCAGTGCCAGCATGAAGGAGAGAACATAACCGACTGTGTCGCTGCGCGACACAGATTTCTCTCTTTCCTCGCCCATACGGAACGTATAATACAGCGTCAACAGGTAGAAGAGAAGGTACGGCGCTTCCGTGAGAATATTATTATCCGACCATGCCCAGTTTGGCAGGAGGAAAGACGCTGCCGCGAATATGCCGTACCACTTCGGCACGATGGCGCAGCAGCATTTATAAAATACATATACGCTTGCGCAGCCGAACGCGATCATGCAGCAGCGCAGGGCGTTGATGTAAGCCTCTCCCTCGCCGAAGATGAGGGAGAATATCCCGCACAGCACCGGCATACCCGGCATTATCTTCGCCGTGGGGTAGTCCGACCATACCGACAGCACCCCGGTGTTCGCGAAGACTATACCGCTGCGGATATAGGCGACGTCGTCGCTGTCGCCGACGACGCCGGCGCCGATGTAAAAGAACATCCAGATCCGCTCAATAAGTGCGAGGGCGACGAGAAGAATTATGACCCGGTCGGGATCGAAGAAGAAGCGGCGCACGCCGCTCTGACCGGACAGATCTCTGCAACTATATATATAAACACACCTCCAGGGGAAATTTTGAGAAAGAACTGGATGAATCATATCACAGTGAGGAAGAAAAGACAAGCGCTGTGACGATGTACGGCGGTTTGGAGGCTTTGACGAAATACATACGAAGATTCCGCAAAAATAACAAAAAAAACTTCTTGACAGATGGCGAATATGTTGTTATATTTATATGGCGCGTGTGCGAGAGCATGGGCGTATTATGCGAAGAAGCGGGAGATTGCTCAAATTCATGAGGTAACTTCCGTGGAGTATGTCCGGCGCCGGGGCGTCCCGGCGTGAAATCGGGCGGCTGAAGCCTATCTTATATGCGCGTATATCGCGCGGACGGAGGATAGGGCCGGCTTGAAAAGCCGGTTTGTTTTTCGGACACGGTCTGATACGCACGGTTGTGTGTATAAGAAATCCGGCTTCATCTGTACGCATAATCATGGCGGAGCCAATGCCGCCGAAAAACGTACAAAAAAGGAGAAAACAGCATGGCAAGCACCACCAACAAGAACATGATCCGTATCCGCCTCAAGGCGTACGATCATCAGCTCATCGACAAGGCTGCAGAGACCATAGTTGAGGCTGCAAAGCGCACCGATGCAAAGGTTTCCGGTCCTATCCCCCTGCCCACCAAGACCGAGATCGTCACGATCCTCCGTGCCGTTCACAAGTACAAGGACAGCCGTGAGCAGTTTGAGCGCCGCACCCACAAGCGTCTCATCGACATCATGAGCCCGACCCAGAAGACCGTCGAAGCCCTTATGAGCCTCGAGGTTCCCGCCGGCGTCGAGATCGAGATCAAGCTCTGAGACACATCCCCCCGCGCCGGTCATCATTGACCGGAAGTACACGTTAAAGACCCATTGTCCGCAGCTTGCGTATGCGGACGGGTTAAGTTGCCAGCCTCTGGACGGGCAGACCCCCGGGCTAAGCGAGGCAACCAATAACCGATAGGAGGAAATAAAATGAAGAAAGCCATCATTGGCAGGAAGGTCGGCATGACGCAGATCTTCGACGAGACTGGCAAGGTCATTCCCGTCACCGTCATTGAAGCAGGACCGTGCGTGGTCGTGCAGAAGATGACCAAGGAAAAGGAAGGCTATGAGGCAGTCCAGTTCGGTTACGAGGAAGTGACCGAGAAGAAGCTCACCAAGCCTGAGAAGGGTCACCTTGAAAAGGCCGGCGTGGGCATGGTCAGACACCTCAAGGAGTTCCGTCTTGACGACGGCAGCAAGCTTGAGGTCGGCGACGTTATCAAGGCTGACATGTTCGCAGAGGGTGACAAGGTCGATGTCACCGGCACGAGCAAGGGTCACGGCTACGCGGGCGTTATAAAGCGCTTCGGTCAGGGCCGCACGCCCACAAGCCACGGCGGCGGTCCTGTTCACCGTCACGCCGGTTCCATGGGCTCGAGCACCGATCCTTCCCGCATTTTCCCGGGCAAGAAGCAGGCCGGTCACATGGGCGTCGATCAGGTCACTGTGCAGAACCTTGACGTCGTCAAGGTCGATGCAGAGCTCAACCTCATCGCCATCCGCGGCGCTGTTCCCGGTCCTAAGGGCAGCATCGTCTACATCAAGGACACTGTCAAGACCCAGCCCGTCAAGAAGGGCGAGGGTGCCGGCATCAGCCTCAACCCGCAGAAGGCCTCCGCGCGTGTCAATCCGCAGAAGGCTTCCGCACGTACCAAGTAAAGAAAGGAGAGCAGCATAAATGCCTATTGCAAAAGTTTTTAACATGGCAGGCGAGAAGATCGGCGAGATCGAGCTCTCCGAGGCCATATTCGGCGTTGAGCCGAACAAGAGCGTTCTCCACGATTCCGTCAAGAATCACCTGGCGAATTGCCGTCAGGGCACGCAGAGCGCGCTCACCAAGGGCGAGGTTTCCTACACCACAAGAAAGCCCTGGCGTCAGAAGGGCACGGGCCGCGCCCGCGCCGGTTACGCCGGCTCTCCCGTGTGGACGCACGGCGGCGTAGCGTTCGCCCCCAAGCCCCGCGACTACAGCTACACTCTCAACAAGAAGGTCAGGCGCATCGCGCTCAAGTCCGCTCTGTCCGCAAAGGCTGCCGAGGATGAGATCATCGTCATCGACGGGCTGAAGATGGACGAGATCAAGACCAAGACCTTCAGGACCTTCCTTGATAAGGTCGGCGTTGAGGGCAAGGCTCTGGTCGTGACCGAGAACGTGGAAGAGAACGTTGTCAAGTCCGCGCGCAACATCGCCGGCGTGACCACCACCATCGCCACGATCCTCAGCCCGTATATGATTCTCACCAGCGGCAAGATGGTGGTCGATAAGGCTGCCCTTGCAAAGATCGAGGAGGTGTTCGCCTGATGAAGACCGCATACGATATAGTTATCCGCCCCATCATCACCGAGCAGTCCATGGAGGATCTCGACATCAAGAAGTACGTCTTTGAAGTTGCCAAGGACGCCAACAAGATAGAGATCAAGAAGGCGGTCGAGGAGATCTTCGGCGTTACCGTCATCAAGGTCACCACCACGAATGTCCACGGCAAGGCAAAGCGCACCGGCGCTTACCCCATGGGCAGAACTGCCTCCTGGAAAAAGGCTGTCGTGAAGCTCAGTGCCGATTCCAAGAACATTGAGCTGTTTGAAGGCATGGCATAAGGAGGGAATGAAGAATGTCTATTAAAACTTACAGACCGACCACTCCCGCCCGCAGACAGATGACTGTCTCCGGCTTTGACGGAGTTGAAAAGCACGTCAAGCCTGAGAAGTCTCTTGTCGAGGTGCTCAAGAAGAACGCCGGACGCAACAGCTACGGCCGCATCACCGTCCGCCACCAGGGCGGCGGCAACCGCCAGAAGTACCGCGTTATCGACTTCAAGCGCAGCAAGCGCGAGATGACCGCAAAGGTCCTCCGCCTCGAGTACGACCCCAACCGCAGCGCGTTTATCGCACTGGTCGAGTATGAAGACGGCGAGCGCCGCTACATTCTCGCCCCCGTTGGTCTCACCGTGGGCGATGCCGTTCAGGCTTCCGCCGCGGCCGACATCAAGCCGGGCAACGCTCTGCCTCTTGCAAACATTCCCGTCGGCACCGTCATCCACAACATCGAGCTCTACCCCGGCAAGGGCGCTCAGCTCGTCCGCTCTGCGGGCGTTGCCGCGCAGCTTATGGCAAAGGAAGGCGGCATGGCCACCGTGCGCCTCCCGTCCGGCGAGTACCGCAAGGTGCGTATGGACTGCTTTGCCACTATCGGTCAGGTCGGCAACATTGACCACGCGAACGTCCACATCGGCAAGGCCGGGCGCAAACGCCACATGGGCATCCGTCCCACCGTGCGCGGCTCCGTCATGAACCCGTGCGATCACCCCCACGGCGGCGGCGAAGGCAAGTCTCCTGTGGGTCGTCCCGGTCCTGTAACTCCCTGGGGCAAGCCCGCACTTGGCTACAAGACCCGCAAGACTAAGAACCGCACCGATAAGTTCATAGTCAAGCGCCGCAACGCAAAGTAAGGAGGGAATTAGTCAATGAGCAGAAGTGTTAAAAAAGGCCCCTTCGCAGCTCCTGAGCTTCTGAAGAGAGTCGATGAAATGAACAAGACCGGCAACAAGCAGGTTGTCAAGACTTGGTCTCGCGCCTCCACTATTTTCCCGTCCTTCGTCGGACACACCATCGCTGTGCATGACGGCCGCCGTCATGTTCCCGTGTATGTCACCGAGGATATGGTCGGTCACAAGCTGGGCGAGTTCGCCCCGACCCGTACTTTCCGCGGTCATTCCGGCGGCAAGACCGGTAAGTAAGGAGGAGAAAAAATGGACGAGAAAAAAATTGCCCGTGCGGAGCACAAATACGCCCGTATTTCTCCCCGCAAGGTTGAAATCATCTGCAACATGATCCGCGGCAAGGACGCGAACGTCGCAATGGCTCTGATGGAGAACACTCCCAAGGCCGGCTGCGAGCTGATGATCAAGGTGCTCAAGAGCGCCATGGCAAACGCCGAGAACAATTTTGAGATGGATCCCGAAAAGCTCTACGTCTGCCAGACCTATGCCAACGCAGGTCCTATCCTCAAGAGGGGCATGCCGAGAGCACAGGGTCGTATGTACCGTATAAACAAGCGCACCAGCCACATCATGATCGCTGTGGCTGAGAGAGACTGAGGGAAGGAGGCAGAATTATGGGACAGAAAGTTAATCCTCACGGACTGCGCGTCGGTGTTATAAAGGACTGGGATTCCCGCTGGTACGCCAGAGAGGACAAGGTCGGCGATCTTATAGTCGAAGATTACAAAATCCGCAAATTCCTCAAGAAGACCCTCTATTCCGCCGGTGTTCCCACCATTGAGATAGAGCGCGATTCCGCAAAGGTCCGCATCTATATCCACTGCTCCCGCCCCGGCGTCGTCATCGGCAAGGGCGGCGCGGAGATAGAGCGCCTGCGCCTCGAGGTCGAGAAGATGATCGGCAAGCCCGTCGCCCTCTCCATCGTTGAGGTTCGCACCCCCGATACCAACGCCCAGCTCGTTGCCGAGAATATCGCGCAGCAGCTTGAAAAGCGCATCGGCTTCCGCCGTGCGATGAAGAACGCCATGGGTCGCGCCATGAGATTGGGCGCGCGCGGCATCAAGGTCAAGTGCGGCGGCCGCCTTGGCGGCGCCGAGATAGCGAGAAGCGAATGCTACCACGAGGGTACCATTCCTCTTCAGACCATCCGTGCCGACATCGACTACGGCTTTGCCGAGGCGAACACGACCTACGGCCGTATCGGCGTCAAGGTCTGGATCTACAAAGGCGAGGTCCTTTCCCAGACCCTGCGCACCACTCCGCGCACCATGGATCTGAGCAAGCCCGCAGGCGAGCGCCGCCGCAGAGACGACCGCCGTCAGGGCGACCGCCGCGGCTACAACCGCGACAACCGCAGCGGCGGCGACCGCCGTCAGGGCGGCTACGGCAATCGTCCTGCCGGCCAGGGCGGCTACAACCGCGGACCGCGTCCGGCAGCCCCCGCTAAGGAAGGAGGCAACAACTAATGTTAATGCCTAAGAGAGTTAAATACCGCAGAGTGCAGCGCGGCCGCATGAAGGGCAAGGCCACCCGCGGCAATCTCGTCACCTACGGTGAGTTCGGTCTTGTGGCGCAGGAGCCCGGCTGGATCAAATCCAACCAGATCGAGGCTGCACGTATCGCCATGACCCGTTACACCAAGCGCGGCGGTCAGGTCTGGATAAAGATCTTCCCCGACAAGCCCGTTACTGCAAAGCCCGCCGAGACCCGTATGGGTTCCGGTAAAGGCGCGCCCGAGTACTGGGTCGCAGTCGTCAAGCCCGGCAGAGTGATGTTTGAGATCGCAGGCGTGCCCGAAGAGACCGCCCGCGAGGCTCTCCGCCTTGCCAGCCACAAATTGCCCATCAAGACCAAGATAGTCAAGAAGGGCGACGAGTCCGAGAACGGTGGTGAATAAAGATGAAGGCAAACGAAATACGCAATATGTCCATTGAAGAGCTCCAGAGCAAGCTCGCGGATCTCAAGAAGGATCTTTTCATGCTCCGTATGCAGCACGCTACCAATCATCTTGACAATCCCACAAAGATTTCCGCCACGCGCCGTGACATTGCTCGCGTAAAGACCATACTGCGCGAGAAGCAGAACTGAGGAGGTAAGCCAGAATGAACGAAGAAAGAACTACTTCCCGTAAGACCCGCGTAGGCAAGGTCGTGTCCGACAAGATGGACAAGACCGTGGTAGTCATTGTTGAGGACCGCGTTGCCCACAAGACCTATAAGAAGATCATCGGACGCACCTACCGCCTGAAGGCGCACGACGAGAATAACGAGTGCGGCGTTGGCGATATCGTCCGCGTGATGGAGACCCGCCCCCTGTCCAAGGACAAGAGATGGCGCGTGGTCGAGATCGTTGAGAAGGCTAAGTAAGGAGGCGACAACAGAATGATACAGCAGGAAACTTATCTGAAGGTCGCCGACAATACCGGCGCCAAGGAACTCAAGTGCATCCGCGTGCTTGGCGGCTCCAGACGCAAGTACGCGAGCATCGGTGACGTTATAGTCTGCTCCGTCCGCAAGGCAGCCCCCGGCGGCAGCGTGAAGAAGGGCGACGTCGTCAAGGCGGTCGTCGTCCGCACGGTCAAGCCCGTGCGCCGCGCCGACGGCACTTACGTCCGCTTTGACGAGAACGCAGCCGTTCTTATCAACACCGGCGATAAGAACCCCCGCGGCACTCGTATCTTTGGACCCGTCGCCCGCGAGCTGCGCGACAAGGAATACATGAAGATCCTGTCGCTCGCTCCCGAAGTGATTTAATGGAGGTCGCAGAGAATGAACATTAAGAAAGACGATAAAGTCATAGTCCTGTCCGGCAAGGACAAGGGCAAGGAGGGCAAGGTCCTCTCCGCCGACCCCAAGGCAATGAAGGTCACTGTCGAGGGTGTCAATGTCGCCACCAAGCACCAGAAGCCCCGCAAGCAGGGTCAGGACGGCGGCATAGTCAAGGTCGAGACCCCCATCTACGCCTGCAAGGTCATGCTTGTGTGCCCCAAGTGCGGCAAAGGCACGCGCGTTGCATACAAGCTCGCCGACGGCAAGAAGACCCGCGTCTGCAAGAAGTGCGGCGCAGAAATCTGAGAAAGGAGATAACTTACTATGACAAGATTGAAGAAAAAGTATGTTGAGGAAGTTGCTCCGGCTCTCATGGAGAAGTTCCAGTATAAGTCCGTGATGCAGATCCCCCGCATCGACAAGATCGTCGTGTCTGTCGGCTGCGGCGACTGCAAGGACAATGCGAAGGCGCTTGACGCGGTCATCAAGGACATTTCCGCCATCACCGGTCAGCATGCCGTAGCAACCGTGGCGAGAAAGTCCGTCGCTAACTTCAAGCTCCGCGAGGGCATGAAGGTCGGCGTGAAGGTCACTCTCCGTCAGGATCGCATGTGGGAGTTCCTTGACCGTCTGTTCAACGTGGCGCTGCCCCGTGTCCGCGACTTCCGCGGCATCTCCGCAGACGCTTTCGACGGTCGCGGCAACTATTCCCTCGGTCTCAAGGAGCAGATCATCTTCCCCGAGATCGAGTACGACAAGATCGAGAAGCTGCGCGGCATGAACATCGCAATCACCACCACCGCAAAGACCGACGAAGAGGCACGTGAGCTGCTCAGGCTCATGGGCGCTCCCTTCGTGAACTAAGGAGGAGAAAAGTTATGGCAAAGAAATCTATGATCCTTAAGCAGCAGGCACCTGCCAAGTTCTCCACCCGCAAGTACAACCGCTGCAAGATCTGCGGTCGTCCCCACGCCTATCTGCGCAACTACGGCATCTGCCGTATCTGCTTCCGTGAGCTGGCCTACAAGGGTCAGATCCCCGGCGTGCGCAAGGCGAGCTTCTGATTTCGCGCGAACACGTCCTTCGGTCAGCTCGCACGAAACCGCCGCGCTCTGACGGCAGGCAGAAGATAGCTGTTGAAAAGAGCGCACACTCAACCCGTTTCATAAGGCGGGAGCCGATCACTCCCGCCATATGGATAAAAAGACCGGCGCAGGCGAATTGACGCTGACCCGGTCTGAGGATGGCGAAAGGCCGTGGGCAATCAAGCATTGCCATGGAACCTCGCCGCCGAAACCGCATATGCGGTAACTCTAAATCAGGAGGATAAACTCTATGCAGATCACAGACCCCATTGCAGATATGCTTACCCGTGTCCGCAACGCCGGAACCGCGAAGCATGAGACAGTTGACGTTCCTGCGTCGAAGATGAAGAAGGCGATAGCCGAGATAATGCTCACAGAGGGCTACATCAAGAACTATCAGGTCATCGACGACGGCACGCAGGGCGTTATCCGCATCACCCTCAAGTACCTGCCCGGCAAGGAGAAGGCCATTCAGGGTCTCCGCCGTGTCAGCAAGCCCGGACTGCGCGTTTACGCCGGTGCCGACGAGCTGCCCCGCGTCCTCAAGGGACTGGGCATTGCTATCATTTCCACCTCCAAGGGCGTTATGACCGACAAGCAGGCTCGCCGTGAGCATGTCGGCGGCGAAGTCCTTGCGTTCATTTGGTAAGGAGGTAGCACAATGTCTAGAATAGGAAGAGAACCCATCACTATCCCCGCCGGCGTTGAAGTCAAGGTTGACGACAACAACCATGTCACCGTCAAAGGACCCAAGGGCACCCTCGAGTACACCATGGTTCCGCAGATGAAGGTTGAGATGGACGCAGGCGTCCTCCATGTCAAGCGCCCCGATGACAGCAAGGAGAACCGCTCCCTCCACGGGCTGACGAGATCCCTGCTCAACAACATGGTAGTAGGCGTTACTCACGGCTTTGAGAAGAAGCTGGAGATCAACGGCGTAGGTTATCGTGCCGCAAAGGAAGGCAAAAACCTCGTCATGAACCTGGGCTACTCGCATCAGATCATCGTACCTGAGACCGAGGAGATCCAGATCGACGTTCCCGACGCAAACCATGTCGTCATCAAGGGTATCGACAAGCAGAAGGTCGGCCAGTTTGCAGCAGAAGTTCGTGGTAAGAGACCTCCCGAACCCTACAAGGGCAAGGGCATCAAGTACGACTACGAAGTCATCCGCCGCAAAGAAGGCAAGACCGGCGCCAAGTAAACGGAGGTGTGCCTGAATGATTAAAAGACCTGATACCAGAGGACAGCGCATCAAGCGCCACAACAGAGTTCGCGGCAAGATCTCCGGCACTGCCGAGAGACCCCGTCTCTGTGTTTTCCGCAGCGAAAACAACATCTATGCCCAGATCATCGACGACGTCGCAGGGAACACTCTCGTTTCCGCGTCCAGCGTTGAGAAGGGCTTTGAAGGCAACGGCGGCAACTGCGACGCCGCAAAGAAGATCGGTGCAGCCATTGCAGAGCGCGCGCTCAAGAAGGGCATCGAGGACGTAGTGTTTGACCGCGGCGGTTATATTTACCACGGCCGCGTCAAGGCACTGGCAGAAGGCGCCCGCGAGGGCGGCCTCAAGTTCTGAGGAAGGGGGAGAGACTTAAAATGGCATACAACAATGACAGAAGAGATCGCCGCAAGGAAGAGGTCGCTTCCGAGTATATCGAAAAGGTAGTTTCCCTCAACCGCGTCAGCAAGACCGTCAAGGGCGGCCGCGTTGCAAAGTTCTCCGCGCTCTGCGTCGTCGGCGACGGCAAGGGCCGCGTGGGCTTCGGCATGGGCAAGGCCAACGAGGTCTCCGAGGCTATCCGCAAGGGTCTCGAGGACGCAAAGAAGAACATCTGCACCGTTACCCTTCAGGGTACGACCATCCCTCACGAGGTCATCGGCTGCTTCGGCGCAGGCCGCGTCCTGCTCAAGCCCGCACCCGAAGGCACCGGCGTTATCGCCGGCGGCGCTGTGCGTGCCGTTGTTGAGGCAGCCGGCATCAAGAACATCCGCACCAAATGCCTGCGCACCAACAACCCCGCCAACGTCGTTGCCGCCACTATGGAAGGCCTCAAGTCCCTGCGCAGCGCCGCTCAGGTCGCTGCGGTCAGAGGCAAGACCCCTGAAGAGATCCAGGGTTAAGGAGGGCGAAACATGGCTAATCTTAGAATAAAGCTCGTTAAGAGCCTCAGCGGCAGACACGACAAGCACATCGCAACTGCCTACTCTCTCGGTCTGCACAAGATCGGCAACGAGACCGTACAGCCCGACAATCCCCAGACCCGCGGCAAGCTCGCCCAGATCGGCTACCTTGTCAAGGTCACAGAAGAATAAGGAGGGCAAGCCAAATGTATATTCATGAACTGTCTCCCGTAGCAGGCTCTACCCACGTCGACAAGCGCAAGGGCAGAGGTCATGCGACCGGCAACGGAAAGACCGCAGGCCGCGGTCACAAGGGTCAGAAGGCCCGTTCCGGCGGCGGTGTCCGCATCGGGTTCGAAGGCGGTCAGATGCCTCTGGCGCGCCGCATCCCGAAGAGAGGCTTCAACAATATCTTTGCAAAGCCGCTGGAGTCCGTCAACGTCTCCGTGCTCGACAAGTTCGACGACGGCGCTGTTGTTGACGCGCAGGCTCTGCTTGATGCAGGCATACTCTCCAAGTGCAGATACGGTGTCAAGATCCTTGGCAACGGCGAGATCACCAAGAAGCTGACTGTAAAGGCTGCTGCTTTCTCCGAAACCGCGAAACAGAAGATCGAGGCGGCCGGCGGAAAGGCAGAGGTGGTATAAGTGCTTCAGACTTTACGTAATGCATGGAAGATTGAAGAGCTTCGCAAGAAGATACTCTTCACTCTGCTTATAATCCTGCTTTATCGTCTTGGCAACTCCATACCTGTACCCTATGTCAACACTGCGGCGCTTTCGCAGTACTTCACCTATATGCAGAACACCGTTCTCGGCCTGCTGGACGTCATGTCCGGCGGTGCCTTCTCGCAGGCGACGATCTTCGCGCTTTCCATCCAGCCCTATATCAACGCCTCCATCATCATCCAGCTTCTGTGCATCGCTATCCCTGCACTTGAGCGCCTGAGCAAGGAAGGCGGCGAGGAAGGCAAAAAGAAGATCGCCTCCATCACCCGTTACTCCACCGTGGGCATCGGTCTTCTCCAGGGCTTTGCCTACTACATGCTCATCAAGAACAACGGCATTCTCACCGCTGAGGCTCAGGGCAGCGTCTGGGCGGCGATCGTCATCATCCTGACGTTCACCTCCGGCTCCGCGCTTATCATGTGGCTCGGCGAGCAGATCACCGAAAACGGCATCGGCAACGGTATCTCCATGATCCTGTTTGCCTCCATCATCTCCCGCTTCCCCGTCAGCATCGTTTCCTCCATCCGCAACTGCATCACCGGCGATCTCCAGTGGTGGGTCGCGGTGCTGATGTACCTGGGCGCGCTGGCGATAATCGTGCTGATAGTCTACGTCAACGACGCAGAGCGCAGGATCCCCGTGCAGTACGCGAAGAGGGTCGTGGGGCGCAAGATGTACGGCGGTCAGAGCACACATCTGCCCATGAAGGTGAACATGTCCGGCGTTATGCCCATTATCTTTGCCCAGTCCATCGCCTCCCTGCCCGCCACCATCGCGGCGTTCAGCGGCAAGGGCACGGACAGCTGGATAATGAAAGCGTTCGACACGAGCTCCATCACCTACGCGGTTATCTACTTCCTGTTGATAATCTTCTTTGCCTACTTCTACTCCACGATACAGTTCAATCCCATTGAAGTGGCAAACAATCTCAAGAAGAACGGCGGCTATATCCCCGGCTTCCGTCCGGGCAAGCCCACCAGCGAATTCATCCAGAGAGTTCTCAACAAGATCACGCTCTTCGGTGCGATCTACCTGGGCATAATCGCCGTGGTACCCATTCTTGTCTCTCATTTCAGCTCTTCGGCTTCCCTTACAGGTCTGTCCCTTGGCGGCACGTCCATCATCATCGTGGTCGGCGTTGCGCTTGAGACCGTCCGTACACTTGAGGGCGAGCTGCTGATGCGCAACTATAAGGGCTTCCTTTCCTGATAGGAGCGCATATGAGGCTTATACTTCTTGGCGCACCCGGCGCCGGTAAAGGTACTCAGGCAGAAATTTTGAGCAGGATCCTCAACGTACCTACAATTTCCACAGGCAACATCCTGCGGGCTGCCATCCGTGATGGCACGCCCGTAGGACTCAAGGCTGAGGCGTTTATCAACGCCGGCAAGCTCGTTCCGGATGAGGTGATAATCGCCATCATAAAGGAACGCCTTGCCGAGCCTGACTGCGCCAATGGCTATATCCTTGACGGCGTTCCCCGCACGATCCCGCAGGCGGAGGCGATGGAACAGATGGGCATAGCGATCGACTGCGCGCTCTCTATAGAGATCGCGGACGACACCATTGTCCAGCGCATGTCCGGACGCCGCACCTGCCGCGATTGCAGCGCCACCTTCCACGTCGTGTCCAATCCGCCGAAGGCGGAGGGCGTGTGCGACTTCTGCGGAGGCGAGCTGAACATCCGCAAGGACGATGCGGCGGACACCGTGAGAGCGCGCCTTGAGACCTACCACAGGGATACGGAGCCGCTCAAAGCCTTTTATGAGGCGAGGGGCGTTCTCAAGACTGTGGAGAATCAGCCGAGCATTGAGGCCACAACGGCAGCAATCAAAGAGAAACTGGGGCTTTGATATGTCAGAGAGAATATATATTAAATCCCCGCACGAGATCGAGCTGATGCGTCAGGCCGGCAAGATCACCGCGGGTGCGCGCAGTATTGCACGCCAGGCGATCGCGGACGGTGTGACCACCAGGCAGATAAACAAATGTGTGCATGAGTTCATTGTGAAATCCGGCGCAGTGCCGACCTTTCTGGGTTACGGCGGCTTTCCCGCCAGCGCCTGCGTGTCCGTCAACGATGAGATCATACATGGTATTCCCGGCAAAAGAGTCATCCGTAACGGCGACATAGTGTCGGTCGATGTGGGTGCGACGTACAAGGGCTTCGTGGGAGACTGCGCGGGCACTTACCCCTGCGGCGAGATCAGCGAAGAGGCGAGGCGGCTCATAGAAGTGACCCGTCAGAGCTTCTTTGAGGGCCTGAAGTTTGCAAGAGTGGGCTATCGCGTGTCAGACATCGGAGCGGCGATACAGGACTACGTGGAGAGCCACGGCTATTCCGTCGTCCGCGACTATGTGGGGCACGGCGTGGGGCATGTGATGCATGAAGCGCCGGAAGTGCCCAACTACCGCACGCACCGCCACCCCGACCCCAGACTTGTAAAGGGCATGACGATCGCCATAGAGCCGATGGTAAACATCGGCGGATATGACGTGGAGGTGCTCGACAACGACTGGACAGTCGTCACCGCGGACGGCACACTGTCGGCACACTACGAGAATACCATCGCAATCACCGACGGCGAAGCGGAGATCCTCACGATGGCAGAGGACATTTAAAACCGACTTTGGAGGAAATTTACTTTGGCAAAAGACGATGTAATAGAACTCGAGGGCACGGTCGTTGAATCCCTGCCCAACACCATGTTCCAGGTGGATATCGGCAACGGTCACATCATACTGGCGCATATATCAGGCAAGCTAAGGATGAACTTTATAAGGATACTTCCCGGCGATAAGGTCACGGTCCAGATGTCGCCCTACGACGTCACCCGCGGCAGAATCACGTGGAGAAGTAAGTAGGAGGTATTATAATGAAAGTTAGACCTTCCGTGAAGCCCATGTGCGAAAAGTGCAAGATAATCAAGCGCAAGGGCAAAGTCATGGTCATCTGCGAGAACCCCAAGCACAAGCAGCGTCAGGGTTAAGCTCACAGACATGGGGCGCCAGCCCCGCATTAAGCCAGAAGACAAGGTTAAAACCTGTCCTGTGGCGCCGCCGCACAATACGTCTGAGGCATGTGAATGCTCTTTGCCGCATTATGTGGCGCTGCCAAGAAATAAAAACCCGCATGGAACAGGGACTCCCTCCGGCGGGAATAAGTCCCCGCTTCTTATGAATGCGGAAACAATTATCGAAAGGATGATCGTATAATATGGCACGTATAGCCGGCGTTGACCTGCCCAAGGACAAGAGAATAGAGATCGGTCTCACTTATGTCTACGGTATCGGCAGAACCAGCGCAAAGAAAATTCTCGAGGCAACCGGTATCAACCCCGACACCAGAGTCAAGGACCTCACCGAAGAGGAAGAATCCAAGCTGCGTGAGTGCATCGACCACCACTACATCGTGGAGGGCGACCTGCGCCGCCAGACCGCGCTCGACATCAAGCGCCTGACCGAAATCGGCTGCTATCGCGGCATGCGTCATCGCCGCGGTCTGCCCGTTCGCGGACAGAGAAGCAAGACCAATGCCCGCACCCGCAAGGGCCCGAAACGCACCATCGCAAATAAGAAGAAGTAAGGAGGGATATGAATTATGGCTGCTAACAACGCAAAGAAGAAAGTCAGAACCCGCAGAAGAGAGCGCAAGAACATTGAAAAGGGTCAGGTTCATATCAGCTCTTCCTTCAACAACACCATGGTCACCATCACCGACACTCAGGGCAACGCAATTTCCTGGGCATCCGCCGGTGGACTTGGTTTCCGTGGCAGCAAGAAGTCTACCCCCTTCGCCGCTCAGACCGCCGCAGAGACCGCTGCCAAGGCAGCGATGGAGCACGGCCTCAAGACCGTCGAAGTGTTTGTCAAGGGTCCCGGCTCGGGTCGTGAGGCTGCTATCCGCGCCCTGCAGACCGCCGGTCTCGAAGTGACGATGATCAAGGACGTTACCCCCATCCCCCACAATGGCTGCCGTCCTCCGAAGCGTCGCCGCGTCTAATTGAAGGAGGGTACAGATAATGGCAAAGAATACACAGCCTGTTGTTAAGCGTGCGAAGGCTCTCGGCGTTACCCCGGCTTCCCTGGGCTACACCGGTAAGAGCAAGATCGACACCATCCGCAATCCCAAGGCTCAGGTCCGTAAAAAGCAGAGCGAGTACGGCATGCAGCTCAACGAGAAGCAGAAGGTCAAGTTCATTTACGGCGTGCTGGAAAAGCAGTTCCGTCTCTACTATGAGAGAGCCGAGAAAATGCCCGGCATCACCGGTGAAAACCTCCTTGCCATCCTCGAGCAGCGCCTTGACAACGTGGTGTTCAGACTTGGCTTCGGCATGACCCGCCGCGAGGCGCGTCAGCTCGTCAACCACGGTCACGTCACGGTCAACGGCCGCAAGGTCAATATCCCCAGCTTCCAGGTCAAGCCCGGCATGGTCATCTCCCTGACCGAGAAGGGCAAGAGCATGCAGAAGATAAAGGATAACATTGAGGATAACGCTTTCCGCGCCGCTCCCAAGTGGATCGAGTATGACAAGAACAATATGACGGCAAAGATCGTTGCAGTTCCTGCGCGTGATGACATTGATATGCCCATCGAAGAGCATCTTATCGTCGAGTTGTACTCCAAGTAATAAAGACACCCTCAAATTGGTAAGCTGATTCATTGCAGCGCCGCCCGGCGCTAGACTTAAAAGGAGGGTTATATAACAATATGATCGAAATTAAAAAGCCGCGCATCGAGTGCATCGAGACTCCCACCGAGAGTTCCTACGGCAAGTATATCATCGAACCGTTGGAGCGTGGCTACGGCACAACACTTGGTAACTCTCTTCGCAGGGTACTCCTTTCTTCTCTCCCCGGCACTGCCTGCACCAGCATCAAGATCGCCGGTGTGCAGCATGAGTTCTCCACCATCCCCGGCGTCAAGGAGGATGTGACGGAGATAGTGCTCAACGTCAAGAGCATTATCGCCCGCCTCCACAGCACCGGACCCAAGACCGTGTATATCGAGGCCTCCGGCGAGGGCGTTGTCACCGCCGGGGACATCAAGGCGGACGCGGAAGTGGAAATACTCAACCCCGAACAGCCTATTGCCACGCTCGGTCCGGAGGGCGCGCTGAATATGGAGCTCGTCCTTGACCACGGCAGAGGCTACGTTTCGGCGGAGAAGAACAAGAACCCGCAGATGCCCATCGGCACTATTCCTGTTGACTCCATATACACCCCCGTCCTCAAGGTCAACTACACCGTCGAGAATACCCGTGTCGGTAATCAGACGGACTTTGACAAGCTGACGATAGAGGTGTGGACAGACAAGACCATGACTGCCCGTGACGCGGTATCGCTGGGTGCAAAAATACTCTGCGATCACTTCACGCTCTTCACTGACCTTTCTGACACAATCTCCAATAACCCCACGGTCGTGGAGAAGGTCGAGAAAGAGCCTGACACCATGCTCAAAATGACGATAGAGGAGCTGGATCTCAGCGTCAGAAGCTTCAACTGTCTCAAACGCGCAAATATCAACACTGTCGAGGATCTCGTAAGCAAGACCCAGGACGAGATGATCAAGGTGCGCAACCTTGGCCGCAAGTCCCTTGAAGAGGTCGAGCACAAGCTCACCATGATGGGTCTGACGCTTGCTGACGATGACGACAACAAACAGTAAGCCTAATAGGAGGAATTGCAATTATGCCCGGAACTAGAAAGCTCGGCAAGCCGACTGCTGCCCGTATGGCAATGCTCCGCCAGCAGGTCACGGATTTCCTTGACCTGGGCCGCATGGAGACCACTGTCACGCGCGCAAAAGAGATCGCGCCCATGGCCGAGAAGATGATAACTCTTGGCAAGGCAAAGGATCTGGCGAGCTATCGTCAGGCGCTCGCGTTCATTACCCGCGAGGACGTTGCCAAGAAGGTTTTCGATGAGATCGCGCCCAAGTATGCAGAGCGCAGCGGCGGCTATACCCGCATCACCCGCGTCGGTGTGCGCCGCGGCGACGCAGCAGAGACCGCAGTCATCGAGCTCGTCTGATCCGCTGAGGAAACACTGAATAAAGCAAAGAAAATCGGAAGTGAAGATGCTCACTTCCGATTTTTTCAAAAGGACGGAATGTCAATGAAAAGAAACGAAGAAGAGTACAGGCAGCTTGCGGAAAAGCGCATCTCCGGCAGGGAGACATATCACGGACCGCTGCTGCACGTCTATCATGACCGGGTGCGCCTTCCGAACGGAGACGAGAGCGGCCGGGATTATATAAAGCATCTGGGCGCGGTGTGCATCGTGCCTGTGACCGCCGACGGGAGGGTCGTTGTAGAGCGGCAGTACCGCTATCCGCTGGATATGGTGATAACCGAGATACCTGCCGGCAAGCTTGATTCGCCAGAGGAGGACAGACTGTCCGCGGCAAAGCGCGAGCTGCACGAGGAGACGGGACTGACTGCCGACGAATGGACGGATATGGGCGACTTTTACAGCGCCGTGGCATACAGCACGGAGCGCATAACAATGTATCTGGCGCGCTCTCTGCATCAGGGCGAGCAGAAGCTCGACAGAGACGAATTTCTGAATATCGAGACCGTGCCGCTTGAAGAGCTTGTACAAAAGGTAATGAACGGTGAAATAGTGGACATAAAGACCCAGGCGGCAATACTCAAGACTGCAAGGCTGCTGGGCGTGTAAGCAGGGAGGTAGAAAATGAAGACTGTTTTATGCATGCTGCCGGTAGAGCCGCGCCATAAGGAAAAGCTGGAGCGCGCCGCGGGCGAGGGGTGCAGATTCATATACGCCGGCGAGGACGGCGCGACGGCGGAGAATATTGCCGAGGCAAACATCATCCTTGGCATGCCGGATCCAGCGCTGATAAAAGCCTCGGAAAATCTTGAGCTTTTGCAGCTGAACATCGCGGGCGCGGACAGGTACGTCAAGTCCGGTGTGCTCGCCGCGAAGACAAAGCTTGCAAACTCCACGGGCGCATACAGCAAGGCCGTTGCCGAGCACGGCGCAGCAATGCTGTTCATGCTGCAAAAGAAGCTGCATCTCTACCGCGACGCACAGAAAAAGCACGAGTGGACGGACTTCGGCACGGTGACGTCTATAACGGATGCGACGGTGCTGGTCGTGGGGCTGGGGGATATCGGCTGCCATTTTGCAGGCATCGTCAGGGCGCTGGGCGCATATGTCATCGGCGTGAAGAGGCGCGCGGGCGCAAAGCCGGAGTGTGTTGACGAGCTATACACGATGGAAAAGCTGGACGAACTGCTGCCGCGCGCGGATGCCGTGTTCTCCGTGCTTCCCGGAACGCCCGCCACGACGCATCTTTACACCGCCGAGCGCTTTGACCTTATGAAGCCGAGCGCAATATTCATCAACTGCGGACGGGGCGCGGCGGTGGAAAACAGCGTACTCTACGACGCGGTGAAGAGCGGCAAAATCGCCTCCGCCGCGATAGACGTGAGCGAAGTGGAGCCGCTCCCGCCGGACAGCCCTCTGTGGACGCTCGACAACCTCATGATAACCCCGCACGTCTCGGGGTACTATCACCTGCCGTATACGTTTGAACGCATTGTGGACATCGCGGCGGAAAACCTCGGGAGGTTCATGCGCGGGGAGGAGCTTATCAACATCGTTGACTTTACAACCGGCTACAAAAAGTAAAAAGAACCAGAGCCAAAAGAACCAAGGTACGCCAGCCCATGCATTGTATGGGCTGGCGTTTTTGCGCTATCAGGGGCTACAGTCTTCAATACGCGCGCCCTCAAGCTCGGGCAAAAGCGAAACGGCGCGCCAGCCGGGCAGATGCGCGGCGAGATCGGCGGAAATGTTTGCAGCAAGGTCAGGATGAGCCGCGACGCACAGTAGAGTTGACCCCGCACCGGATATGCACATCGCCTCCGCACCGTGCTTATAGGCAAGACCGCGTGCGGTGTCATATCCGTCGATAAGCGCGCGGCGGTACGGCTCATGCAGGCGGTCCGCCATCGCGGCGCGGAGCAGGGCAATGTCGCCGCTGCCGAGCGCACTGAGCATCAGCGCCGCGCGGGAGACATTGAATATCGCGTCCGCGCGCGGAACATCGTGCGGCAGTACCTTGCGCGAGAGCTCCGTGGAAAGCTCGAACGGTGGAATGAGCGCCGTGAAAAAAAGCTGCGACGAGAGCGGATAATGGACGGAGAGGGGAATGCCCGCCTCGACCGCGGAGGCGGTCAGCCCGCCGAAGAGCGCCGGGGCGACATTGTCGGGATGACCCTCGAGCGCTGTCGCAACGGAGAGCAGCTCATCCCGGCTCATGGAGAGACCGTGAATGGCGTTTGCAGCCATCACGCCGGCAACGAGCAGCGCGGACGAAGAGCCGAGACCGCGCGAGATCGGAATATCGCAGCGCAGAAAATTGATCGTCAGCGGCTCGGGGGCAAGGTGAAAGCGCTCAAGCACAGCTTTATACGCGCGGTATGCGAGATTGTTCTCATTGCTGTATTTCTCACCGCAGCCCGTGATAACAAGCCCGTCGCCGCCGGGGATAAACTCCAGCTCGTTATAGAGCTGCCACGCAATGCCGAAGCAGTCAAACCCCGGTCCGAGATTGGCGGAGCTGGCAGGAACAAGTATTTTCATGCTCTGTGCGCCTCCTCGCTGAGTATATCGCGCACGGCGGAAGTGATGCGGCAGCGGTCGACAACGGCGCGGTGCAGCTCCGGCAGGGAGCGCAGCGACGCGAGGTTTTTGGGGATCGGCAGACCCGACAGGTCTGAAAGCTCCTCCATCTGATCAAATTCATCGCCGGACGCACTGCCGGAAATGGAATCGAGCACAACGGCGGGGAACTTGAAGGGCGACGCCGTGGAGAAAACGACGCAGGGGGCGCCGGTGTAATCCGCGCTGCGGCGGTAATCGTCAAGGACAGACATGGCGACGGCGGTGTGCGGGTCACAGAGATATGCGTTTTCCGCCCAGACGCGGGCAATGGTGCGCCGTGTCGCGCTCTCGTCGGCATACCCGGCGGAGAACCACCCGCGTATGCGTTTGTGCGCGGAAGCGTCCACGCTGTATACGCCGTCCGTTGAAAGGGCATTCATCCAGCCGCGCACTGCCTCCGTGTCGCCGTCGGCGGCGATGAAGAGAAGACGCTCGAGATTTGAAGAGACGAGAATATCCATAGACGGTGAGGATGTGCGCACGAAATCGCGCCGCGCATCGTAGCGCCCGGTGCGGATAAAGTCAAAGAGGACGTTGTTGACGTTTGACGCGCACACGAGCCGCCCCACGGGAAGTCCAAGGAGCTTTGCGTAAAGCCCTGCGAGTATATCGCCGAAATTGCCGGTGGGGACGATGAAATCCACGGCATCGCCGACGGCTATGCCGCCGTCGGCGGCGAGCTGGGCGTAGGCAGAAAAGTAATAAATGACCTGCGGCGCGAGGCGGCCGATGTTGATGGAGTTGGCGGAGCTGAGACGCATACCGTACTCCGCTGCGTCCACATCGCGGAAAGCCTCCTTCACGCCGCGCTGACAGTCGTCAAAATTGCCGCGCACGGCAGTGACATGGACGTTGCCGCCGCGCTGAGTGACCATCTGCGCGCGCTGCACGGCGGAAACGCCGCCGTCGGGATAGAACACCGCGATAGCGGTGCCGGGCACGTCATGGAAGCCCTCAAGCGCCGCCTTGCCCGTGTCGCCGGATGTGGCGGTGAGGATGACTATGCGCTCCGTAACGCCGAGCTGCTCGCGCGCCTTTGTGATAAGCTGGGGCAGCATGGAGAGAGCAACATCCTTAAAAGCGCTCGTAGGACCGTGGAAAAGCTCCAGCACCCACGCGCCGCCCACGCGGACGAGGGGAGAGATGCGTTCGTTTTCAAACCTGCCGCGGTAGGCACGCTGCACAAGAGCGCCCATATCCTCAAAATCCGGCAGCAGGTGCGCCAGCAGCATTTCCGCCATACCGAACTCATCCAGCGTGAGGCAGCGCTGCCAGTCAAAAGGACGCGCGGCAATGTCAGGGTCAATATATAGCCCGCCGTCGGGCGCAATGCCGCGCAAAACGGCTTCAAGTGAATTCGCGGTCAGACCGCTTCTTGTGCTTTGATATTGCATGGTGATTTATAACCTCCAAAAAACAGTGCTTATTCAACGGCGAGAAGCTTTGCCTTCTCAACGCCAGGGGTCTGCTCCATAAGAGAGAGGAGCTTCGTCAGCTCGCACGACATCGAGCTGACGTCTATGGAAATGGTAACGCTTGCGCGGTTGTGTATGGGAAGGCTCTGCGTGATTGTCAGCACGCTCGCCCCGACCTCGGATATGCAGCTTAAAAGGGCGCTCAGCACGCCCGGCTCATGCGCCAGCATCATCGACAGCACAGCCTTGCGACCGCCTGCCATTTCCGAAGGCTCGAGGATGAAATCCTTATATTTATAGTACGTGCTGCGGGAAATGCCGACCTCACGCACAGCCTGACTGACGTCGCGCACACGCCCGGACTCCATCAGGTGACGAACCTCAAGCACCTTTTCATAGTATTCAGGCAGTATGCTTTTGTGGATAATAAGATAATTTTCAAGCATATCGGCAAAACTCCTTGTGTAAAATTGCAGGCGAAAAAGGCTTGCATTTCCGATAAGTATATGATACACTGTCCACGTCAAAAATACAAGTGTTTTTGACAAACGGACACTAAAAATTTTGGAGGCGGAATTATGAAGGTTGCGGTTTTGGGATACGGTACCGTAGGCAAGGGTGTTTACGACATGCTGCGAACTTGTCCGCTTCTTGAAGCGGGAAGCGTGCTGGTGCGGCGCGGAAAAGCGGACGAGGCGTTCAAGTGCGACTCGATAGAGCGCATATGCGCCGATGAAGGCATCGATGCCGTTGCGGAAACGATGGGCGGGGTGGACACGGCATACGCCTATGCCGCGATGGCTCTGCGCGCGGGAAAGCACTTTGTCACATCAAATAAGGCGCTGGTCGCGGCGCGCGGGATAGAGCTTGCCGCGCTCGCGCGGGAAAACGGCGTGGGCTTTCTCTTCAGCGCGGCGTGCGGCGGCGCGGTGCCGTTTCTCCATAATCTTGAGCTGGCGCGCGAAAGCGACGAGATACTTTCCCTTGGCGGCATCCTCAACGGCACGACGAACTATATGCTCGACATGATGCAGTCGGAGGGGCTGGACTATGACGCGGCGCTGAGCGACGCGCAGAGGCTAGGCTATGCCGAGGCTGACCCCACGGCGGATGTGAGCGGTATGGACGCGCTGAGAAAGATAATGCTTGCGTGCGCGGTGGCGTACGACATGCTGCCCGTGGACGGGCTTGAAAACGAGGGGATAGAAAGCCTGCGCGCCGCCGACGTCGCCGATTTCAGGCGGCGGGGGCTGTGCTGCCGGTTGGTGACAAAGGGCGGACGCAGCGCGGACGGCAGCGTATACGCATATGTGCAGCCTGTGCTGCTGCCTGGCGACGCGCCGGAGTGCGCAGTGAAGAAAAATTTCAACATGGCGAAATACCGCGGCAGAAACTCCGGCGATATAGTGCTGATGGGTCAGGGCGCGGGACGCTATCCCACGGCGTCCGCCGTGCTGCGCGATCTTGAATGCCTTGCAATCGGTCAGCGGGAGATGCTGAAAAAGGAGTGCCGCGAGGTGAAGGCAGACAACAACGGCTGCCTGTGCCGGTATTATATACGTCTCCCGGCGGCGCTTGCGGAAAAATTCGACTGCGAGAGCGCGATGCGCGAGGGCGAGCTTGTGCGCGCCGTGCTAAGCCCCATAAGCGTCAGCGCGATGCACGATAAGGTGCGCGCACTGCGCCGCGGCGGCGCGGAGATATTTTTCGCGGAGCTGGGGTAAGGAGATTATAGCACAACAGGAAAGAGATGAAAAGATATGCTTAAGGTTGTAAAATTCGGCGGCTCGTCCGTTGCGGGCGCGGAGCAGTTCAGAAAGGTGAAGAGCATAGTCGAGGCGGACGGCGCGCGGCGCATCGTTGTGTCGAGCGCGGCGGGCAAGCGCACACCGGACGATCACAAGCTCACGGATCTTCTGTACCTTTGCCATGCGCATCTGACCTACGGTGTGTCATGCGACGAGATAATGGACGGTATCGAGCGGCGCTTTGCCGGGATACGCGATGAGCTCGGGATCGCCTATGACGTGGAGGCGGACTTCAAAGCGCTTCGCGCGCGGCTTGACCGGGACATGAGCGTGGACGAGCTTGTATCGCGCGGGGAGTACTTCACCTCAAAGCTCCTTGCGGACTACCTCGGTTATACCTTCGTGGACGCGAAGGACTGCGTGTTTTTCGGTTTTGACGGGCAGGTGGAGACCGAGCGCAGCTACGCGGCGATAAGGGCAGCCGTGGAGGAGTACGGGCGCGTTGTGATACCGGGGTTCTACGGCTTGTCGCCGACAGGGAAAATAAAAGTAATGAGCCGCGGCGGCAGCGACATCACCGGTGCGCTGGCAGCCGCAGCGGCGGACGCGGACGTATACGAGAACTGGACGGACGTGTCCGGCATTCTGATGGCAGACCCGAAAATCGTCCGGGATCCGAAGCCGATACCGCGCATAACATATGCAGAGCTGCGGGAGCTGGCGTTCATGGGCGCGTCGGTGCTGCATGAGGAATCCGTGCAGCCGGTCAAGGAAAAGGGCATCCCCCTCAATATCCGCAACACAAACGCCCCGGACGATCCGGGCACGATGATAGTGGAGCACGTGGAGGATACAGACGGCGCGCATGAGCGCTTTATCACGGGCATAGCCGGGCGGCGCAACTTCACGATCATCACCGTGACAAAGCACAACATGGACGTGTGCCGGACACTGCGCCGGACGCTTGAGATACTGGAGCGCTTCAAGGCGACGATAGAGCATATAACGCTGGGGCTGGACAGCTTCGCGCTTGTGTGTGCGACGGCGGCGCTGGGCGACGCGATATACGACGTCGTCAACGAAATACAGAAAAGCTGCCGCCCGGACGACGTTCAGGTACGCGACGGGATAGCGCTGGTTGCGGCGGTCGGGCGGAAGATGCCGTTCCGTCCGGGCGTGTCGGGCAAGATATTCAAGGCGCTTGGCGACAACGGTGTGAATATCCGCACCATTGCACAGGGCGCGGACGAGACGAGTATAATAGTAGGCGTGGAAAACAAGGACTTCGAGACCGCGATACAGGTGCTGTACGACGGCTTCGCGGGCTAAATCAGGGAGGAGACGAAAATGAAAAAATACAATGTTGCAATACTGGGCGCGACGGGCGCGGTCGGGCAGGAAATGCTGAAGGTGCTCGAGGAGTACGACATCCCGGTCGGAAAGCTGCTGCCGCTGGCGAGCGCGAAGAGCGCAGGCGGATACGTGCGCTTCAGGGGCGAGGACGTGAAGATAGAGGAAGCGCACGATGAGAGCTTTGAGGGGATGGACTTTGTCCTCGGCGCAGTGAAAAACCCGATGTCACGCCGGTTTGCCCCGGCTATAGTCAAAAGCGGCGCGGTGTACATCGACAACAGCTCCGCCTTCCGCATGGACGCGGATGTGCCGCTCGTCGTGCCGGAGATAAACGGCGAGGACGCATTCAATAATAAGGGCATCATCGCGAACCCGAACTGCTCGTCGATCATCACTTTGATGGCCGTTGCGGCGCTGGCAAGGCTCAGCCCGATAAAATCGATGATAGCGTGCACGTATCAGGCGGTGTCCGGCGCGGGGCAGGCTGGGCTTGCCGAGCTTGAAGACCAGATGCACGCCCTCGCGGAGGGAAAGAGCGTCGAAGTGAAGGTGTTCCCCGCGCAGATCGCAATGAACGTCATCCCGCATATCGGCGACGAGCTTGAAAATCTCTATACCGATGAGGAAATGAAGATGCAGAACGAGGGGCGGCGCATCCTGCACACGCCGGAGCTTGCCGTCACGTGCACCTGCGTGCGCGTTCCGGTGATGCGCTCGCACTCCATCTCCGTCACGCTGCGCACGGAGCGCAAAATATCCGTCGAGGAGGCAAAGGAAGCGATACGCAGTTTTCCCGGTGTGCGCCTTGTTGAAGACTATCAGGGCAGGGATTATCCCACTCCGCTCGACACGTCAAATCAGGACCTTGTGTGGGTCGGGCGTGTGCGCGAGGATCTGACGGACGCGAACGGGCTGACGCTCTGGTGCTGCGGCGACCAGATACGCAAGGGCGCGGCGGCAAACGCGGTGCAGATACTGAAAAAGCTGATAGAAAAATAGGACAGAACCGTCTGAAAAGACGCGCTGCACATGGCAGCGCGCCTTTTCAGTTTACGGTCAGTCAAAAAGGAAGCCGTAATAGTCCTCGTTTTCAATTATGCGCGAGAGGGAGAGCCGGTCGGCGACCGTGGCGCTCATGCGCGCTATGTATTCCTCGTCCGCCGCTTCTGCGCCGTCAGCGGGCGTGAACGCGCGCTGATGCGTGTCATAGTAGCCGTGCTCCGTCAGCCAGCAGCCGTCGTTCCAGAAAACAAGACCCTCCTCCCCGGAAAACACATCGCGCCCGGCGAGCAGCCGTGAGTCGTACTCAACGCCGAAGAGATTGGAGAGCGTGGGGAGAATGTCAATGCTGGAGACGGGCTTTGAAACCGTGATGGGCGGCTCGTCCTCAAGGCAGGCGCTCCATATGATCGCGGCATTGTGGTCGCGCCCGCGGCAGGTGTCCGCCTCCGCACCGTAAAGCTCCTCAAGAAGCCCGGTCTGACCGCCCCATGCGTTGCTCGGCAGCAGCCCATAGGGGTAGTGGTCGGGCACGAGGGCGATGACCGTGTCATCGGCAATGCCGGCTGCCTCAAGCTGGGCAACGAGGCTTTCAAGCGCGTATTCAAGCTCCTGATTCGCCGCGAGATAGGCGCGCACAGGCTCGGAGTAGTCAAGCCCCTCGGTGACGGCGCGGTTTTTCACCGACATGTCGTTTATATCGTCTTTGAAAGCATAGCTGGCATGACCGCTGATGGTCATGTAATAAACGCTGAAGGGCTGCGCGTCAATGTAGATGGGGACGGTGTAGTCCATCATCTCCTTGTCGCTCTCGGGGAAAAGGCCGCCGGTCAGCCCGTTCTCCATACCGTTGCCGATGGCGACGTAGCTGTCATAGCCCATGTTGGGCAGGGTGAGGTCTCGGGAGTAGTAGGTGCGGCTGCCGTTATGATAGGCAAAGCTGCTGTAACCGAGACGGCGGAGCTGATTGCCCATGGTGAAATACATGTTTGAGGTGCGCGAGGACATCATCACCATCGGGTCAACAGGCGCGAGTCCGGTGAGGAAGGAGTATTCCCCGGTGGAGGTGCTGCCGCCCCATGCAGGCTGGTAGAAGTCCTCAAACACGATGCCGCGGCTGGAAAGGCGATAGAGCGCCGGCGTGCGTTCCGGGTCAATGACCTCCCTGGAGAACGCCTCTGCCGTGATAAGGATCAGGTTTTTGCCCCTGAAAAGCCCGGTGTATTCGTTCCTTTTCGTCGGCTCTGTGCGCTGTATGTACGCGTTGAGCGAGCTGAGCTTTGCGTTTGAGGTCTCGTGCGCGGCAAAGTCGATGTCCATGACGTTGAAGCCGTAATCCGTTTTTCCTGCATCGTCGGGCGGCGCGGCCGCCGGTACGCTGCCGGCGCCGTCCGTGACCGCAGAAGAGGGAGCAGGAGTCTGCGGCGCGGGAGAGGTAAAGCTGCCGCCGCTCCCTGCGCCTGCGGCGGGACGGACAAGGGCGGCGAGTGCGCCATATTCCCTTATCGCCGTGTCATAAGTGCAGGAGGAATACTCCGCGCGCAGGGCGGGGGTGCAGTTGGAGAGGAGATACCCCGCAGCGGCAAAAGCGAAAGCCGCGCCGGAAAGACAAAGGGTCAGCCGCCCGCGCGGTCTTGCAGCGGAATGAGCGCCGCGGCGGAGAACATGCGGCAGAGGGAGCGCTGCGAGCACGGGCAGGAAATAGAGCAGTATGAGCGGAAGGCTCTTCAGAATCGTGCTGAGGACATTGCCGCCGAAATCTCGCGCGGCGTTGCCTGCCTGACTGAGGATAATGTCGGGCGGCATGAAAACCTTGTATGCGTCAAACGTCAGCGCGCAGAAGAGAAACCACACCGTCATAAGAGCAGCGGCGGCAAGACCGGCGCGCCACGCCGCGCGCTCGCCCCTGAAAAGGCTGCACGCGGCGGCGAGAATGAGCGCGAAGGCAAGCGCCGTGCATATACCGCCCGCTGAGCCGCGTGCAAAAAGCGCCTGACCCGTCGTCAGGCGCAGTAAAAGCTCAAGATACACAGCATCCAGCATCAAAAGCACCGCTCCGCTTCGAGCGCCGCAGCGGCTTTGCGTGGTCATTGACATCCCCGCGTCCTCCATAACCTTACATATTGTTGTGTGTTACCTAACCATTATACTTTGTCACATTACAAATATCAAGTGATAATTGTCAGACAATTTAATTTGACCATTCGATGCATTATCATCTAATTATGACAAACGCTTCATGAAACACGGAGGTGGGTCGAATGGCGGAGCATAGCGCAGCGGCGCGGGACAACAGCGGCAAATATATAGAGCTTGGGTATAATATTGCGTACTATCGAAAGCATATGGGGCTGACTCAGGAGCAGCTTGCCGAGCGCGTTGGCATCAGCCGTCAGCATCTCGGCGCGATAGAGGCGCCGAACATATGCCGCCCGATCTCGCTGGATCTGCTGTTCAACCTCGCCGCGGAGCTGGAGATTGAGGCATACAAGCTGCTTATATTCAGAGAATAGCGTATAGCAAATAGTAAATAGTAAAAAACGACCCTCTGCCATTTGGCAGAGGGTCGAACAGTCTGTATTTACTTATTCAAGCTCAAATGCGCCGGTGTAGAGCTGGTAATATACGCCCTTTTCGGCAATGAGCTTCTCATGACTGCCGCGCTCAATGATGCGCCCGTGGTCGAGCACCATGATAACGTCGGAGTTCATGACGGTGGAGAGCCGGTGGGCGATGACGAACACCGTGCGCCCCTCCATGAGCTTGTCCATGCCGCGCTGGACGATCGCCTCCGTGCGCGTGTCGATGGAGCTGGTTGCCTCGTCGAGGATCATGACAGGAGGATCCGCAACGGCTGCGCGCGCGATTGCGATGAGCTGGCGCTGCCCCTGGGAGAGGTTCGCGCCGTTGCCGGAAAGCTCGGTGGCGTAGCCCTGCGGGAGGCGTGTGATGAAATCGTCCGCACCGGAGAGCTTTGCCGCGGCGATGCACTCCTCATCGGTCGCGTCAAGACGGCCGTAGCGGATGTTGTCCATGACAGAGCCGGTGAAGAGGTTGGTGTCCTGCAGCACGACGCCGAGCGAACGGCGCAGGTCGGCTTTCTTTATCTTGTTGATGTTGATGCCGTCATAGCGTATTTTGCCGTCGGCTATGTCGTAAAAGCGATTGATGAGGTTTGTGATGGTCGTCTTGCCCGCGCCGGTCGCGCCGACAAAGGCAACCTTCTGCCCGGGTTCTGCGTATACGGTGATGTCAAAGAGCACCTGCTTGCCCTCTTCATAGGCAAAGTCAACGTCCACCATGCGCACGTCGCCGCGAAGCTCGGTATAGGTGAGCGTTCCGTCGCCGTGAGGATGGCGCCACGCCCAGTGCCCCGTGCGCTCCGCCGCTTCCGTTATCGTGCCGTCGGGCGCTATGTCGGCGTTGACAAGGGTGACATAGCCGTCGTCCACCTCGGGGGGCTGATCGACGAGCGAGAAGATGCGCTGCGCGCCTGCCGCCGCCATGACCACTGCGTTTATCTGCTGCGAGAGCTGGTTGACGTTGCCGGCGAACTGCTTTGCCATGTTCAGAAACGGCACAAGGATGGTCACGTCGAACGCAAGCCCGGAAAAGCTGACATTCGGCACGCCGGCGAGTATGAACACGCCGCCCACGAGCGCGAGCACGACATAAAGCACGTTCCCGATGTTGCTGATGATGGGGGCAAGGGCGTTGGCATAGGCATTGGCGCGGAAGCTTGCGTTATAGAGCTGCTCATTTATCACGTCAAAGTCGTCAAGGCTTGCCTTCTCGTGGCAGAACACCTTGATGACCTTCTGCCCGTTCATCATCTCCTGCACGAAGCCCTCCGTGCGCGCGACATACTTCTGCGCGTCGAGGAAGTAGCGCGCGGAGCCGCCGCCGATGCGCTTTGCGACGATTGCCATTGCCACAACGCCCAGCACGAGCACGAGTGTGAGCAATACGGAGAAATACAGCATTATCGCAAACACCGTCAGTACGATCGCTGCGGACTGGATGAGCGAGGGGAACGCCTGGGAGATGAGCTGGCGGAGCGTGTCGATGTCGTTGGTGTAATAGCTCATTATATCGCCGTGCTTATGAGTGTCAAAGTACTTTATGGGCAGATTCTGCATCCCGCCGAAGACCTCGCGGCGGAGCTTGTCGAGAAAGCCCTGGGTCATGACGGCCATAAGCTGGGTATAGAGCACCTGCGCCGCGATGGAGAGCACATAAAGCACGCCCAGAAGGATCAGGTACGGGACGATCTCCGTCTTTGCAGTCGCCCAGTCGCCTGTTTTATACCACTTTTCAACGACGCTCAGCACATTCTGCACGAAAATGGACGGGATGGAGCTGACAATGGCGGAAAAGAGAATGCACACGACGGTCACCGGCGCGAGCACCGGGTAGTACCCGAAAAATTTCTTCACCGTGCGCCCGAGAGAGCGCATATCGGGGCGGGTCGCGGAACTGTTATTCACTGATCTCACCTCCGTTTGTCTGCTGCTCATATACCTCGCGGTAAATGGGGCTGCGCGAGAGCAGCTCTTCATGTGTGCCCATATCGGCAATGCCGCCGTTGTCCATGACGACGATAACGTCAGCGTCCTGCACGGAAGCGACGCGCTGCGCGATAATTATCTTGGTCGTCGCGGGAATATACGATCTGAACCCCCCACGGATGAGCGCGTCAGTGCGCGTGTCCACGGCGCTGGTGGAGTCGTCGAGGATAAGTATTTTCGGGTTTTTCAGCAGTGCGCGGGCAATGCACAGGCGCTGCTTCTGCCCGCCGGATACGTTCGTGCCGCCCTGCTCGATATATGTGTCATATCCGTCGGGGAAGGACCGGACAAAGTCGTCCGCCTGCGCGAGGCGGCAAGCCTCTATAAGCTCCTCGTCCGTCGCATTGGGGTTGCCCCAGCGGAGGTTTTCCTTTATCGTGCCGGAAAAGAGAGTGTTTTTCTGCAGCACCACAGCCACCGCGGAGCGCAGCGCGTCAAGGTCATATTCGCGCACATCGTGCCCGCCGACCTTCACGCTGCCCTCTGTCACGTCATAGAGCCTGGGGATAAGCTGAATAAGCGTGGACTTTGAGGAGCCGGTGCCGCCGAGAATGCCGACGGTCGTGCCGGAAGGAATATGCAGGTCAATGTCTGAAAGAGCGTATTTCTTTGCCGTGCGGGAATACTTGAACGAAACGCCGTCAAAATCAACAGAACCGTCGGGAATATCGTATATGGGATGCTCCGGGTTTGTCAGCGCCGGGGTCTCGACCAGCACCTCGCCGATGCGCGCGGCGGATTCGGCGGACATGGTGAGGATGACATAGATCATCGAGAGCATCATAAGGCTCATGAGTATCTGGAAGCCATAGGTCAGCATGGCGGAGATCTGACCCACGTCAATGACACTGCCGCCGCTCGTGACGATCAGGCGCGAGCCGACAGCAAGGATGAAGATCATGTTGAAGTACAGACACACCTGCATCAGCGGCGCGTTGAGCGCGACGATACGCTCGGCATAGGTGAAGTCCCTGCAGATATTGCGCGACGCCGCGCCGAACTTTTCCTTCTCGTAGCCCTCGCGCGCGAAGCTCTTCACAACGCGCATCCCGCGGACGTTTTCCTCAATGGATTCGTTGAGCTTATCGTACTTCTTGAACACCGCGCGGAACGCCGGCATGGCCTTTTTTGCGATCCAGTACATCCCCAGACCGAGCACGGGGATGACGACGACAAACGTGACTGCAAGCGACCCGCCCATCACGAACGCCATGATTATCGCAAAAAGGAACATCAGCGGCGCGCGTATCGCCGTGCGCACGAGCATCATATATGCAAACTGAACATTCTGCACGTCGGTGGTGAGGCGCGTGACAAGAGAGGCGGTGGAGAAACGGTCTATATTTTCAAAAGAAAAGCTCTGCACCCTGGCAAAAATGTCATGGCGCAGGTTTTTTGCAAAGCCGGAGGAGGCGCGCGCGGAGGTAAAGCCGCCGGCAGAGCCGCAAGCAAGGGACACAAAGCTCATCGCGACGAGGATGAGCCCCGTGTGCAAGATCTCCTGCATCTGCGCGCCTGCCTTGATGGCGTTGACGAGATTTGCGGTAATAAAGGGAATAACGACCTCAATAATGACCTCGCACACCATCAGGATAAACGTGATGAACGTCGGCTTTTTGTATTCTCGTACGCTTTTTAAAAGCTGCTTTATCATCGGAAGCTGTCACATCCTTTCATGGGGATAGAACACGGGAGAAGAGTGCGCCCGCCCTCTCCTCCCGGCATTGAATTTCCAAGGCAAAGCCGCATAAAATGCGGCAATATGCCGGTTTACTTGAGTTTTTCGAGGTAGTCAACGATCTTGCGCACGGTGGTGAGCTGTGCCGCATCGTCGTCGCTGATGGAGATGCCGAAGAGATCCTCAAGGGACATGATGAGCTCGACAACGTCGAGAGAGTCAGCGCCGAGATCGTCGATAAGGCTGGTGTCCATGGTGATGGTTTCGGGATCGACTTCAAACTGCTGGGCAAGTGCGTCTCTTACATTTTCAAAAATCATAATAATCCTCTTTCCTTGATGCGCTGTACACCAAAAGTATTATATGAAATGACATTCTTCACGCCCACTCGCGGCTCTGCGGCTTGTTGGCAGAGGGAGCTGGGGCGGCGTCGGGGGCAGCGCTGCCCTGCACTGAGGAGGGAGCGGCGGCGCGCGCCGCATCACGGCGCTCGCGCCGGTCGCCGCCGCGGGAGGAACGGCTGTCCTCGCCTCTGACGTATGACACGACCACGCGGCGGTTCGGCTCAACGCCGGTGGAACTGGTGGTCACGCCCTCATAGTTTTGCAGCGCCGTGTGGATGACGTGACGCTCGTAGGAGTTCATAGGCTCGAGCGCCATGCTGCGCTTGTATTTTATCGCCTTCTCCGCCATCTTCTCGGCAAGCCTCGTGAGCGATTCCTCGCGCTTGCTGCGGTAATTCTCCGCATCGACGCTGATGTGCAGATGCGTGTCGCTGCCGCGGTTGACGGCGTAATTTGTGAGATGCTGTATAGCGTCCAGCGTTTCGCCGCGGCGGCCGATGATTGCGCCCATATTGCTGCCGGAGAGGTCAACGTTGATGCCGCCGTTCTCCCGCGGGGCGATGGCGATGTCCGCCTTCACGCCCATGCGGTCAAGAAGACCGGTCAGAAACGCGCGTATCGCGGCATACTCCGCCGGTTCGTCCGCCGGCGCAGGGGCGGCAGACTCTGCGGACTTTGCGGGGGCACCCGCCGGTGCGGGGGCGGGCTTTTCATCCGGAGCTTCATAGCTCACGCGGACGACTGCGGGGGAAGCGCCTATACCCAGAAAGCCGGATTTTGCGCGCTCGACGATCTCAACGGATACGTCGTCGCGATCAAGCCCAAGCTCCTTGAGTGCCGCATTGATGGCATCGTCCTCAGTGCGGCCGGACTTTTCCAAAGTTTTTATCATAATCGTCGTTACTCCTAGTTATTCTTCTTTACCCTCGCCGGCATCGTCGGCGGCCTCTTCGCTGCTCTCCGCGGGACTGGCGTCCGCGGTCTCCGTCTCCGTGGCGCCGCTGACCGGGGCTTCGCTCTCAACGGCGGGAAGATCGTCCGGGATGCTCTCGTCGATCGCGGGGGCAAATTCAGACTCGGCAGCGGCGGCAAGCGTCGCCTCCTCGGCGGTCTCGGGGTTGGTGAAGCGATCGGGAACGTATGCGCGGCCGCGGGCATAACGGCGGTTGCCGACCTGGGAGGCGGGAAGCTCGTTTTCCTTTATGCCGAGTCTCTCACGGCGGGCGGCTCTGTCGGCGCGGTCAAGCGCGGCCTTGCGCTCGTCACTCTTCTGCTTCTCGACGGCCTGCATTTTCTTTTTGCTGGTGTTGACGTTCTTCTCGGTTCTGCCCTCGGCGCGCAGACGCTCCGTCTCAAGGCGCTTTGCCTCAAGCTCCTTCTCTCTGGCGCTTCTCGCGGCGATGCGCTCGGCATCCTCGCGGTCGAGCTTTTTGGTGTAGACCTTTGTGAGGATGAAGTCGCGGATAAGACCGAAAACGCTGTTGGCGATCCAGTAGATACCCATTGCGGCGGGCATTACAAAGCAGATCCACACGCTCATCAGCGGCATCATGATGTTCATGCTCTTCATGGAGGCCTGCGCCTGCTCGCTGCCGGTCTGGGGGTTCATGGAGTTGGAGATCTTCATGGATGCCCAGGAGAGGAACGCGGAGATGAACGGAATGAGGAACAGCCCGAGCGCGGGCAGCCACACGGACACGTCGCTCCAATCGGTGGTGAACATGAAGTTCCACTCCGGCTGGCTGCCGAGGTTGAGACCGAGGAAGCTGAAGTCAACATCGATAAGTCCGGTGAGCTGACCGGGAAGCGCATCGTGGAGCTGCTGCCAGTAACGGTGCGCAAGCTCCGTGAGCTTTATTTCAAAGTAAGCGTCGGTCTTGGCGGGGATAGTGTACAGCCCCGCATCGACAAAGTAGGTCTGGATAGCGTCCACAACGTCCTGCGTGACAAACATCATGCGCGTGAGCGGCTGACGGATGACGCTGTAAAGGGCGATGAGGATGGGGAACGGAATGAGGGACCACAGACAGCCGGACATGGGGTTTGCGCCGTTTTCCTGGTAGAGCTTCTGCATCTCCTGGTTGAGCTTTTGGGGGTTGCCCTCATGTCTGCGCTGGATCTCCTGGATCTGGGGCTGGAGACGAGAGGTGCGCATCATGCCCTTCTTGCTCTTCGCCATGAACGGGGTCAGAATGAGGTTGACGACGAGAGCGAAGAATATGACGGACACGCCGTAATTGCCGGTAAGCTCATAGAGCTTGACCATAAGCCATGCAAAGGGCTTAGTAATTGCTGCCCACATAGTTTCTCCTTGATGTGTTTATAGTTTTCAGGGGACGGGGTCGTAAATGTCATAATCCTTCCCGTGGAAGGGGTGACATCTCAGAATGCGCCGGAAGGCAAGAACGCCGCCCTTGAGAGCGCCGTATTTCTCTATTGCCTCCATTGCATACTGCGAGCAGGTGGGGATGAAGCGGCAGCAGGGCGGACGGCCGGGGGAGATATGCCGCCTGTAAAAGCGGATGAGCGCGAGCATGAGACGCTTCATGTCTGCGCCTCCTGCGTGAGCGCAAGCTTTCCGCAGGCGTCCATGAACGCTGCGTCCAGCTTTTTATACTCCGCGCCGACAGCGCGCATGCGCGCGACGACAACAATGTCCCACCCCTGCCTGAGGGCAGAGGAGTTAAGACGGTATATCTCGCGCAGTCTCCGCCGGACGCGGTTGCGCACAACGGCATGACCGAGCTTTGTGGACACGGTATATCCCACGCGGTTCACGCCGCGTCCGTTGCGGCGGCAATACACCGCCATATAGGGATTCACCATGCTTTTTCCCCTGGAGTACAGCCGCCTGAAATCGCTGTTCTTTTTTAAAGTACATCTGACGTTCAAGGCGAGAACTCCTTTGCTGCTACTGTGTAATTACCCAAAAGAAAGACCTAAAGGGCGGATCGCTCCGCCCTGAAAATATTTCCTTTTAGAACCTGCTCACGTGCCGGGGATGGATCAGTAGCTGAGCTTTGCTCTGCCCTTTGCTCTGCGGCGGGCAAGGACCTTGCGGCCGTTCGCGGTCTTCATTCTCTTGCGGAAGCCGTGCTCCTTCTTGCGCTGAAGCTTCTTGGGCTGGTAGGTACGTAACATTTTCCGGTACTCCTTTCAGGTTAATACTCAACATCGGGGTCGCCCCCGAAGCAGTTGACAATTCTCCGACAACGCACAGCGCCGTCGATTGTTGATTATACATTAAAATAAAGCGGCTTGTCAACAAAAAAATACTTGCAGGCAGCATTTTTCAAGACTTTGTTTTCCGATGCCGCGCGGGTTATTGCGGCATCCGGCAGAGCATGACGGCGTATATACCCGCCTCCGCGCGCACAGTGACCGTCTTGCCGGGCAGCCATTCGTTGCTTGTGCCGATGGGGAAGCGGTTGGTGATGACCGCGCCGGAGAGAGGGTATTTTGCCCCCGTGATGGATACGCCGCGCACCTTGTCCGTCATCGCAAACACCGACAGCGACCAGCCGCGCCGGGGCGGCAGGCTGATCTCTCCGCCGGGCAGCACATATATATGCGTATCGTTTCCGATAAGCTCCGCCCGCGCGCCGTGCGCGGCGGCGAATGCGCCGGTCTGGATGTTGGCATAGAGATGGTCAAGCCGCCCGCCCAGCGCGCAGTATATGCGTATATGCCGATAGCCCATGCCGAGGGCATGGCGTACGGCGTACATGGTGTCTGTATCGTCCTTCTCTACGGGCAGGCGCAGTATCTTCACGCCCTCCGGCAGCGCGCCGGAGTAGGAGTCAAAATCGCCGAGAATGACGTCGGGGCGTACCCCGGCGCGCTGTGCGTGGACGTAGCCGCGGTCGCACGCGACGACGAACGCGCACTCCTCCATGCCCTCCATCGGCGCGTACTCCCCGCCGGTGATCACCGCGCATATCCTCTCACTGTCCATAACCGCGCCTCCCAAAAAAGAATTTCCCGACTGCCATTATACCACGGCAGCCGGGAAAAGGGGGAGCATTTTTATGCCTTTGCGGGGATGTCCTCGCCGCGGATGTATTTGCCGAGCGGCTTCCAAAGAAGCCAGCCCACAAGAAGGCAGATCACAAGGTCAATGAGCATATAGCTGCCGTTGTAGAGCGCGGAATAGAGCCATGGGGTGGTCATGGTCATGCCGAAGAAGGTGTCCGGCATATATTCGCCCCATACGGTCGCGCCGACGACGTAGTGCACGAGAAAGCGCGCGGCAGAGCCGACGACGCATCCGGTGAAGAAGCCGTTTTTCTTCCCGTGGAAGAGACCGGCAAGCCCCAGCACGGTGAACGCGACGATATAGTCGCCCAGCATCGACTGCCAGCCCCATGCGTAAGCGCCGTCGAGCAGAAGCTGCAGAAGGCTGAAGGCAAAGCTTGCCAGCATGCCCGGACCGAAGCCCCAGCGCGCGCAGTAGATAAATATCGGCAGCATGCTCAGACCGACCGCGCCGCCCTGCGGCAGCTCAAAGAGCTTGATGTAGCCCAGCACCTGTGCCAGAGCCACGAAGATTGCACCCTCGCACAGGGCGCGAAGCTTGAGATGGGAGTAGCTTTTCATTTTTCCGACCTCCATGGAAAAAATTTTCCGGAAGCACACATACGCAAAAGCGCAGGGTCAAGAAAAACTTGATCCTGCGCTCCACTGACGTATCTGGTGTTTCCTACGCCGGCATTATCCGGATCAGGTTTGAGGGTTCCGGAGCGTCGCTTGGCTCCGTCTCAGCCGGGAGAAACCCAGCACCCCTTTATTATAAGGCAAGACCGCGCTGCAAAATGCGCCTGCGGCTTACCTTGGCTTTGCTGTAGAGTATAATCCGCGCCGCGCGCTTTGTCAACAGCTATCTCAGCTTTTCCGCCTTGTCAATGATGAACTGGCGCAGCCACTCGCCGGCCTCCTCGTTTTTCAGCGCGAAGTCAATGGTGGATTCAAGATAGCCCTTGAGGTTGCCGGTGTCGTAGCGGCGACCCTCAAAGTCGACCGCGCACATACGCTCCCTGCGGCACAGCTCCTTCATGCCGTCGGTGAGCTGTATCTCATTGTTGCGCCCGGGGGCGGTGTGAGCGAGAATGTCAAAAATGGCGGGCGTGAGGACGTAGCGCCCCATGATGGCGAAGTTGGAGAACTTCTCTTCAAGCGTGGGCTTCTCGTTCATGTCGCTGATGCTGTATACCCGCTCGCCCAGCTTTTCCTCCAGCTTGACGGAGGAGTATTTCGTGATCTGGCTGTCTGGCTGCTCGCGTATGGCGATGGCGGAGCACTCGTTTGCCTCCGCAGCCTCGACAAGCTGCTTCAAAACCGGCTTTTCCGCCAGCATGATGTCGTCTCCAAGCAGAATGGCGAACGGCTCGTCGCCGACAAAGGTCTTCGCGCGCCACACCGCGTGTCCCAGACCCTTCGTCTCCTTCTGCCGCAGGAAGAAAATGTCCGCCATGTCGGCGACGCGGCGCACCGTCTGCGCGTCCTTGACCTTGCCGTCGCGTATCAGCCGCTCCTCAAGGTCGGGGGCGTAGTCGAAGTAGTCCTCAATGGGCGTCTTGCCGCGGTTGGTGATGATGAGGATCTCTTCCACACCGGCGGACACCGCCTCCTCCACGATGTACTGGATAACGGGCTTGTCCACCAGCGGCAGCATCTCCTTGGGGATGCTCTTGGTGTTGGGCAGAAGCCTTGTGCCGAGACCTGCGGCGGGGATTATGGCTTTCCTGACTTTCATGGTTCCCTTTTCCTTTCATTCACATTTTAGGCAGCACCCCACAATACGTCTTCGGAATCTGTTCTTGCCGCATTATGCGGTGCTGCCTTGGCATTTATATATTGGATTGAAGATCAGCGGATCATCTGCATTTTTCGACGAAGTCCCTGAAAAATGCCTGGCGCGGCAGGAAGCGCGCGAGAGGGTAGCCGACAAGCAGCATTACTCCAAGCTCGCCCAGCCCGACCTGCGCGGCGTTGAGCGCGAAAACGCCGAAGTGCGAGAATATATCAATGCCGTTATACGCCTCGGTTATCACCGCGCCCACGACGACGGCGTTGAACACAACCGGCATCAGGCAGCCCACAAGCGTCAGAAGGCGGGTGTGCCCGCGCCTTCCTATTGCGGCAGTGCAGAACGCTGCCGCAAGCGTGGCAAGCGAGCCGAAAATGATGTCGAATATATTGCCGGTCATGAGATTTGCGATGATGCAGCCGGCGGCAAGCCCCCAGGCAGTTCCGGGGATGAAAAGCGGCATGATGCAAAGCGCCTCCGACACGCGAAACTGCATGGCGCCGTAGCTTATAGGCGCAAGGGCGACGGTCATGACGGCGTAGGCCGCGCCCACGACGGCGGCGGCACAGAGTACACGGGTTTTGTTTTTCATGGATCAGGTTTTCCTCGTTATCGCTATTGTCAACCAATGGGATGCTCCGCCGCGGCATTTTCTCTGCGGCGCAGAGAAAACTCGCATCCGCAGTAGAGCTGGCGGTAAATGCCGTACTGCTCGCTCAGCTCGACGGAACGGTTTTCTCCGTCGCGCTTTTTGAAGTCCGACGGCAGCCAGCTCACGCCGGCAGCGCGCCCGATCTCCTCGCCGAGGGTGTTTATAAGCTCGGCATTTTTGTGGCGCGAGACGGTCAGCGTTGTGCAGAAATAGTCAAAGCCGTAATGTTTGGCAAGGCGCGCCGTCTCCAGCAGGCGCAGCCGAAAGCACTCTGCGCAGCGCCGACCTCCCTCGGGTTCGGCTTCCAGCCCCTTTATACGCGCGTAATAGTCCTCGCTTTTCCACGGCTCTGCCAGCACGCTCACCCGGTCGCCAAGCCCCATCTTTTCTATAAGCTCCGCCTGCGCCCTGAAGCGGCGGTCGAATTCTTCTCTGGGATAGATGTTGGGGTTGTACCACAGCAGCGTCACGTCGAAATACTGCGTCAGGTATTCCAGCACGGCGCTTGAGCACGGACCGCAGCAGCTGTGCAGCAGCACCCGCGGCGCTCGCCTGCCGCGCTTTTGTATTATTCTGTCAAGCTCTTTGCGGTAGTTTCTTTTGTTCATATTTTGAAGTATAGCACAGGGCAGGATAAAAATCCATAGACAAATATGAGATAATGAGACAGTCAAAAAACTACGCTTAGAAGCCAGATAAGAGAGCCGCGGGGGAGCTTGAGGGGGCAATGCCCGCCTCAAATCGGATAAACCGCCGTCGAAAGCCTTGATACATCAAGGCTTTCGGTAACAGCATTTTGAACACTTTCAAAATGCTCGGCGGAAAGCGCGGTCAAAAAAGTCCTGTGAGGACTTTTTTTGACAAGCTGAGATAATGAGAACGCTCTTTTTCTTGCCTTTGCGCCGGGCATGGAATATAATGATCAAGAGACCACACTCACAGGAGGGCGTGCTATGGACAGCCGCACCAGCAAGCAGAATTATTATCTCGACATTGCCGACTCCGTTTTGGAGCGCTCCACCTGCCTCAGACGCAAATACGGCGCGATAATCGTGCGCAGCGACGAGATAATCTCCACCGGGTACAACGGCGCGCCGCGCGGACGCCGTAATTGCAGCGATCTTGGCGTGTGCACGCGCGAGACGCTCAACATACCCTCCGGGGAACGCTATGAGCTGTGCCGCAGCGTCCACGCCGAGGCAAACGCCATCATCTCCGCCTCGCGGCGGGATATGATAGGCGCGACGCTGTATCTTGTCGGGCGCGACGCGCGCACGGATGAGCTTTTGGGCGATGCGATGAGCTGCTCAATGTGCAAACGGCAGATAATAAACGCCGGGATAGAGCGCGTCGTCATCCGCGTGAGCGCGTCGGAATACAAAACCACCATGGTCAGCGACTGGATAGAAAACGACGATTCGATTTTTACGGCGCTCTGACACGGACGAAACACAAATATCGAAACACAAATATAATAAGCCATAAGATTGCCCTCCCGCGCGGTTTTGCGGGAGGGCGTTGAATATTCCGCTATTTGCCTGTCGGGACCTCGCGGCAGGTGAAGAGTATGATCTGCCGCCGGTGCGAAAGCTCACGCAGCAGCGCCATTGCCTGCCTGAGCCGTTCCTCGTCCAGATTGACGAGCGCGTCGTCGATTATCAGCGGGCAGGTCTCGCCTGCGGGCATGGCAAGCTCGCACACCGCCAGACGCACTGCCAGGTACATCAGATCAAGCGTTCCCGCGCTCAGATACTCGCTGTCACGGGCGACGGCGTCGCCCTGCGTTTTCGTGCGGGCGGAAAAATCCCTGTCGATCAGCACGTCGGAATAGCGCCCGCCGGTCATGAACGACATGTACTGCGCCGCAAGCTTGCCCAGCTGCGGGGAGAAGCGGCTTTGCAGCTCGCTGTCGGCACTGCGCAGGGTGTCCGCCGCGAGGGCGAGCGCGTCATACTCGTCGTTCAGCTCGTCGTATTCCTCCTCCATGGACTTGAGATCGCTTGCCAGCACCAGCGGGTCGCCCACGGCGGCAAGCCTGCCGCGCAGGGATGCGATCTTTGCGGAGATGCCCTCGGCATTCTGCCGCTCGGAGGCAAGCTCCCGGCTGAGCTTCGCGGCTTCCGAGCTTCCGCCCGAGAAGTCCAGCTCGCCCAGAGCGGCCTCCTCAAGCTGCTCCTGCCGTTCGCGCGCGGCTTCATACGCCTCGCGCGTGCGCCGCTCCGCCTCCTGCGCGCTCTCCAGCGCAGTGCACAGCTCTCTCTGCGTTTCAAGCGCGCGCCGTATATCCGACGATGAGCGCGCGCCGTAGCCGTCAAGTATCCTGCGGCGCTCCTCGCACGCCTCCGACGCGGCACGGCGGAGCTTTGAAAAGCGCATCAGCAGCACGACCGCCGCCGCGCAGAAGAGCGCGGCAAACACAATGAGCGCCGCAGACTGAAGATGCGTATACAGCGCCGCGCCGGCAACGGCGAGAATAAAGCAGATTATTGCCGCCCAGGGCGTGCCCTTCCGGCGGCTCTTTGCACGCAGAGCGTCCAGCCTGGCAAGATCGTCCGCCGCGCGCGCGTCAGCCTCGTCCGCGCTCATCGCGCCGAAGGGACCTGCGCGCTGCGCGTCCTTCGCCCGCGCAAGCTCCGCCAGCGCGCCGTCGTGCTCCTCGCCCGCGGCGCGAAGCTCCGCCCGTCCGCCGCTCAGCTTTTCCAGCGACTCCCGCCGCTGGCGTTTGCGGCTGTCGGTCACGGCGCTTTCAAGCGCAGTGCAGCGCGCCCCGCTCTCTTCAAGCTGGTTTTCCAGCGCGGAGATCTCGTTAACAGTGTCGTCCATCGTGCCCAGAAGACGCTGGGCATCGTCCATCTTCGCCTCCAGCTCCGGCAGGTAGCCGCGCCGGTTGAAGCGGCGCTTGCGCTGCCATGCGCGCAGCGTCTCGTCCGCCTCGGTGTAGGAGGTCTGCTCCTCCCCGGTGGAGACGATGGAGCTTATGCGCCGCTCAAGCTCCGGGCTGCCCGTCACGGCGACAGTGCCCTGAGCGATGAAGGCGCTGCGGCAGAATACATCCAGGCTCACGCCGGTCAGCATCTCGCCCGCGTTCGCCCCGGTCACGCCCTCTACGGGAACGCTGCTGTCCGTATATGTTGCGGAGAACTCGCGCATCGGCGCGCCCTTTGCCTTCGTTGTGCGCGTGACGGTTATGTCAAAGCCGTCGCAGGTCAGCTCCATGCTTCCCTCCATCGGCGCGCCCGACCAGGGGGCGTAGCGCAGCTTGTCGGGCAGATAGCCGGCGCGCTGGCGCTCTGACGAATCGACGCCGTAGAGCATCGCGCGGATGAACGCGCACCAGGTGGATTTGCCGCTCTCGTTGGGCGCATATATGACGTTCAGACCCGGGTGAAAGCTCAGCGTTTCGCTTTCAAGCTTGCCGAACGAGGCGGTCAGCTTATTTATCTTCATGGCGCACCACCTCCTCGGCGTTGTCCAGCGCCGCAAGCCCCCAGCGCGCCGCCTGTTCGGCGCGCTCCCGCGCGGTCTCGTCCGGCGCCTCGTCATACAGCTTTTTCAGCTTCATAAGAAATATTCCGCGCAGACTGTCCTCGCCCGCGCGCTCCCATACGCTGCGGCGCAGGTGGGTGCGGTCGCGTATCTGCAAGTCGAAAAACAGCTCCGACAGGCTGTCGTACAGCCGGGCGACGTCCGGCGCCTGCGCGGTCTCGCCGGTGAGCACGATGCGGTAAATATCGCGCACGGTCTCGTCCGGCAGCAGCGTGTGTATCGCAAGCAGCGGGTCAGAGCCGGTCACATCCACGTTCAGCACCTCGTAGCGCCGTGCGGCGATGCTGACCGTGTCAAGCGTGCAGCCGCCGTCGCAAAGCTCGACTATATTGACGGTTTTCTCGCCTGTCTCGTCAAAGCCGCGCCCCTCCGGGCAGCCCGGCCATGAATAGTATGTTTCGCCTGCCTGCATAAGCCCGCTCGCCTTGTGAATGTGCCCAAGCGCGGCATAGTCCATGCCGGAGGCGGCAAGCTCGTCAACCGTAATGGGGTCGTAGGGGGAGCCTGGCGCGCCGACCTCGCCGTGCAGGCAGAGCAGGTTGAATATGCCCTCGGTGCGCTCCGCCGTGAAGCCTGTGAGCAGCGCGGGGCTTCTTGTGTCCGTAAATGCAGCGCCGTAAACGCGCGCTGGCAGCTCCGGCAGCTCGACACAGCTTATCTCGCTCCCGGTGAAAACATGGACGTTTCCGGGCAGCTTGAGGCGCAGGTACGGCGAGCGTGGAGAGCAGCAGTCGTGATTTCCCGGAGCGATGAACACGGGCACGCTCATGCTCTGCAAGCTCCGCAGAAGCTCCTCCCCGGTTTCAAGATATATGCCTGCGCTGTCAAGCAGGTCGCCCGCAAGCAGCACAAGGTCAACGCTTTCCGTGTGCGCAAGCTCCGCCAGACGGCCGAGCAGCTGGCGCTGATCGGCGCGGCATATCGCCGCCTTGCCGCGCGTCAGCCCTTCAAACGGGGAGTCGAGATGCAGATCCGCGGTGTGAAGTATTCTCAGCGTGCTCATTTCAGCCTTATCGCCTCCGCATTGAGACATCTTCCTGTCTCCGGGTCAATGTCAAATATACAGCCCTCCATCATGCATGCGCCCTTTGCCGACTCATAGCGCCGCGGCGGGTCGCCCATGAATTTGCCGATGCTCTGCATCGGGTCGATGCCGAGCACGGAGTTTATGGGACCTGTCATGCCGAGATCGGTGATGTACCCCGTGCCGTTTGGCAGCACGCAGGCGTCCGAGGTCTGCACATGAGTGTGCGTGCCCCACACGGCGCTCGCCCGCCCGTCGAGCATGAAGCCCATCGCGCGCTTCTCGCTCGTGCCCTCGGCGTGAAAGTCCACAAGGATGATCTTTTCCTTTATCTCTGCCATATAGCCGTCGGCAATGACGAAGGGGTTGTCGGTGTTGGTGTCAAGCGTGAAGCGCCCGAGCAGATTGAGCACGCACACGTTACCAAAGGGCGTGGAGTAGACATTGATGCCCTTGCCGGGACATTGCGGACCGAAGTTTGCCGGGCGCAGTATGCGCCGGCGCTCCTCAAGATACGGGCGCAGCTCCGTGCGCGTCCACGTGTGGTTGCCAAGCGTCACCACATCCGCCCCGGCGCGCAGCAGCGCGTCCGCCTGCTTCGGCGTGATGCCGACGACGTTTGCGTTCTCACCGTTGACGACGGTGAAGGCGATGTTCTCTTCACGCTTGTAGTCGCGCAGGCGCGCGGTCAGAAAATCCAGCCCGGGCTCCCCGCAGACGTCGCCGACAGCCAGAATTTTAACGCTCATAGCCTGTCCTCCGTATAAGAAAATCTTTTTCTCGAAATTTAGGCAGCGCCGCATAATACGGTACCGCATTTATTGTACCACAATTTACATGGCGCAATCAATGCATTTATGCACATAATAATCACGCAATATAAATTTGCGAAAGGATGGCAGAAAATGAATAAGAAGAACTTCTACATGGGCATGGGTATGGGACTTATCGTCGGCGGGTGCGCGGCATTCGCGATGCGCCCGAGAAAACACGGCGTGAAGAGCGTTGTCGGCAGAACGCTCAAGACCATGGGCGAGGTCGCCGACTCCATTTCCGACGCAATGGGCTGGTAAGCAGGAAACGGACTTGGCTGAATTTCCGAAAAAAATTTAAAAAACCTCTTGCAATTCCCCTCCGGCTGTGCTAATATAACTAAGCTCTTAAATGAGATATGCGCCGTTAGCTCAGCTGGATAGAGCGTCTGGCTACGGACCAGAAGGTCAGGGGTTCGAATCCCTTACGGCGTGCCACGAAAAAGCCTGTAATCTCAATGGTTACAGGCTTACGGCTTTTTATAGCCATTCCTCAAAAATCACGATTTGGCGCACATTTAGCGCACAAGCCCGAAAAAACGGCTGCACTCCGGAAAAGGAGCGCAGCCGTTTTTACTTTTCTGCCGATCCTGTATGCTGGAGGCCGCCCGCTCTTACGCCTGTCGGCGGAGAAGTGAGTTTGCTATGCACTCGCTGGCGTCGGCGTCGGCCTCGGCGATAAGGTGAGAGTATATGTCGAGCGTGGTAGATGTGCGGGAGTGGCCGAGTCTCCGGGAGACGGTAACGATGTCCTGCCCGTTGTTGATAAGCACGGAGGCCACGGTGTGCCTGAAAGCGTGTGGGTTGATGTGCGGCAGCCCGCGGCGTGCAGAGAAGTCGGAGACCCAAGCGGAGATCGTGTCCGGGTTCATGGGCTTGCCGTCGTTCTGAACAAACAGGTAATCAGTCCCTGCCCATTGGTCGCCGTTCTTGAAGCGCAGCTCTACCCACCATTGCCGGTAGCTCCTCAGCAGCGCCATAGTCTCGGAGGGCAGCTTCAGATAACGGACGTCCCGCGTCTTGGTGGCGTTTTCCTGTATGCCGGTCTGAGGGGTGTATATCAGCGTCGAGTCTACGGTGATCTTGCTGTTTTTGAAATCGACCTTTGCCCACTTGAGCGCGGCTATTTCCCCGCGGCGGCAGCCGGTGACAATGAGGAGATTCACAAGCGTGCGCCATTTGATAGGCTCTTCGTCCAGCGCGTCGAGTATGCGCGGCAGCTCTTCAGGCTGGAAATAGTTTACCTCCCGGCGTTCGGGCTTCGGCGGTGTCGCCTTTGCAGCCGCATTGTAAGATACAAGCATTTCCCGCTCCGCCTGAGCAAGTATAGCGTGTATGCAGCGGTGATACTCCAGTATTGTTTTGCCTGAGAGCGGGCGCGTGTCCTGCTCCATTACGAAATACTTTGAGAGCGGGAGCTTCAGGCCGGTACATAGCTTTTCTGCCGACTCCTTTGATACCATGCGTCCGAGACAGATGGCGTCCACAGTTGCCGGGGATATGCCCGCAGCCTCTGCTGCGTCCTTGTGGGTCATTCTGCGCTCCTTCAGCACGATGGCCATGTCTCCGGTCAGGCGGGCTTTCGTGCCCGCTCTTCGCACTCCCTCGGCTGCCAGAGACTTATAAAAGCGGTTTAGGTGCAGCGGGCGGATGTCCGCAAGCTTCATGTGTCCGATCACCGGGTTTATGCGGCGCAGCAGCTCCCGGTATGAAAGCACTGTGCGCGTCTTGCACCCGCTCCGCTCCTTCAGGTCAAGCACGTACTCGGCATATTCGGCGAAGCTTTGCCGACTGTCAGCTTGATAGCCCAGTTCAATCTCGCGCTCGAAGTCCATAGCGGCGCGCAGGGCGGCTTTCTCCATCTGCCTTTCAGTCATGCCGGGAGCGGGAATCCATGTCCGGTAATGGCGTATCTGCTTTCCGTCCAGATCGCGGCCTTTGGTGACTGTGAGCTTGAAGGCCGGGCCGGTCTTGCCGTCAATACTCTTTATGTTCGCCATCAGGTGTTACCTCCCTTATATAGCTTCTGATTCGTTGCTCGGTGAGTTCTAAAATGTCTTGACAAATCAAATTAAACCGCTCAGGAGCGCAATATGCCAGAAGATTCCCGTTCGCTGTATCTAAAATTTTATAACCTTCTTTTACAGCTTGAACAGTTTCTTCGATAGTATGTGTGTCATTATACTTGCAATCGGAAAACAGGACGACATCATACCCTGCAATGTAAGCCAAAACTTTTACGGCATCTATTCGAGACCGTGCAATATTTATTTCTGATATGACACATTCAGACTCTGTTTTGAAGTCGTCATATCCGAGTACCCATTGAAATCGTACATGAAAGAATTCGGCTATTGCTTCGGCACTTGCTTTGGATAAATTGTTTTGCTTTAGAGAGCGATTGAATGATTCCGGAGTTCTGTCGATGATAACTGCGAGCTTTTTTTGCGTTAAGTGTTCATTTTTCGGCTTGCCTTCGTTGTATGTGTTGATAAGCTGTTTTACACGATTGACTTGGGTTTTATCAATTTGTTGCATGGGAATTCCTTTCAGCTGTCCGATGTTGTCCAATCATGTCCGATTTCTGAGCAGTTTTGCCGACATGAAAAACACAATTAACAAATAAAAAAAGTTAATTATCAATTGAAAATATTGATATAAGACGATAATATAATAGCAAAGGCTATGAATATAGTCAAGAAAAAGAATAGAAAGGAGTCCGATTATGGATGTGGAAACAATGAGTGCAGCGGCAATACAGGCGAGGCGTGCGTATAAACGGAAGTGGAACGCGGAAAACCCGGAGAAAGTAAAGGCCGCACAGAAGAGATATTGGGAGCGTCAGGCCACCAAAATGGCGGAGGCTGAAAAGCAGCCCGCCGAGGGGGTGTCTTGATATGCCGCGCATGAGGACATTAGACCAAGCGCACGCATGGATCATGGAGCGGGACCCAGAAACGGCGCTCACAAAGACCGCGCTGCGGCGTCTGGTGACGACAGGGCAGCTCCCCGCGGTGCGTGTCGGCGGTAAGTACCTCGTCAATCTTGAAGTGCTGGAAAGCTTCCTGAACGGCTCAAATATCGTGCCGTTTCCGACACCGGATCATCTGGAGGCGATGCAATGAGCCTCGACAAAGAAAAAGCCCGCTCAGGTGCGGCAACACCGGAGCGGGACAGAGAAACGCGAAACCCCTTTGAAGAAATCGCAATTCCCGCTGATCAGTATATCACAAGCTCAATGTCAGAGCAAGGGGAGCTTAGGGATTATATCCCGCTCGGCCCCGACAGCCCCGTCACCGGGGCGGTTCTGGCAAAAATGCTCGATTCTACGCCGCGGGAAATCGCGAAGAGAATCCAGAAGCTGCGCTGCGCAGGTGTCCCGATCTGCGCGTCGACCGGAGAAACACCGGGCTATTACATTGCCGAGGACGCAAACCAGCTTGAAGAGTATCTGCGTTCGCTCAAAGGCCGTCTGCATGAGATCACGGCCACGGCTACGGCGCTGGGGAATGTGCTGGATAAAATGACCGGCCAGCAGCGAATAGACAGCTTCTGATTTGAAAATCCTGCTCCCTTGATCACGAGGGAGCGGGATTTCGCCTCGGCGCGGCGGCGCTTCTTCCTATCTCGATAACGGCACGGTTTAGGACGAAACCAGAAAAGGAGCGGGAGCATGAGCAGTACGGCGGTGATATGGCTGACCCGAAAATATATCTGCAAAAACGGAATAGTCGAGAAAACCAAATTCCCCGCCCGCGTTCCGGCAGGGACAACGAAGAGGGAGCGCAAGAAGGAGATCGCCCGCGCCTCCCGCGCAGCTGACAATGCAGAGCGGAAGCTCGCCCGGTGGCTGAACAACAATTTCTCCGCTGACGAAGATGTGCATTTACTCCTCACCTATTCGGAGCGGGGGTATGAGCGCTTGCAAGCGAGAGCGGCGCAGCTCATGGCTGCCGGTATCCAGAGCGAGGCAGACGCGCTTTTTATGGCCGCACAGAAAGAGCTTGAAAACTTCGTCCGCCGCGTTCGATATGACATCGGAGCTGTCGAGCTTCGCTATATCGGGATCACGTCCGACATGGACGGAGACACGGGAAAGCCGGTGCGACTGCATCATCATGTGATCATTAACCGCGCTGCACTCAAGGCTTGTATGGCAAAGTGGGCACGGATGGGCTTTGTCATGGAAGAGGAGCTGTACCATGTAAACGGCGATTTCACAGCGCTTGCGCAATACCTTATCCGTCAGGTGCGCTATATCCCGAACGCCAAAAGATACACGCTCTCGCGCAATCTGACGCCTCCTGCTGTATCTGCGCCGGTGGAGATCGTCAGATATGCCGAGTCAGAAATGCGTGTTCCCCGCGGCTGCACGCTGCTTTACAGAGCGCCTTATACGCGGGGCGCGTCTCAGTACGTGCGGTATTTTGACCCCGGCTCAAAGGCCGACAGCAGCCATACATACCCGCTCGGAGCGGGAGATACCACGCCGCACCGCGGCAGACAGACACGATCAGAGAGGCCACAGACGGCCACATAACAAGATTTTGGAGGTTAATCATGGAAGTCAATATCAGAAAATTCACGCTCTCAGCATCGGATTTTTACCAGATGGCAAAGGGAATCATAAACTGCGGGGAAGATTATGTGGATATCATTTTCAATCCGGGTGAGGACGGGCTTCCGAGCGAAGTTTCCTTTACCAGCCGCCGTGCGGTATACGGCAAGCCGGAAGAGACGCTGAAAATATTCAGCTTCGAGTCAACGGTATAAGACCGGGTAAAATGCCCTCTGCTATGATGTCTGCCCGGAGCGGGACATTGATGCAGGAGGTTATTCTATGAGCAAGCCGAGGTATGATTGGTGGGGTTATATAAAACTGATCCTTTACCGCTATCCGAATTGTCAGCGCGTGTCAGAGCGCCGCGCGGTTGAAGAGGCCATACAGGCCACAAAGGGAAAGCGCGATGCAAAACAGCGCCTGGAGCTTATACGGCTGATGTATTGGGCAAACACACGGTATAACCTCCCCGGCGCGGCGCTGAAGCTATCCGGAGTCAGCGCGGCAACGGCCAAACGGTGGCACGGAGATTTCATCCGTGAAATCGCGTACAGTTTGAAGCTGGTCGAGCGGGAAAAGCCCAGTGTTTTGAACGGCTTCGAGCGTTGTAAAGAGGCAAGATAAATCCGGAGAAATCGGAGTCCCTAAAAAAGAAAAAATCAGAGCGGGAATTGACCCGCTCTGGAGGCTATATTTCACGCTTGCGCAATCAGCGGCGGAGGCGGGCTGCTCCAGACGCACAGTACCAAGAGTCGGAGCGGAAAACCTGAGAAAACCTGACGTTCCGCGTATATACGCGCGCGTGGGGGAGCTTCGGGGATCCTCATGTGTTCAGAAAGCCATACATAGCGGGAGGCGGGTCAACCCCAAATTTTGTGTAAACGCTGAATTGTGGTGCAAATAGAGCAAA